>Ga0164294_10001173_pt1 | contig 24567 bp, 20 predicted proteins | sample GEODES005metaG_FD_111479 | JGI IMG/M metagenome (GOLD analysis project Ga0164294, IMG submission 111479) | Oligotrophic lake water microbial communities from Sparkling Lake, Wisconsin, USA - GEODES005 metaG | ecosystem: Environmental > Aquatic > Freshwater > Lake | place: USA: Sparkling Lake...
ACCGCGCTGCTCGCGCTGGCTCCGCTCGCCAGCCATGCCGATCCCGCCCCGTTCGACGCCGTTCGCGGAGACCGCGCCGGAGGCTGGACCGCGCAGAGCCGCTCCGAGGTCATGGCGATGACCGGCGTGGTTGCCACCAGCCAGCCGCTCGCCGCCGAAGCCGGATTGGAAGTTCTCCACGCTGGCGGCAATGCTTTCGATGCCGCGATTGCCGCCGCCGCCGCGATCAATGTGGTCGAGCCCGAGGCGACTGGCATTGGCGGCGACATGTTCGTGATCGCCTGGGTTGCCAAGGAAAAGCGCCTCGTCGCGCTCGATGCCGCCGGCCGCGCGCCGGGCGGGGCCACGCTCGAGGCCTATCGCAAGCTGTTCGGTAGCCGCATGCCGCGCGATGGCATCCACAGCGCGGTTGTCCCCGGCGCGGTCGATGGCTGGTCGGTGCTGCTGGAGCGTTATGGCAAGCTCGGCCTGGCGCAAGCGCTCCAGCCCGCCATCCGCATTGCCGAGCAGGGCTTCCCGCTGACGGAACGGATCGGCGGCGAATGGCAGGCGGCGGCCGCCGCGCTGGCGAAGGACCCCGATACCGCGCGCGTCTACCTTCCCGGCGGCAAGACGCCCGGCTGGGGCGACCTGTTCCGCAATCCCGAGCTTGCTGGCGCGCTGCGCCTTATCGCGAAAGATGGGCGCGATGCGTTCTACAAAGGCCCCATCGCGCAGGCGATCCTCGCCAAGTCGCAGGCCCTCGGCGGCTCCTTCCAGCCCGGCGATTTCGACAAGATCCACGCGCGCTGGGTCGATCCGATCAGCACGAGCTTCGGCGGCTACACCGTCCACGCCATGCCGCCGAGCACGCAAGGCTTTGCCGTGCTCGAAATGATGAACATGCTCGAAGTCTGCCCGGCCAAGCTCGGCCTCGATCCCGCCAGGCTTGGCCCGCGCTCGGCGGATTACTGGCACCTGATGGTCGAGGCGAAGAAGCTCGCCTACGCCGATCTGGAGCGCTTCGCGGGCGACCCTGATTATTCCGCCGTGCCCGTCGCGAAGCTGACCTCGAAGGACTACGCCGCGCAGCAATGCGCCCGGATCGACATGAAGAAGGCCGCCGCAACCGGCCCCGCCGCGCCGGCACTCGGCGGCACGGCCTATATCACCAGCGCGGACAAGGTCGGTAATATCGTCTCGCTGATCTATTCGGTCTACAGCATCTTCGGCGCGCGCGTCACCGTGCCTGGATACGGTTTCGTGCTCAATAACCGTGGCAATGCCTTCTCGCTCGACCCCGCCAGCCCCAACGCGCTCGCGCCGGGCAAGCGCCCGTTCTACACGATCATCCCCGGTTTCGTGACCAAGGAGGGCAAGCCCTTCTTCTCCTTCGGCGTGATGCAGGGCGAACAGCAGGCGCAAGGCCAGGCGCAAGTCCTCGCCAACCTCCTCGCCTTCGGGGCCAATGTGCAAAGCGCCAGCGATGCCGCACGCTTCAACCACCAGCAGCGGCCCAACGAGCTGCGCCTTGAAAGCGGGCTCTACGATCTCGTCGGCGCCGAGCTTGCCGCGCGCGGCCACAAGGTGCTGCGCACCGACGGCTCCGAAATGGGCGGCTATCAGGGCATCATGAAAGACCCGCAGACCGGCGCGTATCGTGCGGGCTCCGACCACCGCAAGGACGGGATGGCGGTCGGGTACTGAGCGCCTCTTTTATCCCCAAGCCCCAAACTTCGTCATTGCGTGCGTAGCGAAGCAATCCAGAGCGTTGATGCGCGACGCTCTGGATTGCTTCGTCGCTACGCTCCTCGCGGGTGACGAGGCTGGGGGGCGCCTTACGCCGCGTCCAGCGCCGCGCCCAGATCGGCGAGGATATCGTCGATGTGCTCGATTCCGATCGAAAGCCGCACATAGCCCGGCGTCACGCCGCTGGCCGCCTGCTCCTCGACCGAAAGCTGCGAGTGCGTGGTCGACGCCGGGTGGATCGCAAGGCTGCGCGCGTCGCCGATATTGGCCACGTGGTAGAACAGCTGCAACGCATCGATGAAGCGCTTGCCCGCCTCAGCCCCGTCCTTGAGCTCGAAGCCGACAAGCCCGCCGTGGCCGCCATTGAGGTACTTCGCCGCGAGATCCGCCGCGCGTCCCGTCGCGAGCGAGGGATGGATCACCGCGGAAACCTTGGGATGCGTGGCAAGGTACGCGGCCACCTTCGCGGCGTTCACGCAGTGCCGCTCCATGCGCAGCGGCATCGTCTCCAGCCCCTGAATCAGCTGGAACGCGCTCATCGGCGAAAGCGCGTTGCCAAGGTCGCGCAGCAGGACCACCCGCGCACGGATGATATAGGCAATCGGCCCCAGCGGCTTGATATCCCGCGCCCAGACCGCGCCGTGATAGCTGGCGTCGGGCGTGTTGAGGTGCGGCTGGCGTTCGGGGATGGCGTCCCATTCGAAGTTGCCGCCGTCGATGATGAGGCCGCCGATCGAGGTGCCGTGTCCGCCGATATACTTGGTCGCCGAATAGACCACCACGGCCGCGCCATGTTCGAACGGCTTGATCAGCAGCGGCGCCGCCGTGTTGTCCATGATCAGCGGGATGCCGTATTCACGCCCGATCGCCGCCACTTCGGCGATGGGGAACACTTCCAGCTTCGGATTGGGCAGCGATTCGGCATAGTAGGCGCGCGTCTTGTCATCGGTCGCGCGGCGGAAGCCCTCGACGTCCGCCGGATCGACAAAGCGCGTCTCGATGCCAAGATCGCGCAGCGTGTTCGCCAGCAGGTTCCACGTCCCGCCGTAAAGGTTTGTCGAGGCAACGATATTGTCGCCCGCCTTGGCAAGGTTGAGGATCGCCAGCGTCGTGGCCGACTGGCCCGACGAGACCGCCAGCGCCGCCACACCGCCCTCGATCGCCGCCATGCGCTGCTCGAGCACGTCGGTCGTCGGGTTCATCAGGCGGGTGTAGATGTTGCCGAGTTCCTTGAGCGCGAAGAGATTCGCCGCATGCTCGGTCGAATGGAACTGGTAGGACGTCGTCTGGTGGATCGGCACCGCAACCGAACCCGTCGTCGGATCGGCGCGCCAGCCGGCATGGAGGGCAAGGGTCTCGGGCTTCGCTTTGCTGAGGTCGGTCATGTCACGCATCCTGCTCTGGAAGTTTATGGTTATAGTCTATCAGTTCGATTGAGTTGGCAAGCGGCGGTACAGCACGCTGTCCGCTGTTTGGCGCAGCGGTTGCCAGCCGGGCAGCCGCAGCGCTGGATCGGTGCGGATCACCCAGAGGTAGCGCGCCGCACGCGGGATCGCTTTTACCACGTCGGCAAGGCCCGGCGCTTCGCCGCACGGCTCAAGGAACGTGATCGTCGAAGGGTCGCGGTCGAACGGCGCGAGCCTGCGGTTTTGGATCGCGATCAGCTGCCCGCTCGGCAATTGCCACTGGCCATTGTCGAACAGATGCCGCCGCACCAGGCCATAACCCATGATGTGCCGCCGCCGGTCGGTGTTCCAGCCCTTGCATTCATCGACATAGAGCGAAACGAGATTGACCCCGCGCGGCGCCGCCTCGATCGCGGTCAGCGTTTCGGCAAACTGGTTTCCGGCCATGGCCATGCTCGCGGTATTGGTTGCCAGCCGCGCGGCCCCGAACACGAGGCCGCCGATCAGCAGCCAGCGCGTGAGGCGCGGATCGACGAGCAGGCCCTCGACGCTCGCACTCGGCGCGCTCGCCAGCACGAGCAGCGCGAGAATCACCGGCCCCAGCCGCATGTCGGCAAAGCGCGAACCCATGATCGTATCGGGCATAAGCAGATAGAGCCCGAGCAGCGCGATCGCGGCCAGCATGAGCCCTCCATGCACCGCAAAGCCGCGCGAGCGCAGACTGATATAGACCACCAGGGCGATCACCCCCGCACCCGCCGCATCCCACACCAGCCAGCGGTCGGCCATGGCCATGATCAGCCAGACGATCTTGCGCGGCGCATCGTTGTTGGCGAGCAGCGCGACCGCCTCGGCGCCTTTCTTGGGCTGCAGCGCGCCGATCACGGGCCCGAGCAGCAGCGGCGCGGTCATCAGCCCGGTGGCGAGCAGCGTGCGCACCACGCCCTTGATGCCAAGCCCCTTGGTCGCGCGCCAGCCCGCCGCCAGCGCGGTCATGCCCGCAACAAGGCTGAACACCGCCCAGCCGACAAGGTGGCACAGCCACAAGAGGAAGCCGATCGGCACGAACAGCGCGGTGCGCAGCACGGGCCGCTTCTCCAGCGCGATCCACAGCGCCATGGCGTGGAACGCGAGCGCGATCGAGAGCGAGAAGTTGGCAAAGCCGTAGAGATAGGGCAGCGAAATCGCCAGCGGCAGCGCATAGAGCGCATTCACCCCGATCCGCCCATGGGCGCTGCGCGAAAGCAGCAGCATGCCCGATACGGTGAGCGGCGGGATCGATCCGACGATGAGGTGCACCGCCGGCTCCAGCCCCATGCGCGGGGCGAGGAGCTGGACCAGCAGATCGACGCCCAGATTGGGGAGCAGCCCCCATTCGAAGCTGTACCAACCCCGCAAGACTTCCGAACGGCCCGCATCGAGCTGCACCGCATAGCGCGCGATATGGCCGCCGAGGTCGATCAGCGGCAGGATCGGCGTGGCCATTGCGGGAAGCGCTGCGAGCGCGCTCAGCAGCACGATCAGCGCCAGCTCGCCAAATGGGTCCGCCCGCGCGGGGCCACCGCGCGCATCATCGCCCAATACCGAGAACGGCCAACCCCTCATCCCGCCTGCCTTTACGGGCGCTGCCGCGCTGCTGTCAAAGGGCGCCGACATAGCGCGCAAAAGCGCGCTCCGATGGCAGATCGGACGATCCGGGGCGACATGCCCTTGAGGACAATTGCGCCGCCGCCCGCCTGCGTGAAGATTAAACTTGTGTAAGGAACCTTATCCAAGGTTACCGGACCATGTTTGCCCGTTGCCGGTCTGCGATTTTCGTCATAATCGTGCGGCAGTCTGGAACAGCCCCAATTCGTGAAGGAGTGGCTATGAACACGTTGAGAGGATACCTCGGTCTGATCGCCCTGTCCGCAGCCCTGGCGGCTTGCGGCGGCAAGAAGGAAGAAGCAGCGGCCCCCGCAGCCGAAGCGCCTGCCGCTGAAGCGGCTGCTCCGGCGGCTGGCGAAGCGGCCGGCGGTGCAGCCACCAAGGTTGCTGCCGACGCGACCGATACGCTGGATGGCACCAAGTTCGCCGACATGAAGGGCGATGCCGCCGCCGGCGAGAAGGTCTTCGCCCAGTGCAAGACATGCCACGTGATCGACGCCGGCGTGAACCGCATCGGGCCCTCGCTCCATGCCGTCGTTGGCCGCAAGGCGGGCGAGATCGCCGGCTTCTCCTATTCGGCAGCGAACAAGGAAAGCGGCATCACCTGGACGGCAGAGAAGCTCTACCAGTATCTCGAAAAGCCCGCCCGCGTCGTCCCCGGCACCAAGATGGCCTTCGCCGGCCTCGCCAAGGGCCAGGACCGCGCCGACGTGATCGCCTATCTGAGCACCGCCGCGAAGTAAGCTTCGCTGCGATCTGCAGACAGAAAAGAGCGCCGCTCCCGAGAGGGGGCGGCGTTTTTTTTGTTGGTTGATCGAGAAGGCTGCAGATTGAGACCGCAACAAGCAATCGTTGCGGCTGCACCAAGTGTGCTACAGGTCGCACAGCATGTTTCCCGTTGGCAGGGGGCCAGAATGCGGTTCTTGAGCTGGATTGCAGCGCTTGCGATGGTCGCGAGTTCGTCTCACGCGCAACCGGCACTGCAACCCGCTGTTGTCCTTTCCCGGGCCGAGAGCGCGGCTGACTGGCAGTTAGCCCACCTCACTGACCTGTCCCAGATTCGCAAGGTCGCGCGCGACACGCGCGATACCCGCGGCTGGCAGCAGGCCACGTTCTATGTCGCGCTGACCATGCTCGCCGATCGCAGCCGCAAGCGGCGCTACCGCGGCGCCGTCCTCGATCTCGGCCGCTCCACAGGCTGGCGGCTGGGGGATCGCCCTTTCCACGCTGATGATCATCTGGTGGGCTCTTCCTACATCTGGGCAGCCCGGAATGGCGGCGGACGCGATGCCCTCGCCGGAGTTGTCGCCGGTCTCGATCATGTTGTGCGGCATCCTTCTCCGGCGGGGCTCGCGATGAGCGACAACCCTGCCGACCCCGATCCCGACGACCGATGGTCCTGGGCGGACGCCTTGTTCATGGCCCCGCCAACCTATTTCGAGCTGACCCGCGCCGCGCGCGATCCTCGCTATGCCAGCTTTGCGGATACCGAGTTCAAGGCAACGACGGCCTTTCTGCTGGATCCAGCGGAAAGCCTCTACTTTCGCGACAGCCGATTCCTTGAGCTGCGCGACTCTGCCGGACAAAAGATTTTCTGGGCGCGCGGCAATGGCTGGGTGCTCGCGGGCATTGCGCGGATCCTTCAAGCCCTTCCTGCCGGGGATTCCCGGCGGCCTTACTACGAAAACCTTCTGCGCAGCATGGCGTCGCGACTCAAGCAGTTGCAGCGCCCTGATGGGTTCTGGTCGCCCTCGCTATTGGCGGATGCCGGCGTTTCTCCCCCCTGAATCAAGCGGGACCGGATTCATCGTCTACGGCATCGCTTATGGTATCAAGGCAGGCCTTCTTTCCCGAAAGGACTTTGAACCGGTCATTCGGTCCGGCTGGACGGCGCTGAGCGCGGCTCTGTCGCGTGACGGCTCAGTCGGGTGGGTACAGCAAGTAGGCGACCGTCCGGACAATGTCCTGGCAACGGACACGCAGTTTTACGGCTCGGCCGCATTCATCATGGCGGCCTGTGCGGTGTCCGACCTCGGTTGGCGCTGAATTCGGGGAATTCGGGGCGAGCGCGCGCTTTGGCAGCATAGCAACCACCAACGAAAAACCCGGCCCCCCGCCTAGGCAGGGAGCCGGGCCTTCCAAATTCAGCTCACCTCAAGCGGCGTATGCGCGCCGGGCTAGTTCGCACTGCGACCAGATATCGCTCAGCGCTTCCAGCAGCCGGTCGATATCGCCGTCGGTGTGGACGGGCGAGGGGGTGATGCGCAGGCGCTCGGTGCCGCGCGGCACGGTGGGGTAGTTGATCGGCTGGACGTAGATGCCGTGGTTGTCGAGCAGCCAGTCGCTGATCATCTTGCACTTGCGTGCGTCGCCCACCATCACCGGAATGATGTGGCTCGGGTTGTCGAGGTGCGGGATGCCCAGCGCATTGAGCTTGCGGCGCACCGTGCTCACCCGGTCGCGGTGGCGGGCGCGTTCGTGGCCGCTCACCTTCAGGTGCTTGATGCTGGCGCAGGCGCCGGCGGCAAGGGCAGGGGGGATCGCGGTGGTGAAGATGAAGCCCGAAGCAAAGCTGCGGACATAGTCGCACAGCGCCTCGGAGGCCGCGATATAGCCGCCCATCACGCCGAAGGCCTTGCCCAGCGTACCCTCGATCACGTCGATCCGGTCCATCAGGCCTTCGCGTTCGGCCACGCCGCCGCCGCGCGGGCCATAGAGGCCGACGCCGTGGACTTCGTCGATGTAGGACAGCGCGCCATGCGCCTCGCAGACTTCGACGATCTCGCGGATCGGAGAGATATCGCCGTCCATCGAATAGACGCTTTCGAACGCGACCAGCTTGGCGCGGCCCGGGGCGACTTTCGAGAGCTTGGCATCAAGATCGCGCCAGTCGTTGTGCTTCCAGATCACGCGCTCGGCCTGGCTGTGGCGGATGCCCTCGATCATCGAGGCATGGTTGCCCGCGTCCGAGAACACGACGCAATCAGGCAGGCGCGCGGCCAACGTGCCGAGCGCCGCCCAGTTCGAGACATAGCCCGAGGTGAACAGCAGCGCGGCTTCCTTGTGGTGGAGATCGGCGAGTTCGGTCTCGAGCAGCGCGTGGTGACGGTTGGTGCCCGAGATGTTGCGCGTGCCGCCGGCACCGGCGCCGCATTCGTCGAGCACCGTGTGCATCGCGTCCAGCACCTTGGGATGCTGGCCCATGCCGAGGTAGTCGTTCGAACACCAGACGGTGACTTCCTGCGTGCCGCCGTCAACGTGACGCGTCGCTTTGGGGAAAGAGCCGCGATGGCGCTCCAGTTCGGCGAAGATGCGATAACGCCCTTCGCCCCGGATGCCCTCGAGTTCCTGCGTAAAGAAGGCCTCATAATCCATGGCCGAAATACCCCTTCCCTTCAAAATTCTGGCCCGAACGCTCAGGCACCCAAATGATCGTGGCGGCGGGGCAGGGCCCACTTCCACAAGGCACCGTCGCGAAACGGCAAGGCGAGAAACACGTGTTCGATGGCACCCAGCGCGGCCAACGCGAAAAGCAGGCTGGCGCGCACGGCCTCCGGGCTGCCGGCCGGCGCGGCGAGCGCCGCTGCGCCCAGCGCCCAGGCCAGCGCGGTGGTTGCGACCAGCGCGCAGCCCAGTGCAGCCGAGAACCGGCGCGGGCCGAAATAGCTGCACAGATATTCGAGATGCGGCGGCAGCAGATCGCCGATCTTGTTCGGCACCCCGGCAAACAGCGTGAGCTTGCTGGTGAGGCGCAGCGCGAAGAGCAGCACGAAGATTTCGGCACCCGTGGGATTGGGCGCGTTCCAACCCAGCGAGAGCAACATCAGTGCGGTCAGCGCCAGCGCGATCTCGTGGTAGATCAGCGTCGATCCGGCATCGATGAACCGGTCCCAGCCGTGGGCAGCGGGATTGCTCACCTCGCGCCGGGGCCCCGCAACCGCACCCATCAGGAAGCTCGCCTCATGCCACGACCAGACCATCAGCGCGCCGATGAAGCCGATGTAGGCCCCGGCCATGGTGTTCATCACCGAACCGGCCACGACCGCGACGAGCCCGGCAATCCCGCCCGCGCCCGCCAGCATCAGGCTGCGCGGGAACGTGGCACGATCGCGGTTGTCCAGCCACGCGATCAGCCCTGTGGCGAAGAACCACACGAGCAGCGTGACCACCATGGGCACGGCATGGCCGGAAAAGCTCACCACGAAGGCTGCATCCGCACCGAGGCCGGCAGCGCGTTCTCACGCGTGCGATGGAAGTACATCCGCGCAAAGGCAAGGCCGGCGGCGGCAACACCACTGTAGCGTTGGAACGCGCCGGCAACCCCACCGCGCGCCTTGCCGGCGGCAATGCGGTTGCTGGCCTGCAGCAGATCGTCCATCCGGCGGCGGAAGGCCGGATCATCGGTTTCAAGCTCGATCGGGAAGACCTGCCGCGTGATCGCGGTGCAGACCGTGAAGACCTTGTAGTCATACTCGGTCGGATCGACGCCAAGCGCGGCGTGGAACACCGGGCGGGCATGATCGCGCACATACATCGTCGCATAGACCGAAAGCAGGAAGAAGCGGATCCACAGGCGGTTCCCACCCTTCAGCAGCTTCGGATCCGCGCGCATCAGCAGCGCGAAAGCCTCGCCGTGGCGGAACTCGTCGTTGCACCATTCCTCGAACCACGAGAAGATCGGGTGGAAGCGGTACTCGGGGTGCTTGGCAAGGTGCCGGAAGATCGTGATGTAGCGGGCATAGCCGATCTTTTCCGAAAGATAGACCGCGTACCAGATGAACTTCGGCCGGAAGTAGGTGTACTTCTTCGATTTCGTCAGGAAGCCCAGATCAACGCCGATCCCGGCATCTTTCAGCGTCTCGTTGATGAACCCGGCATGGCGGCTTTCATCGCGCGCGAGCAGCTTGAAAAGCATCTTCATGTCCGGATTGCGCGTGCGCCGGGCCATTTCGGAATAGAGCACGCAGCCGGAAAACTCGGAGGTCATCGAGCTCACGAGAAAGTCGGTGAATTCCTCGCGCAGGGCAGGCTCCAGGTTCTCGATGATCCCCTCGAAGCTTTCCTTGCGCTTGAAATGCAGCTTGTTGCGGTCCGCCTGCATCTCGGCGATCAGGTCGTCCCATTCGGCGCGCACCGGCGAGACGTCGATCGCATCGAGCGCGGTGAAATCGGTGGTGTAGAAGCGCGGGCTCAGCACCGTCTCGGCGCGGGCCATGGCCATCGTATCGAGCTTGGCGCTTGCGCCATTGTCGATATCGAGCCCGGCGGCCGCTGCCGCGCGGCTGAACTCTTCGTGATCGGACGAGTTCGGGTCGATCCTGGTAGGGGCGTTCATGACAGTCTCCCGGGCGTGAAGCTGACTTCGTAGAGTTCGGTAAGGTCGAAGTAGGCGGCCAGTCTGATCCACAGCCGCACCAGCGGCCCCGCCCGCGTGACGGTTGCCATCCGGTCGATCGCGAGGCTTTGACCGAAGTCAACGCGGATCGGCGCGCCATGGACTTTCACACGGTCGCCGGGCTGCAGTTCGATATCGCCGGCGAGGCGCACATGCGCATGGAAGTGCTCGGCCGTCTGCTCGATCTCGATGCGGCAGGGGGTATCGAAGCGGCCAGCAGCCATCAGCCGGCGCCTCCCGGCATCAGCGCGGCAAAGGCGGCCCGGTTGTCGGGCCCGAACGAGCCCAGCTCGATCGCGCGGCCGGTGGCCTTGTCCACAAGGCTCAGCGTGCCGTTCTGCCACAGCGTGAGCGTGAAAGGCGGGGTCATGCCGACGCCGCGGAAATGCCGCTCGCGCGCCATTCCGCGCATCACGCCGCGCACGAAGCCGTTGCCGGGCACGCCGTCGACGAGCACGCGCACCGTCTCGCCCGTGGTCACATCGCGCACCACAACCGCGCCATCGGCACGGTCGCTGAAGGTCAGCGTGCGCACGGCTGCCGGGCCGACATGCGCCTCGCTGCGCACGGCGGCGGGCACCGCCTCACGTTCAAGCACGCCGACCTTGACCAGCGTGGTCAGCGCCAGCGCCGTGATCACCAGCATGGCCGCCGAAGCGACGGCATGCTTGGGGATCGTCTGTTCGTGATCGTGAACCAGGCTCATGCGGTCAACTCCCGGGTGCCGAGCGCGGGGCGCGGCGCATTGGCGGCGGGGGTCGTTTCGCGGCCCTGCTGCACCGGCACGATGGTTGCCGTGGCCTTGGCCAGAATTCCGGCGACCTCTGCGGCGTTCGGCAGCGCGCGCAGCATCGGCTGCGGCACCGCGAGGCGGAAGGGCCGGGCATGAGGCCAGAGCATCGCATAGCCGAGCATGTTCGGGCCCTGCAGCGAAAGCGCGATGTCACCGTAGCCGGCGCCGAGGCCGCGCAGATCTGCCGAGCCCAGCTTGACCAGCGGCAGGTTGATGCACTTGCTGAGCGCGACACCGATGCGCAGCACGACACGGCGATTGGTGATCGTGTAGACCGTGCTGCGCGCGACAAGCAGCGCGAAGCCATAGACGAGACCCACCGCCAGCAGGCCGAAGCCCGCGGTCAGCAGCGCGCCGAGCGGCGTTCCGCTGACCATCGCCCAGCCCACGAGGAGCACGAAATATCCGCCGATCCAGCGCGCGCCCAATGCGCTGCGGGCAAAGACCCATGCGTCGGGCGCACCCTGCCAGAGGATCCGTTCGCTCGGCGGCAGATCACCGGGCAGGCCCCGGATCGGCTCGATATCGTGCTCCCTCACAGGAACGGCTCCTGCCGGCCAGCGTTGGCGTAGAGGTAGCCGCCACCGAAGTAGCCGATCACGCGCTCTTCCTCGTAGCGGGTGATCTCGCCAGCGGTTTCGAGCTGCGGCACGCCGTCATAGTCGGCCGCGTTGATCGCATCGATGCTCACGCCCGCCGCGCTCACCGAGGCCATGGCCATCGGCGCCAGCACGTGCTTGCCGCTGGTCGTCTCGACCGCGAGGTAGCGGACCTGGTGCTCGGCGCGGTCGATCCACAGATCGGTCACGGTCCCGGCCACCTTGCCGTCGGCTGCGGTAACCTTCATGCCGCGCGGATCAAGACCGCCCTTCCACACAGAGATGTGGCCCTCGCTCGAAAGCGGCACGATGCGGGCGCGGCCATGCGCATCCTGATCGGGCCACTTGGCGCGGTTGGCGTAGGCGGCAGGGCCGATGCCATCGGCCAGCGGGTTGCCGGTCGGCACATAGGGCGCCCCGGGGAAGTTCTCGAAGCGCTTGGCCGCGATGTCAACCGGCTCGCGCCCTTCGGCCCGGCCAACAGGAGCCAGCACCGTGCCGCGATCGAAGGGCAGCACGAAGCGCTTGGGCAGCGCGGTCGACAGCGGACCGCCGACGCTTTCGATAATCCCGCTGATCTCGTGCTCGAGCGGATAGCCCTCGCGCCGGTCCTCCCGGCGCAGCCAGAAGATCAGGGCCACGAAGAACAGGAAGAACGCGGCGAGCGAAAGCTCAGCAGCATCAATCGAGCCAACAATATACGCCGTTTTCATCGAACGTTCCTTTCCCGGATCAGGGCCCCGGAGGCCGCAATTCCCACCACCGCAATCACTTGAACACCACACTCATGTCGGAAACACTCATGTCGGAAACTCTGGCAGGACCATCTGTCCGCCGGGCAATTCGCCGGCGATCCCGATGCGCTTGCCGGCCAGCGGACCCAGCACGACCAGCGCCGCGATCAGCATCACGATTTCCAGGCTGTAGACCGTTGCATAGCCCGCCGCCCGTCCGCCCGGGCCGCTCGCCCAGGAGACGGTATCGCGGATCACGCCGCCCACAGCGAGCGCGCTGCCCGCAGCTGTCGCCTGCACCGCGCCCCATGCGCCCAGCGCCACGCCCGAATCGACGCGCTGCGCCAGCGCCATCGCCGCGATCAGCGTGCCCACGGAAAACAGCCCGATGCCGAAACCGATCGCTCCCGCTCCGATCGCGAGCAGGAAAGGTGCATGCAGCGGTGCTGCCAGCAGCACGAGCATGAACGCGCAGATCCCGCCGACCATGCCGGCACCCGCCAGCAGCAGCGGATCAAAGCCGCGCTCGAGCACGCGGGTTGAAAGCGAAAAGCCGACAATCGCGCCCAACGCCCAAGCACCCGTCAGCATCGTCGTCGATCCGACGGCAAGGCCGAGCAATTCAGCGCCATAGGGCTCGAGTAGTGCGTCCTGCATTGCGAATGCCGCCGCGCCGAGGCCGATGGCCGCGAGCAGCCGCACGGTATTGGGCTCGGCCACGAATTCGCGCCAGACCTGGCTGAATTCGGGCGTGGTGCGGTCCTTGGCGGTCGCGCGGGGGTTGCGGCCTTCCTGCTTCCACAGCGCAATGACGTTGAGCACCAGCGTGAACACCGCCGCGCCCTGGATCACCTGGACCATCCGGGTCGGGCTGAAGGGGACGAGAAGTCCGCCGATCACGAAGGCCGAGACCATCATGCCGAAGAGCAGCATGACATAGAGCAGCGCGACCGCGCGCGGGCGCTTGTCGGGCCGGGCCAGGTCGGTGGCAAGCGCGAGGCCGGCCGTCTGTGTCACGTGGAGCCCCGCGCCCGTCAGCAGGAAGGCCAGCGCGCCGCCGCCCAGCCCGGTGTAGAACGTGGGCTGCTCGCTCATCAGCAGAAGCGCGAAGGGCATGATCGCCAGCCCGGCCCACTGCATCAGCGTGCCGAACCAGATATAAGGCACGCGCCGCCAGCCGAGCACCGAACGGTGGGTATCGGACTTGTGGCCGATCAGCGCGCGCAAGGGCGCGAACAGCAGCGGCATCGCGATCAGCAGCGAAACCAGCCACGCCGGTGTGTGCAACTCGACGATCATGACGCGGTTGAGCGTGCCGTTGAGCAGTACCGTCGCCATGCCCACGCTCACCTGGAACAGTGCAAGGCGCAGCAGGCGGGACAAGGGCAGTTCGGCGCTGGCGGCATCGGCAAACGGCAGCCAGCTCATCCCCACCCGCGTCCACTGCGCTGCCACCCGCGAAAGGCGGGTCTGGGCGATCACATCGGTCAAGGCGGGGGTGCCGGTCACGGTCAGTCGCGCACCAGTTCGAGCGCGTTGGAAATGTAGAAGCCGCTGCCGATGCGCTCGCGGCGCGCCACGTGCCAGCCGGGCAGCGCAGCCTCGATCTGGCTGACCAGATCGGCCTCGCGCACCGGCACGATCGCGGGCGCGCGGTCGCTGCGCGGGAACAGCAGCCCGGTGGTGTGCATCGCGCGCAGCATCGGGGTCGACGGCGCATGGGTGAACACGATCGAGCCATCGCAGCGCTCGGCGAGCGAAACCAGTGTCGCGACGATGTCCTCCGGCCGGTAGTGGATCAACGAATCCATCGCGACGACATGATCGAAGCGGCCATGCGCGGGATCGAGCATGTCGCCCACGCGCCAGTGGATCCGGCCGTGGCCGAGGAATGAGGGCTGACGTTCCTTGGCGATGGCAACGAGCCCGCCCGCCACATCCACGCCGACCACTTCGGCCCCGCGCCGCGCGGCCAGCACGCTGAGCGCGCCCGTGCCGCAGCCGGCGTCGAGCACGCGCATGCGCCTCAGATCATGCGGCAGCCAGCCCAGCAGCACGTCGCGCATCGCATCGCGCCCGGCGCGCACGGTGGCGCGGATGCCGCTGACCTTGGCATCGGACGTAAGGTCGATCCACGCCTTGCGCGCGGTGCTGTCGAAATAGGTCGTCAGCCGTTCGCGCTGCTGTTCGAAGCGCGAGGTGTGCTGCCCAAAGCCGGAACTTGCGCGTGTCGCCATCATTCAAACCCCAGGAAATCGAAGATGTCGCGGTCCTTCATCGCCTGCGCGTCCAGCGCAGGCGCGCCGGCCCAGAGCGCGCGGGCGAGGTTGAGATATTCCTCGCGGGCGGCGATCACGTCGGGGCTGTCGGGCATCTCGAACAGCGTGCACTTCTTGAGCCGCGAACGGCGGATCGCGTCGAGATCCTGGAAGTGGGCGAGGCGCTTGAGCCCGGTCGCGGTGTTGAAGCGGTCGATCTCGTCGGTATTGGCCGAACGGTTGGCGACGACCCCGGCAAGGCGCACGTCGTAGTTCTTCGACTTGGCGTTGATGGCCGCGACAATGCGGTTCATCGCGAAGATGCTGTCGAAATCGTTGGCGGTGACGATGATCGCGCGCTCGGCATGCTGGAGCGGGGCGGCAAAGCCGCCGCAGACCACATCGCCCAGCACATCGAAGATCACGACGTCGGTGTCTTCGAGGAGGTGGTGCTGCTTGAGCAGCTTGACCGTCTGCCCCACGACATAGCCGCCGCAGCCGGTGCCCGCCGGGGGGCCGCCCGCCTCGACGCACATCACGCCGTTGAAGCCTTCGAACATGTAGTCCTCGGGCCGCAGTTCCTCGGCGTGGAATTCCACGGTTTCGAGCACGTCGATCACCGTCGGCATCAGCTTCTTGGTGAGGGTGAAGGTGCTGTCATGCTTGGGATCGCAGCCAATCTGCAGCACGCGGTGGCCGAGCATCGAAAACGCCGCGGAGAGGTTCGACGAGGTGGTCGACTTGCCGATGCCGCCCTTGCCGTAAACGGCAAAGACCTTGGCATTGCCGATGCGGTCGGCCGGATCGAGCCGGACCTGCACCGAACCGTCGCCGTCAAGCTTGCGGGTGGGGGGATCGAGAAGCGCCATGGGTCTTGTTCCTTTATGCCGCGACGGCTTCGACGCCCGAGGGGATGACGCCTTCCAGGCGGTCCTCGAGTTCGTCGCTGGCGGCGTGGAGGGCTGCGAGAGTGGCTTCGTCGGGCGACCAGAACTGGCGGTCGACCGCTTCGAGAAGACGATTGGCAACGCGGGCCGAGGCGCGCGGATTGAGGGCGGCCATGCGCTCGCGCATTGCGGCGTCGAGCACGTAGGTTTCGCTGATGCGCTGGTAGACCCAGGGATCGACTTCGCCGGTGGTGGCGGACCAGCCCATCGTGGTGGTGACATGGCCCTCGATCGCGCGGACACCTTCATAGCCGTGGCGCAGCAGGCTTTCGGTCCAGACGGGATTGAGGATGCGCGTGCGGGTCTCGAGCGCGACCTGTTCCTGCAGGCTGCGGACCTTGCCCGCGCCTTGCGTCTGGTCGCCGATATAGACCGGCGCGGTCTCGCCGCCCTTGGCACGGGTCACCGCGCGGCTGATGCCGCCCAGCGCATCGACATACTGGTCGATGGAGGTGATGCCGAGCTCGACGCTTTCGAGGTTTTGATAGGCGCAATCGACCGTCTTGAGCGCCGAGGCGAGGATCGCGGCCTGCCGGATCGGCACGCCCTTGACCCCGTAGGCATAGCCCTTCTGGCGCTCGAAGCTGTCCGCGAGTTCGTCCGGATCGGTCCACGCACCGTTGTCGATCATCAGGTTGACGTTCGCGCCATAGGCCCCTTGTGCGTTCGAGAAGACGCGCAGCGCGGCGGTCTCGAAGTCGCAGTGGTGTTCGTCCTGATGGGCCAGCGCATGGGCGCGCACGAAGTTTAGGTCCAGCGGCTCGTCGGCCTGTGCGGCCAGCAGCGCGGCTTCGGCGAGCATGCGTGTCTGGAGCGGCAGGAGATCGCGGAACACGCCCGAAAGCGTCGCGATCACGTCGATGCGCGGGCGGCCCAGCTCTTCCAGCGGGATGAGCTCCGCGCCGGCCAGACGGCTGTAGCTGTCAAACCGCGGCCGCGCGCCGATCAGCGCGAGAACCTGCGCGATCTGCGCGCCCTCGCTCTTGAGGTTGTCGGTGCCCCACAGCACCATCGCCACGGTCTGCGGCAGATGGCCCGAATCGGCCATGCTGCGTTCGAGCAGCTTCTTCGCCTGCTCTGCCCCGTCCATCACGGCGAAGGCCGAAGGCAGGCGGAACGGATCGAAGCCGTGGATATTGCGGCCCGTCGGCAGGATCTCCGGCGCGCGCAGCACGTCGCCGCCCGAGACGGGGCGCACGAAGCGGCCGGACAGCGCGCGGACAATGCCGTCAAGCTCGTGGTTGGTGGCGAGCGCGGTGTTCAGCGCCGCCATCTCTTTCAGCAGCGGGCTGTCGAGCCGCAGCTTGCCATCAACCAGCGCTTCGGCGGCCTCGGCGCTCAGCGGGTGCCCACGTGCCTCGGCGGAGGCGCGCACCATGTCGATGCGCTCCTCGCGGCTTGCGGCTTGCCCGGCCACACGCAGCCCTTGCGGGATCAGCTCGCGCTCGATCTCATAGAGCCGCGCGGCCAGTGCGGGGACATCGCTGCCATCGAGATCAAGCGCCCCGGCCTGTTCGGCGATCAGCTCGGCCAGCAGCGCGGCCTGCGCATCGCCCGGGGGCAACGAACGCCAGCGCTCGACCGAGGCCTTGAGGTCCGCGAGGCCCTTGTAGACGCCCGAGCGGGTGAGCGCAGGCGTGAGGTAGCTCACCAGCGTCGCGCCGGAACGGCGCTTGGCGAGCACGCCTTCCGAAGGGTTGTTGGCGGCGTAAAGGTAGATATTCGGCAGGTCGCCGATCATGCGATCGGGCCAGCACGCGGCGGTGAGCCCGGTCTGCTTGCCGGGCATGAATTCGAGGCTGCCATGCGTGCCGAAGTGCAGCACGGCGTGGGCCTGGAAATCCTCGCGCAGCCAGCGGTAGAACGCGGCGAAGGCGTGGCTCGGGGCAAAGCGCCCCTCGAACAGCAGCCGCATCGGATCGCCCTCGATGCCGATCGCGGGCTGGATGCCGACGAACACATTGCCGAACTGCGCGCCGAGGATCTGCACCGCGCTGCCGTCCGATTGCAGCTTGCCCGGCGCCGGGCCCCACGAGGCTTCGATTTCGGCAAGCCAGGTCTCGCGCGCCACGATGCTGTCGGCGCTCACCCGCGCATGGACATTGGCTTCGGTGCCATAGCGCGCGGCATTGCCGCCCAGGATCGCCTCGCGCAGCGCATCGACGCTTGCCGGCACCTCGACGCGGTACCCTTCGGCCGAAAGCCGCTGCAACGTGTTGTGGAGCGATTCGAACACGCTGAGGAACTGGGCCGTGCCGGCTGCGCCCGCGTTCGGCGGAAAATTGAACAGCACGACCGCGATCCGGCGCTCGGCTTCAGCGGCGCGGGCCAGCTCGATCTGCTTGAGCACGCGCGCGGCCAAGGCCTCGGCACGTTCGCTGCAGCTTTCCATCTGGCGCACGCCGGCAGAGCCGGATCCGGCAAAAGTGCAGCAGCGCGCGCAGCCGGTGCAGGCCTCGCCGCTGCCGTCGCTGCGGCCGCCGAAGACCATCGGCGAGATCGCGCCGTCCAGCTCGGGGATCGCGATCATCATCGTCGATTCGAGTGGCAGCAGCCCCTGCGGGTTTGCACCCCAGGCCTGCAGCGTCTGGAACTCGACCGGGTGCGCGGCGATGTAGGGGCGGTCGAGCTTGGCAAGGATCGCCTCGGCCGCGGCCGTATCGTTGTAGGCTGGCCCGCCGACAAGGCTGAAGCCCGTCAGGTTGACCACCGCATCGACCGCGCTCTTGCCGTCCTTCATGAACAGCGCCTCGATCGCCGGACGCCCGTCGAGCCCGCCGGCAAAGGCCGGGATCACGTTGAGACCCTTGGCCTCCATCGCCGCGATCACGCCGTCATAATGGCGCGCATCCTTGGCCAGGACGTAAGAGCGCAGCATCAGCAGGCCCACCGTGCCGCGCGTGCCGCTCGCCTTGGGCAAGGCCGCCGCACTTGCCGCCATGCGCGGGGTCATCGCGGGGTGATAGACGCCGACTTCGGGATAGTCGCGCGGCGCCTCGGCCTTCATCGCGCCGCGCAAGGCAGCGCGCTCACCGGTGGCATAGCGATCGATCAGCGCGCGGATCATGTCCACCACGTTGTCGTCGCTGCCCGCCAGCCAGTATTGCAGCGTGAGGAAATAGGCGCGCACGTCCTGCGCGGTGCCGGGCACATATTTCAGCAGCTTGGGCAGGCGGCGCAGCATGGCCATCTGGCCCTTGCCCGAGCTTGCGCCGGGCTTGCCCGAGCCGCGCAGCTTCTTGAGCAGCGCCATCATGCCCGTGGCCGGCTTGTCCATGCGGTAGTCGCCCATCCGCGTGAGCTTGACCACTTCGCCCGCGGACATCAGGCCGACAATCGCGTCGCAGTCCTCGCGCCGGGCCTCCAGCGCGGGCATCACCGCGCGGATGTGGTCCTCGAGGAACAGCATCGTGCACAGGATGATGTCGGCGCGGGCGATATCCTCGCGCGCGGCGTCCAGCGCGCCCGGCTTCTCGTCCCAGTCGGCGGCGGCGTGGAAGCCGATCGTCACGCCGGTTCCGGCCTGCGTGAACTGCGCCTGCGCGCGGGCAAACGCGCCCGAGAGGTGGTTGTCGAGCGTCACGACGACAACGCGGACCGGCGTATCCGGTGTGGTGAGGGGGCCTTTACCGCGCATAGTGGGCTTTTGCCTCGTAGAGCGTGTCGAGCGTGATAGCCGCCAGCCCCATGTCATTCGCGTACTTCTCGGTGTTGCGCTTGGCCTTGCCGCGCACGAAGAACGGAATCTTGCGCAGTTCGCGCTCGGCCTCGTCGGTCCAGCCGGCCGAGCCGTCCGCAGCCGCGACGGGCGCAGCGGCTTCGCTGATCAGAATGTCGCCTGCAGGCGCCAGCACCGGTTCGGCTTTCGCCTGGGCATGCGCCGGAGCAGAACCGTGAAGGTGCGAGGGCCCCGCCGCGTCGCTGAACTCGAAGTCGTCGCGGAACATGGTGAGCAAGTGCTCTTCCAACCCCATCACCAGCGGGTGCACCCAGGTGTCGAAGATCACGTTGGCGCCTTCGAAGCCCATCTGCGGGCTGAAGCGCGCCGGGAAATCCTGCACGTGGACCGGCGAGGAAATCACCGCGCAAGGGACGCCGAGGCGCTTGGCGATATGGCGTTCCATCTGCGTGCCCAGCACCAGTTCGGGCGCGGCGGCGGCGATGGCTTCCTCGACGGTCAGGTGATCGTCGGTGATCAGTGGCTCGACGCCGTATTCCTTGGCCGCAGCGCGGATATCGCGTGCAAATTCACGGTTATAGCAGCCCAGCCCACAGACCGTGAAACCCAGTTCCTCGTGCGCGATGCGCGCGGCGGCGACGGCATGGGTGGCATCGCCGAAAATGAACACGCGCTTGGCCGTGAGGTAGGTCGAGTCGACCGAGCGGCTCCACCACGGCATGCGCGAGGAGGGATCATCGAGCGCGGGCGCGGGATCGACTCCGGCGAGCGCGGCGACTTCGCTGATAAACGCGCGCGTCGCGCCGACGCCGATCGGCACCGTGCGGATCGCGGGCTGGGCAAAGGTCTTGTCGAGCCAGCGCGCGGCCTCGTCGCCGATCTCGGGATAGAGCACGATGTTGAAATCAGCCGCGCCGATGGTCTTGATATCGCTGGGCGAGGCGCCGAGCGGGGCAACGAGGTGAACGTCGATGCCGAGCAGGTCGAGAATGCGGCGGATTTCGCGCACATCGTCGCGGTGGCGGAAACCGAGGGCTGCGGGGCCCAGCAGATTGACCCGCGGGCGGCGACCTTCGCGGGGGGCGGGGCGCACGCTGGTATCGGCCAGACTGCGCACGATCTGGTAGAACGTTTCAGCCGCGCCCCAGTTTTCCTTGCGCTGATAGCTGGGCAGTTCCAGCGGGATCACCGGGCAGGGCAGGCCCATGTTGAAGGCAAGACCCGCCGGATCGTCCTGGATGAGCTCGGCCGTGCACGACGCGCCGACCAGCAGCGCCTCGGGCTTGAACCGCTCGACCGCATCGCGCGCCGCGTCCTGAAACAGGCTGGCGGTATCCTTGCCGAGATCGCGCGCCTGGAAAGTGGTGTAGGTGACGGGCGGGCGGGCGCTGCGCCGCTCGATCATCGTGAACAGCAGGTCGGCGTAGGTATCGCCCTGCGGCGCGTGGAGCAGATAGTGCACCCCGCGCATGGCCGTCGCGACCCGCATTGCGCCCACATGCGGCGGTCCCTCATAGGTCCAGACGGCAAGCTGCATGGGCCTAGATCCTCAGCACGTCGCGGCGGCGCAGCGGCCGGGCGAACAGTTCGGCGAGGTCACCCGCCTGGTCGAAGCCGTGAACCGGCGAAAACACCAGTTCGATCGACCACTTGGTGGCAAGGCCCTCGGCCTCGAGCGGATTGGCAAGGCCAAGCCCGCAGACGGTAAGATCGGGCCGGTCGGCGCGCACGCGGTCAAGCTGGCGCTCGACATCCTGGCCCTCGCTTATCCGCGTTCCCTCGGGCAGGCCCGCAAGATCGGCGGCAAGGTGCGCGCGGTGGAGATAGGGCGTGCCCACTTCGACCGGGATCATCCCGAGTTCGGTCGCGAGGAACCGCGCGAGCGGGATTTCCAGCTGCGAATCCGGCAGGAAGGTGATGCGCTTGCCCTGAAGCGCTGGAATGTAGCGTTCGAGCGCGCGCTTGGCGCGTTCGCGGCCGGGGGCGATCACGCGGTTGACGTGCATCTCGTCAACCCCGAAGGCGGCGGCGGCAGCAGCCAGCCAGGCGGCGGTGCCCTCTGCGCCGAAGGGGAAGGGCGCATCGATGCGCACCGCGCCCCGATCCTCGAGCGCACGTGCGGTCTCGCCCAGAAACGGCTGCGCAAGCAGATAGCGGGTGTTCGGCCCGACAGCCGGAAGCCCTCCGGCACGGCGCGAGGGGAGCACACCGACGCGCTCGATGCCGAGCTCGGCGAAGAGGCGCAGGAACTGGTCCTCGACGATATCGGGCAGCGCGCCGACCATGACCAGTGAGGGTGCCGCACCCGGCGCTTCGATCGGCATTTCGGGCACGAGCGCGGTGAGGCAGGCGTCCTCGCCTTCGGTGAAAGTCGTCTCGATCCCGCTGCCCGAGTAGGCGAGGATGCGCACGCCTTCACTCGTCTCGCTGCGCACATGCTTGGCGCCGAGGCGCTGCGCGGCATTGCCGAGATCGAGCTTGATCACTTCCGAAGGGCACGAGCCGACAAGGAACAGCGTGCGGATTTCCGGCCGGCGCGCCAGCAGCCGGTCGACCACGCGGTCGAGCTCGGCGTGACAATCGGCAAGGCCCGCCAGATCGCGCTCCTCGATGATCGCGGTGGCGAAGCGCGGCTCGGCGAAGATCATCACGCCGGCGGCCGATTGCAGCAGGTGCGCGCAGGTGCGCGAGCCGACGACGAGGAAGAAGGCGTCCTGCATCTTGCGGTGCAGCCAGACGATCCCGGTCAGCCCGCAGAACACCTCGCGCTGGCCGCGCTGGCGCAGCACGGAAAGGCCGCCGTCGCGCGGGTTCCGGTCGGCGGCGAGCGCCAGCGACGATGCTTGCGCGGGACTCATGCGGCGATCCCCATGGTGTGGCTGGATTGGGCCGTGGCCTTGGCCTGAAGCCGGGCGGCGCGCAGCTTGAGCACGAACTGCGCGGCATTGACGACGTAGGCGAAGTAGGCGGCCAGCACGATGAACAGCCGCGCCTCGATCGTGCCGAACTTGCCCAGCAGCATCACGAGGTAGGCGGTGTGCAGCGCGATGACGAGCATCGAGACGACGTCTTCCCAGAAGAAGGCCGGGGCGAACAGCCACTTGCCGAAGACCACCTTCTCCCAGATCGAGCCGGTGACCATGATCGTGTAGAGCGTCAGTGTCTTGGCGATCACCGAAAGGTCTGCCGCAAAGGCGCCCTCTCCGGTGAAAAGGCAGCGCAGGACCAGCACGAGGCTGACCAGGAACACCACGAACTGGAACGGCGCGAGAAGTCCCTGGACCAGAGTCCAGGCCGTTTCGTCGCGGCGGCGCTGCTCCTCGGGTGTGTAGAGCGGACGGACCTGCCGGACCGGGCCGCGAGCATTCTGCCGGAGGTCCGATCCGGACCCTATTCCGCGCAGCGCTGCCGTATGACCTTCCGACATTTCGTGCGTCCCATCCTCTTTGCAATTGGCAGCTTACGACTCGTTCGAACGGACTGTCAATAAAATTGGACGACAAGAAAAATTGACATGATTGGGTTTGCCAAGGTCGCCGAATGGGTTTACCTCTTGGCCAAGGGACAGAGTCGGAGTGTCTTTAACCACTATCCCCGAGCGGCCTTTTCGCCGCGCCAGACGGGAGAGTCTCACATGGACTTGGCGGTTGGCAGCAGTGGGCCCAAAGGTGGGCAGGGCGCTCGCAAGGCGGAGCCGACCACCGCGCACGACGATCACGCAGGCATGCCGGCCAGCGGTATGCGCAAGTCGGGCAACTCCCGCGGCGGCAGTTCGCGGCGCCAGCGCGGCGGGCCCAATGCGGCGATCAGCACGCTTATCGAAGGCGAGATCATTCCCCAGCTGCTCGTGGCCCATCGCATGCGGCCGGGGCGCCTGCCGGGCAGCGGCGGCGGGGTCATCACGCCCGAAGATGTCGCTCGCTTCTCGCCGCTGCCGCTGACCCTGCAGGCCGACGAACTGCTGATCTACGTCGAGGAGTTTCTCGCGCGCGGTATCGGCATCGATGCGATCTTTGTCGATCTCCTCGCTCCGGCGGCGCGCCGCCTCGGGGTGCTGTGGGAAGAGGACCTGTGCGATTTCCTCGATGTCACCATCGGTCTGTGGCGCCTGCAGGAAGTGATGCGCGAAATCGCCTGGGGCAGCCCGGTCATCACCGGTCCGATGCGCGCGCCGTGCCGCGCGCTGTTCTCCCCGATGCCGGGCGAGCAGCACAGCTTCGGTGCCACAATGGTACACGAGGTTTTCGTGCGTGCGGCCTGGGACAGCGAGGTTCTGGTGGCTCCCGACATGCGCCAGTTGGTCGCCAAAGTTGCCAACAAATCCTACGATCTGGTCGGCTTGACCGTATCTTGCGAAGTGACTACCGAATCGCTTTCTCGAACCATCAAGGCGATCCGCAGCGTGTCCATGTGCCAAGACCTGCGTATTCTGGTTGGCGGACATGCGGTGAATGCCAATCCGGCCCTGGCCATGGAAGCCGGCGCCGATGGCTCGGCGATTGATGCCCCCGGAGCGCTTGCTCTCGCCAACCGTCTGGTCGGCGCGGCCACGCACCGGACCGTGAACGCCGGCTAGGGCCGGTCGCCACCGTGGTAGAACCCGAACGCGCCTTCGCGGACAAGGGACCGCTTATCCGGTCCGACACCGCCTTCGACAGCATCGGCCCGGCCGATGCGCTGCGCCTTGTCCTTGCCGCCGGCGACATCACCTTGTCGCTCGATCCCGATGGCCGCGTGCTCGATGTGGCCGCGAGCCGGCAGGACTTTCCCGGCTGCGACAGCTGGATCGGCCAGCCGCTCGAGAGCACTGTGACTGTCGAGAGCCGCACCAAGATCAAGGATATGCTGGGGGTCGAGCCGGGCGTGGCGAGCAATCGCTGGCGTCAGGTCAACCATGTCAGCCCCGCCGGCGACATTCCGGTCCGCTACCTCATGATCAGCCTGGCCGGCGGCCAGCGCCTGATCGCGGTCGGGCGCGACATGCGCAATGCGGTCGTGCTGCAGCAGCGCCTGCTCCAGGCCCAGCAGTCGCTCGAACGCGATTACATGCGGCTGCGCCAGATCGAGACACGCTACCGCCTGCTGTTCGATCTGTCGTCCGAGCCGGTCCTGCTGGTCGAGGCGGACAGCCAGCGCATCCAGGAAGCCAATCCCGCCGCGCATACGCTGCTCGATGCGCGCGCCGGCAGCCTCGTCGGGGCCAAGCTGACCGGCCTCGTTGCCCGCGGCTCGCGCGATGCGCTGATCGCCTATCTCGGCGCGGTGCTCACCACGTCCGAAGTCTCGCCGCTCACGGTCGAGCTCGAGCGCGCGCGCCAGCAACTGACCATTTCGGCCACGGGCTTCCGCCAGCTTGGCGGGCGTTATCTCCTTGTCCGGCT
>Ga0164294_10001174_pt1 | contig 24561 bp, 16 predicted proteins | sample GEODES005metaG_FD_111479 | JGI IMG/M metagenome (GOLD analysis project Ga0164294, IMG submission 111479) | Oligotrophic lake water microbial communities from Sparkling Lake, Wisconsin, USA - GEODES005 metaG | ecosystem: Environmental > Aquatic > Freshwater > Lake | place: USA: Sparkling Lake...
AATCCGGTCCCAGTCCCCATCGCTCAACACCAAACGATCCATCACACCCAAGACCGCCTCCCAAAAAGCAGTCTTGAATCACGCTTCGGCCCGGATGGGAATCCTTAGAGTCCACAGCACCTAAAGTCCTGCCATGTAACCACAAAGCCGCCATGTGACAGGCTTGTGATGGTCGGTTCGTATTGCCATCTCAAGTTCTCGGTGTTGACCAGAAATTCTTCACCAATCCTGACGCCGGCGGCGTCGTATATCTGGGCCCTGATGCTGGACCCGTAGTCATTCTGACTGCCGCTATTGTCCTGCCAGGTCACGACAAAGCCGCCATCAACAAGGCCCGTGACGGTGGGAAAGAGTTGTGAGTTGCGGGTCTGAGTATTGACGAGAAACTCTCCGCCGATTCTGCCCCCCGCCGCGTCGTAAACTTGTGCCTTGATGCTGGGCGCGATCACGTCACCAAGGGTGCCGCTGTAGTCGTACCAAGTCACGACGAAGCCGCCGTTGGCCAAGCCGGATATGTCTGGGGATCGCTGAAGACTGTCGGTCTGTGTATTGACAAGGAATTCCCCGCCGACCTTGCTTCCGGCGGCGTCAAATACCTGCGCCTTAATGCTGGCATTGCTTGAATCGCCAAGAGTCCCGCTGTAATCGTACCAAGTAGCAACGAAACCACCGCCGCGGAGGCTCGTGACACGGGGCGATTCCTGCGCTTCAGTCGTCTGGCTATTGACGAGAAATTCGCTGCCGATCCTGACCCCTTGGGCGTCAAACATCTGGGCCTTGATATCTCCGCGAGTCCACGTCACGACGAAGCCGCCGCCATCCAGACTGGTAATGTCGGGCCCGGACCCGTCACCAAGTGTTTGGGTGTTGACGAGAAACTCCCCGCCAACCACGGTCCCTGCAGCATCGAAAATCTGAGCCTTGACGCAGGATACGTCTGGGTCGCCACTTGCGTTGAGTTTGTCAGTCCAGGTCACGACAAAGCCGCCGCCCGTCAGGCCTGTAATTGTTGGCTCGAATTGAAAGTTGTCCGTCTTCGTATTGACCAGAAACTCCCCGCCTATCCTTGCGATCCCGCCGGTCATGTGAACGGTTCCCGCCGACAGGTCGGCCATGATAGCCGAAGGCGCCTGGCCATAGTCGGCCGTGTCCAGACCATCTCCGCCGTTCAGGCTGTCGTCGCCGAAACCGCCGATCAAGACATCGGCACCCTGGTCGCCATGGATGATGTCGTCCCCGGCGCCGCCGCTCAGCAGGTCGTCGCCGATGGTAGCGCCCGTCAGGTCGTTATAGCCGACGGACGGAACCAGGCCGTCGCCGGCGCGGTGGATGAAGTCGGGGCCGGTCGTGCCGTTGACCAAGGGCCTGGCCCGGCGAGGATGCGGAGGGCGAACCGGCAGGGCTGGCAGCCTTGCCCTCGTCATCCCATTCCGGGGCAGCCGAGGCCGACAGGGCGTCCAGCGGCGCCAGCTGAGAAAACTGCAACATAGACATCCCGTCCCCCACAATCAGAGGTTCAACCTAGCCGTTGTCAGAATACCGGCAAGGCCGAAACTGGCGGCCCGCCGGTCCGTCATCGAAAATTCATTCCGTACAGAAGCGGTCGAGGTTCGTCGGTCAGACCGTAACCCCTCACCCTCACGTGCTGGCGCATGGGCTTTTCCCTCTCTCAGGGCGAAATACTGAGTTCTACAGCTTTCAGTTTACTTCTCCCGAAGGGAGAGGGAGGGGCCCGCGACGCGAAAGCGGCATGGGAGGGTGAGGAGTTACGATCTGTCCGGAAGGTTCGCCGCCTTCCATGCGATAATCACCCCTCCCGCTTCGACCGCCTCCGGAGGCTCCATGACCCGCCCTGTCGCAAGCGCGAAAAGCCGACAACGGGCCGGTTTCGTCGTTACCGAAACCCGTGACGACCCGGACAATACCCCACAAAAAACGCACGCGCCCGACCGTGCAAGCGCGTTCAATTCCTTCTCCCCTCGAGGGAGAAGGTGTCGGCGGAGCCGACGGATGAGGGGCCGCGCCGGCGGCAAGGAGTTGATCTGGAACGACTTTCAGGCACAGGCCGCGCGGAGAGACCCCTCAACCGTCAGCCTTCGGCTGCCACCTTCTCCCCCTTGGGGCGAAGGATCTGGATATAGTGGACCCACTGCTTCGAGCCGCCATGTCCCACCCTCTGCACCCGCGAAAAACCCGACGATCGCCCGACAGACTCTTGCAGAAACCGACGAAAACCCGACGGAAGCCGACATGGAAAATGACATTTCCGACGCAGCTGACGCCCGCCCTTGCGGAGCCGGATCGGACCAGCCGCCCGCTTTCTGGAAATGAAACCTGTCGGGGGCATCCGGTTGGTAGCTGGGGGCGGGATCGAACCGCCGACCTGTGGGTTATGAATCCACCGCTCTAACCATCTGAGCTACCCAGCCATATCGGACATCGCGTTCCGAAGGGAGGCGGCGTTATAGGGGCTGAAAAACCTCCCATCAAGCGTCTTGGGAATGCGGCCGTCTGCCGTTAGTGTCGAGGGCGATGAGCGTGCTCCATCTTCTCGGATCGGACGGCGAGGGCGGGGCCGAAACCTACTTCGTCGATCTGGTCTCCGCCCTTCAGCAGGCGGGTCCGGAGCAGGCCTGCGCCCTTCGCCATCATGCGGGACGCGAGGCGGCCCTGGCCCGGGCTGGCGTTCCTGTTCGCGTGCTCGGGTTTGGCGGTCCGCTGGACTTTCTGACCCGCTACAGCGTGGCCTCCATGGCCGACAGCGCCAGGGCAAAGGTGCTGGTCGCCTGGATGAACAGGGCCGCCCGCCATGCGCCCGCCGGGCGCTGGGCCCGGATCGGCCGGCTGGGCGGCTATTACAAGCTCAAGAACTACAAGGGCTTCGACGCCCTGGTCTGCAACACCCCGGACATCCTGCAATGGGTGCTGGACCAGGGCTGGCCGGAGGACCGGGCCAGCTATATCGCCAATTTCGCTGCTCCCGCCGAGGACGTCGCTCCGGTCGACCGGGCCAGCCTGGAAACGCCGCAAGGGGTTCCCCTGCTGCTGGGCATGGGCCGGCTGCACAGCGCCAAGGCCCATGACGTCAGCATCCGGGCCCTGAAGTCCCTGCCGGACGCCTGGCTCTGGATCGCCGGGGCGGGCCCCCTGGAGGGGCAGCTCAAGGGGCTGGCCCAGAGCCAGGGCGTTTTCGACCGGGTCCGGTTCCTGGGCTGGCGCAATGACGCCCCGGCCCTCTACAGGACTGCCGATGTCTGCCTGTTTCCCTCCCGCTACGAGCCCCTTGGCAATGTGGTGATCCAGGCCTGGGCCCATGGCCTGCCCGTGGTCGCCGCCGCCAGCCAGGGCCCCGGCGCCCTGATTCGCGATGGAGAGGACGGCCTGCTGACCCCGGTTGACGACCATGAGGCCCTGGCCAGCCAGACCCTGAAGGTCCTGTCCGATCCTGTGCTGCGAGTCCGGTTGATCCGGAACGGCCATGCCCGGATCGAGTCCGAGTTCAGCCAGGCCGCCGTGGTCGCCCAGTGGCGGTCCCTGCTGGCCCGGCACGGCGCAGACTGATGTGCGGCATAGCGGGAATCCTCAATGGCGCCGGCTCGGCCCGGCCCCTGATCGAGCAACTGGCCCATCGCGGCCCCAACGGAATCCGGGTGGAATCGGGCCAGGGCTGGTCAGTCGGCCATGCCCGGCTGTCGATCATCGACCTGGAAGGCGGCTGGCAGCCCCTGCATGCCGCCGGCTCGACGATCATCGGCAATGGTGAGATCTACAACTATCTGGAACTGGCTGAGGAATTCGGCCTGAAGGACCAGCTGTCCACCGGCTCGGACTTCGAACCCCTGCTGCATCTCTATGCCCGGGAGGGTGAAAAGGCCTTCCAGCGGCTGCGCGGCATGTACGCCTTCTGCCTGATCGGCGGCGATGGCCGCACCTGGCTGGTGCGCGATCCCTTCGGCATCAAGCCCCTGTCGATCACCCGCAGCGGTGAGAGGCTGAGCTTTGCCTCCGAACCCCGGGCCCAGTTCGCCACCGGCGACCTGACCCCCCTGGCCCAGCCGGAAGCCGTCGAGGACCTGCTGACGCTCGGCTACGTCACCCCCGGCGTCATCCGGCCCCAGACCACCTTCCGCGGGGTCGAGGCCCTCTTGCCGGGTGAAATCGACCGGGTCCTGGAAGGCGACCGGGAAGAGACCTTCGACCGCCCCCTGCGCCGGCTGCCCGCCCCCACGGGCGACCTGGAGACCCTTCTGGGAAAGCTGGACGCCGTGCTGGAGGGCAGCGTCCGGGTGCACCAGCGGGCGGACGTGCCCTATGGCCTGTTCCTGTCCGGCGGGGTCGACAGCGCCACCATCGCCACCCTGATGAGCCGCCTTAACGAAAACCCGGTCATCGCCTATACTTGTGGCTTCGATGTCGCCGGCGCTCGGGACGAGCGGGCCCAGGCCGAGCGGGTCGCCCGCGCCCTCGATATCGACTGGCGGGAAACGCCGTTCGGCGAGGAGGACTTCTGGCGCCTGGCGCCAAGGGTGGCCTGGGCGCTGGACGAGCCGACAACCGACTATGCCGCCCTGCCCACCTTCAAGCTGGCGGAAGCGGCCAGGGGAACCTTGACCGTCGTCCTGACCGGCGAAGGCGGGGACGAACTGTTCGGCGGCTATGGGCGTTATCGCCGCGCCCTGCGACCGTCCTGGCTGGGCGGCCGCCCGGCAGAGCCGCAGATCGACGCGCCCTTCCTGAAGGGCGGCGGCCGCAACGCCCTCCTGCGCTGGCGCCAGGCCGCCCGGCCGCCAGCCGGTCTCACGCCCCTGCAGAAGGCCCAGTGGGGCGACGTCGCGACCTGGCTGCCTGCCGACCTGCTGCTCAAGCTGGACCGTTGCCTGATGGCCAATGGCCTGGAGGGCCGGACGCCGTTCCTGGACCGCGAGGTGGCGGATTTCGCCTTCAACCTGCCGGACGCCATGAAGATCCAGGGGCGGTATGGCAAATGGCTGCTGCGCAAATGGCTGGAGCGGCACTGTCCCGCCGCCGATCCCTGGGGTCGGAAAAAGGGATTCACGGTCCCCGTGGCCAGCTGGATCGCGCCCCGGGCCGGCGATCTGGCCGCCTCGGTGGCCGGGGTCAGGGCCGTGGCCGAGGCCTGCCTGCCCGGCGCCGTGGAGGCGGTCTTCCGGGACGAGCGTCAGGCCGCCAACCGCTGGCCCCTGCTGTTCTTCGCCCTCTGGTCCCTGATCCACCTGGAGGGCGCCGAGCCCACCGCCGCCCTGACGTCCCTGCTGGGAGACTGAAGATGATCAGACCAGTTTGCCGGCCACCGCTTCGCCAATGGCCAGGGAACTGGTCAGGCCGGGACTTTCGATCCCGAACAGGCTGACAAGTCCCTCCAGGCCATGGCTGTCGGCGCCCCGGATCTGGAAATCGGGCTGGGGCTCGCCCGGCCCATGCAGCTTGGGCCGCAGGCCGGCATAGTCGGGGGTCAGGTCTTCCTGCCGGACGGCCGGCCAGAACTTGCGGATATAGTCGGCAAACTCGCCCGCCTTGGCCGGATCGACGCTGTAGTCCTCGTGATCCACATAGGACAGGTCCGGCCCGAACACCGCCTGGCCGCCAAGGTCCTTGCGATAGTGGGTGCCGAGCGCCCCCGGAATGGGCGGCGGATAGATCAGCCGATCGAACGGGGCTTTGGCCGCCAGGCGGAAATAGATGCCCTTGCCGAAATGCCCGGCGGGGATCTGGTCGACCGGGAGTCCCTCGATCAGCCCAGCGACCGCCTGGGCGCCAAGCCCCGGCGCCGTGACCAGCAGCCGGCAGGTCAGTTCAGCCGGCTCCTCGCCCCCGGCCAGGACCCGGAACCCGCCCGTCGCCAAGGCTTCGGCCCCTTCGAAGGGCGTGGAGACCACCACCGCCCCGCCGGCGGCCTCGATCTCGCCCTGCAGAGCCAACATGTAGCCATGGCTGTCCAGGACGCCGCTTTCCGGCGACAGCAGGGCCGCCTCGGCGCGAAGCTCAGGCTCCAGCGCCACGGCCTGGGCCCCGGTCAGGCGTTCCATGCCCTCCACATCATTGGTCAGGGCCTGTTCGAGAATGGCGTCCAGACGCCCGACCTCGTCGGGCGAGGTCGCCACCACCAGCTTGCCGCACTTGCGATAGGCGACATGGTGGCTGTCCAGAAAGCCGTACAGGGCCCGCCGACCCTCGACGCAGAGCCGGGCTTTCAGCGACCCCGTCGGATAGTAGAGCCCGGCATGGATCACCTCGGAGTTTCGGGAGGACACGCCCTGACCGATCGCCCCCTGACGCTCCAGGACCGCCACCACCAGGCCGCGCCTTGCCAGGGCATAGCCGCAGGCCAGGCCCACGGCGCCCGCCCCCACCACCACGGCGTCGAAATCAAAATCGCTCATGCTCCAGACCTAATGCGGAACCGGCAGCCCGCAAACCCCCTGGCGCGAGGTTGCTGCAGCGCATGCGGGACCCAGGGTCAGGCTTTGGCCGCAGAGCGCTCCGACCATTGGGCCAACAGCTTGGTCCGCTCCTTGTCGGCCAACACGACACTGGCGTCCTTGACGTGGCCATAGCCGCGAATGGACTGGGGCAGGCTGGCGATCCGGACCGCAAGCGGCAAGGTCTCGCCAGTCAGTCCTGACAGGACGCGGTCCAGATCCGCCTCGTACTGCCGGATCAGGGCCCGCTCCATCCGCCGCTCCGCCGTATTGCCAAACAGGTCCAGCGGTCCGCCGCGCAGGGACTTCATCCTGGCCAGAACCGGCATGACCGTGGTGAGCATCCAGCCGCCCAGGGCGATCTTGGTCGGCTTGCCATCGGCGCCCTTGGGCGAGATCAGCGGCGGCGACATCCAGATGTTGGCCTTGCCGCCCTTGAAGGTGCGCGACAGTTCCTTGGCAAAACGGCCGTCGGTGTAGAGGCGGGCCACCTCATACTCGTCCTTGTAGGCCATCAGCTTGTAGAGGTTGATGGCGACAGCGCGGGTCAGTCCGTCGCCGGCATCCAGGGCCTCTTCCGCCGCCAGGGTCCGCGCCACGCGCGCCGCATAGCGGTCGGCATAGGCCTGGTCCTGATAGCCGACGAGCTCGGCGGTCCGATGGGCGATCAGCTCCGCGAGAGGCATGGTCTCCGGCGTCGGTGTCTGGTCCTCCGGCAGGCCCTTGAAGTCCGGGTCCACCGCCGCCTTGCGCCCGACCTCGAAGGCCTGAAGATTGGCCTCAGCATCCACGCCGTTCAGCCGGATCGCCCGGTAGAGGGCCCGGCTGGAAACCGGGATCACGCCGCGCTGCCAGGCAAAGCCCAGCATGATCATGTTGGCGTAGATCTCGTCGCCCAGCTTGGACTGCGACAGCGCCTGGGACGGACAGGCCTGATAGTCCTTCGTCGCCCCCTTGATCCGGCGCGCCATCCCGGCCGTGTCGTAGCGGACATCGCGGTTGCTGACGAAGTCGGCGGTCGGGGAAAAGTCCGCATTGCCGAAGGCCACGGTCCGCTGCTTGGAAAACAGCGCCAGGGCTTCAGGGCTGGCGGCCACCATCAGGTCGCAGGCAATCAGGACATCGGCGCTGGCTGCGGGGATCCGCCCGCCGACGACAGAGGCCTCGTCCTCGCCGATCTTGACGTGGCTGAAGACCGAGCCGCCCTTCTGGGCCAGACCCGTCATGTCGACCACGCTGGCCGAACGGCCGTCCACATGGGCAGCCATGGCCAGGATGGAGGCGACCGTGGTGACGCCGGTCCCGCCGATCCCGGTGAACAGGATACGCCGGACCCCCTCGATGGTCTCGAACTGCGGCAGGGGCGTGGAATCGGCGGTCAGGGCCGGCATGCGCTTGCCTTGCGGATTCTCGGCGCCTTCCAGGGTGATGAAGCTGGGGCAGAAGCCGTCGACGCAGCTGTAGTCCTGATTGCAGCTGGACTGGTTGACCTGGCGCTTGCGGCCGAACTCGGTGTTGAGCGGTTCGATCGACACGCAGTTGGACTTGGCCGAACAGTCGCCGCAGCCCTCGCAGACCAGGGGATTGATGAAGACCCGGCTGGTTGCCTTGGCCATGGTCCCGCGCTTGCGCCGCCGGCGCTTTTCCGTGGCGCAGGTCTGGTCATAAAGCAGCACCGTGACGCCCGGGGTTTCCCGCAGCATCTTCTGCACGCTCATCAGGTCCTTGCGGGGAAACACCTCGACCCCGGGGGCCAGGTCAGTGACACCGGCATAGCGCTCCAGGTCATCGACCACCACCACGGTCCGGGCGACGCCTTCGCTGGCCAGCTGGCGGGTGATCTGGGCGGGCGTGAACCCGCTCTCGGCCGTCTGGCCGCCGGTCATGGCCACGGCGTCATTGAACAGCAGCTTGTAGGTGATGTTGGCCTTTGCGGCGATCGCGCCGCGAATGGCAAGGGAGCCGGAGTGGTTGTAGGTGCCGTCCCCCAGGTTCTGGAAGACATGCTTTTCCGATGTGAAGGGCGCCGCCCCGACCCAGGTCAGGCCCTCGCCGCCCATATGGGTGTTCAGGTCGGTATTGGGATCATTGAAGCCGGCCATGTAGTGGCAGCCGATGCCCGCAAGGGCGCGGCTGCCTTCGGGCACCCGGGTCGAGGTGTTGTGCGGACAGCCCGAGCAGAAGAAGGGCTTGCGCAGCTGGTCGGAGGCCAGGCTGACGGCGGCGACGCCGGCGGCCGAGACCCTGTCCAGATAGGCCTGGGCCCGTTCCCTGGGAGGACCGGCCGGCAGGCGGCTGTAGAGGTCGAGGGCGATGGCGGCGACCGACAGCGAGCCGGTGTCTTCCATCAGGGTGTGGCCCTGCTCGTCCCGCTTGCCGATGATCTGCGGCCGGGCATGGGCTGGAAGGTCATAAAGGGCGGCGCGGGCTTGGGGCTCGATCAGGGCCCGCTTGTGCTCGATGACCATCAGGGTCTCGAGCCCCGCTGCAAACGCCCGCAGGCCCTGGGGTTCCAGCGGCCAGGGCATGCCCACCTTGTAGATGGAAACCCCCAGGCTGGCGGCCTCTTCGAGCGAGATGCCCATGGCGCTGAAGGCCTCGAGCACGTCCTTGTAGGCCTGCCCCTGGCAGACGATTCCCAGACGCGGCCGCTGGGCGGCGAGGACCACCCGGTCGATGCCATTGGCCCGGGCAAAGGCCATGGCGGCGGGAAGCTTGTGGTTCCGCAGACGCAGTTCCTTGTCCAGCGGCTGGTCCTTGGTCCGGATATGCAGACCGCCCGGCGGCACGGCGAATTCCGGCAGCACCAGCCCGTGACGATCCAGGGACACATCGATGGTCACGCCGCTGTCCATGGTGTCAGCCAGGGCGATCAGGCCGATCCACAGGCCTGAAAACCGCGACATCGACAGCCCGAGCAGTCCGTAGTCGAGCACCTCCTGAACATCGGCCGGCGACAGGACCGGCATCTCGAAGTCCTGGAAGGCGAACTCTGACTGGGAAGGCAGGGTGGAGGACTTGCAGTTATGGTCATCGCCGGCCACGGCCAGGACGCCGCCCTTGGGCATGACGCCGGCGAAATTGGCGTGCTTGAAGACATCGCCGGTCCGGTCGACGCCAGGCGCCTTGCCGTACCACATGGAAAAGACACCGTCATACAGGGCGCCGGGGAACAGGTTGGCCTGCTGGCTGCCCCAGACGGCGGTGGCCGCCAGGTCTTCGTTCAGCCCTTCCTGGAAGACCACATCATGGGCCTTCAGCAGCTTGCCGGCCCGGGCCGCCTGCTGGTCCAGTCCGCCCAGGGGAGAGCCCCGATAGCCGGAAACATAGCCCGCCGTTTTCATCCCGGCGCGGGCGTCAAGGCGCTTGCGATCCAGCATGACGCGGATCAGCGCCTGGACTCCGGTGATGTAGGCTCGACCGTCTTCGAGAAGATATTTGTCGTCGAGCGTCACTTCTGAGTGCCGCATTGAAAAATCTTTCCTTCCCGAATGGCTCCCCTGCTTGCAAGATCATCTAAGTATGGGGAAAATGTTTGCCAAAGCCATGCCTGACTAAGGGCATGACTCGGCAAGATCGCGGCCGTTTATGGCACTTTCGGGGGAACAAAGTTTGTCAGAGACGCTCGACGCTGTTGACGCAAAGATTCTGGATTTGATCCAGCACGATGCCGGGCTGTCGGTTGCCGAGATTGCCGAACGGGTCGGGCTGTCGTCCAGCCCCTGCTGGCGGCGCATCAAGCGCCTTGAGGATGCCGGCGTAATCCAGCGCCGAGTGACCATCCTGGACCGGGAATTGCTGGGCCTGGGCTTCGAGGTCTACTGCACCGTCAAGCTCTCCCTTCCGACAAAGGAAAATCTGGAAAGGTTCGAGGCGGCCGTCACCAAATGGGCTGAGGTTGTGCAATGCGCGACCGTAACCGGGGCCGCCGACTACGAACTACGTATCGTCACCCGGGACATGCATGCCTTTGACGACTTCCTGAGGGACAAGATCCTGTCCCTTGGCCTGGTGTCCAACATCGAAAGCCGGATCGTCATCCGGGGTGTGAAGAACTCCACCGCAGTGCCCCTGGGTCTGGTCAGCCCCTACGTCAGTCCTCACGGATGATAGCTGCCAGCGGTGGTCATGAATGTCATCGCGGGTTGCGCTGGTGAGGCTGCGCTGAAACAGCGTCAGGCGGATCCTGACCTTGAGGCCAGACAGGTACGGTTGGAACCGATTGCAGGTATGAAAGGGTACCCATGATCGAACTCATCATCGACCAGCGCCGCAAGGACCTCGGCGGTTTCGAGGTTGGACGGGTTCTGCCCTATGCGCCCCACCGGATGGTTGGTCCCTTCGTGTTCTTTGATCACATGGGCCCGGCCCGTTTCCAGCCGGGCTTCGCCCGCAGCGTCGATGTGCGGCCCCACCCCCATATCGGGCTTTCTACCCTGTCCTATCTGTTCGAGGGCGAGATGACCCATCGTGACAGCGTCGGCTCGGAAATCGCGATCCGTCCCGGCGAGGTCAACTGGATGACGGCGGGCCGGGGCATCACCCATTCGGAGCGGTTCGAAACCCTTCGCGCCCAGGGTGGCGCCCTGGATGGCATCCAGACCTGGCTTGCCCTGCCCACCGAGCATGAGGAAACCGAGCCGGCTTTCTCCCATCATGCCGGCGATGATCTGCCTTTCTACCAGGCCGATGGGCTTTCGGCCCGGCTCATCGCTGGCAAGGCCTTTGGGGCCGAGGCCCGGGTCCCGGTGTTCTCGCCACTCTTCTATGTGCATTGGGAACTGGCCGCCGGCGCCAGGGCGGCCTTGCCGGCGGAGTATCCCGAGCGGGCGGCCTATGTCGCCAGGGGTCGGGTGCAGATTGACGGACAGGAAATCCGGTCCGGGCAGATGGCGGTGTTCGCCCCCGGCCAGACCGTCGCGGTGACCGCCCTGGAGCTGTCCAGCCTCATGCTGTTGGGCGGCGAACCGCTCGGGCCGCGGTTCCTCGACTGGAACTTCGTCTCATCCTCGAAGGAGCGGATCGAGCAGGCCAAGGCCGACTGGCGCGCGGGACGGATGAAGCTGCCGGACCTGGACAACGAAGAGTTCATCCCCCTCGGCTGAAACCGGAACTGATTTCGAACGGTCCCAGCAAAGGGCCTTGCGGGTTACGCTAATGCGAGTCATTCTCATATTGGGAATGGAGCCCATCATGATCATGCAACTGCCGGGAACCCGTCTGATCGCCAATCTGATTGCGCCGGAGGAACAGCGGTCCAGCCCCTGCGACTGGCTGCTGTTTGGACCGAGCCATCCCGATGTGGTCTTGCATACAACCACGGAAGCGGAAATTCACTGGCTTGCTGCGGAGTGATCAGCTGGCTTCGGAAAGCGCCTTGCGGGCAGAGAGGCCATACTCGATCCCCGTCCAGATTGTCGCGATCGCGGCCAGCCAGAGCGCCAGGTCGATCCCCAGGCTGATCTCCGCCCCCAGCCAGGGCGGCGAGGCCAGCCGCAGGATAGCCGCTGACAGGGCCAGAAGTTGCAGGGTGGTCTTGGCCTTGGCCAGGAAGGTCACGGGCAAGCGAAGGCCTCGGGGGGCCAACACCTCGCGCAGCGCGCTGATGGCGAACTCCCGAAACAGTACAAGGCCTCCGGTCAGGGCGGCGACGTGGTCGCCGTTGATCGCCAGGCCCACCACCGCGCCGGCCACAAGAACCTTGTCAGCAATGGGATCGATTATGGCGCCGGCCAGGCTTTCGGCCTGCCATCGGCGGGCCAGCCAGCCATCGAGAAAGTCGGTGATGGCCGCCAATGTGAAGCCCCAGAAGGCGAACCAGAAGAGGTCGAGGGCTTCACAAAGGCCGCTGGCGGCGACAGACAGGGCCCCGAATACGGCCAGGGTGAGGATGAGCCGCGCCAGGGTGATGAGGTTGGGGATTGCCTTCATGCCCAACCTATAGACGCCTGTCGTCGCCAAGTCGCGGCCACAGGTGGCGTTCCAGGGTCAGATCAGGAAGTTGTTGAAGTCAATATGATTTCCGGTGGCCTGGATCAGCATGTCCGCATTGCCGTCATTGTCGATATCGATCTTGAAGCTGGTCACGTCGGCGCCGGCGCTATAGCTGGATGTGACATCGCCAAGAACACCCAGCAGGGTCAGGTTGATGTTGTCGTTGTTCCCTAGGTCGGTGATCAGATCGGGCGCGGCCTTGGTCGAGTCGGTCGCCTCCAGGTACAGAAAGCTGTCGGATTCAATCCCGCCGGTCAGGATATCCCTGTCGGCGCCCCCGATCAGGACATCGGAGCCCTGACCGGCCACAATGACGTCCTTGCCGCCGAAACTTGAGAGCACGTCGTCGAACCTGGACCCCTTGAAATTGTCAGCTCCGCCAAAAACATCATTGATCAGGGCTTGCGGCTCATCCTGATGGTCCAGCAGAACATCAAGGGGGACATTGATCTTCTTGGCCGAAAACAACAGGTCCCCCTGATAGAAGGCCTCGATGCCTTGCACGGTTCCTGTGTAGTTGCCTGTCAGAAAATTGTATCCGAGGCCTGATCCGATGATCGTGGCAGAGTAAAACTCCGTACTCAGTCGAACCTCGGTAGACGAAAACGAGTCGACCTCGCCGCCGACAAACTGCGTCAGGTCAATGGTGGACATATCGAAGGCCTGCTTGAACACAACCTTGGTCATGATGACTGTCCTTGCCTTGTCACGAGCCCGGCGATTGACCGACCCGTAGTTTTCAACCTACCGCATCGCCTGTTTCAATCAATCGCCATTCTGAAAGGGAGCGATCAAGAAGACGCGCCTGCAGCCTCCGGGACGGTCTCCCGGCGTCCGGTAAAATGCCTTCGCATGACAGAGTGCACTGCTCCCGGTTTCGACGGCCAGGGGATTGGGAACCCGCCGCAGTTCGTTGTCTGTCCGGCCGTTGGACTGATGCTCCGCCTGGCTTTGTTCTCGACCTGGAATGGACCGGTGCAGGCCTGGGCTGTCGAGCCCGAAAAGCCAGCGCCATTAGGACCATCTCCCCCTCCGCTCGCGGCCCCGCGAGGTCCAACTACCGCCGATTTCCGGCTGGATTCCGCCGGCCCCTTGTCTGCCGGACCCAAGCCTGCGCCGAAGGCCTCCAGCCTGTTGACCCTTGCCGTTCGGTCGCAAGCCGCTGTCCGTCTCGAATCTCCGGTCGACGCCCGTGCGGCCAACTGGCTCTGAGGCAAACTCGAACGGCCCCTGGCCGCTGGCCAGAATCTCACCGACATCCTCGGTTTGTCAGAACCAGGCGGTAACGCCGAAGATCAGGCCCGTCTGCTCGACGTCACGGCCCGTCAGGCGCGCCCTGCTGGCCGTGCCGCCAAACATCCGGACGCTGGAGATGCCGAAATAGGGAGCGACCCTGCGCGTGGTCTGGTAGCGCAGCCGCAACCCTGCTTCGAGGCTGGTGAGACCTGACCCCAGTTCCAGCGCGGGCACCGTCTGCGCCGACAGGTCGGCCTCGGCGCGGGTTTGCAGGATCCAGCGTTGCGTGAGCCTTAGGTCCCAACTGGCCTCCAGCCGCGCCAGGACCTCGCCATGAGTCGACAGGAAGGCTGCCGCCTGAAGATCGACCCAGTACGGCGCCAGGCCTTCGACGCCCATCGTGGCATAGGTCCGCCGGGGTCCGCTCGCCAGATCCTGCCGAATGCCGAATTGAAGATCGAAATAGGGGTCGATGGCCGCAGAATAGAGCGCCTGCAGTTCGGCCTGCTCCAACCCCTCTTCTGCCGCCCCCTCGCCTTCGGACTTGAAGACGAGTCGCTGGAGATCGCCGCCGATCCAGGCCTCGCCTCCCCACCGGTAGCTGTTCTGACCATCCTGAACCTGCCATTCGGCAAGGTTGATGGTCACCTTTGAGAGGGCGGCCGAACCACCATGTTCTGAATGGAGTTGCGCCCTTGCCCTGGCCATTGCGCCCGGATCGAAGACGCTATCGGCGGCAAATGAAGCCGGCTGCGGCGGCGGCGACGCATTCCCGACCGGATTGCGCTTCTTGGGCTGATGCACATGGGCGGCGTGATCCATGATTGGCGATTCCGGCATGGTCGAATCACCAGCTGGAATTTCAGTGGGCCAGTCCATGGCCGGCATGGCCTCGACGGCCTGTTCTGTGACTTCCGGGGAAGGTGAGGCCGGTGACGCCTGCGCCGGAGCCGCGATCTGCTCATGTCTGTGCTGGGCAAAGGCCGGGCTGGCCAGAAGCATCCAGAGCGACGAGAGGAACCAGGTTCGCGTCATCGGCCGTCTGCCGGGTCAGGCCGGACACTGATGACCCGGAACATGCCCGCATGCATGTGGTACATCATGTGACAGTGAAAGGCCCAGTCACCCTCTGCGTCCGCCGTCATGTCGAAGGTCACCTTTCCGCCGGGCGCCACATTGACGGTGTGCTTTCGCGGATGGCGCCCCTCGGGGCCGACCAGAAGCTCGAAGAAATGCCCGTGCACATGCATCGGGTGGGACATCATGGAATCGTTGACCAGCGTCACCCGCACCCGTTCATCCAGACGAAAGGGTATGGGCTTGGTGACCTCGCTGAAGGCTTCACCGTCGAACGACCACATGAACCTTTCCATGTTGCCGGTCAGATGAAGCTCTATCGACCTGGACGGGGTGCGCGTATCGGGGTTGGGCTCCAGCGCCTCCAGGTCCGAATAGACCAGAACCCTGTGGCCGACATCCTCGAGGCCTTGTCCAGGCTCTCCGGTCCGGTCCGCAGGCATCGGTGAAATCGACTGGACGCCCGGACCCATGACCACCTGCGGGGCGTTGTCCGGATTGCGCATGGACATATCCATGCCGGACATGTCCATCCGCATGCCATCAGCGCCACCCCCGCTCCCTCCAACATGCGCGCTATGGTCCATGCCGCCCATATCCATCCCCATGTCGCGCATCGAGGCGACCGGTCGACGGCGCAGGGGCGTGGCGGCTGCGACCAGCCCCGGTCTCGGCGCAAGCGTGCCACAGGCCATGCCGGAGCGATCAACCGCCTCGGCGACCAGGCCATAGGCCCGGTCCTCCGATGGCTGAACAATGACATCGAAGGTCTCTGCAACGGAGATCTGGAGTTCTTCCACGGCGACCGGACGAATGTTCTGACCGTCGGCCTGGACGACGGTCATGCGCAGGCCGGGAATCCGCAGATTGAAGATCGTCATGGCTGCGGCATTGATGATCCGCAGCCTGACCCGTTCGCCGGGCCGAAACAGGCCGGTCCAGTTGTCCTTCGGCCCGTGGCCATTGACCAGATAGGTATAGACCGACCCGGTGACGTCCGAGATATCCGTGGGATCCATTCGCATGGCGCCCCACGCCATCCGGTCCGCCAGGTCCTGGTCACGCCCCGCCAGCAACCCCAGGAGCGTCTGCTTCTGCGCGTTGAAGGCGCCGGGCTTCTGCTTCAGCGTCCGGTAGATCGCATGCGGATGCAGGAAGGAATAGTCCGACAGCACCACCACATGCTCACGATCGAAGGCGACCGGGTCCGCCTCCTTCGACGCGATGACGATGGGCCCATAATGACCCTCCTGCTCCTGAAGGCCTGAATGGCTGTGATACCAATAGGTCCCGGACTGCCGGATGGGGAATTCATAAACAAAGGTTTCGCCCGGGCGGATGCCGGGAAAACTCACGCCCGGCACGCCATCCATCTGAAACGGCAGCAACAGCCCGTGCCAGTGGATCGAGCTGTCTTCGTCCAGGGAATTGGTGACGGCGATCCGGGCCGTTTGGCCTTCCGTCAGGCGGATCAAGGGACCTGGAACGGTGCCATTGGTGGTGACCGCGTGGCCCTTTCGACCGTCCACCGTCCAGCTGGCATGACCGATGGTCAGCCTGATATCCGGGCCGGACAGGGTGGCCTGTTCCTTTGGCAGTCCCGGAGACTGACTCCGCGCCCAGGCCGGGAAAAGGCTGGACGCAGCCACGCCTGCGCCAATCAGGCCGGCAGACTTCAGCAGAGAGCGGCGCACAGCATCCGTCATCGGACCGTTCCGCGAGCGGCGCATCAATACACCACTCTAGTCCAGCACATGGATCTGCGTGACGACGGGCTTGCCATCCACATTCTTGAGCATGAAATGGACCCGTTTGCCGACCGCCACCCCTGAGAGGACAGCCGCGCTTTCGACCTTGAAGGCCATGGTCATGGCCGGCCATTTCAAGGCGGCGATGGGGTCATGCTGAAGCACGACCGTTCCGGCGGTCGGGTTCATCGACTTGACCACACCCATGCCTTCGGCGGTTTGGGGCGCAGCAACAGACGGCGGGCCCGAGCGGGCCAGGGCCGGAAACGCAACGCCGGACAAGCCGATCGTGACGCCAAGGGCCACAATAGCGATGGCTGCCTTCAAGATGACTGTCCTCCAGAAGCGACAGGGCCGCCCCTGGCGCGAGCATAACATAGTGCCGGAAAGGTCAGACCCAAGGGTCACGACCAGGTAGGCCTGTCCGCCAGGGCAAGGAAAACGCTCTGTCCGACTATTGCAGCATCCAGAGGCCGTCTCCAAAAGCGCCTTGTGGAACGGCGCCAAGTACTGTCGGGGCATGGAGTTCTGCAGGTTCAACGGCGGGATCGGACGCGCCACCCTGGTGTCTCGCCTGCGAGCCCGTCGCAGGCTGAGCGGCGCCGTTGATGCCTTCAAATCCGCGAAACTCGTACAGGCCGATGAAATCGGAATAGCTCAGCCTATCGGGCGAGACATTCTTCACTAGCATCATGCGATCGCTGGCGAAGACGATCAGGCTGCTCTTGCCCTGCTTCAGGATGCTGATGAAAGAGCCATACTGCGTGGCGTCGATCACGTCCTCGCCGACCTTGAAGTCCATGACCGTGTCGTAGCCCACCTCAGAGGTCACCCGGAAGGTGTCCGCCCCGGCGCCGCCGGTCAGGATGTTGTTGTCCCGGCCGCCCTGCAGGATGTCGGCGCCGGCATCGCCCCTCAGGATGTCGTCGCCATAGAAACCCTCCAGCCAGTCGTCCCCGCGTCCGCCAATGAGCACGTCATCCCCGAACAGGCCCTCGATATGGTCCCCCAACGCCCCGCCGGTCAGGGTTTCGTCCGTCTCGTTCCCGATGATCGGGTTGTAGAGAATGTAGGGCTCGGGCGCGACGGGCGGATAGGGCTCGCCGGAGGCGAAGTTGGCGGCGGTCAACTGATCAGCCTGAACGTCGAGCAGCAGAAAGTGATCCCGGCCGATCCACACCAGGGTATCGGCCCCCGCAGCCTCAACGACATAGGGCGCGCTGATGAAGAGCCGGTCCTCTGTTACGTCGAAACCGACCACAGTATCCTTGCCATCGGCCGCGACGAACAGGTCGGCGCCGCCGCCCGCCACCAGGATATCGTCGCTGATACCACCGTCCAGCAGGTCGCCGCCATCTCCGGCATGGAGAACATCCTGCCCATGGCCGCCATAGAGGCGGTTGGACGACAGATCCGCCGGACCGGATCTGGATCCGCCGAAGATCACGTCGGCGCCAAACTCCCCGGACAGTATATCGGCGCCCTGCCCGCCTTCGATCAGGTTGGACAGGTCGCCGCCGATCAGGGTGTCGCCAAAGGCCGAGCCCAGCAGATTCTCGATCCCTGACAGGCGATCGGTTCCATCGCCGCCAGTGGCCTGGGGGATGAACAGGTTCAGATTGACCCTGACCCCGGCCAGGGCGGCCTCATAGCTGGCCGTGTCATTGCCGCCGCCGCCGAACAGGACGTCATCACCCGCCCCGCCGGCCAGGATGTCATCGCCAAAGCCGCCGTCCAGGGTGTCGTTGCCGGCCAGGCCGTTGAGAGCGTCATCAACCGCGCCTGCACGATATCGGTCGTTCAGGGCCGTTCCGTTCCAGACCAGGGGGGCCGCGTCCGGGGCGGCGCCGTCCCAGCTGCGAGGCGAGGTCGATCCGGTCAAGCCGCCCGTCGTCGCGGCGTCAAGCGCAAGAGGCCCGGGGACAAAGGTCGTGAAATTGGCGGCTGTGATCTGGGCAGCCGCAACGCCCTTCAGCAGGACGCTTCCGCCGCCGGAAAGATTGACCCTCGTATCGGCCCCCACTGCGGTCAGGGACCAGGTCATGCCAGCCGTCAGGCTGATGCGATCCTCGGAGGCTGCGAAATCCAGAATGGTGTCGGCGCCGTCGGCGGCGACAAACCGGAAGACATCCGCGCCGGCCCCGCCCGACAGGATGTCTCCGCCCTTGGCTCCGCGCAGGATGTCTGCGCCGTCCTCGCCATTCAGGCGGTCGGCCTTGAGGCTGCCGGTCAGGCTATCGTCTCCCGCCCCGCCATAGACCTGGCCCTGAAGCTCGCCGCCCGAGCCATCATAGATGTCGGCGCCAACCCCGAGCGTGATGTCCCCGACGATCAGGCCGGCGTTGTAGATTCGGTTGTAGCTCCAGACGGCATTGTCATGGCTGTGGGCGAAATCGATGTCGCCGGTGACGGTTCCGGTATTGCGCAGGATGTTCTGGCCGCCATAGCCATCCTCCGTTTCCCGGCCGACAATGTCGCCAGTGACTACCCCGCTGTTGATGATCTCGAGGCCGGCCCCGTAGTTGGAATAGGACTCGATGGCCACATCGGCTGAGATTTCGCCGCTGTTGGTTATCGTCGTTCCGGATGTCCCCCAGACCAGTCGGAAGCCGATGGATCGCCCGCCCTCGAAGGTTGTTTCCGCCTGGATCAGGCCGGTGTTCAGATAGACGCCGTCGCTCACGAGAAGGGTATCGATGGCGATGGCCAGGGGACCGCCCCGGGCGATGATGTCGCCATGATTGTTCAGCCAGCCGCCCTGGGTCAGCATCACGCCGGTTGCGAGTCCCCAGTCCGACTGGGCCAGCAGCGTCCCGTTATTGAGTACGGCCGGAGTATCCGGAAAGCCCCGCTGGTAGGTGGTCACGGCATTGGCCGACCCGGCCACGGCCAGGGCCTGGATCAGGCCGTCATTGGAAACGCGGCCGCCGGCCCCGGAAAAGAAGCCCGTGGCCCCGCCGGCGCCCTGGGTCAAGGCCTCGACCGTTCCGTTGTTGTCCAGCAGGTTCAGATTGGTGGCGAAGATCGCGGTGCTGCCGACCTGGCCCCCGGAATTGGTGATGGTCCCGTCATTGGTCAGCAGGGCCGGCAGGGCGTCATTGCGCAGGACGGCGCTGTCACCGGTCGAGGAGGTCCAGATCTCGCCCGCCTCGATGTGCAGGGCGCCGGGGATTTCGTATCCATCGACGATGGTGGTCTCGTCCGTCAGATAAACCCCGACCGAGCCATTGGGCTGAGGCGGCAGGTCGCCTGCCGCAATGGCGCCCAGTCCCTGCATCCCGGGCGGTGCGGCGCCGCCGATGGTGACCGTGGCCCCGGCCCGCACCAGCACGGCGCCACCGGCCCCCGACCAGCTGTTCCAGGTTTCGCCATCAATCAGCCTGGACGCGCCAGCGGTCCATGCCCCCAGCAGCTGCACCTTGGCCGTGGCCCCGGCATCGATCTGCAGTTCGGTCTCGCCGCCCGTCGCCGCAAGGATATCCGCCCCGTTGACCACCAGGGTCTGTGCGCCGGTCAGGGCGATCCGCTCGATATCCTTGATCCTCCCGGTCGCCAGGGCCGCAGACAGGCCCAGGATCAGGGCGCCCGTCGGCAGGACCAGGGTGTCAAACCCCGCGCCGCCATCGATCAGCCGGAAAGTCAGGTCGCCGGCGATGATCTGGTCATCGCCTTCGCCCCCATAGGCGACATCGGCAGCCCAGGTCTCGATCCGGTCGGCCCCGACCTCGCCATAGAGGCCGTCATTGCCGAACTTGCCCAGCAGGGTGTCATCGCCATAGCCGCCGACCAGCAGGTCATTGCCCGCCCGACCATCCAGCAGATCATTGTCCCGGCCGCCGATCACCCGGTCGCTGCGGGAGGATCCGATATAGCTGTCTGCCCCGCCGCCCATATCGACATAGCCGCTGAGGTTGCCGCCGGTGAAGTCGCAGCTGTCAGCGCCCTCGCCCATCAGGACGACGCCATTGATGGTCCCCCGGTTGATCAGGCTGTCATCGCCCAGATCCAGATAGATCAGGCCGTTGATGATCCCTGTCGCCTCGTTGATGATGGATTCACTGCCGGCCTGGGGCGGTGAAAAGGCGTAGCTGTTGGCATAGATCGCCACATCGGCGGTGATGGTTCCGCTGTTGACGATCCGCATGGTCTCGGCCGCCAGATGTTCGACCAGGATGCCGAAACTGGCGCGGTCGGCATCGGTCGAGCGGGCCTCGATCTGGCCAGCATTGATGATCTCGGCCGGGCGGCTTTCGGGAAACACCGTGCCCCGGCCCTGATAGACGGCCACCGCCTCCACGCCTTCGGCCAGGATCTGGCCGCCCGCCAGGTTCTGCAACAGGCCGCCGTTTTCCATCGTGACGCCATAGGCCAGGCCCACTGGCCCTCGCGCCGCGATGAGGCCGGAATTGGTGAAGCCGGGCGCAAAGCCGTCGGTAAAGACGCCAAAGGCGCTGCCGTAATTGGCCTGGGCATAGATCCGGCCGCTGTTGTTCAGACTGTCATTGGCCAGGACGCCATAGGCCAGGCCGTTCTCCAGCCTCGAGACGATCAGGCCCGTATTGGTGACTGATCCCAGACCGAAGATGCCAAACTGCGGCCGGCCGACAACATCGGCGGGCGGCAGATACCAGATGGCCCCCTTGTTGGTGATCGTCGAACCCAGCGCCCCCTCGATCACCGAGCCATGATCGAAGGCGTCCAGATAGCTGGCCCCGTAAAGGGTCTGGCCCGGGGCCAGGGTATAGATACCGCTGACGGCCACCGGCGCAGTGACATTGGGCGCCACTGTTGGCGGCGAAGGCAGCGAAATGAAGGTCGACTTGGCGCCGGCCTGCGGCGAAACTCGCAGGGCGGCCAGGGGCTCGACGTCATCGGACAGAAGCGAGACCCGGGACAGATTCAAGCCAGCCAGCACAACGCACCCTCAGTCCATTGCCCCGGAGACTGACCACAGGGCTTCGCCTCAAAAGCCTAGCAGAACCCGAATTGGGGGTGAAGTCGGAGAACCTTGGCACAGCGGCCTTCCCGTTCGAGAACGCGGCGCTCCGCGCCGCGGACGCACCATCTCGTCCAGATCAGGCGTTGGCCGCCAGGGCCGTTTTTGCTTCCGCCTGCGTTGCGCGAGCAAGGGCGTTGAACAGCGCCGACACCTCGATGGGCTTGGCCACGAAGTCGGTCATCCCCGCCGCTCTGCAGGCGGCCACCTGATGGTCCATGGCATTGGCCGACAGGGCGATGATCGGCGTAGCCCCGCGACCGGTCTCACCCTCGCGACGGCGGATCGCCTGGGCGGCGGCTATGCCGTCCATGACAGGCATCTGAACATCCATCAGGATCACATCCCATTCGGCTGTTTCCCAGGCGGCCACTGCCTCCTCACCATTGCTGACCAGCGACAGCTGCAGCTCGACGTCGCCCAGCAGCGCCTTCAGGACCAGCTGGTTCACGCGGTTGTCTTCCGCAGCCAGGATACGCAGACGCCCGGCGTCGAGGGTTGGGGCGGGAGCCAGCGTTTCCGGAGACCATTCGCCCGTCGGTTCTCCTGTCCGCACCAGGGGAATCACCGCCGTGAACCGGCTGCCCTGGCCAAGCTCGCTCTCGACAAGGATATCTCCGCCCATGGCGCTGCAGAGTTCCTTGCAGATCGACAGGCCCAGTCCTGTTCCGCCGAACTGTCTTGTGGTCGAGGAGTCGGCCTGGACGAACTTCTCGAACAGTCGCTCGATCTGTTCGGCGCTCAGGCCGATTCCGGTGTCTGTGACACGGAACCGAAGCCCTGATTCGGAACGGCTGATGCAGACCTCCACCGACCCGCTTTCCGTGAATTTCACCGCATTTGAGATCAGGTTGTGGAGCACCTGACGGACCCGCGTGGAGTCGCCAAGCCAGGTGCCTTTCGCCGCCTCCTCGAGCTCGAACGGGAAGGTCAGCCCCTTGCCATCGACCATGTGGGCGAAGGTTGCCTGGGCGCCCCGAGCCAGGGACTCAAGGTCAAACTCGGCCGCCTCCAGCACAAGCTTGCCAGCCTCGATCTTCGAGAGGTCCAGAATGTCGTTCAGGATGGTCAGCAGGGTCTCCCCTGACGCCCCGATCAAGTCCAGCCGCTCGCGCTGCGGGATCGGCATGTCATCCCGCGCCATGGCCTGGACTATGCCCAGAACGCCATTCAGGGGGGTCCGTATCTCATGGCTCATGGTGGCCAGGAATTCGGACTTGGCCCGGTTGGCGGCCAGGGCGCTCTCGGCAAGACGCGCGAGTTCCTGGTTGGATCGGCGCAGCCGGGCCTCCGCCAGATGCATCGCCAAGCCGTTCATCAGAACCGTGGCGCAGGCCCCAAGGGTCGCCAGGCTCGCGGTCACGGCGACCAGCGGGGGTGCATGCGCCAGCAGATGGCTGATCAGCAGGACGGCCAGGGCGCACAGCTGAGGCAGCACCAGACATAGGAAGAGTTTCAGGCTGTGATAGGAGCCGATGGCGGCATAGAGGGCGACGGTGAACAGGCCCATCACAGCGGCCACACAGGGGATGACGCCCCCGGCCCGCCAGAGCAGCACGGCGTGCGTCACCCAGCATAACGAGATCGCAACGGTGTTGACCTGCAGCAGCCAGGCTCGACGAAGCCGCCCTGCATTCATCAGGCGGCGCAAGCGGAAAGCCATCAATTCGCAGATCAGGATGGCGGCCAGCCAGCCAAAAGCCCCGGGCTGGGAAACATAGGCATAGAGAAACGGCGCCACCATCACCGCAATCATCGGCCTTATCAGGGTGCGGCTCGTCTCGATCAAGGGCGACGGCGCTTCCCCGTTCAAGGCTGGCGCGCCGCTCACCATCGCTTCTGGAAATTCGGCCTGTGCGGTCATGGCTCGGCAAATCCCAGGCGGCCTTGCTCGACCATCTCAACTTTCCGTAGCCAGTATTCGTTAAGGCCGAATTGCCCTTTCGCCGCCCGCACTGGCGGATCCGTCTCTGCAAGTCTCCCTGGACTGGACGAAATCCGGGCGCCCTTTCATGATAACCGCCTGACCAGCCGAGGCCGCTCCCCATGAAGTTCCTGTCGATTGCCGCCGCCGTCGCCGTCTTGGCCTCCGCGCCCTTTGCTGCGGCGGCCCCGGTCCGGGCGCCCGGAGCCGCGACCCTCCGGCTATACGCCATGGATTGCGGAACCCTGACCGTTCCAGATGCGGATCCCTTCGCGGACGACGGCGCCTACAAGGGCGTTTCCCGCACCCTGGTGGTTCCCTGCTATCTTGTCCGTCACCCCAAGGGCGATCTGATCTGGGATGCCGGCCTGCCCCAGGCCATTGCCGACCTGCCGGGCGGGGTCGGGCCGCAGGGCATCGTCATGCGCCGCAAGCTGACGGACCAACTCGCAGACCTTGGTCTGACCCCCTCCGATGTCGAATATCTGTCCGTCTCCCACAGCCATTTTGACCATATCGGCAATGGCGGCCTGTTCCCTGCGTCCACCTGGATCGTCGACGCCGATGAGCGCGCCCATGCCTTCCGGCCTGAAGCCCGGGCCGATACCCAGACCTTTTCCGCCTATGCCGCCCTGGAGACGGCCCCGACCCTGCTTTTGAAGGACAGGTCGACGCATGACGTCTTTGGCGACGGTTCGGTCACGATCATCGCCGCCCCGGGCCATACCCCAGGCCACCGGCTTCTGCTGGTGCGACTGGCCCGGTCCGGCCCCGTGCTGCTGACCGGCGACATGTTCCACCTGGCCGAAAGCCGCGCCGGACGCCGCGTCCCCCGCTTCAATGTCGACCGCAAACAGACCCTTGAGTCCATGGACCGCCTGGAGGTCCTGGCCAGGGAGACCGGGGCCCGGGTCGTGCGCCAGCATGTGAAGGAAGACTTCGAGGCCATGCCGGCGTTTCCTGCGGCGATGGATTAGAGCATGGTCCGATAAGTGTGAAGCGGTTATCGGATCGAACCATGCTCTAGGTGCTGTGGACTCTAAGGATTCCCATCCGGGCCGAAGCGTGATTCAAGACTGCTTTTTGGGAGGCGGTCTTGGGTGTGATGGATCGTTTGGTGTTGAGCGATGGGGACTGGGACCGGAT
>Ga0164294_10001175_pt1 | contig 24556 bp, 21 predicted proteins | sample GEODES005metaG_FD_111479 | JGI IMG/M metagenome (GOLD analysis project Ga0164294, IMG submission 111479) | Oligotrophic lake water microbial communities from Sparkling Lake, Wisconsin, USA - GEODES005 metaG | ecosystem: Environmental > Aquatic > Freshwater > Lake | place: USA: Sparkling Lake...
AAAAGCGGGAGGGGGACATGCGCCCCATGCCACCCCGGCATAGGCCCCTCGCCCCCTCGCCGCTTGTTGACCGGGCCGCCTGCCGCTACGGCTAGGGCCATGAAGAAGCTGTTCCTGCTGTTCGCGTTCCTGTTCACGCCGGTCGCGGCCACTGCCCAGGGGGTCGTCAGCGCAGCGGATCCCCGCGCCGCGGCGGCCGGCACCGAGATCCTCCGCGAAGGGGGCAGCGCCACCGATGCCGCCATCGCCGTGATGCTCGCGCTGAACGTGGTCGAGCCGCAGAGCGCCGGCATCGGCGGCGGCGCCTTCTTCCTCCAGTACAATGTGAAGACCAACAAGATCCTGACCATCGATGGCCGCGAGGCCGCGCCGATGGCCGCGACCGACCACTGGTTCTACGGTCCCGACGGCCAGCCGCTCGACCACCGCGCCGCAGTGCCCGGCGGCCGCAGCGTCGGCGTCCCCGGCACGCTGCGCGCGATGGCGCTCGCCCATTCGCGCGGCGGCAAGCTGCCCTGGGCCAGTCTGTTCGCCCCCGCGATCAAGCTCGCGCGCGACGGCTTCACCGCCTCGCCCCGCCTCAACAACGCGCTGCGCAGCTATGCCCCGCATGTCGATGCGGGCGTGCGCGCGATCTTCTACGGCGCCGACGGCAAGCCGCTCGCGGTCGGCACCCGCGTCACCAATGCGGAGCAGGCCGCGCTGCTCGAGCGTGTCGCGAAGCTCGGCCCCGACAGCTTCTATGTCGGGCCCCAGGCCGAGAAGCTGGTGCAGACCGTCAACAACGCCGCGCGCAACCCGTCGAAGATGACCACGGGCGACCTCGCTTCCTATGCCGCCAAGGACCGCCCGGTGCTGTGCGGCAAGTATCGCGGCTACAAGGTCTGCTCGATGGGCCCGCCCTCCTCGGGCGGCGTCACCGTGCTGATGATCCTCGCCCAGCTCGAGCGCTTCGACATGGCCAAGCTCGGCAAGGACAGCCCCGTCGCCTGGCACCTGTTCGCCGAGAGCTCGCGCCTCGCCTATGCCGACCGCGACCTTTATGTCGGCGATCCCGATTATGTGCAGGTCCCGCTCGCCGGCCTGCTCGACCGCAAATATCTCGCCAGCCGCTCGGCGCTGATCCATGCCGACCGCTCGATGGACAAGATCGAGGCCGGCCTGCCCGCCGGCGCGCCCAAGCGGGTCAAGTCGCAGAGCCAGGAAGTGCACGGCACCACCTCGCTCTCGGTCGTCGACCAGGCCGGCAACGTCGCCCAGGTGACCACCACGATCGAGAGCCCGTTCGGCTCGGGCCTTTCGGTCGACGGCACCCTGCTCAACAACGAGCTCACCGATTTCGATATCGTGCCTGACAAGGACGGCTATCTCGCCGCCAACCGGGTCGAGGGCGGTAAGCGCCCGCGCAGCTCGATGGCGCCGACGATCGTCTACGGCCCGGACGGCAAGGTCCGTCTCGCGGTCGGCGCAGCCGGCGGCTCGACGATCATCGCCCAGGTCTCGAAGGCGATCATCGGCGTGGTCGACTGGAAGCTGTCGGCGCAGGATGCGATCGCCCTCGGCCTGCTCTATGCGCCGGGCCCGGTGGCGACCGCCGAGAAGGGCACCCAGCTCGATGCGATGCTCCCGGCGCTGCAGGGGCTGGGCGAGAAGGTCCAGTCCGGCCCGCTCGGCCTCAAGGCGAATGCCGTCGAGCGGGTGAAGGGCGTGTGGACCGGCGGCGCCGATCCGCGCAGCGAAGGCGTCGTGATGGACCAACAGGGGCGGACGACCGTTATCAAGCGCGCAGGCGCGCAGCCGAACCGGCCGTCGGAATAAGCGGGACGCTCCAAAGGGGCGCCCGGACTAGGAGTGGGAATGCGCAAGCTCGAACGTTTCGACAATCTCGTGCAGATGTTCTTCGTGCGGGCCAGGGAGAAGGGGGATGCGCCCTTCCTGTGGCATAAGGCCGGCGGCAAGTGGCAGCCGACCAGCTGGAACGAAGCCGCACGCCAGGTGGCTAGCCTGTCCGCCGCGCTCACCGCGCTCGGCCTGAAGCGCGGCGACCGGGTGATGCTCGTCTCGGAGAACCGCCCGGAATTCTGCATCAGCGACCTCGCGATCATGGCCGCGGGCTGCGTGACGGTGCCGACCTACACGACCAACACCGAGCGCGATCACCAGCACATCATCGAGAATTCGGGTGCCTGCGCGATCATCGTCTCGAACACCAAGCTGGCGAAGACCCTGCTCCCCGCCGCGATCCGCGCCTCCAGCGCGCGGATGATCATCGGAATCGACGATGTGCGCGTGGCGCAGCAGGGCAGCCTGGAATTCCATGACTGGCGCGCGCTGATCGCCAGGCACGACACCGATCCGCGCGGCGTCTCGTGCACTTTCCGCCGCGAGGACCTGGCCTGCATCATCTACACCAGCGGCACCGGCGGCAGCCCGCGCGGCGTGATGCAGCATCACGGCGCGATCCTGTGCAATGTCGAGGGCTGCTGCACCGTCATCTCGGAGGATTTCGGCTGGGAGGACGAGATCTTCCTCAGCTTCCTGCCGCTCAGCCACGCCTATGAGCATACCGGCGGCCAGTTCTTCCCGATCGGCCTCGGCGCGCAGATCTATTATTCCGAAGGGCTCGAGAAGCTCGCCTCGAACATCGAGGAAGTCCGGCCGACGCTGATGGTCGTCGTCCCCCGCCTGTTCGAAGTGCTGCGCACCCGCATCGTCAAGCAGGTCGAGAAGCAGGGCAATTTCGCCAACTTCCTGCTCGACAAGGCGGTGGCGATCGGCGGGCGCAAGGCCGCGGGCAAGTCGGGCATCGCCGACCTGCCGATGAATCTCCTCCTCGGTGCCACGCTCAAGCCGAAGCTCTCCAAGAAGTTCGGCGGGCGGATCAAGGCGATGGTCTCGGGTGGCGCGCCGCTCAATCCGGAAGTCGGCATCTTCTTCCAGAGCCTCGGCATCACCTTCCTCCAGGGCTATGGCCAGACCGAGGCCGCTCCGGTGATCTCGTGCAACCGCCCCCGGGCGGGCCTCAAGATGGACACGGTCGGGCCGCCGCTTGAGGGCGTCGAGGTCCGCATCGCGCCCGACGGCGAGATCCTGGTGCGCGGCGAGCTCGTGATGCACGGCTATTGGCGCAACGAGGAGGAGACCAAGCGCGTCCTCAAGGACGGCTGGCTCTACACCGGCGACATCGGTCACATCGACGAGAAGGGCCGGATCAAGATCACCGATCGCAAGAAGGACATCATCGTCAACGACAAGGGCGACAATGTCGCGCCCCAGAAGGTCGAGGGCATGCTGACGCTGCAGCCCGAGATCGTCCAGGCGATGATCGCCGGCGACAAGAAGCCCTATATGTCCGCCGTGATCGTCCCCGATCCCGAATGGACCGCCGAATGGTGCGCGCACACCGCCACCAAGTGCGACTTCAAGGAGCTGGCGCACGACCCCGACTACAAGGCGGCGCTCGCGCATGCCGTGGAGCGGGTGAACAAGGACCTGTCGGTGATCGAGCGCGTCCGCAAGTTCATCGTCGCCGACGAGCCCTTCACGATCGAGAACGAGCAGCTCACGCCCAGCCTCAAGATCCGCCGGCACATCCTCAAGGCGGCGTATGGCGAGCGGCTGGACGCGCTGTACAAGTAGCACCCCCTACCCGTTATCCCCGCGAAGGCGGGGATCCAGAGTCACAAGGGAAGTCGCTCTTCTACCCTGGATCCCCGCCTTCGCGGGGATGACGACGTAAGAGGGAATGGCGCAAGCCAAGAAAAAGGCCGGGGATCGCTCCCCGGCCTTTCTCATTTCACCGAAGCCCAGGCTTCACTTCTTCTCCGGCACCACCTGCAGCGCCCAGTCCTTGTCCGGGCGGAGATACTTCTGCGCCAGCGCCTGCACGTCGGTCGGCGTGACCAGCGAATAGTCCTGGGCCAGCGTCTCGACGCTCGCGATGCGGGCCGGGTCATAGGTGCCGCCCTCGACCAGGCGCATCCAGAACATGTTGCCCGACGACATGCGCAGGATCTGCTGCTTGAGCGGCGTCAGCGCGCGGTTGAGCTCGTCGAACTCGATCGGCTTGGCCACGAGATCGGCGGCGATGCCGCGCACCAGGGTGAAGAAGAAGTCGACCTTGTCGGGCGGGACCATGCCGAGCGCGATGATCTTGCCGCCTGCCGGCAGGCCATAGGGCCACTGGCTCGCCACCTGCGGCGAGTAGCTGGCGCCGGCCTGGCTGCGCAGCTGGTCGAGCAGGCGGTCGCGGAACACCGCGGCGAGCACCTCGAGCTTGCGGCTCTCGCTGATCCCGCCATTGGCCGTGCCGCCGCCGGTCGGCCAGGCGATCACCGCCGCGGCCTGGTTCGGCTGGCCCTTGTGGGTGAGCGTCACCGGCGTGGCGACATGCGCGGGGAACGCCACCGGCGCGAGCGGCGCGGTGCTGGCGGCACGCGGCTTGAGCGCACCGAAGGTCGCGGCGACCGCCTTCACCGTGGCCTCGGCATCCATGTCACCGAACACTTCGACTTCGATCGGCCCGCTCGCCAGTAGCGGCTCCCAGAACTTGCGGAAGCTCGCCGGCGTGGTCGCGCGGATCGTCGCCTCGCTCGGGATGCCCCAGCGCGGATCGCCATTGTGCAGCAGCCGCTCGAGATCGCGGTTGAGCACCTGGTCGGGCGACGAGGACAGGCCGGCATAGGAGGACAGCGTCGCCACCTTGGCGCGGTTGACCGGATTGGGATCCCAGCCCGGCGTGGTGATCTTCACCGCCAGCAGCTTGAGCTGGTCGGACAGATCGTCCTTGGTGGTCTGCGCCTTCAGCGTGAAGGCGTCGTCGTCGATGTCGAAGCTGGCGCCGATCTGGCGACGGCCGGTGAGCGCATCGAGCTCCTCCTGGCCGTATTTGCCGACGCCGCTGGCGACCAGCGCGCCCTGCCCGGCCCAGGCCGGAGTCTGCGCGGTGTTCGAGAAGCCCGAAAGCCCGCGGCCGAAGCGCACATTGACATAGACCTTGCCGGTTTCCGACGGGTCCTGGCGGATCAGCAGCGTCACGCCATTGGCAAAGGCGATCTTCTCGATGCCCGTACCCGGCAGGATGCCCTCGCGGCTGGCGACCTTGCCCGGCACGCCGAGCTTGGGCAGCGCGTCGAAGCTGACATTGCCGACCAGCTTGCGCTTGGCATTGGCGGCGACGGTGGCTTCGAGCGCGGTGGCGATCTTGGTGTTGATCGCCGGATCGGGCGTGTGGAGGTTGACGATCGCGCGCGTCGCCGTGCCCTGGAACACCGTCTTCGACGATGCCAGCACCGTGGCCGGGGTGAACATCTTGCCGTCCACCGCGCCCTTGAAGATCGCGTAGGAGAATTCCGGCGTCGTCACCGTCTCGTTGATGTCGACCGCCTCGGCCAGATCATCGGCGAGCTTGGCGCCCGCTTCCACCGGCGCGGTGTTGATCCGCTGCTTCATCGCCGCTTCGATCTCGGCGACTTCGCGGTCGATCTCGGCCTGGGTCGGCGGCGTCGCCTGCGCATCGGCGATCACCGCGCGCACGTCGCGCAGCGCCGCTTCCCAGTCGTCGCCGACCGGAAGCACCTGCACCGTGGTGATGTTGGCCGAACGGCCGATGTCGCTCAGGTCGGCGCCCGCGGCGATGAAGGTGCCGCCCGAGCGCGCCCGGGTCTCCAGCCGGCGGTTGATGATGCGGATCGCGACCAGGTCGATCATCCGCTTCTGGTTGAAGATCACCGTATCGCCGTCGACCGTCCAGGGGCGGACGATCGCGATCGTGGTGAGCACCGGCAGCGCCGGCTCGACGATGCTGGCCGAGACCGGCTTGCCTTCCACCGGCTTGCCGAAATCGGGGCTCGGCACGGCCGGGCCGGTGCCCTTCCAGTCCGAGAAATGCTTGACGATCATCTGCTCGAGCAGCGCCGGATCGACATCGCCGATCGCGATGACGGTTGCGCGCTCGGGGCGGTACCAGCGGTCATGGAAGGCCTGCACGCTCGCCGGCGTCGCGCCGGTCAGCGTCTCGACCGTGCCGATCGGCTCGCGCTGGGCGAGCAGCTGGCCGGCGAACATCAGGTCGAGCATCGCATCCTGCAGGCGCACCTGCGGGCCCGGCTGCTCGCGCTGCTCGGCGAGCACCACCGGCCGCTCCGAATCGAGGATCTTCTGGGTGATCTCGGGGCCGGACATCATGCCGACCAGGATCTTGAAGCTCTCGTCCAGCCCGGCGGGCGTCGCCATCGGCAGGTCGAGCTTGTAGGTCGTCGCGGTGAAGGTCGTGCTCGCGTTCGAGTCCGAGCCGAAGGTCACGCCCAGCCGCTGCCAGATGCGCTTCGATTCGCCGTCCGGCACGTGGACCGATCCGCGGAACGAGAGGTGCTCGAGCAAGTGGGCGAAGCCGCGCTCGCTGTCCTGCTCCATCAGCGAACCGACATCCATGCGCACGCGGACCGAGACCTGGCCCGGCGGCACGCCGTTCTTGCGCACCGCATAGCGCACGCCGTTCGAGAGGCGGCCGAACTTCCAGGCATCGTCATGGACCAGGTCGCTCTTCTCGTAGAGCCAGGGGTCCTTGGCGCTCTGCACCGGGCGGCCCACCGTCTGCGTGTCCGGCACGTTCGGGGGGTTGGTGTTGGTCTGCGCCTGGGCCGGCAGCGCCGGGGCGAGCGTGGCGAAAGCGAGAAGGGCGAGCGGCGCGCGCTGGAAAAAGTGCATAGGGGTCCATCTAGGAGCGAAGCGCCGGGCATGCCAGCGCGAACCTTTCCCCCAGATGTACAGAGTACAGACATGAAGCGGCCCCTGTGCGCCGCGGCAGGGCCATGTTTTGGACCCATCCATCGGCTAGAAAAACCAAGTGCGGGCAGAGACTCGCCGGAGAAATTCCCAGAAGTATCAAAAGGTCAGTGCAGTGAAGGTCGAGCCAAGCGCTGGGGGCAGCGCAATGTGGCGGGACTCGGGCGAAGTGGAACCGGGCCATGCCCGGGAAATGATTCCCGATCTTATGGTGATGTCGGGCGCGACCATGCCCGATGCGCCGCTGCGTGCGGAGCGTGATCGCCCCTTTCTGATCAAGCATGGCAAGCATCTGCGCGGGCTGTTCGACCGGTTCATCGCGCGATTCTCGCTGGTCTCGACCGATCCGGTGCTCGACGTCCGCGACTTTGCCTGGACCCAGGCGCTGCGCGCCAACTGGCAGGCGATCCGCGCCGAGGCGATCGCCGCCGCCTTCGACCGGCACCCCGCCCCGTCGCTCTCGATGATCTCGCCCGATCACCGCGCAATCGCGCCGATGGACAAGTGGCGCAGCTTCTTCCTCTACGGCTATGGCTATTACCTCCAGGACAATCTCGATCGCTGCCCGGTGACCACGGCGCTGGTCGAGTCGATCCCGGGGCTCAACAGCGCGTTCTTCTCGATCCTGGCGCCGGGTACCCACATCCCCGCACACCGCGGCGTGACCAAGGGGCTGATCACCTGCCATCTCGGCCTGATCATCCCCCGCGACGGCGATGCCCGGATGCGGATCGACGACCGCGTGGTGCGCTGGGCCGAGGGCGAGACCCTGGTGTTCGACGACACCTATGATCACGAGGTGTGGAACGACACCACCGGCACCCGGGTCGTGCTGCTCATCCAGTTCCGCCGGCCGCTGCGCCAGCCGGGCCAGTGGTTCGTCGACAAGTTCCTCGCCTGGATCCGCCGATCGGCCTTCGTCCAGGATGCGCGGGCCAATCTGGTCCGCTGGAACCGGGTGGGCAATCCGTCCAGTTGATCCGGGCGCGGCCTGCACCCACATGCCGCGCCGACAAGGAGTGCCGAACATGGCTACCGATCGCGCAAAGGCCTGGACCGAATTTCGCCGCATGATCCTGTGGATCGCGCTTGCCGGCGTGCTGATGGTCGCGGGCTCTCTCTGGTATCTCTCGCTCTACGACGCGCTCTATCCCTCGGCCATCGCCGCGGCGATCGGCGGCGTGTTCATCTCGACACTGCTCGGCTGCGGCCTGTTCGCCGCCGCCTTCTTCAGCGACAAGAGCGGCCACGACCAGAGCGTGACCGACGCGACGAAGCAGGAAGACGGGCAAGCGTAACCCCTTCTCCCATTGGGAGAAGGGAGGGGCCCGCCCGCGAAGCGGGTGGGAAGGATGAGGGCAGGCGCGCCACCAGCGATGCTGCCCGAGGACAGGCTGCCCTCACCCAACCCTCTCCCAAAGGGAGAGGGCTAACTACCCCAACGGAAACCTTTCGTTTCCCCCTTCCAGCTTGATCCCCGCCGCCCGAGCGCCCAAATGGCAGCCATGTTGATCGAGACCGAAGCCACGCCGAACCCGGCCACGCTCAAGTTCCTTCCGGGTCGCACCGTGATGGAAGCTGGCACCCGCGACTTCGCTTCGCCGGAGGAGGCCGAGGCCTCGCCGCTGGCCGAGGCGCTGTTCACGCTGGGGGACGTCACCGGCGTGTTCTTCGGCCGCGACTTTATTTCGGTCACTATCGCGCCGGGCGCCGACTGGCGCGACGCCAAGCCCGACGTGCTCGGCATCCTGCTCGATCACTTCGCCGCCAACATGCCGCTGTTCCGCGCCGTCTCGGCCGGGTTCAGCGTGCCGGCCGAGGACCAGGATTTCGGCGACAATCCCGAGGACGCGGAGATCGTCGCGCAGATCAAGGAACTGATCGAGACGCGCGTGCGCCCCGCCGTCGCCAATGACGGCGGCGACATCGTCTATCGCGGCTTCGACGCCGGCAAGGTCTATCTCCAGATGCAGGGCGCCTGCGCCGGCTGCCCGAGCTCGACCGCCACGCTCAAGAACGGCATCGAGCAGCTGCTCAAGCACTACGTTCCCGAAGTCACCGAAGTCCGGGCCGTCTGAGCCCCCATCTTCTCCGAAAGGACTGTTTCATGGCCCAACCGCTCGACAACGCGGCGCTGGATACGATCTTCCGTACCGCCCGCAGCTATAACGGCTATACCGACGCCCCGGTGACCGAGGCGGACATCCGCGCGATCTACGAGCTCACCAAGATGGGCCCGACCTCGGCCAACAACCAGGCCGCACGCTTCGTCTGGGTGACCAGCGACGAAGCCAAGGAAAAGCTCGCGCTGCTGTCGAGCAGCACCAATGCCGACAAGATCCGCAAGGCGCCCGCCACCGTGATCATCGGCATGGACCTGGCGTTCAACGAGCAGCTGCCCTGGCTCTTCCCGCACGCGCCGACCGCCAAGGACTGGTTCCCGTCGGAAGAGATCCGCTACACCCACGCCTTCCGCAACTCGTCGCTGCAGGGCGCGTACCTGCTGATCGCCGCCCGTGCGCTCGGCTTCGACACCGGTCCGATGTCGGGCTTCGACAACGCCAAGGTTGACGAAGCGTTCTTTGCAGACCAGCCCAATGTGAAGTCCAACTTCATCGCAACTTTGGGACATGGCGATCCTTCCACCATCTTCGACCGACTTCCCCGCCCCGAATTCGAGCAGTTCAATCGCGTCCTCTGACCTGACTCTCGTCATCGAGACCGCGACTGCTGCCTGTTCGGTCGCACTGCTCGAGGGGACGACCGTGCTCGCCGCGGGCCATGAAGTCGTGGGCCGCGGCCATGCCGAACGCCTGGTGCCGATGATCGCGTCGCTGCCGGGCGAAGGCCGCGCCGCGCGCATCCTCGTCGATGTCGGCCCGGGCAGCTTCACCGGCGTCCGCGTCGGCCTCGCCGCCGCGCTCGGCCTGTCGATCGGCTGGGGCGTGCCGGTGCAGGGCTATTCCTCGCTCGCCCTGCTTGCCGCCGCCGGCTTTGCCGCCGATCCGGGCATCGCCAGCCTTGCCGTCGTCCTCGAAGGCGGGCACGGTGAGGTCTTCATGCAGGGCTTCCACTCTCAGCCGTTCGGCGAAGACGGGCCATTCCGCTCGCTCGTCCCCGCCGCCGCGCTCGAAGCGCTGGCCGGCCGCCCCGCCTTCGGCAGCGGCGTGCGCCACCTCGCCGCGCTTTCCGACAGCCTCGATCTGCGCGAGACCCTGCCCGCCGCCGCCGACGCCCGGCTGCTCGCGCCCGGCTTCACCACCCTTCCCGCCCGCCCGATCTATGGCCGCGCCCCCGATGCCAAGACGCTGGCCGAGCGAGGCCTGGCATGAGCGGCACGCTCAACATGGTCGAGCTGCGCGAGGGCGGGCCGCAGGACCTGACCAGCGTCAACACGATCATGATGGATGCGTTCGAAGCCAAATATGGCGAGGCCTGGACCAGCGCCCAGTGCCTGGGGATGCTCTCGCTGCCCGGCGTCTGGCTGGTGCTGGCCAGCGTCGACGGGCGCGATGCCGGCTTCGCGCTCTCGCGCATCGTCGCCGACGAAGTCGAGCTGCTGCTGATCGCCACCCGCCCGGCGGCCCGCCGCCGCGGCGTCGCCGGCGCCCTGCTGCGCGCGGTGATCGAGGAAGCGCGCGGTCGCAATGCTGCGAAGGTTCATCTTGAGGTACGCTCAGGAAACGATGCCGTCAGGCTCTACCGCCGCGAAGGCTTCGAAAAGGTCGGCGAGCGTCGGGAATATTATCGCGGACGAAACGGGCAGTTGTTCGATGCCCATACCTACGCCCGGAATCTGGACTGAGACTTACGGATATTTGCAAGTTTGGTCTTGCGTTTGCGCCGAAATGGTCCGATAGGTTCTTTGCAGGGGACAACTTATAGTCACCCTTTAATCGGGTCGAAAGGAAAACGATGGAAACGCGCGCTGAGATTGATGAAACGCTTGTTACACTGACTGCGGATATTGTTGCAGCACATGTCAGCAACAACAGCGTGTCGGTTTCCGACCTTGCGACTCTCATCCAGAACGTGCACGGTGCCCTTTCGGGTCTTGGCCGCGCGGTCGCCGAGCCTGAAGTCAAGCAGGAGCCGGCGGTTTCCATTCGCGCCTCTGTGAAGCCGGACTTCATCGTCTGCCTCGAAGACGGCAAGAAGCTGAAGATGCTGAAGCGCCACCTGATGACGCATTACCAGATGACCCCCGAGCAGTACCGCGCCAAGTGGAACCTGCCGGCCGACTATCCGATGGTCGCTCCGAACTATGCCGAGCAGCGCCGCAGCCTGGCGAAGAAGATCGGCCTGGGCACCAAGCGCCGCAAGCGCTGAGCTGCAACAGATTGAAATACAAAAGGCCGGTCCGGAACGCTCCGGGCCGGCCTTTTCGTTACGCGGTTCAGCCTTTTCGGCCGCCACAGTCTTCCAACTTCGCTGCACCCACGCTACATCGCGGCCATGGGCCGTAAGATCGATCTCGAAGCGCTTTGCCACGAAAAGGGGCTGCGCATTACCGAACAGCGCAAGGTAATTGCGCGCGTCCTCTCCGATGCGGAGGACCATCCCGACGTCGAGAAGGTCTATGAGCGCGCCTCTGCGATCGATCCGGGCATCTCGATCGCCACGGTCTATCGCACCGTGCGCCTGTTCGAAGAGGCCGGCATTCTCGACCGTCACGATTTCGGCGACGGCCGCGCCCGCTACGAGCCCGCGCCCGAAGCGCATCACGACCATCTGATCAACGTCGAGACCGGCGAAGTGATCGAGTTCGTCGATCCGGAGCTCGAGCAGCTCCAGAAGCAGATCGCCGAGCGGCTGGGCTTCCGCCTGGTCGATCACCGCATGGAGCTCTACGGCGTCGCCCTCGACCGCAAGAGCTGAGGTGGCGCCCGCGGGCGAAACCCGGGCCGAACGCGCCGCCCGCCGGCGCGAAGAGGCCGTCCAGGGGCTCGATACCCCGCTGAGCCTGGCCGGGCAGTGCCGGCTATGGAGCCGCGTCGCGCTGCTCGTGCTGTCGCTGCTCGTCTTCGTGCCGCTCCACTATCTCTTCCGCCTCTTCCGCCTGCCCTCGCCCTGGCCGCGCCATTTCCTCGGCACCGCCGCGCGGATCTGCGGCGCGCGGGTCAACCGCATCGGCACGCATCTGAAGCGCGACGTCTTCTACATCTCCAACCATCTCAGCTGGATCGACATCCTCGCGCTCGGCGGCGCCAGCGGCACCGCCTTTATCGCCAAGTCGGAGATCCAGACCTCGCCGGTGGTCGGCTGGCTCGCGGGGCTCAACCGCACCGTCTATGTGAAGCGCGAGAACCGTCTCGGCGTCGCCGAGCAGATCAACGAGCTGCGCGATGCGCTGGCCGAGACCTGGGCGATCACCGTCTTCCCCGAAGGCACCACCACCGACGGCAGGTCACTGCTTCCGTTCAAGACGCCGATGCTGCGCGTGCTCGAGCCGCCGCCGCCCGGGGTGATGGTCCAGCCGGTGATGCTCCACTACGGCGCCGCGGCCGACGACATCGCCTGGATCGGCCAGGAGAGCGGGCTCAACAACGCCAGGCGGATCCTCAGCCGCAAGGGCAATTTCCGCCTCGACGTCCATTTCCTCGAGCCCTTCCACCCGCGCGACTTCCCCGGCCGCAAGGTGATCGCCGCGGAGAGCCGGCGACGGATCGAGGAAGCGCTGGTCCAGGTGCTGGGCGCGCCGCTCCGCCCGTTCCGCTTCGCCGAAGAGGCGATCGGCTACAAGCCGAAGCCGGCTCCAGCCGAATAATCGTCATCCCCGCGCAGGCGGGGATCCAGAGTCATTAAGGACGCCGATCTGTTACCCTTGATCCCCGCCTGCGCGGGGATGACGAATTGGTGCGGTGCAGGTATACGCCCGCCAAATGACCACCGCCCAGAATCCCAAGGCCAATCCCAAGACCTTCCACGTCAAGTCGTTCGGCTGCCAGATGAACGTCTATGACGGCGAGCGCATGGCCGAGCTGATGGCCGCGCAGGGCATGACTGCGGTCGCCGAGGGCGAAGCCGCCGATCTCGTCGTGCTCAACACCTGCCACATCCGCGAGAAGGCGACCGAGAAGGTCTATTCGGACATCGGCCGCCTGCGGAAGGGCGCGCGCGAGGATGGCCGCGCCGAGCCGATGATCGCCGTCGCCGGCTGCGTCGCCCAGGCCGAGGGCCAGGAGATCGTTCGCCGTGCAAAGGTCGATGTCGTGGTCGGCCCGCAGGCCTATCACAACCTTCCCGAGCTGGTCGCCAAGGCAGCCGAGGGCACTGCGAGCCTCGACACCGACATGCCGGCGCTGAGCAAGTTCGAGACGCTGCCCAGGCGCCGCAAGGTCGCGCCCACCGCCTTCCTCACCGTCCAGGAAGGCTGCGACAAGTTCTGCACCTATTGCGTGGTGCCCTATACCCGCGGCGCCGAGACCAGCCGCCCGTTCGCCGAGCTGGTCGACGAGGCGAAGGCGCTGGTCGATGCCGGCGCGCGCGAGATCACCCTGCTCGGCCAGAACGTCAACGCCTGGGACGACGAGGCCGGCACCGGGCTGCACGGCCTGATCCGTGCGCTCGACCGGATCGAGGGCCTGCACCGCATCCGCTACACCACCAGCCACCCCAACGACATGCGCGAGGGCCTGATCCGCGCCCATGCCGAGGTCGGGAAGCTGATGCCCTTCCTGCATTTGCCCGTGCAGGCCGGCAGCAACCGCATCCTCAAGGCGATGAACCGCAGCCACACGCGAGACAGCTACCTCAAGATCCTCGACCGCGTCCGCGAAGCCCGCCCGGACATCGCGCTGTCGGGCGACTTCATCGTCGGCTTCCCCGGCGAGAGCGACGCCGAGTTCGAGGAGACGCTGAGCCTGGTCGACGCGGTCGGCTACGCCCAGTGCTTCAGCTTCAAGTACAGCCCGCGCCCCGGCACCCCGGCCGCCGAGATGAGCGACGTGTTCGTCCCCGCTTCGGTGATGGACGAGCGCCTCCAGCGCCTCCAGGCCGCGCTCAACCGCGACCAGCTCGCCTTCAACCAGGCGACGATCGGCAAGACCTGCACGGTGCTGATCGAGCGCCAGGGCAAGCTGCCTGGCCAGATGCTCGGCAAGTCGCCCTGGCTCCAGTCGGTCTATCTCGGCACCGATGCCAGGATCGGCGACATGGTCGAAGTCGAGATCACCGGCGGCTTCGGCAATTCGCTCACCGGCACCGAAGTGGTGCGCGCGGCGGCCTGAGGGAGGACTGCAACACCCCGCGCGATTGCGACAAGGTCGGCATTGCCCCGCCCCGCAAGCAAACGATAAGGTCTGCTTGAATCAGGGAGGGATGCCATGCCGAAGCCGTTCTGGATGTTCACCGCCACCACGCTGATGCTCGCAGGATGCGGCGGCGCGCCGTCCGGTAGCGGCAACGCCACCGCCCCGGCCACCAGCAAGTCGGCAACCGCGTCGTCCGCCTTCAACGCCACCGACGCCTGCGCCACCCTGCCCAAGGAAAAGGTCGCGGCGGTCACCGGCCTCAAGGTCGAAAGCGCCACGCTCAGCGCCGTGGTCGAGCCGCGCGAAGGCACGGCCGGCTTCTCGACCTGCACCTACAACTTCGCCGATCGCGGCTCCGTCGCCTTCTTCGCGCGCCAGTCGCCCACCGACGACAACACGCCCGAGGCGGTCGCCCGCAGCAAGCAGGAGCTGATCACGGCGATGGACCTCAAGATCGTCGATGTCCCGGGGCTCGGCACCGCAGCCTTCTCGTCCGAGCAGATGCACCAGCTTCACGTCTTCTTCGACGGCAACAAGTACATCTATTTCATGACCCCGACCCCGCCCACCGGCAAGCCGATCGCCGAGATCGAGACTGCCCTGGCCAAGGCGGTGATCGGCTGATCGCCAAGCCGACTCCCGGTTCGTCGCTGGCGCGAGTCATCCGGGCGCGTTAACGATTCTACGTAAATTCTGAGTAAGTTTCGTAAACCTAGCTCTCCCCGTTCCAGCACCCGCCGTCCGGCCGGGTGACAACGAGAACAAGGGGACCGCACCCGCATGCGCTTCTACCTCGCGACCCGCTTCCTTTTCCCCCGCCATTTCCATCTGCGCATCTTCGCCATCTGCTTCGCCGCCGTGCACCTGCCGCTGATCGCCTTCGTCGCCAGCCAGGCAGCGATGGGCGAATGGCAATGGAAGCTGTTCGTGCCGCTGCTGCTCGCCACGCTCGCCGGCACGCTCGCGGCGATCTTCGCACTGGGCGCGCTGCTCGCCCCGATCCGCCAGGCCTCGGCGATGCTGCGCCAGGTGCAGGACGGCAAGGCGATCACCGACATCCCCGCCGGGGGCCGCGACCTGGCGGGCGAGCTGCTCGACAGCGTCGGCCTGGCGGCACTCGCCACCAACACCCGGATCAGCCAGCTGCGCGACGCCGCCGAGCGCGACCTGCTCACCGGCCTGCGCAACCGCCGCGGCTTCCTCGACGCCGCCGCCCATCTGCGCGCCGGCACCCGCGCCACGCTGGCGCTCGTCGACATCGACTTCTTCAAGCGCATCAACGACATTTTCGGCCATGACGAGGGCGACATGGTCCTCCAGGAATTCGCCCACCGCCTGAGCGAGACGATGCGACGCTCGGACCTGATCGCCCGCTGGGGCGGCGAGGAGTTCGCGATCCTCATCCCCGGCATGGGACCGCGCGAAGCGCATAGCATGATGGAGCGCCTGCGCACCGCGCTGCACGATCGCCCGATCGGCCCCAATCCCGAGGAGCCGGTCACCTTCTCCTGCGGCCTCGCCTTCCTGCGCGGGCCGGACCAGATCGCGCTGGCGATGCAGCGCGCCGACAAGGCGCTCTACGCCGCCAAGCGCGGCGGGCGGGACCAGATCCGGCTCGACGAGGAACTCGCGCAGCAGGCCTGATCGGCGCCGAGCGTTGCACCGGGGACACGGCGGCGTGCTGATTGCGCGGCCGTGTCTTTCCCCCTGTCCAAGTTGGAAATCCTCTGTCACTCTCCCCATATCGCATGCGACAGGGAACCGCCCGCATCGTCTTCGCTTTGACACGCAGCGCCGCTACGCGCGCTTTGCAGTCGGCGGCCTCGCATACGCGCGGGACTACCAAGAGATTCAACATTTTTCAGCGCGAAGGAGCCGCATGAGCCGCAAGCCTGTCCCCGCCCAGTCCGGTGAACGCTCCCGTGCCGAGGTGAATTTCGACAAGCCCCAGCTCCTGCCCCAGCTCTTCGGCGAGTTCGACAGCAACATCCTCGCGCTCGAAGAGCGGCTCGGCGTGTACATCCACGCCCGCGGCCAGCGCGTGCAGATCGAAGGGTCTGCCGAGGCCGTGGCGCATGCCCGCGAAGTGCTGCAGGAACTCCACGCCCGCGTCATCCGCGGCGAGGAGGTCGATACCGGTCTGATCGACGCCGTCATCGCGATGTCGAGCGAGCCGACGCTGACCGGGATCATCAAGGCGGAAAGCGGCGGCGCCCCCGCCTCGATCATGATCCGCACGCGCAAGAAGACGATCGTGCCCCGCTCGATCGCGCAGACCCAGTATATGCACGCCCTGGTGTCGAACGAGATGATCTTCGCGCTCGGGCCGGCAGGCACCGGCAAGACCTATCTCGCCGTCGCCCAGGCCGTGGCCCAGCTCATCACCGGCAGCGTCCAGCGCCTGATCCTGTCGCGCCCCGCGGTCGAAGCCGGCGAGAAGCTCGGCTTCCTGCCCGGCGACATGAAGGAGAAGGTCGACCCCTATCTCCGCCCGATCTACGACGCGCTCTATGACTGCCTGCCCGCCGAGCAGGTCGAGCGCCGCATCGCCAGCGGCGAGATCGAGATCGCCCCGATCGCCTTCATGCGCGGCCGCACCCTCGCCGACGCCTTCGTCATCCTCGACGAGGCGCAGAACACCACGCCGGCGCAGATGAAGATGTTCCTCACCCGTTTCGGCCAGAACAGCCGGATGGTGATCTGCGGCGACCCCAACCAGGTCGATCTGCCCGGCGGCCCGCCCGCCTCGGGCCTCAACGACGCGACGCGCCGGCTCGAAGGCGTCGAGGGCATCGCCTTCTCGCGCTTCTCGACCGCGGACGTGGTCCGCCACCCGATCGTCGGCCGCATCGTCGAAGCCTATGAGGGCCCGAATGCTTGACGTAGCCGCGCTCGTCGAGAGCCCCTGGCCAGAGGCCGACTGGGAAGCCCTTGCCATCCGTGCCGCCGAGACGGCGCTGAAGCAGACGCCCTTCCTCGAATGGCTCGATCACGCCGCGACGATCGAAGTCGCGGTGCGCTTCACCTCGGACGACGAGGTCCATGTCCTCAACCGCCAGTATCGCGACAAGGACAAGCCGACCAACGTGCTCTCCTTCCCGATGATCCAGCCGGACCTGATGGAAGCGGTGACCGAGAACAGCGACGACGGCGAAGTGCTGCTCGGCGACATCGTCCTGGCGCACGGCGTCTGCGCGGCCGAGGCGCTGGAGCGCAAGGTCTCGGTCGAAGATCATGCCACGCACCTGATTGTCCACGGCCTGCTGCATTTGCTAGGCTATGACCATATGGACGACGCGGAAGCCGAGGCCATGGAGGAGATGGAGCGTGCCGCGCTCCGCGACCTCGGTTTGCACGACCCCTATCTGATACGCGAGGATTGAACACCGAACATGCCCGAGGGCCCTAGTAGCACCAATAACGGCGACAACCACGAAGGTGGCGGGATATGGCGCGGCATCCGCACCCTCCTGTTCGGTGACGATCAAGAAGAGACGCTGCGCGATCGTATCGAGGACGCGATCGACGAGCATGAGGACGAAGGCGGCAAGAGCCCCGTCGGTGACCTCGCCCCGATCGAGCGCCAGATGCTGCGCAACCTGCTCCATTTCGGCGAGCGCGATGCCGGCGATGTCGGCGTGCCGCGCGCGGACATCATCGCGGTCGAGGAGAAGACCAGCTTCGCCGATCTGGTGAAGCTGTTCGAGGAAGCCGGCCACAGCCGCCTGCCGGTCTACCGCGAAGAGCTCGATACCATCATCGGCATGGTCCACATCAAGGACGTGTTCAACATCCTGGCGAGCGGCGCGCCGCACCCGGCGGACTTGTCCGGCCTGATCCGCCAGCCACTCTACGTGCCGCAGTCGATGGGCGCGCTCGACCTGCTTGCCCAGATGCGCGGCAAGCGCACCCATCTCGCCATCGTGCTCGACGAATATTCGGGCACCGAGGGGCTGATCACGATCGAGGACCTGATCGAGGAGATCGTCGGCGAGATCGAAGACGAGCATGACGAGGCGCCGACCGCGTTGCTCGTGCCGATCGACGGCGGCGGCTGGGATGCCGATGCCCGTGCCGAGCTGGAGGACGTCGCCGAGACGATCGATCCGCGCCTCGGCGAAGTGGATGGCGATGTCGACACGCTGGGCGGCCTCGCCTTCGTCCTCGCCGGCCATGTGCCCGAGGCCGGTGAATGCCTCGAGCATGACAGCGGCTGGAAGCTCGAGATCGTCGAAGCCGATCCCAAGCGCGTGACCAAGCTCCGCCTGCATCCGCCCGCCGAGAAAGTGATGGCGGAGGAGTAAAGCTCCTCGCCTCTCTCCCTCTTTCGTCATCCCTGCGAAAGCGGGGATCCAGAGTCACGGAGGACTTCGCTCAGTCACCCTGGATCCCCGCCTGCGCGGGGATGACGGATAATTGTGGCGGGCACATTCCACTTGACAATGCGAACCAAATAGGTTATTAACCCCGCCATCCTTCGTGCCAGGCCAGCACAAAGGCTCTGAAGGCCGATGCCGCAATTTGCGGTACCGGAGGATCGGCGCGGAGCCGTTCGGCAGGTAAGTCGAAGCTTCGCCAGAATATCCGCGGACCCCTGGCTTTATACACCCCTGGCTTCTCGGCTGCGATACAGGGACAGGGTGAGCTACGGATCACAGTCTCGACGCGACATAGACTGCAAAAACCAAACCATTCGCTGTCGAGCCCGAACGCCATGAGAAGAAGAACGCGCCGGTCCTTTCCTTTCGCCTCCCGGGTGCCAGCGGCACGCCGGGCTATTCGCACATCCGCTGCATGACAACGCCGTGTCGTAAAAATCACCCGGTCGATCACTGATGGCGATCTAATCCATTTATCCGATTACCAGCCCCGGGCTAGCTTGCGCGAGACTCAGGGAAGCCAAGCCTCCCGAGCGACCAAGCAATCGAGAGGAATCGGCCATGGACGCGAAGACAGGATCGATCGACGGCGGCGGTTGTCCGATGCACGGTGCGGGTGGCGCGCGCGCGCTGCTGGGCCGCACCAACAAGGACTGGTGGCCCGAGATGCTCGCCACCGAGATCCTCAACCCCAATGGTGCGTCCAACCCGATGGGCGCCGATTTCGACTATGCCGAGGCCTTCAAGCAGCTCGATTACAATGCGCTCAAGGCAGATCTCACCGCGCTGATGACCGACAGCCAGCCCTGGTGGCCGGCCGATTACGGGCATTACGGCCCCTTCTTCATCCGCATGGCCTGGCACGCCGCCGGCACCTATCGCACGGCCGACGGCCGCGGCGGCGCCAATAGCGGGCAGCAGCGCTTCGCCCCGCTCGACAGCTGGCCCGACAACGGCAATCTCGACAAGGCGCGCCGGCTGCTTTGGCCGATCAAGCAGAAATACGGCAAGCATATCAGCTGGGCCGATCTGTTCATTCTCACCGGCAATGTCGCGATCGAGAGCATGGGCGGGCCCGTGTTCGGCTTCGGCGGCGGCCGTCCCGACGTGTTCGAGCCCGAGCGCGACATCTATTGGGGCTCGGAAGACAAATGGGTCAATGAAGGCGTCCAGACCCGCATCGCCCCCGAGCATGGCATGCACGAGATCGAAGGCCCGCTCGCCGCGATCCAGATGGGCCTGATCTACGTCAACCCGGAAGGTCCGCAGGGCAATCCGCATGACGATGCCGGCATGGCGCGCGACATGAAGGAAACCTTCAAGCGCATGGCGATGGACGACGAGGAAGTCGTCGCCCTCACCGCCGGCGGCCACACTTTCGGCAAGGCGCACGGCAATGGCGATGCATCGCTGCTCGGCGCCGCACCCGCGGGCGGCGATCTCGTCGCGCAGGGCTTTGGCTGGGTCAGCGGCCATGAGAGCGGCGGCATCGGCGAGCACACCGTCACCAGCGGCATCGAGGGTGCCTGGACCAACACCCCGCGCGAATGGAGCGAGAACTTCTTCCGCCTGCTGCTCGACTATGACTATGAGCTGGTGAAGTCGCCCGCGGGCGCCAACCAGTGGCAGCCGATCAACCAGAAGGAAGAGGACATGGCCCCGGCGGCCTGGGATCCGAACCTGAGGGTCCCGACGATGATGACCACCGCCGACATGGCCCTGAAGCGCGACCCCGCCTATCGCGCGATCAGCGAGAAGTTCCGCAACGATCACGAAGCGTTCAAGGATGCCTTCGCCCGCGCGTGGTTCAAGCTGACTCACCGCGATATGGGTCCGAAGGTCCGGTACCTCGGGCCCGAAGTCCCCGCCGAAGACCTGATCTGGCAGGATCCGATCCCCGCCGGCACCACGCCGTCGGACGCGGATGTCGCTGCAGTGAAAGCGAAGATCGCCGATAGCGGCCTTACCGTCAGCCAGCTGGTCAAGGCCGCCTGGGCGTCGGCCAGCACCTTCCGCAAGTCGGACTATCGCGGCGGCGCCAACGGTGCGCGCGTGGCGCTGGCCCCGCAGAAGGACTGGGACGTCAACGAGCCCGAGATGCTCGCCAAGGTGATCGATACGCTCAATGGCCTGCGCGGCAGCATGTCGCTGGCCGATGCGATCGTCCTGGGCGGCGTGGTCGGGCTCGAAAAGGCGGGCGCCACCAACGTGCCCTTCACCGGCGGCCGCGGCGATGCGACGGCCGAGCAGACCGACGCCGAGAGCTTCGACGTGATGGAGCCCGAGGCGGACGCCTTCCGCAACTATGTCGGCAAGAAGAAGCTGGCGGTGAAGGTTGAGGAAATGATGCTCGACCGTGCCTCGCTGCTCGGCCTCTCAGTGCCCGAGATGACGGTGCTGATCGGCGGGCTTCGCGTGCTCGGCGCCAATCACGGCGAGCGCGGCCATGGCCACTTCACCAAGCGCCCGGGCCAGCTGACCAACGACTTCTTCGTCAACCTCTATGACATGACCAATGTCTGGGCGGCTGCCGGCGAAGGCGACGACGAATATGTCGCGACCGATCGCAAGGACGGCGGAGAGAAGTGGCGTGCGACCCGCGCGGACCTGATCTTCGGCTCCAACGCGGAACTGCGCGCGGTCGGCGAGGTCTATGCGGAGAACGGCCATGAGGAGAAGTTCGTGAAGGACTTCGTCGCGGCCTGGACCAAGGTGATGAACGCTGATCGCTTCGACTTGAAATGATCCCCCTGCCGGGCGGGAAAGCCATTGGCTTAACCCCGCCCGGCCCCTATCCTTCGGCGCATGCTGAAGCGTATTCTCATCGCCCTTGCGATCATCGTCGTGGCGATTGCCGCCCTGGCCTTCTGGGCCACCCGGCCCGATGTGGCCAAGCTCTCCGAACAATCGGGCACCGGCGCGGTCCCGCAATGGGGAGAGGCGCGCTACCAGGACATCCCCACCGTCCGCATCGCCAAGCCGGTGGGCTGGGCCAATGGTGCCAAGCCGACCGCAGCGGCCGGCCTCGTCGTCGCCCCCTTTGCCGACAAGCTCGATCACCCGCGCTGGCTCTATCGCCTGCCCAATGGTGACGTGCTGGTGGCCGAGTCCAACTCGCCTCCGCGTGAAGGCGGCGGCATCACCGGCTGGATCATGGGCATCATGATGAACCGCGCCGGCGCGGGCGTGCCTTCGGCCAACCGCATCACCCTGCTGCGCGACACCAATGGCGACGGCATTGCGGACCAGCGCTCGGCGCTGCTCGAGGGGCTGAACTCGCCGAGCGGCATGGCGCTCGTGGGCGACTGGCTCTACGTCGCCAACACCGACGCGCTGGTCCGCTTCCCCTACAAGGCCGGCGACACCAGGATCACCGCCAAGCCCGAGAAGATCATCAGCCTGTCCGGCGGCGGCAATCACTGGGCGCGCAACATCCTGGCCTCGCCCGATGGCAAGCGCATCTATGTCGCGGTCGGTTCCTCCTCGAACATCGGCGAGAACGGACTCGACAAGGAAGGTGATCTCTACACCGCGGAGACGCCGTTCGGCGCCGGCAACAAGCTCGACGCCGCCACGCGCACCCGCGCTGCGATCCTCGAGGTGGTGCCCGAGACCAAGTCCTCGCGCGTCTATGCCTGGGGCCTGCGCAACCCCAACGGCATGGCCTTCGAGCCGCATAGCGGCAATCTGTGGACCGTGGTCAACGAGCGCGACATGCTCGGCTCGGACATGCCGCCCGACTATCTGACCCAGGTCGATTTCGGCACCTTCTATGGCTGGCCATGGAATTACTGGGGCGGCTGGGTCGACAAGCGCGTGACGCCGGAGCGGCCGGATATCCGCGAGTATAGCAAGCGCCCGGACTTCGGCCTCGGCGCCCATACCGCACCGCTCGGCCTGGCCTTCGCCGCCGATGCCAAGCTCGGCACCCAGTTCGCCAACGGTGCCTTCATCGCGCTGCACGGCTCGTGGAACCGCGAGCCGCCCTCGGGCTACAAGCTCGTGTTCGTGCCGTTCGGCCCCAATGGCTATCCGCTCAAGGGCGCCAAGCCGGTCAACCTGCTGACCGGCTTCCTCAACAAGGACGGCAAGACGGTCAACGGTCGCCCTGTCGGTCTGATCACTGACGCATCGGGCGCGCTGCTGGTGGCAGACGATGTCGGCAACATGATCTGGCGCGTCAGCGCGCCGGGCGCCGGACCGATCGCGGGGGCGCCGGCCGCGCCCGCTACCAAGAAGTAGGAAGTAAACGGTGCCCCGGCCGAAGCCGGGGCACCAGGAATCAGGCGGTCGGGATCTGCTGGCTGATGCAGTGGAAGCTGCCGCCGCCGGTCAGGATGTGATCGGCCCGCTGGCCGACGATCTCGCGGCCCGGGAAGAGTTCCGCCAGCGCGTCGATCGCCGCCTGATCGTTCTCCTGCCCGTAGAGCGGCACCACCACCGCGGCATTGCCGATGTAGAAGTTCATGTAGCTCGCCGGGATGATCTCCTCATCCTCGTTGAGCACGCGGCCGGGCGACGGGAAGCGCACGACCTCGACGCCGGCCGCCTCGGCGCGGCGGGCAGCATCCTGGTAGATGCGCCAGTTGGGGTCGTTCTCGGCACCCTCGGGAATCAGCAGCCGGTTCTCGCCGATGAAGCGGGCGAGGTTGTCGACATGGCCGTCGGTATGGTCGTTGAGCAGCCCGTCGCCCAGCCAAAGCACCTGGGTGTAGCCCAGGTCCTTCAGCAGCATCTCCTCGACATCGGCCTTGCTGAGCTGCGGGTTGCGGTTGCGGTTGAGCAGGCACTGCTCGGTGGTCACGACGAGGCCGGTGCCATCGCCGTCGATCGCGCCGCCCTCAAGAACCCAGGCATGGTCCTCCGTCGGGAACTTGGCGCGCTTGGCCAGGCGTGCGCCGACATCGTCGTCTCCGGGCAGGTCGTACTTGCCGCCCCAGCCGTTGAACTGGAAGTCGTGCGCCGTGCCGTCCCCGCCGATGATCGCGGCGGTATCGCGCAGCCAGATATCGCCGAAGGGCTCGACGACGATCTTGGCGGTGTTGCCGACCAGCAATTTGGCGGCGGCGGCGGACGCGTCATCGGCGGCGACCAGGATCACCTGCTCGCCCTTGCCCTCGGCGTGCACCGCCTTGGCGAAGGCCGCGACTTCGATCCGGGCGGAGGCGAGGTCTTCCTGCCAGAGCTCGGGATGGCTGGGGAAACCGATCCAGACGGCGTCGTGGGGCGCCCATTCGGGCTTGGGGGGCGGAATCATGCTCATCCCGCCCCCATAATGTGGTTCACTGCCCGGCGCGAGACTTGTCGCGGACTGCGCGGAATTCGGCGGTCGGATACCAGTTGGGCCAGGCCGCGCCCTCGGCGAGCTGGCGGCCCAGGCCGTAATAGATGTTGAGATCCGAAACCGCGCCGCTCCAGTCCCAGGCCGGGCTAAACTCGTCCTGGGGCTTGTGATAGCGGTTCTGGGTATAGTCCTTAGCCGCCTTCTCGCCGGCTTCCTTGCCGCCATTGACCAGATCGTCGCCGCTCTCGCCATAGAGCATCGGCACGCCCAGCTTGGCGAAGCTGAAATGGTCCGAGCGATAATAGCCGCCCGCCTCGGGCCGCGCCTCGGGATGGATCACCCGGCCCTCGGCTGCGACAAAGGGCTTCACCAGGTCCTCGAGCTCGGACTTGCCCGCCCCGGCGATCACGAAATCCTTCGTCTTTCCAATCACATTGAGCGAATCCATGTTCACACCGCCCACCGTCTTCGCCAGCGGATAGACCGGGTTCTCGGCGTAGAACTTGCTGCCGAGCAGGCCCGACTCCTCGGCAGTGACCGCGAGGAAGACGAGGCTGCGCTTGGCCGGGCCGGCCTTGGCATGGGCTTCGGCCAGCGCGACGAGGCCGCCGATGCCCGAGGCATTGTCGACCGCGCCGTTGCAGATGTCGTCGCCATTGACCGCGTCGCAGCGGCCGAGATGGTCCCAGTGCGCCGAGTACAGCACGACCTCGTCGGGCTTGGCGCTGCCCGGCAGGATGCCGACGACGTTCTTCGACGCCTGGCGCTTGATCGAATTATCCCAGCTGACAGAGGCCTTTACGCCGAGCGGAACCGCCTTGAAGCCCTTTTGCGTGGCGGCGGCGGCGAGGGTG
>Ga0164294_10001176_pt1 | contig 24552 bp, 24 predicted proteins | sample GEODES005metaG_FD_111479 | JGI IMG/M metagenome (GOLD analysis project Ga0164294, IMG submission 111479) | Oligotrophic lake water microbial communities from Sparkling Lake, Wisconsin, USA - GEODES005 metaG | ecosystem: Environmental > Aquatic > Freshwater > Lake | place: USA: Sparkling Lake...
GTGTTTTGACGTTGGTCAGCAAATGCTTGAGGTCACCCACGCCTTGCGCCAAGGTGTTCATTTCACCCAAGCCTTTGTGCACCTGCTCCAAACGGTCAGCGACTTGCTTGAAGCTCTCGCCCAAACGGGCTTGCAGCGTGGCCTGGAGTTTTTCGTCCACGGTCTGGCGCATTTCGTCGAGCTTGAGCGTATTGCTTTGCTGCAACTGAGCCAATTGGGTTTCGAGTGTGCCGCGCATTTCGGTCAATCGACGGGCGTTGGACTCCGAAAGCATTTGCACCTGCTGTGTCAGGGTCTCTGACAGGGTTTTTTGAAGCAAACCGAGTTGCTGTGCAAACGCGTCCATTTGGCTGTTTTGGGTGCGCGTGGCCTCGGCACTTTGTTGGACCAAGCTTTGCTGAAAGGTGCCCAGGGTTTGAATCAACTCTTGCCTGCCGCCTCGCGCGGTTTCAGTGATTTCAGTGCGCAGTTCGCGTTCAAGGCGTTCGTTGCTGCTGGCGATGTGCTGTTGCAATTGTTGCGTGTGGGATTGATTGGCGTCATCGCGCGGTCGGGCCAGCCAAAGCGCCAACAACAGCAAGAGATTCAAGCCCCCCACTGCCAGCAACGTCCAGGTCATCCACTCTGCCATCAGGCTTGCACTTGAACAGTGTTGAGTGGGGTCAGCGCTTTGCCGTGGATCAGGTAAGCGATCAGATTATCGGCGGCCAATTGCGCCATGGCCATGCGGGTCTTGACGGTGGCACTGGCGATGTGCGGCGTCAGCACCACATTCTGAAGTGTGATCAATTCAGGATGAACTTGCGGCTCACCTTCAAAAACATCGAGCCCCGCGCCGGCGATGCGCCTGTCTTTAAGCGCTTGCGCCAATGCGGCATCGTCCACAATGCCGCCTCGGGCAATGTTGACCAAAGTGGCCGTGGGCTTCATTTGCGCCAATTCAGCCGCCCCGATGGTGTGGTGCGACTCGGGGCTGTAAGGTACCACCAGCATCACATGGTCAGCGGTCTGCAGTAATTCTTGCTTGGACACATAACGTGCCTTGCATTGCGCTTCGAGGTCCGGGCTCAAACGGGAACGGTTGTGGTAGATCACTTGCATGCCAAAACCATGAGCCGCTCGCCGGGCAATGCCCTGACCTATGCGGCCCATGCCCATGATGCCCAAAGTACTGCCATGCACTTCAGCGCCGGCAAACATGTCATAACGCCATTTTGTCCATTTTCCGGCGCGTAAAAAGTGTTCGCTTTCGGTCAGGCGACGCGCGGTCGCCATCAGCAAGGCAAAACCAAAATCGGCGGTCGTTTCGGTCAATACGTCGGGGGTGTTGGTGGCCTGCACGCCCGCAGCGGTCATGGCAGGCACATCAAAGTTATTGAAACCCACAGCCATATTGGCCACCACTTTCAGTTGCGGGCATGCGGCCAATAAAGCCGCATCAATGCGCTCGGTACCGGTAGTGATTGCGCCCGCTTGGCTCTGCAGTTTGCGGGTTAATTCTTCCGGTGTGAACAGCACATCGGCTTGGTTGTCAGTCACCTCAAAATGTTGGCGGAGGCTGTCCAATACTTCTTCAAAAACAGGGCGACCGACAAAGACTTTCAATTTCATACAAATAACTTTCAGTGGGTCAGTGCATATTGGATGATGTAGACAAAGGCCCCAGCGAAATAGCCGATAAGCGCCAGCCCACTGATCTTCTTGACATACCAAATGAAATCAATTTTTTCCAAGCCCATGGCGGCCACACCGGCCGCCGAACCGATGATGAGGATCGAGCCCCCTGTGCCAGCGCAATAGGCTAAAAATTCCCACAAAAAACTGTCGGCTGGATATTGCGTGAGGCTGTACATCCCCATGGAAGCTGCGACCAGCGGTACGTTGTCGACAATCGCACTGACCAAACCGATGATCATGACGATCACATCCTGCCGCCCCACAACCCTGTCCAACCAAGCCGCCACGTCTAGCAAAATGTGCGTGTGTTCCAGAGTGGCAACAGACAACAAAATGCCGACAAAAAACACGATCGAAGGCATGTCAATTTTGGTCAACGCATGCGTCAGTGACAGGTGCGCTTTGTTTTCGTCTAATTTTTTGCGGTGCACCAAATCCCCTACCAACCACAGCAGGCCCAAGCCAAACAAAACACCCATGAAAGGCGGTAAGTGCGTCCATGTTTTGAAGGCCGGCACCGCCACCAAAATACCCAACCCCAAGAAGAACATCAAATTGCGTTCAAAAGCGCTGGTTTGCACAAGTTGATCGTCTGACTCCAGCCTTGCAGGCGGTACAACCGCTTGGCCCTTCAACCAGAAACTTGTGACTGCCAAGGGCACAACCATGTTCACTATAGAAGCTAAAAATACACCTTTCATGATCTCAACCGCGGTGATTTGCCCACCGATCCAAAGCATGGTCGTGGTGACGTCGCCAATCGGTGACCACGCGCCTCCCGCGTTCGCTGCGATGATGATAATGCCGGCAAAAAACAAACGATCCTCACGTTTGTCCAACAACTTTTTCATCAACGAGACCATCACAATGGTGGTGGTCAAATTGTCAAGAATTGAACTTAAGAAGAAGGTGACAAACCCCACCAGCCACATCAGGCTGGCGAGTTGCGTCGTTTTGATGCGCGAGGTGATCACTTCAAAGCCGTTGTGCGCGTCCACCACTTCAACAATCGCCATCGCCCCCATCAAGAAAAACACAATTTGCGCCGTACTGATCAGTGACTCATTCAGTTGTTCGCCAACCACATGCGGGTCTGCAGCACTGACAGCATAAATGGACCAAAGCAAACCCGCGCCCACCAACGCCGAAGCCGACTTGTTGATTTTCAAGGGGTGCTCAAACGCAATAGCGGCGTAGGCCACGACAAAAATAAGAACCAATGCAGTCAACATATATTTCCTTTGTTCCCCGTTAGCCTGGCTGTTCAATCTCAAAAACCTGGCGCAAGTAGGCCAGGTATTTTTCGTCGTCGCACATGCCCTTGCCGGGCGAGTCCGACAATTTGGCCACGGGTTGGCCATTGCAGCGGGTCATTTTGATGACGATTTGCAGCGGCTCGTAACCCAGGTCATTCGTCAGGTTGGTGCCAATGCCAAACGCCAGCTGGCAACGGCCATTGAACTGCCGAAACAACTCTATGGTGCGAGGCACCGTCAGGCCGTCGCTGAAGATCAATGTTTTGGTGCGAGGATCGACCCGATTGGATTTGTAGTGCTCAATCATCCCCTCACCCCAGGCAAAAGGGTCCCCGCTGTCATGCCGGGCGCCGTCAAACAACTTGCAAAAATACAAATCAAAATCGCGCAAAAATGCTTTGAAACCATACACATCGCTGAGCGCGATGCCCAAGTCGCCGCGGTATTCCTTGGCCCAGGATTCAAATGCAAATACCTGGCTATCACGCAAACGGGGACCCAGCGCCTGCGCCGCTTGCAGGTACTCGTGTGCCATGGTCCCCAAGGGTGTGATGCCCAACAAGTAGGCGTAATAGACGTTGCTGGTGCCGGCAAATCGTCCGTTGGGGCCAGTCCCCAATCGGCCCGCTAAAACACGCAGCACCTCTTCGTGCCAGGCGCGGGAAAAACGTCTGCGGGTGCCGTAGTCTGCGATCTTCAAAGCCTTGAGGCCTTCGGCCTGCAACTGCACGGTTTTGATGTCAAGCCGTTGGCGGCCACCTTGCAAATCTGGTACTTTTTGAGTGTTTCGAAAGTAAACCTCATTGACAATGGCCAGCACCGGGATTTCAAACAAAATCGTGTGCAACCAAGGGCCTTGGATGGTCAGCTCCAATTCACCCGACGGCAAGGCTTGCAGGTGAATGCACTTCTCATTGAGCCTGAAAAGACTCAGAAAATCGACAAAGTCACTTTTGATGAAACGCAAGGAACGCAGGTAATTCAGTTCTGACTCTTTGAAACTGAGACTGCACAGCGATTTGATTTCGTCGAGAATTTCGCCGACGTAAGGCGCCAAGTTGACACCGAGATTGCGGCATTTGAAACGGTACTCGACTTGCGCACCGGGAAACTGATGCAAGACCACCTGCATCATGGTGAACTTGTAGAGGTCGGTGTCCAGCAAACTGGTGATGATCATGGGCTGTAAAAGACTGTTTGATCGAGTGTAAGGCAAGTCCTCAGCACCCACCTGCTCAGGTGAGCCGCTTCAATCAAGCCAATGCGTGAACGATTTGGAATCCACACGGGTGGTTTGGTAGGTATTCACCAAAGCCGATTCGTCAGCATAGCCCAAGGACATGCCGCACACCAGCATTTCGTTTTCACCTGCTCCAATGTGCGGCAAAATGATTTTGCTGAAGTTATTCCATGCGGCTTGAGGGCAGGTGTGCAATCCGCGGGCACGGGCGGCGACCATGATGCTTTGTAAAAACATACCAAAGTCAAGCAAACTGCCCCGCCCCATGACGCGGTCAATGGTGAACATCAGGCCCACTGGCGCATCAAAGAACATGAAGTTGCGCTGGTGCTGAACGTGCATTTTCTCGCGATCGCCTTTTCCGATACCCAACACACCATACAAACCAAAACCGCACTCCCGGCGTCGGTCAATGTACGGGCTGACCCATTGGGTGGGGTAGTAGTCATAGGCATCGGCGAAATCTTTGGACATCGCCGGGTTTGCAGCGATGGCGTTATGCGCCTCGCAGACTTTGCTGACCAGGGCATCACGGCTTGCCCCTTGCAGAACATACACATTCCAAGGTTGGGTATTGGTGCCGCTGGGCGCGCGGGCAGCAACACGCAGCAGGTCTTCCAGTACGACACGCTCCACCTGGCGAGGCTCGAATGCGCGGGCTGAAAAGCGGCTCTCTATGGCTGCGTCAACGCTGGCAGGGTCTTGAATTCGGGTGCTGACTTGCGGTGTGGTCATTTGAGTTTGTCCAAAACTGATTGAAATTTGATGGTCAAAGGCATGGGGCGGCGGGTGATTCGGTCCACATAAACGTGCACAAAGTGGCCTCGTGCGGCGGTCAGGGGTTCCCCTTGGGCAAACAATCCCACTTCATACCGCACACTGGAGGTGCCTTGGTGGGCCACACGAATCCCGGCCTCGACGGTTTGCGGAAAAGCCAAAGGGGCGAAATAGTTGCATTGGGTTTCAACGACCAAACCGATCGAGTCCCCGTTGTGAATGTCCAGCACGCCTTGCTCAATCAAATGGGCGTTCACGGCGGTGTCGAACCAACTGTAGTACACCACATTGTTCACGTGGCCATAGGCATCATTGTCCATCCAGCGGGTGGTGATGTTGCGGAAAACGGGGTAAGCCGTACGGGGCAAAGCTTGGGGTTTGAGCGCAGTCATGGAATGAGATTTTGCCAGCGTTCCCAATACTCAAATGCAACCGCCAAGGTATTGACCTGAACTTGCACGGTGGTCTCGATGTCTCTGCCGTAACCGCCCGCCATGCACATGGCCAGAGGAATGCGCCGCTGGAAGGCCCAATCCATGACCGCGCGGTCCCGGGCCATCAAGCCGTCGTAGCTGAGTTTGAGCCGTCCAAGGCGGTCGCCCTCATGCGGATCGGCTCCCGCCAGGTAAATCACCAGTTCGCTGTCAAACCGCTGCCCCAGGGTTTCCAGGGCCTGGTGCAGGGCCGTCAAATAAGCGTCATCGGTGGTGCCGTCGGGCAAGTCCACGTCCAGATCACTCTTGACTTTGCGAAACGGAAAATTCTTCTCGCCATGCATCGACAAGGTGAATACGCTGGTGTCTTTGGCAAAAATATCGGCTGTCCCGTTGCCTTGGTGAACATCCAGGTCGATCACGGCCACCGGCATCACCCGTTTGCTGTGCCGAAATCGCTCGGCCTGCATCAAACGGGCCGTCACTGCGGCGTCGTTGAATACACAAAAACCGCCCCCTTTGTCAGCAGAAGCATGGTGGGTCCCACCGGCCAAGTTCGTGGCCATGCCGTGCGCCAGTGCTGCACGCGCAGCAGCCACAGTCGCCCCAACCGATCGGCGCGAGCGCTCAACCATCGCCTCGCTCCAGGGGAAACCAATTTCTCGCTGCAATTGCGCGCTCAATGTGCCTGTGCAGACGGCTTGAATGTAAGCCGGCGAATGCGCCAAGGCCAACTCACCGTCCGTCGCGGCTGGCGCTTGTGTGATTTGCAAACCTGTCAACTCATGCCGCAAACGCGCATGCAAGCGGCTGTATTTGCCCATCGGAAAACGATGGCCTTCGGGAAGAGGTAGCACGAAGTGGTCAGCGTAAAAAGCATGCATAGGTCATTTTGACAGCGATTTTAGAAAGCCAACTCTAAATTGCTGCGTTGCAACAAAAAACCCTTGTTTTCTGTTCTTAAATCAGTAAAAATGCGATTCTGCTGCACTGCAACATATAAAAGGCATCCAGCCATAATCAGTGCAGGTTTTTCAACTTTTTTAATCTTTTGGAGATTCTCATGATGACTGCTGAACAACTGATGGCTGCGCACAAAGCCAACGTGGAAACTTTGTTTGGTCTGACCAGCAAAGCCTTTGAAGGCGTTGAAAAATTGGTCGAACTGAACCTGACGGCCACCAAAGCTGCTTTGAGCGATTCCGCAAACAGCACCCAAGCCAGCCTCAGCGTGAAAGACGCTCAGGAGTTGATGTCTTTGCAAGCGTCTTTGTTCCAGCCTTTGGCCGAGAAGTCAGCCGCATACAGCCGTCACCTCTACGAAATTTCGACAGGCACCACCAGCGAATTTGCCAAAGCTTTTGAAGCCCAAACCGCCGGCGCACAAAAGCAATTTTCGAGCATGATGGACAGCACCTTGGCCAATGCGCCTGCAGGTTCTGAATCCGCTGTAGCTGTCATGAAAAACGCTGTTTCAGCGGCCAGCACAGCTTTTGAATCCGTTCAACAAGCCGTCAAACAAGCGACAGAAATGGCCGAGTCCAACTTCAATGCCATGAACAACCAAACTGCCGCTGCCGTCAAAACACCCGCCAAAAAGCGTTAATTTGAATTTTCAAGTTGTCTCCCCGGATTTCTTGAATATTTGCTTCTGATTCAGAAATCACGCTTCTGGGCTGGTCGAAAGATCGGCCCTTTTTAATTGGCACTGCGCTCAGGCATTGGCGCAAGGCAAACGCCTCATCAATGGCCTTGTTCAAATTGCACCAACAACTCCCGCAAACGCGGGATGAGTTTGTGCATCGCGCTGTAGCCGGCTTCGATTGAGCGCCTGCGTGAAGTGAAATCTGCACTCTTGACGCCGAGCAGCGACGGTCGAACCACCAGATTGGCATCCTTCAGACCAAAACTATTGATGCTCTTGCCCATGATGGTGAAGGTTTGCATCAAAATTTGGAAAGTGTCTCCTGCTGGATTGCCCTCTGGGTCAGTTGAAATATCCACTGCGATCACAAAATTAGCCCCCATCTCGCGCGCCTGTTTGACGGGTACAGGCGACACCAAGCCACCATCCACATACTCACGGCTGCCCACCTTGACGGGTTGAAACACACCAGGTACCGCACTTGAAGCCCTCACCGCAGTGCCCGTGCTACCGCGGCGAAACAGCATGGCCTCACCGCTTTGCAAGTCGGTCGCCACGATACCCAGTGGGATTTTCATGCTCTCGATGGCCTGGCCACCGACTTGCGTATTCACATAGCGGGCTAAAGCCTCACCGCGTAAGGCACCCCGGTTCAAGATCGGAATCATCCAGTCGGTGATTTCGGCCTCCTCCATGCTGTCCGCTATTTTTTTGAGCTGTGCACTGTTTTTGCCACTGGCGTACAAAGCAGCGACCAAACTGCCAGCCGATGTGCCGGCCACCAGTTCAGGTCGAATGCCTGCTTCTTCCAGAGCTTGGATCACGCCCACATGCGCAAACCCACGCGCCGCGCCACCCCCCAGGGCGAGGCCAATGTGCGGGATTCTTTTCTCACCCAAGGGGGGTTGAGCAGTTTGCGTCGGGATTGAAGCCGATGGCGCGGAGCTGGCATCAGTGCCCGTTGGTACTGGCACACTGGCGCAACCCACCAGCAAAGAGACTGCAACGCCCAGCAAAGGAAGTCGCATACGAAGTAAAAAGGGCAAAGAGACAAAATTTTTCATAGGGGCACAGGGATTCATGCGGCCGATCATAGATCAGCCCCGAGAGCAAGATGAATTACTCACCGCAATTGGCGTTGTTGCAATGTCCGCACTGGTCTGTGTGTGCTTTGCGCGCCCCCCAGCGACGCCACAAAAAGACGCAGGCCCAAGCCAGAATAACGGTGACAGCAGCAATGTCGAACCAAGGCATTCAGGTGTTCCAGTGTAAAACTGTGCGGTAAGTCAACCACGAAGCGGCATAGGCCATGCCAAACAAGTAAACCGCCATCAAGGCCGGTGCTTTCCAGCCACCCAACTCGCGCCGCACCGTGGCCAAGGTGGCCACGCATTGGGGGGCAAATACGTACCAAACCAAGAGCGACATACCGGTGGCCAAAGACCACTCAGCTGCAATGATCGGGCCCAAGGCGGCACCCACAGCATCCGCGGTGTTGGACAAAGCATAGACCGTACCCAAAGCGCTGACAGCCACCTCACGGGCGGCCAGTCCGGGGATCAAAGCCACGGCAATTTGCCAGTTGAAACCAATCGGCTCAAACACCACAGCCAAGACTTTGCCCATGCGACCGGCCAAGCTGTACTCGATAGGGGCGCCGGTAAAGCCAGCGGGTGCAGCGGGAAAGCTCGAGAGAAACCACAGCACCACCGTCAGCGCCAAAATGATGCCTCCCACGTTGCGTAAAAAAATGCGTGCGCGTTGCCACAACCCCAGCGCCACATCGGTTGGCCTTGGCCAGTGGTAATCGGGCAATTCCATCATCAATTGGGCCACAGGGCCCGCTCCGCGCCAAAGCTTGATGATGCTGGCCACTGCAATGGCCAACACAATGCCCAGCATGTACAAAGCGAACAACACCAAACCTTGGAGTTGCAAGCCGGGCCCCACATCCATGGCAGGAATGAATGCGCCTACCAGCAAGGCATACACCGGCAAGCGGGCCGAGCACGTCATGAGGGGGGCGATCATGATGGTGACCCAACGGTCGCGCTGATTGGGAATGCTGCGCGTGGCCATGATGCCCGGAATGGCGCAGGCAAAACTGGACAGCAAGGGAATAAAGGAGCGTCCGGACAAGCCAATACTGCCCATGACGCGGTCCAGCAGCAAAGCGGCACGGGGCAAATAGCCTGACTCTTCCAACACCAAAATGAAGAAAAATAGAATCAGAATTTGCGGCAAGAACACCAACACGCTGCCCACACCCGCTAACACGCCGTCAATCAACAGGCTCTTGAGAAGACCTTCTGGCAGGGCCTGCGCCAACAGCTCGGCCAACCAAGCCACGCCTGCTTTGACCGCATCCATGGGCGCCTGAGCGCCCGCAAACACGGCCTGAAAAATCAAAAACAGCAAGCCCATCAAAATCAGGCCGCCCCAGACCGGGTGCAATAAAACGGTGTCGAATTTCAGGGACCATCCATCAACAGGTTCGTCCTGCTCCAACCCTGCAGCCAGCATCCAGCTGAGGGCTTGCATGTCGTCGTTGGTACCCCCTGGCGATGTCGGAGCAGCCCAAACAAGTGGATCGTCCAGCACAGTGCGCAAGGGGTCAGCACCTTGCGCATGCACCGCCACCGTGGCCACAAGTGGCAAACCCAGAACGTGCTCCAAGCGCTTCATATCGACCTGCAAACCATTCGCTTTGGCGCTGTCGACACGGTTGAGCACCACCACCAAAGGCAAACCTAAACCCCGTAACGAAGACAGCAGCCGCAAGCTGCGGCGCAATCGGGTGGCATCCAGCACGGCGACCACCAGATCAGGTGCCGCCTCTTGCAAGCTTTCGCCCCGAATCACTTGACAGGCGACGGCTTCGTCTTCTGCCCCAGGGTTCAAAGTGTAGGTGCCAGGCAAGTCCAAAAGGGTGATGCTTTTGCCTTGTGCGGTTTTCATGAGCCCGCGTTTAAGCTCTACCGTCACGCCTGCGTAGTTGGCTACCTTTTGTTGGCTGCCTGTCAAACGGTTAAAAAGCGATGATTTTCCGCAGTTCGGATTGCCCACCAAAGCCACCCGTCGTTGCGCCAAGCGGTTCAAGTCGATGACTTGGGACTTCATGCGACCAGTTCAATACAGGCGGCTTCACTGTCGCGCAGCGCAAATGTGGCATTGCCAACCTGCACCACCAAGGCGCCGCCCTTCCACCAAGAACGACGCAATACACAGACGCGCTCATGGGGCACAAAACCCAGATCAGACAGCCGTTTTACCAGTCCACCCAAGCCCTCATCCGCAGGCGCGCCCTCAGACTTCAAACTGCTGATGCGCCGCCAAACCTTCGGCTGTGACTCATTCAAGGTGGGGGCTGACACAAGGTCTCCAAATGCGAACGGTTCTCATTATAGAGCGTGGACGCACCCGCAACAGTGATTCATAATTAACGTCAACTTCAACGTCAATTTAAGGAAAGATCCATGGACATTCAAGGCAAGGTTTTCATCGTCACTGGCGGCGCGTCAGGATTAGGGGAAGGCACAGCCCGCATGTTGGTCGCCAACGGTGGCCAAGTGGTGATCGCCGACATGCAAATTGAAAAAGGCGAAGCCATCGCCAAAGAGTTGGGCGGCGCTTTCGTCCCCTGCGATGTCAGCAACGAGCTTGACGGCCAAGCCGTGGTCGCCAAAGCCGTGTCCATGGGCAAACTCATGGGATTGGTCAACTGCGCAGGCATTGCACCCGCTGAAAAAACAGTTGGCAAGAACGGTGCACACAACCTGGGCGTCTACACCAAGACCATCATGGTCAATCTGGTGGGCAGCTTCAACATGATCCGTTTGGCTGCTGAAGCCATGTGCAAAAACGAGCCCGAAGTCACCGGCGAGCGCGGCGTCCTGATCAGCACCGCCAGCGTGGCCGCTTATGACGGCCAAATCGGGCAGGCCGCTTATGCGGCCTCCAAAGGTGGCGTGGTCGGTATGACCCTGCCGATTGCACGTGATTTGGCCCGCAACGGCATCCGCAACATGACCATTGCGCCCGGCATTTTTGGCACGCCCATGGTGTTCGGGATGCCGCAAGCGCTGCAAGATGCGCTGGGTGCCAGTGTGCCCTTCCCCAGCCGATTGGGCACACCGCAAGACTACGCCAAACTGGCCAAACACATTTTTGAAAACGACATGCTCAACGGCGAAGTCATCCGGCTCGATGGCGCCATCCGGCTGGCACCGAAATGACCTGAGGCTTAATCCCTGCCCAATGAACAGACCCTTCGGGGCCTGTTGTCTTTTGGGGCACAAGCATAGCTTCTTGTCGGAAAACACATGCACAAAATTTTGAGCCCGATCACCTTGAGCTTGCTGGCCGCTTGCACGCCAACCCTGCACACCCTGCCCACCCTGCACACCCGCATGCCGGTGCAGCCCGAAATGGCCAGCGAGATCACTGAAAAACCCGGTTGGGCCTATGCACGTCAGGCGGTAGCGGCGGCCAACCCCTTGGCCACGCAAGCCGGACACCAGATTTTGCGTGCTGGCGGATCGGCGTTGGACGCCGCCATTGCCGCTCAGATGGTCTTGGGGCTTGTAGAACCCCAATCGAGTGGCATCGGGGGCGGCGCCTTTTTGATGTACTTTGACGGTCAGAAAGTCACGGCACACGACGGACGTGAAACAGCGCCCGCGGGTGCAGACCCGAAGCTGTTCTTGGACCTCCATGGCAAACCATTGCCTTTTGAGGATGCGGTGCTCAGCGGCCGATCGGTCGGTGTGCCTGGCGCTGTCAGCATGCTCGAAGCCGCACACCGCCAACACGGCGTCTTGCCTTGGGCAAGGCTTTTTGAGCAGGCGATTGACCTGGCAGAGCAGGGTTTTCAAATCAGCCCGCGACTGCACACCCTGCTGCAAGCCGACCCGCACCTGAGAAAAGACCCCCTCGCCTTGCGCTTTTTCTACGATGCGCAAGGGCAAGCCTGGCCGGTGGGCCATGTGTTGCGCAATCCGGAATACGCCCATGTGCTCAGACACATCGCCACACAAGGCAGCCGCGCCCTGCTCGAAGGGCCGGTAGCCCAAGCCATCGTGGCCCGCACGGCCATGCCGCCGCACCCGGGCAGCCTGAGCTTGCAAGATCTGAGCAACTACCAAAGCCGAGATCGGCAAGCCTTGTGCTTTGACCACACGGCCCTTGCACGCACCTACCAACTTTGCGGCTTTCCGCCGCCCTCTTCGGGTCACATCGCCATCGGCCAGATTCTGGGCTTGCTGGGCAACACCACGGCGCAAGGCAGCGAATATGCCAATGGTCTGCCCTCCCCCGACTTTGTCCACCGGTACACACAAGCCTCGCAACTGGCCTTTGCGGATCGGGCGCAGTATGTGGCCGATCCGGACTTTGTATCGGCGCCCGCTGGTGACTGGCGCAGCCTGCTGGCGCCAGACTATTTGCGCGAGCGCAGTCAACTGATCGGGGCGCAATCGATACGCAATGCGCAACCCGGGCAACCTGGCGGCTACAAATCATCCTACGCACCCATGCCGACGCAAACCGAATACGGCACCAGCCACATCAGTGTGGTGGATGCCAAAGGCCGGATCGTGGCCATGACAAGCACCATTGAGGCCGCATTTGGCTCAAGACGCATGGTCACCACCGATGCCTCGCGCCCCGGCGGGTTCCTGCTCAACAACCAATTAACCGATTTCAGTTTCGCGCCCACAGATGCCCAAGGCCTTCCGATTGCCAATCGCGCCGAGCAAGGCAAACGGCCTCGTTCAGCCATGTCCCCCACACTGGTCTTTGACAAAGCCTCAGGCCAAGTGCTGATGACCGGGGGCAGCCCGGGCGGTGCCCTCATCATCCATTACACAGCCAAGCTGCTGGTGGGTACTTTGCATTGGCAACTCAACACACAAGAAGCCATTAATCTGCCTAATTTTGCATCATTGAATGGCCCTACCCTGCTGGAAACCAAGCGTTTTCCGGAGGTCACTTTACAAGTCTTGAAAGCACGCGGGCACAACGTTCTGGAAATTGACATGACGAGCGGATTGCAAGCGATTCAAAAAACACCGCAGGGCTGGTTTGGTGGCGCAGATCCGCGCAAAGAAGGCATCGTGCTGGGCGACTGATCAGTAGGCTTGGCCCAACTGACTCAAAATCTGCGGATTCTCAAGGGTACTGGTGTCCTGCGTGATTTCTTCGCCCTTGGCCAATGAGCGCAACAGGCGACGCATGATTTTGCCGGAGCGGGTCTTGGGCAAATTCTCGCCAAAGCGGATGTCTTTTGGCTTGGCAATCGGACCAATTTCTTTGGCCACGTGATCGCGTAACTGTTTGGCAATGGCTTTGCCCTCTTCTGAATTGGGCAATGCGCGCTTGAGCACCACAAAGGCGCAAATGGCCTCGCCGGTGGTGTCGTCGGGACGACCCACCACTGCAGCCTCTGCGACCAACTCAGTGCAACTGACCAAGGCGGATTCAATTTCCATCGTCCCCATGCGGTGGCCAGACACGTTCAACACGTCGTCGATGCGACCGGTGATGGTGAAGTAGCCTGTTTTCTCATCACGGATCGCGCCGTCGCCAGCCAAGTAGTACTTGCCGTGGAACTCTTCAGGGTAGTAGCTCTTCTTGAAACGCTCGGGGTCGCCCCAAATATTGCGAATCATTGAAGGCCATGGACGCTTCACCACCAGAATACCGCCTTGGCCGTTGGGAATGTCTTCGCCGGTTTCGCTCACGATAGCGGCTTGGATGCCCGGAAACGCCAGGGTGCAGGAGCCCGGCACCATGGGCGTCACCCCCGGCAAGGGCGTGATCATGTGGCCACCGGTTTCGGTTTGCCAGAAGGTGTCGACGATCGGGCAGTTGCCACCGCCCACGTGCTTGTGGTACCACTCCCACGCCGCGGGATTGATCGGCTCGCCGACCGAGCCGAGTAAACGCAGGCTAGACAAGTTGTAGCTCTTGGGGTGCACGGCGTCCTTGGCTTCAGCCGCCTTGATGAGCGAGCGGATGGCGGTAGGTGCGGTGTAGAAAATAGAGACTTTGTGGTCTTGGATCATCTTCCAGAAGCGGCCAGCGTCGGGAAAGGTGGGCACGCCTTCGAAGACGATCTCAGTGCCGCCCAGAGCCAGAGGACCATAGGTGATGTAGGTGTGGCCAGTGACCCAGCCTATGTCGGCCGTGCACCAAAAGACGTCGTCTTGCTTCAAGTCAAAAGTCCATTGGGTGGTGAGCGCTGCGTGCAGCAGGTAGCCGCCCGTGGAATGCTGCACGCCTTTGGGCTTGCCGGTCGAGCCGGAGGTGTAAAGCAAGAACAGGGGGTGCTCAGCGCCAACCCACTCTGGCTCGCAGGTCACGGCTTGTTTGTCAGCCAGTTCCTGCAGCCACAGGTCACGACCGGCCATCATGGCCATGTCTTCGCCTGAGCGCTTGACGACCAAGACGTGACGAATCGAGTCGCATCCACCCAAAGCGATGGCATCGTCCACGATGGACTTCAAAGGCAACAATTTCCCGCCGCGCACCTGGTTGTCTGCGGTGATGACGGCCACGGCGCCGGTGTCTTCAATCCGGTCACGCAGGGACTGGGCAGAAAAACCGCCAAACACCACCGAGTGGGTCGCCCCAATGCGAGCACAGGCTTGCATGGCGGCTACGCCATCAATCGACATGGAGATGTAAATAACGACGCGGTCGCCCTTTTGGACGCCCAATGATTTCAGGGCGTTGGCAAATTGGCAGGTCTTGGCCAGTAATTGGCTGTAAGTGGTCTTGGACACTTCACCGCCATCGGCTTCGAAGATGATGGCTGTCTTATCGCCCAGCCCCTTTTCGACGTTGCGGTCCAAGCAGTTGTAAGACGCATTCAAGGTGCCGTCTTCGAACCACTTGAAAAAAGGCGAGTTCGATTCATCAAGCACTTGGGTAAAGGGCGTTTTCCAGGTGATGAACTCTTTGGCGAGCCGGGCCCAGTAGGCTGGATAATCGTTTTGCGCTTCTTGACACAAGGCATCGTATGCGGCCATGCCAGAGATATGGGCATTCTGCACAAAGGCGGGGCTGGGGATGTAGATAGCACTCATTGAATATGTCTCCTGAAAAAGCTGAATCTGAAAATTTAAGCTGAATGTCGGGCCTGGCTCTTACAAAGCACTGACTGACAGCATTCTTTCAATCAAAGAAGCTGACATACCTCTAAAATCTGTATTCTCCACTTTCATTGGCCTGATCCTTTACAAAGCCCGCCCATGCCCTCTTCGCCACAACCCAAAGGAAAACCAACCGCCTTGCGCCCCCTGCCCAGTCTGATTTTTGCCAGTCGCTGGTTGCAGTTGCCTTTGTATTTGGGACTCATTGCCGCGCAAGCCGTCTACGTCTTCCACTTCTGGGTCGAGTTGGTGCATTTACTGGAAGCGGTATTTGGCAACCAAAACGCTTTGCAAGCCCTGATCGTTGGCATTGGCTACAAATCCGATGCCAGCATCACCCGACTCAATGAAACCATCATTATGCTGGTGGTGCTGGGCCTGATTGACGTGGTCATGATCTCCAACCTGCTCATCATGGTCATTGTGGGAGGCTACGAAACCTTTGTCTCGCGCATGAATCTGGAGCATCATCCTGACCAACCAGAGTGGCTGGACCACGTGAATGCCTCTGTTCTCAAAGTCAAACTGGGCACGGCCATCATTGGCATCAGCTCGATCCATTTGCTCAAAACCTTCATCAATGCAGCCAATTACGAAGAAAAAGTACTGGTATGGCAAACCGTCATTCACATTACTTTTTTGCTCAGCGCCATGGCCATTGCCTACACAGACAAACTGATGTCTCACCACCAATCCTCCGGCGGACATTGAATTTTAAATTTAGATTTCTTTCAAACCAGAGCGACCTATGACCACACGCATCCAACAAGAAGACCTGATTGAATCGGTCGCAGCTTCCCTGCAGTACATCAGCTACTACCACCCGGCAGACTTTATTTCGCACCTGGCCACGGCTTATGCGCGTGAACAAAGCCCTGCGGCCAAAGACGCGATTGCGCAAATTTTGACCAACAGCAAAATGAGCGCCATCGGGCACCGTCCCATTTGCCAGGACACCGGCATCGTGAACGTGTTCCTGAAAGTCGGCATGGATGTGCGGCTCGAGGGCTTCTCTGGCAGCCTCGAAGACGCCATCAACGAAGGGGTGCGGCGTGGCTACAACTGCGCAGACAACATGCTGCGCGCCTCGGTGGTCGACGACCCGCAGTTCGCCCGCAAAAACACCAAAGACAACACCCCCGCGGTGATCTTCACGCAGCTCGTGCCAGGCAATAAAGTCGATGTCACGGTTGCTGCCAAAGGCGGTGGCAGCGAAAACAAATCCAAAATGGTCATGCTCAACCCCGGTGACAGCGTGGTCGACTGGGTGCTCAAAACTGTGCCCACCATGGGCGCGGGCTGGTGCCCTCCCGGCATGCTGGGCATCGGCATTGGCGGCACCGCAGAAAAAGCCGTGCTCATGGCCAAAGAAAGTCTGATGGACGACCTGGACATGTACCAGTTGCTCGAAAAATCCTCCCAAGGCGGCAAGCTCACGCAAGTCGAAGAACTTCGTCTGGAGCTCTACCACAAGGTCAACGCCTTGGGGATTGGCGCCCAAGGCTTGGGCGGCTTGACCACCGTGCTGGACGTCAAAATCAAGATGTACGCCACGCACGCCGCCAGCAAGCCGGTTGCCATGATCCCCAACTGCGCAGCCACACGCCACGCCCATTTTGTGTTGGACGGCTCAGGTCCGGTCTATCTGGATGTGCCATCACTCGATCTGTGGCCTGATGTCAATTGGACTCCCGACACCCAAAAAAGCCAGCGCGTCAATCTGAACGGCCTGACCAAAGCTGAAGTGGCGAGCTGGAAACCTGGCCAAACCCTGTTGCTCAACGGCAAAATGCTGACGGGTCGGGATGCAGCCCATAAGCGCATTCAAGACATGCTGGGCAAAGGCGAGACATTGCCCGTGGACTTCACCAACCGCGTGATTTATTACGTTGGTCCTGTGGACCCGGTCGGTGATGAGGCCGTGGGACCGGCCGGTCCGACCACCTCCACGCGCATGGACAGCTTCACCGAGATGATGCTGGCACAAACCGGCTTGATCGCCATGATCGGCAAAGCCGAGCGCGGCCCGAGCGCCATTGAAGCCATCCAAAAACACAAGTCGGCCTACCTCATGGCGGTGGGCGGGGCAGCTTACCTGGTTTCCAAAGCCATCAAGCACGCCAAGGTGGTGGGGTTTGAAGACCTGGGCATGGAAGCAATTTACGAGTTCGACGTGGTCGATATGCCCGTGACCGTGGCGGTGGACTCTGGCGGCACCAGCGCCCACATCACGGGGCCCGCCGAATGGCAAAAACGCATTGCCACGGGTGAGTTCAAAGGCATTGCGGTCACTGCGGCTTAACAAACAACACCTTCTTGTCATGGCCGATCAACCCATTGGCGTCTTTGACAGCGGCATTGGCGGACTGAGCGTGTTACAAGCCTTGATGGCCGAATTACCGCATGAACGCTTTGTGTATGTGGCCGACAGCGGCCATGCGCCCTACGGCGAGCGCGGGGATGCTTTTGTGGCCGAACGCACCCATGCCATTGCCGACTATCTGCTTGCACATCACCACATCAAAGCCTTGGTTGTTGCATGCAACACGGCAACGGCCGCCGCCATTCACGAAGCGCGTATGCGCTATCCGCAAATGCCCTTGATTGGCGTGGAACCGGCGCTCAAAACCGCCGTGGCACAAAGCCAAACCGGGCGAATCGGGGTCATCGGCACACGCGGCACCTTGGCCAGTGCCAAGTTCGCCAAACTTCTGGACAGCCTGCACGGTCAAGCCGAATTTGTGATCCAAGCCTGCAAGGGTTTGGCCCAGGCCATTGAATGGCGTACCGGACACCCCCCTGCAAGCGCTGCGCAAAATTCTGAAGTCCACCGACTGTGTCAGACCTACACCCAAGCCATGGGCCCGTTCGGCAAAGGGGCGGGGCAAATAGACAGCTTGGTTTTAGGTTGCACCCACTATGTCTTTGCCATCGACGAATTGCGCGCGATTGTAGGTCCTGAGATTGCCTTTTTTTCGACCGGTGAGCCCGTGGCCAGGCAAACCCGGCGTCTGCTTGAAACGCAAGGCCTGCTGGCCACAACAGATCAAGATCTTGCTGCACACTTGACGCAACTGCTGACCACCGGCGCGTTAATTGATTTGCAAGCTGCAGCCCTGAGGTGGCTACATTTGCCCGCCCAGCAATGCAGTCAGACTGAAGAATTACTTTAAGACTTGATTTAAGAATTGCATTAAAAATTGCTTTAAGACTTGGGGCTTGATGCCCATAAACGCGCCCCTGTCAGCTCCAAATGCGTGAGGTAGACCCGCAAATCAAACTCCAATTGATGGTAAGCCGGCTCCATGTGAAGACACAACTGATAGAAAGCGCGGTCATGGTCACGGATACGCAGGTGCGCCAATTCGTGTACCGTGATCATGCGCAAAAATTCAATCGGTGCGTCTTTAAACACTGCCGCCAATTTGATTTCTCTTTTGGATTTGAGCTTGCTGCCCTGCACCCTAGAAATGGTCGAATGCAAGCCCAATGCGTTTTGAATCACGTGAATTTTGCTGTCAAATGCGACTTTGCTCACCGCGTCAGCATTGCGCATGCATTCATTTTTGAGTTCAGTCACGTAGTTGTAAAGCGCACCGTCCGTGCGAATGCCATGCGCTTGTGGGTATTTATTAAGCAACCACTCAGACAAACGATTTTGCGTGATGAGCGTGTGAACCTGGCTTTGCAAAGATTCTGGATAGCCCCGCAGCAAGGGCAAAGCAGTCTCAGACAATTGCAGCTCAGCGCAAAGATGATGCCGCCAATGCAGCTTGGCGTCCACGCTGCATATCGATCGGGATCAAGAGGACCAAGCCCAGTAAAAACAACACAGCGGTGGAACCGATGGCCAGGCGCTGATTGCCATCGGTCAGCCAAGTGATCAGGCCATAGGTGAGAGGGCCCACGATACTGGCCAGGCGAATGGCAAAGGTCCAGAGTCCAAAATACTGCCCCAAACGATCGGGGGGTGCTAACAAACCGGCCATGGCGCGACCAGCCGATTGACTCGAGCCCATACAAACACCCGCAATGGCGGCCGCCCACCAAAATTGCCCCTTGGTTGTCGACAAGGCTGCAATCACACAGGTCAACGTCCAGCCCACCAAGGTGATGCCCAAAGCGACCTTGTGACCAATCCGGTCTTGCACATAGCCGAAACCAAAGGCCCCTGCAAAAGCGGCAATGTTCAGTACAAAAATCAGCACCATCGTTTCTTGTTTTTCAAAGCCAATCACCTGCTCAGCATAAATGGCCGCCAAGGTGATGGCCACCGCCACTCCCCCTTGGTAAGCCACAGAGCAAGCCAGCAATTGGGTGAAATCTTTGAACTGGCGCGCCTCCTGCAAAGTCTGCCAGAGTTGGCGCATCTGCCCAGTCAAGCCTGTGGGACGGGACCTGTTCGGTTGAGCTTGTGCATGCTCCTTGAGCAAGGCAAAAGTCACCAAAGCCGCCAAGCCATAGATGCTGGCCGTGATCAGCATCGTTACCGGCACAAATTGAGCGGCAGGAATATTTTGACTTTGGGCCCACAGGACATACCCCAGGCAAATCCCCAAGGCCAGCATGCCGCCGATATAGCCCAAAGACCACCCCCAGCCGCTGACGCGCCCCATGGCTTCGGGCTTGGCCAGCTCTGGTAAAAAAGACGCCGTCAGAGACTCACCGTAAGAGAAGAAGGTATTGGAAACCACAATCAAGACGACGGCCAAGGCCACCTGATCAGGCCCAGCCCAAGCCAGTGCGGCGGTGCTGATGACACACGCCAGGGTGACCCATGACAACAATTTCTTTTTGGCTGCATGCCGATCAGCCCACGCCCCCAAGCCCGGCATGGTCAGCATGACAATCGCATAGGACAAACTCAACGCAGAGGTCCAAGCCAGCGTCGCCCAGGCCGCACCGCCCGCAATACCACCTACAAAATAAGCCGCAAACACCGCGGTGATGACCACCGTGGTGTATCCCGAGTTGGCAAAGTCGTACATGGCCCAGCCAAAAACTTCCCGTTTGCGAACCCCGGGGTTCAGCGCATCAGCAGAAAACAAGGCCATGCCCAACGGTCTGTGAAATCAATGCAAGTGGCGAGGCCGGCGACCGCCACCACCATGCCCCTGAGGGCCGGAGCCGCCCATACCGCCGCGTGGCGGCTTGCCCAACTCCAATGAGCTGACCAAGTCTTCAAAACGTTGACCGAACAGCTTGTCAATTTCAGTCACCACACCACCCAGTTCTGCGCCATCGAAATGACGCTCCATCAGGCTGACCACATCCTGCACCAGCAAATCGCGCTGCGCCTGCATGATGGCTGCGGGATCGGGGCCAACGAACAAAATCAAAAAGTCATCGCGGGACTCGGAACCGCGCTCTTCGTCTTCTTCCTCGTATTCTGTATCGTAAAAAGTGACTTCGATTTGCGCGCCAGTAGCCGACACCTCATTGATGTTCATGCACATATCGTCCAGCACCTGGCGAAAGTCTTCGCTGCCACGAACTGTCCAGCACAGTTGCAAGCGATGCTCTACAGGTTCAAAAACGATCCCGGGCTCTTCTTCGTAAAGGCTTTTTGCACCCTCCGTCAAAGAACGGGCGCCAGCGTACCGCCACAACGGCTTCAGCGCCTCTTGCAGCGCAGTCAGGTCGACCTCATTGCGGAGCAAGACATCACCGTGCACATGAATTTCGAAAGGGGTGTTGTAAGAGCTCATGGTGTCTTCAATCGATGTTGCTGCGCGCCGGAACCGAACCGACACGCCTTCCCTCGAGAATCAGCAGATTTTAAGAAAAGCGCAACCACAGCTGGCGTCATTTTTTATGCGGGTTGGCGGGTTTCAAAATTCGTCGTGTAACGATTTTTACATCGTCAAGGGGTATTTGAAAGAATAAAACTTCCGGTTCATTATGACACCAATCACCCTCTTCAGACACTCCAAGCAACCCTTCATGGGGCCTGCTGATTGACAACCAACTTCAAATTGCGCGAACCTACGGCCACGTTCTCAAGCACGCCCATCCAGTCGCCTGGGCGTGTCATAGCTTCGCCGGATTTGGAGATGCGCACCTTCAGCATGACTTTGGTTTGCGAAGAGAGTTTGCTTGCAGAATTCATGGCCGAGCTGTCGTCCAGTACAAAATCAAAGGGCAAATTGTCAGCTGTCTTGCGCAGAATGGCCAAGGGCATCTTCTGGCCGTCTGTGGGGGTGGCATAGACAAAGACCACGTCCGTGGGCGCAATCTGTGCTTTGACAATCGGATCGATCGACACCCTGCCGCTGAGCACTGCACCCGACGCAGGGGCAGTCGCGGGCACGCTCGCTTGAGATGCCGCAGGCCCTTTCGGAGCCATCGCAGGTTCTCCCGCTTTTTCACGCGCCGTGTTCAAGGCGATATCCAAGCCCTTCAACTCTTCGTCGTTTTCATTCAATTGGCTGCGCGCCAGTTGCCAATATTGAATGGCTTTCTTGTAATCGCCTTCTGCATACGATGCGCTTCCGGCCAATGCCAAGCCATTGAAATGGCGGGCATTCTTGGCCAGCACCTGCCTTATCACAGCCCAAGGTTCGCCCGTGAAATCCCCACCACGGCGCAGCGCCAGGACTTCCGCACGCTCCAAGGCAATGTCATCGTCCCCCCTCAACTCCAAAGCTTTTTGGTAGGCGGGAAGTGCTTTGTCATACTGATTCAATGCCCGGTAGGTGCGGCCCAACATGACCCACCGCTGGGGATCGCTCGAATCGGTCTGCAGTTTTTGCGCCAAAATGTCTGCCATGGCTTGCAGATCAGGCTGTTGTTGAGACGCCTCGGCCGCAGTCATTTGCGAATCAAGTCCTTCCGGTTGACCCAGCCAAACATACGTGGTCATGGCAGCCACAGGCAACAAGACCGCCAGGACCATAGCGCTGACCAAAGCGCGGGGTGATTTTGCGTCTGCAGAATTTTCGGCTTGCGCCGTGTCCTCCAGCATGCGGCCCAACAACTCGGCACGGGTCTGCTCGAACGATGCTGCGCTTATCACGCCTTGTGCGTGTTCTTTTTCCAAGTCCAGCAACTGCTGGCGGTACACCTTGGTGTTGGCCTGCTCATGCTTGTGTTCTGGCGTCAAACGGCTGCGCAGCAAACTCCACATCACCACCACCACCACCACCGCCGTCAGGGCCAAGGCGATAAAGATAAATACAAAATTCGAATTCACGCAGACTCCCCGTCTTTCAGCAGCCGTTCTGCTTTTTTCAACTCGTCGTCGGTCCAGCCGGCCTGGGGTGCTTGCCTTTGGCGCTGTCGCAAATACATCACCATGGCCGTCAAGGCCAGCAACAACAAAACAAAAGGGCCAAACCACAAAGCCCATGTCATGGGCTTGACCGTGGGACGGTAAAGCACAAAATCGCCATAGCGTGTGATTAAAAAGGCTTTGATTTCGTCATCTGTTTTGTTTTGCCGAATCAAGCTGCGCACCTCTTCACGCAAGTCACCCGCCAATTCAGCATGCGAGGACGCCAGGGATTCGTTTTGGCACACCATACAACGCAACTCTTCTGAAATATGCAGCATCCGGGCCTCGACCAGGGGGTCCTGGGCGTTGGGTTCGGCCTCCTTCGCCATCAAGGGAAAAGCGAGGCACATCCAACATAAGGCCACCAGGACCGATGGCAGACAGAATAGAGCAAAAAATCGCTGCATGGGAGGCTCAGGTTTTTTGAAGTTCGTTGACCAAGGGCAAGATTTTTTTCGCCAAAACCTCTGGCGTGATGGCCCCCACCAGTTTGTAACGAATCACCCCTTGCTTGTCGATGACATAAGTTTCGGGCACGCCATAAACGCCGTAATCTATGCCCACGCGGCCATCCAGATCCAGCGCCGTGACGACGTAGGGGTTGCCTCTGGTTCGCAACCATTTTTCACTGCGCTGTCTGGCCAAAAGGCGCTTCTCCTCTGGGCTCAACTTGGCGCCAGGGGGCTCATCCTGGGCTTGAACCTCTTTGTAGCTCAGGCCCACAATGGGCACGCTTTGCTGTTTGGAAAATTCAACCAAGAGGGGGTGCTCCTCCCGGCAAGCCACGCACCAAGTGGCCCAAACGTTCAGCATCCACACTTGGCCTTGCATGTCTTTCGGCTCAAAGGTTTGATTGTCTGCAGCCAAAGTGAACAGTTTGAATGCAGGGGCCGCTTGACCCACGAGTGGCGAAGGAATTTCTTTGGGGTCGCGCTGCAATCCCAAAGCCAAGAAAATAACCAAGCCCAAAAACAAGCCCAGAGGAATCAAAAATTTTTTCATAAAAAAATTTTCATAATTGGGCCTCAAGCCTGTTTCGCAGGCGATGCAGCACGGCGATAACGTTTGTCCAGTGCAGCGATCACCCCACCCAAAACCATCAATAACGCACCGGCCCAAAGCCATGAAATAAACGGCTTGTCATAGACATGTAAGTTCCACCGCGGAGCGCGGGTTTGAGGGTGAGGCTCCACGGGATCTCCCAGTGATGCGTACAGATCACGCATCCATCCCGAATCGATGGCCGCTTCAGTCATAGGCATGGCGGTTGAAAAATAACGCCGCTTTTCAGGCGTCAGTTGCGCCACGATGCGTTGGTCTTTTGTCACTTCCAGCGTGGCACGCAAGGCTTTGTAATTGGGGCCATCAACGTCTTCCATGCGCTTCAATTCCAATGTGAAATCTCTGAGCGTGACCGTCTCGCCAATGCCGATGCGCACATCTCGCTCAAGTTCATAGCCCTTGACCATGGTGATGCCGACCACCAACACCGCCATACCGAGATGCGCTGTTTGCATTCCCCAATACGACAAGGCAATGCGCCCGGATTGGCGTAAGCGCTCGACGGCGTGTTTGACAGATCCGAGAACGATCCATGCGGACAAGAACAACCCGAGCGATGTGCTCCACAGCCACTCACCCTGGCCAAGCTCCTGCAAGAGTGCGGGCACACCGCAAGCCAGCACCAAGGCGCCCAAGGCTACCCAACGCAGACGGCTGACCAACTGGCTGATCTGGGCTTCTTTCCAGGAGGCCGCGACCCCTGGCACCATCAAGAACAGAAGCGGTGAGAGCAGGGGTACAAAAACGGCATTGAAATACGGGGCTCCTACCGATAATTTGCCCATGTTCAATGCATCGATGACCAAAGGGTAAATCGTGCCCAACAGCACAGCGCCGGTGGCCACAACCAGCAAAACACTGTTGGCCAACAAAAACGACTCGCGGGAAATCAAGCCCATCCGCCCCCCCACACTGACCTTGGGCGCACGCCAGGCAAACAGCGTAAGGGAACTGCCCACCACCACCACCAAAAAAATCAAAATAAATACACCGCGACTGGGATCAGAGGCGAAAGCGTGAACGGAAGTCAACACA
>Ga0164294_10001177_pt1 | contig 24546 bp, 20 predicted proteins | sample GEODES005metaG_FD_111479 | JGI IMG/M metagenome (GOLD analysis project Ga0164294, IMG submission 111479) | Oligotrophic lake water microbial communities from Sparkling Lake, Wisconsin, USA - GEODES005 metaG | ecosystem: Environmental > Aquatic > Freshwater > Lake | place: USA: Sparkling Lake...
AACCGAAAAAATCACCACGCCCGGCATTGGCAGCCCCGGCACTCGCACCATCAAACTCAAAAAAGGCGTGAAATACAAAGCCACCATCCAACACACCGGCACCAAGGACGCCCCCGGAAAACCTTGGTTCTGCTGGGAAGCGCAAATCGACAGCCAACCCAGCGAGGCAACCTTCCCCAACTACCAACCCACCCGGAACGCTGGAGTCGCTGAGTTCTTTGCAATTGGCGGCGGAAACTGGATCGTCGACAACCGTCCGGGCCTCTTCACCTCACACATTCATCAAGAAACACCCGAAGCAGGCAACGTTGCAGGAGCACTAGAGGCAATCCTCCTACCCGTGGAGTTAAGAGATATAAAAGGAGCTGAATCAGCGGATGATGTGACCATTCAAACGGCGGCAAATGCACCCGCTGCAAACAAGGAATACGCTGAAAACGAAGTAGCATGGATTGAACCTCACACATCCGCCAATAATCCAGCCCCGAGAATGCCCCAACTCGAGTTGAAGGTGAACGGTTTGCCTCAAACTATTGCAATACACGCTAAGCTAGAGGTTCAATACACCCGCGGTAACGGTGCGAGACCTACACGCAACCAACCAGAAGATCGAATTCGAATCCCTGCCGACGGTAGCTTCCAAGTTGTGACTGGCGATACTTGGCGTGTTTGGCAAGACTACGCAGCTTTGCAATTTTTCGGAGGAAATGCGACGCTCACTTACAAGCTGCTAAATGGAACAACAGAAGTGATTGCTCCGCAAACTCTACATTTCCGAATCGGGGGTAAAAATCCAACACCTGCAAGGGCAAGGTCGTTTATTGAAACCCTGCCCAATGCTGGACCACAAGGGACTGTTTGGTTTGCTTACGCTATCGCGAAGACAGAGTCTAAGGATTATAATGATCATGGCACAACCACGCGAACCCGCTACAACCAATTTTTGACCCAGCCAATGCGATGGGGCCAAAGTTTAGGACGTCCCGTGTGGGGCAACGACGGCGGCAATCGCCCCGGAGGGTATGGAATGTTCCAAGTGACATCCCCTGATGCAGAAAATATCCCGCGTGAGCAAATATGGAACTGGCAGGAGAACGCTCGAGGAGGAGTGATCATGGTTACTTCTAAACGAGCTGACGCTGCTGCTTGGATGACAAGGCAAAAAAATGCAAGCAATGCGAATGGCATTGCATTGCCCAGCCTAACTGTTGCCAATGTTACCTTTGCTGAGGGCAGCAATCGCACTATGATTGATGCCATCACAATGAAGGCAAATAACGGCGCAAGCGCTGCTCCTTCTTCATTCACAGATACTGAAGGTCCTGTAACTGGCTTTATAATCGATCCACAAAGCGGGGGGCACTTTTGCTACTGGAAGAATTCCGCCTCTGGAACTAACAAATGGGCTCTGAGTCGCTACAATAATCCTCCGCCTGGAATTAATCCGTTCAACTACACGCTCCGAGTTTGTAACGAAGTAGAATAGTCAGCCATGAACACTTCATTTATTTTCACGACACTTTGTGTTTTATTTTTTTCTTTTGAAATTGCTGCGGCCAAGAATCGGATCGGAGCCATTGACGATTTTATTAGGCCCATCATCGCAAAGGAGCTGTCTAAAAGTGGAAACTCTGCCGAATGGGATGGAAGCGGTAGCGGGGGCTATCTATTTCGACATTTGATTGATGTTACAGGTGATGGCCGCGCTGAGCTTTTAGTGTCCAGCTCTCTTGCTTCGTTCTCGAATCGAAGTGAGTGGAAAGTATTCGACGTCTCTCCGACTGGCGAGATGCGGCCATACGAGGGGGTTATCAATCTCATGGCCGACGCCGCTTGGGTAGCGAAAGCAGGGGGCACTACTGAACTCCGCTGTGAATGGCCACCCGATTTTGACTCAGACGAAGGACTGAAAAATCGACCTCTTCCCGAAGGTGAAGTCCGTCATTTTGTCTCTCGTATTGAGTTTGCCTACCCGAAGATCAATGAGACAAAAGCAAGCGTGACGGATGAGGAAGCCATGAGTTTGAGAGCAGTAAGCACCGACACAAAGCCCATTCTCGAAGTAATGTTGTTGGCTGACTATTTAACAAATGAGGACGCAACTTGGCACGTCGTCCCAGAGTGGCGATCCAACTCTGCCAACTACTACTACCGGCCAGAAGACGCAATCCGTATCAACGAACTCAGTGGCTTCACTCCTCAAGTTGCAATGTCGCTCCTGGATGCAGCTCAACCCGATGCCCTGACCGCTCCAAATTCAAAACTGCTGACACCAAAACAGGTGCAGACTCCAATAGTTACATCCTCACCAGTGCCGAAAACACCCGAAATAAAGCCCGCACCCACATCAAGCGATAAAGCTACATCATCAACAGAGTGGAGCATCATCGCAGTGTTGATCGTGGCGGCGATTGGCCTGTTATGGTTGTTATTGAAAAAGCGAAAGTGAGCAGGCTTTAAAACTTCACTCAACTCACTCCCAAAAGATCGTCGCTCCGCACCCTTAGTCATCCCACTGGCGGCTGATCACGCGAGGTGCTGGTCCTGCGGGAACATGTGACGTGCATCAGTCTTCTCGGCTCCGACCTCGGAAAACTCTGTTCCGGCCTCTGATTTACCGCAGCTTGTGGGTGCTAATCGTGATCGGATGCCACCAATTCCATTTCCCAGACAAGTTGAAAAGAACATTGAGCCGATAAGGAGAATCCGATTCGAGGGAGGATTCGGGTGGTATCCCAAACAAGAGAAGAGCTGAGTCATCAAGGTCCGGCCCGAAGCCAGCCCATCGCAACGGCGGCCTCCCCACCGGACCTGCAAATTCATAAAACATCAACGATTGACTGATTTTACTTTGACGAAATTCCGCTGAATCATTACTTCACCGCCGTCAGGTATCTGACACTTTCCAATTCCCCGCGTCCCAGCCTCCAAGCTGGTTCGTTCCATACGTCATGCATCCTCCCGCAATCTACCTCCACCGATCAGAATTCGTCCCAACGCGGCGAATCCATTTTCTTTCGGTGTCCTCTCAATCACGGCGACCTTCCATGCGCAGGAACTCACTCCCAAATTTCCAATCCCCTCGCCTCCAACTGAACATTTCTTGCGTGGCCACAGAGGCAGCGACCATGACTGGAATTCTCAGAATTGCACTTTCCTGGGCTGCCTTGGTCCTGGAACAACCGCGCGCGACTGTTCCAGTTAAAATGCCGCGCGTGACTCAATGAGACTGTTCGCAAAAGAAAACATGCGTCTCGATCCATCAACATCTAAAGGTCTTCTGATATGCAGCTTGCTCGGGGCTATGGCAATTGGAGTTCTATGGGCTTTGTCCCCCTTCATGCTTCATAGGGTATTCGGTGCTCCCGAGAATGCTGGCACGTTTGGCGACTCGTTTGGAGCTATCAATGCGCTGTTTTCTGGACTGGCGTTTCTCGGCGTAATTGTCGCCATCATTCTACAACGACAAGAGTTGATCGAGCAGCGATTGGAGATCAGGCACTCGAGAATTGCTCAAGAAGAGTCCGCTAATGCCCTAAAGCAGACACTCGAAGATGCCAGAGTTCGAACGGAACTTGAATCGTTGAATCTTCTTATTCAGTCCTATACAACTTTGGTGGAGTCCACCCGATTGTCCTCAACCCTTGAGGACAAGAGACGCCACGAGGATGCACGCGATCAGCTAGCCCTTTACAAGTCCCGACTTCTTGAGAGAGTGAACGAGATTATCAAAATCAATGAGTATTAATAAAGACCTTTTTCTGGCCAAGGCTCTCGCCTTCAATAATTCGATTCGAGCAATGAGAAGTAGCGAGAAGAACGAGCTCCCGACGGCTACATATGGAGATGACTACAACAGTCTAAGAGCAAACGTTCTTGCAGACTTTCCGGACCTACAAAGGTTTATGCCTCCAGCCGTTCAGACTGAACGCCAATTCGACCAAACCACGCAAGGATACCACGAGATAGACGGGTTCTGTGAACAGATCTATCAGCTTCTCACCGTCATAAAAGAATAATAATAGTTTCAAGTTTGAAGTGCGACAACAGGTAATTGATAGTATATCTCGTTCGGAGTATTGAATCCGAGGCGTTCCCTAGGTCGATTGTTGAGTGTTTTGGCAATTCGGGTGCATGTAGACTGCGCCAGATCATCAAGCGGCATTCCCTTTGGTAGATATTGTCTGATTAAGCCATTGGTGTTCTCGTTGGTCCCTCGTTCCCATGCGTGATGGGGTAATGCAAAGTAGATATTCGTTTCCAAGGCCTTCTCTATCCGGCGGTAGCCATGGAATTCACCGCCATTGTCAGAGGTGATGGTTTTGATTCGATCTTTTTCCCTTCTACGCAATTTGATGGTCCGCTTCTAAGTCTGCTCCTTGGTAATCCGCTTGAGCTTTCCAATGCGAACGAGGCCACTACGCCTCTCCACAATGGTGAGTATTCCGGCCTTTGTCGTCCCGTGGACCGTATCGATCTCCCAGTCACCGATCCGTGAGCGCCGTTCGACTACGGCAGGCCGTTCACCAATCATTTTCTTGGCTGCGAGGCAACGAGCGGCGCGCATTGGGGGGCTGAATGTGCTCGACTTGAATCCACTGGGTGGGTTTTCATCTCATCACCGATATGAGCCAAGAGAAAGCAAGTCCCGCCGATGATTCCGCCGCCCCTGCGAAGGGTGCCTCCCCTCGTGCCCGCAAGGTTGCAACGCCGCGGCCGAAGAAAGTGGCAAAGGTGGAAGCTGCTGCAGATGTGGTCCCTGAGCCAGCGAGCATTCCATTTCCGCCAGCGCCGAAGCGTCGGGTTGAGCCGGCGAGTGAGTCTGTCCCGAGTCAGACGGAGGCGAGCGCGTCAGTGAGTCCAAGTGACTGGCCTGAGCCTGAGGCGGAGTCGGCAGGCGGTGCGTCTTCGACGTCCGAGGGTGGCAAACGGAAACGCCGCCGCCGCAAGGGCAAGGGGCAGTCGGGTGGCGCGCCGAACCAAGCAAGCGCGGCTCATGGTGAGGGATCTTCGGCGGCAGTCGCATTGCCCGTGGAGGTCAAATCGGCCGAGTCGGGCCAAGATCAACGCCAGCGCCCGGCACCGCAGCAGGTGGCGCAGCAGCCTTCGCCGCATCGTCCCAAGATTGACCCTGAGTTGCTGACCAAGATGGCTTGGAAAATTTATTTGGCAGAGATCGGCGAGGAGGGGGTTGCGTTGATTGGTGACAACGATGCCAAGGAACTCTCGCGACGTTGCTACCGGCTGGCCGAGATTTTCATCGAAGAACAGTCGCGCAGGCGTTGATGGGTGCTGATTGGCGGGCGGTTTCTTCCGCTTGCTTCCGTCCTGCCGCACGCTAGGTTGATGTGAGTGAATCGCAGGGCCAGAAGACACAAGAAGTCGGGTGGAAACCGTTGGCTTGGTAGGGGATTTGCGTGGTTCGTGGTGCTCTCACTGGTTCTATTAGCAGTAGGCTATGGGATGCTACGGAGCTATTTGCGGAGTGATGCGTTCCGGCAATTTTTATCGGCAGAAGTTAGTAAAACTGCGGGGGTGAGTGGCGAATTCGCGCCATTTCGTTGGGATGGATTGGCGGTCGATACCGATGGGTTTGAAGCGAAGGGTGCGGGTTGGGTCACGGCGTTGCGTGCGGATGATTTGCGAACCGAGGTGGGTTTGGGTGAGGTGCGGAGAGGCGTCTGGCAGATTCGGGAATCGAGCGTCCGTCAGTTGGAGCTGGCCATTGACGCGAGGAAATCCATGGCAATTGAGGGAAAGCCGGTGATGCCAAATCTGTTTGGCGCGCCACCGGTAAAGCGTTCCCCATGGCTGCCCAGTGAAGTCGAACTTCAGGGGATCAATGTCGGGAAATTGGTGGTTCGTGCGGCCCTCGATGCGGGCGTGGCGACTGTGGCTGGTGTGGAGTTGCGAGTCACCCAAGGCGGTGCGAAGCATGCGTATCGCGCGCAAGCCATGGGTGGCACGATTCGGTTGCCTTTTGAAAAGGCCCCAGAGTTATCATTGGACCAAGTTCGGCTGAGTTATCAGGACCAACAAGTTTTCCTAACCGATTTAACCATGGGAGTCTGGGGTTCTGGGCGGATCCAGTCGAGCGGCGAGTGGGACATGGAAGCGGGAAAATTTTCCATGCAGGGAGACATCACTGGGATCAAGTGTGAGAATTTATTGAATGAGAATTGGGCCAAGCGGTTGTCTGGCGACGTGCGTTCCAATTTTATCGTCGATCAGCGCGGAGGTCGTGCGGGGGGGATGCGTGCGAGTGGTCATCTGGTGGTTCAGAATGGCGTGCTGACGGCCCTGCCGATTCTTGATGCCATGGCGGCTTATGCCGATACGCGGCGGTTCAGAGTTCTTACCCTGAGTGATGCCCAAACCGACTGGCAGTGGCAAAAGGATGAGCTCAAACTCACCAAGCTCGTGATTGCAAGTGAAGGGCTGGTGCGGCTGGAGGGGGGGATTCAAATCCGCGGGAACCAACTGGATGGATCATTTCGACTGGGAATTGCACCTGGCACGCTTGCGACTATTCCCGGGGCGGAATCCGAGGTCTTCGTGCCGGGAGAGCGTGGGCTTTTGTGGACCTCGCTTTGCATCACCGGGACCGTGGACAACCCCAAGGAGGACCTGACCGACCGACTCGTCGCCGCGGCAGGCATCCGGATGTTTGAGCAACTACCCAAGAGCGGAGAAAGAGTGATCAAATTTGCCCAGTCCATCCTCGGCGGGTCCTCGCCAACAGCGGGCGAAGACAGTGCCGAGGCGAATGAGCAAAGCGAAAAGGTTATTAAGGAGGTAAATGGTTTACTCCAAGGGTTGCTCGATGGAGGCCTGCGCAAGCGGCAGAAGGAGGAGCCATGAGCCCTCGGATCTCGCTCATCATCCCGGCGCACAATGAGGCTGCGTTTTTACCAAGTTGCCTCGCTGCGGTGGGGCGGGCGTCGGAGCGCGTTGCTGGCGGGGTGGAGATCATCGTGATTCTCAATCGCTGCAGCGATGAGACCGAGCAAATCGCCCGGGATCATGGCTGTGCGATCGTCCGCGAGGATGCCAAGAACCTCTCGATCATCCGCAATGCCGGTGCGGCAGCGGCTAGAGGCGAGGTGCTCGTCACTTGTGATGCCGACAGCCGGATGCACCCGGACAGTTTTGTCGAGATTCTCAAGCGCCTCGATTCGGGGCGTGTCATTGGCGGTGGCGCGGTCGTCTTGCCGGAACGGTGGTCACTGGGCATCGTCGCAAGTGGGCTGTCGATCTTACCTTACCTTGCCTTTACGGGGGTCAGTTTCGGATTGTTTTGGTGTTGTAAGCGGGATTTTGACGCGATCGGTGGTTTCGATCCGCGCTTGGTTTCGGTCGAGGACATTGATTTCGCGCAGCGGTTGAAAGCACATGGCCGCAAAACCGGGCGCTCGTGGGGGACCTTGGTTCGGACTCCGCTGGTGACGTCATGCCGGAAATTTGATCAATTTGGCGATGCCTATCTTTTTTGGAATCCCCGCTTTGTGCGCAAGGTCTTCCTAGGCACCGACCGGCAAGCCGCCGACCATTTTTGGTACGACGTCAGGGCAAAGTGAAGATTCTTTGAGGTCCACTGAGGTTTTGGCTTTCGGTGTTTATGACAGTTTTGTCACAATCGCCATGTTGGGGAGTAAGATATCTGCGCTTTCATCGTCGACATCGCTTCGTGTTGGCATGAGTTCTGCACTCAACTCACGGGGGGCTTCCCCATAATTTCGTGATTTTGCATTCAAAAGTCAGTCATGCCAGCAGAGAGGCGGGCTTCTCGCTCGTTGAGATGTTGGCCGTGATTGCCATCACGGTGATTTTGCTGACGGCAGGGATTAGCCTTTTGGCGGGCACGGGGGTGCAATCGCGCAAGACCAGTTCGGATCTTCTTGCCGGGTTGATCGAACAGGCGCGTACGCTCGCGATCACCTCAAGGTCCTGCGTGGTGTTGGCGGTCGCGGAGCCGGGTGACCTTCCTGGGGACGACGAGCGATGCAGGGTCGGTCTTTTCAAAATCCCAGAGTGGCCTGAAGGCGTTCCATCGCCCACCGCGCTGACGGGTGTCCAAGTCAGTCGTTGGCAAATCCTAGAGACGGGCATCGTGCTGCTTGCTGGAAGTGTCGGTGGCTTGATGAATCCAATCGACCAATCGGAGGTGACGCTGACCTACGGGGGGGCGAAAAATCTCAGCGCAAAAGTCCACTTCATCGCGTTCAACACGCGTGGTCGACTTTGTTGTCCGGTAGATCCGACGGCGGATGTTCAGCCAGCAATCGCCATGCGGATCGCTGAGGGTGGATATCGTGGCAGCCCGCGCAAGGCCGTCGCCAACTTACGAGGTTCACAGCGAACCATTGCAGAAAACCGTTTACAAGTTGGGCGTGTCGTGGCGCGCCCTTACCGCATTGACGGATGAAAATTTTCCCACTGGCATCACCTAAGAACCGCGGCGTGTCACTGATTGAGGCAGTGATCGCGATGGGCGTTCTAGCCGTGGCGATTCCGCTGGTTTTTGGGGCATTGGCGAAGTCCGGCAGCAGTGGATTGGACTCGGAGGCGGAGACTCGAAGCACGTGGATTGTGCCGATTTGCGTGAATGAGATTGAAGCATCCCGCGATGCCAAGCCTGAATTTTTTACGACCACTGCGGTGGCGCAAGCGTTCCCTCCCACCGGCGAGGTTTGGGCCCTGGCATTTTCTCGGGAAGGCAAGGTGATCGGCAAGGTCAGCAAGAGCCTCTATGACGCAGGGCTCAAGCAGCTCGGCGGTCAAGAAGTCCGTTATGTGGCCACGCTCAGTGCTGTTGCTCCGACGGTGGTCACTGGGGCAGTTCCCATGCTCTCTGCGAAGATATCGCTGGAATATCCATCCGCAGCACCTGTCGCAAAACGGCAGAAACTCGATTTTTATTCGCGCATTCCATGAGAGGAAATCATCGGTCATCTGCTGGATTTACCCTCATGGAGCTGATGTTCTCCATGGCGATTGGCTCGGTGATTTTGATCGTTGCAGCGACGATGCTCCGGAGTTCGGGCGATGGCTATGAAAGGCTTGGTGGCAATGTGGCGAGTGAACGCGAGGCTCGTGCGTTGATCACCCAGATCGCCTCGGACCTCGCGACCGCCAACTTTCACAAGGATACCCTCGTCGAAAAGTCCACGAGCACTTGGACGGTCGATAAACTCGGATTTCTCAGCCTTCAGCCGGCCCAGGCCCAGACTGACGCGGGGCGGATTGGTGACCTCTGCGCGGTGAATTATTACATTAAAGACCTGCCGATGGGTGGGAAAACCGTCCGCTGTCTCATGCGCGGCTTTCGCGAGAGCAAAGATGTCTTCGCGGCGCTTCGAGCACCCGCCAGCAGTCCGCCAGCAGTGGCCGAGCTCTTTAAGCCGCAGGTCGCGGTGGACGATAAGCCGCAGGTCGCGGTGGACGAACCCATTGCCTTCGGGGTTGTCTCCTTCGAGGCTCGCCCAAGGGCTCGTGATGCCGCTGGCAGATGGATCGATTGGGTAAAGAATGACACCATCGGCCCCGAGGCGCTGGACATCAAGTTAGTCGTTGCTCGCCGCGAATTGGTTGGCAAACTGAAGACATCCAGTGACTGGGATGGCGATGGCAACGCGAATCTCATCGGCTCGCCCAGTTTGGTAAGCCGTAACAAAAACCTCGAAGTCTACTCGACATCCTTACGTTTTGGAAACCGACCATCGATCTAAATCTCCCGCCTTCCGACAGGCCAATGGGTTCACCTTGCCGGCGATCCTCGTGGTCGTGGGTGCTCTGTTGATTCTCGCTGTCGGGATTCTGATCGTGGTTGGAATTGAAAGGAACACTGCGCGTGCCTTTGCCGATCGCCAACGGGCTGGACTCGCTGCCATCGCGGGTCTCAACGAGGTCCGCGGCATCCTCACCACTGAGGCCGCCAATGACGATTTTTTGGTTTTGCAAGATCCCGGTACCGCGGCTGTGGGAGCGACCAAAACCCCAAGCCCCTACCTCTACCTCGCGCGGGGCTCAGGCGGAGGGAATGCGGTGAGTTATCGCTACGTGCCGATGTTTAGCACGGAGAGCCTCCCTGCAAAACCCGCTGCAGGAAGCCCACTCAAGGCTCCGGATTCCAGCTCGCTCATCGGAGCTGCTCCTAAACAACTCGACACGCTGCCATGGCTTGATTCCACCAAGGTGAGTTGGGTCAACGTCAAGGACTCGGCAGGCAAGGTGGTTTCACGTTACGCCTACTGGGTTGAGGACTTGCAAGGGCGCGTCGATGCCAAGGTGTCTGGAAACGTCGATGGTCCAGGCGGAATCCCCGCTCGCTCCAAATTTCCCGATCCAGCGGCAAAGCCAGTGTCAGAGACAACACCACTTCTGAGCCCGCTCAGCATCCACGTTCTGGATCCTAAGGCCACCGAGAAGCCGACGGTTTCTGTTCCAGGGGTCAAGTCTCTTACACAACGAGTTGTCGACGGTCGTCCGGCAATGATCTCACCTGATTCAGTCATCGGAGCAACCGATGTACTTGGTGATTCTAAAGGTACCGCGATGACGAGAAATTCGACTACCGGATTGTTGACTCAGCCTGTGGCTGCAGCGCTGGAGCGTAGTGTGAGTTCAGTAAACCAGCCGTATTTGGAGCAACCCGTTGTGCCTTTTTCGCCGGGCTTGTCCGTAAATGTTACCGGCAAACCCAAATTGAATCTCAATCAATTGCTGACGGGTTCGAGGGGGGCTGCAGTCGATAAAATGGCCGATTGGATCAGCACGGCTCTCCCGGATTTCAAGGATCGAAAAGGCGGATTTCCTGCTCCCGACGATTACGTCAAGACTCTCGCCGCCGGTGCGATGGATTATGCTGATGCCGATAGTGATCCGACGATCAGTCCGGGAAGTTACATAGGCTTGGATGCCTACCCCCTTCTGAGTGAAATTGTCCTGCACATTAATTTCATCGGGCGGGGTCAAGTGAAGACCAACGGGGTTCTCCGTTATGTGCTTTTTTGGCAGTTCAAGCTTTTTGCCGAGCTATGGAATCCCACGAACCAACCGGTCACCGGCTCTGCCCGCTTGAGTTATGAGGTCAATCTTAAGCCTGTAAACCTCGGTGTCAGCGGATCATTACTGCCCTTCGACGATCCCTCGATTCTTCAGGATAAAAATAAATCAACGCACACGCTCACGCAGATCGGCAATAAATTCTACAGTGACTCGAAACCAGTCACCCTCGGCGCTGACGAGTATGTTTTTTACGAATTTGCCAATGTTAACTATACCTTGGATTACCCGCCTCAATTCAAGAGTGACGGTACGCCTCAGGTGGATACGTTCGATTTGGTGGAACAACCGAATGAGGCGCGTGGCATCACCCTGCGCTGGGGTGATCAACCGGTCCAAACGATTCAGGGGATCGTCCGTGATGCTTACGGGGTTGAAAATTTCTCTACGGCTACACCTAGAAAAGCTGCAAAAGCTGCGATTCCCGGGCACAGCTACGGCCCCCATGGCTCCTTTGTGAATAACATGGGCGATACACGGATTGCGGGATACCTGCGGACCACACGTCTCGGGGAAAATGCATATCCGGAAAATATCAGTCCTGGTCGCCGGAATATCAGACGTAAAACCATTTACGACATCGATCCCCTAAAGGAAAAACGCCATATCCATGGCCGCGTTCTTCCGTCTGAATGGCCGGACGGCGGGCATGACTCGCCAACCGGTACTATCACTGTAGTCACTGATAATTCGATCTTGCCGACTAATTCTTCCACATGGCCTGCGGACAGTATCCCTGCTCCGCTTGCAGCAAATGCACCTCAGCGAATTTCCAATCTCGGGCGTTTTTACAGTGCGACGGAATTGGGGAGAGTCTACGACCCGATTCTTTGGAAGCCCACCTACAAGGACATCAAGGGCGATCCAGGAAGCGGGAAAAAGGACACCGATCTCCTATTTGCGCTTAAACCCACGATGCCCAGCACTCGCAATGGCTGGCCTGAAGTATCGTTCGGATCTTCTTCAAGTTCGGAGTATGGTGGGGGAAATACCCTGCGGATCGGCAGACCTGAACACGAGAGGTTCGATACGCCAGGGAAGCGTGCTGGGCAGCTTCTCGACCTGTTTCATGTGGGGATCCCAGCATCGACGTTGATTGCAAAACGCGAAGGGGTGGTGGCTGAAATCAAAGGTAATGTTAACGTGAACACCGCCGACAAGGATGCCCTGCGCACCCTAGCGGCTGGGTTGCTTGAGCAGGATCCAAAACTTTGCCGAGTCACTAGCTGGGAACACGATACCAGCTCGCTTTTTAGTGCAAAGACCACCCCGCTTGAACTGGGAAGTCCGACCACCACGCTGGTGGCCGATCAGATCGCCGACGCCTTGATGCTGCGCCGCCCATTTGCGAGCCCCTCCGAAATGGCCGCAGTTTTGGATAAGGACGGAGTTTCTGTTTTTGGAAATCGAGATTCCTACAAGAATTTGAAAGATATCCAGTGGTCAGATGCTGCGGCTGAGGAGTTATTCGCTCGCGTCTACGATGCATCCACCGTGCGGTCTCGAAACTTCCGAGTTTGGGTGATTGGCCAAGCTCTGGCTGGGACTGAGGTTCTCGCTGAGCACCGGAAAGTCTTCACCCTTTTTTCTGATCCAGGCGTGAGAAAAGTTGATGGCTCAATCGATCCCGCCAAACACATCCCCAAAGTTACCTATGAAAACGATTTTTAAGATGATGAGGGGGTGGTGCATTGTTGCCGCCCTTGGTCTAACTGCAGTTGCCCAAGAGGCTCCAAAAAATGGATTTATTCGTCTGGCTAATGGAGTTGGGCCGGGAGTCGGGCTTTTGACGATGGAGGTCGAGGGCAAGAGTGTGAATGATACGGGGTATAAAGTCGGCGACGTCACCGGTGGAATCAGCCTTCCACCGGGAAATTGCACGGTTAGGTTTTCCCGTGAGGGGATCAAGGAGGGAATGACCCGAGTGAACGTTTTACCGAATGAGACAACCACCTTGATCCCTTTTGCGGAGATGGTTCCAGCCACCGACGAGGTGCCGGCCCACTGGGAGATGCGGATTCTTAAGTTAAAACAAAAGGATCCCCAAGAGGAGCGCACTGCGACCTTTGTCTCAGTGTCGAAGCGGCCTGAAATCAAGGTTGAAATGCGAGATCCTGAAGGCAACTGGACCTCGATCTATGTGAAGCGGCTTGCGACCTCGCAAGCACCGATTTTATACCCGAGAGGTTACGTGCCGCTCAAGACTGCCGAGGGGGACTTGGTATCAATTCCCATTTCCTCGCCGGGCACCTATGTGGTTTTATTGTATGATGATGGGGAGGGTAAGGTTCAATCGCTGAGTTTCAGGGATCGGAAGTTTGTCAGTGCTGATTGAGTATTTCGGCTAGCAAACAGCCCTCCGGCAGTGGTTGAGGAGTTTTTGCAGTTTTAGTCCGAGAGGTGCATTCTCGGTGGCCGCCGAGGATGCATTCGGGGGCGTTGGAAATGCCGGTTCGGTCAGGGTCTGCGGTAGTTTCCGCCGCCGCGCTTTGAAGTCCTTGGGTGGCATCCGCAGTTGGAATGCGGACGGTGTGAGCGGACCTGGGGTAAAGCGGAAATTTGGAAAGCAGAGAGCTGAAATGGCGACTTCTTTTTCCCAGCACTCAAGCGGGGGCGGAGATCTAAATTGCGATTACGGAGGCTTAAGCGGCGATTACGGGGGCGTGTCAAAAAGGGGGTGAGGCAAGGCAGGCTGCTAATTTGCCCAGTCTGAAATGAGCCGAATTTGCAGTGATGCGCATGGTTCCTCTGGCGGACTGCCCATTCTTGCTTAATCTGCGGCGTGCCTAAAGCAGTCAAGAAGTCGAATCCGCTCTCGTCGCAACCCGTGATTTCGCTCAAGGGGTGTCGCCAACACAATCTCCAAGGTTTTGACCTGGATATCCCACTCGGCAAGCTCACGGTGGTCACCGGACCCTCGGGCTCTGGGAAGTCGTCGTTGGCATTTCACACGCTCTATGCCGAAGGTCAGCGTCGATACGTGGAGACCTTCTCGCCTTACGTCCGGCAGTTTTTTGACCGCATGGACAAGCCGGCGGTGGATCAGATCGATGGCATTCCGCCAGCCATCGCCATCGAGCAGAAAAACCACGTGCGCACGACGCGATCGACCGTCGGTACGCTCACGGAGATCAATGACTACTTGAAGCTGCTTTTTGCCCGTCTTGCGATTGGCTATGATCCGAAAACGGGTGAGGTCATCCAGCCGGATTCTCCTGAGTCCGCCGCAGCGTGGGCGCATGAAAATCTAGCGGGAAAGCAAGTTCATGTGACTTTCCCGATTCCGGTACCGCATGGTACATCGGCGGATGAGTTGTTCCCGTTTCTCAATGCGCAAGGCTATCTCCGAGTCATCGTGGCGGGTCAGGTGCATCGCACGGACGAGGTTCCTCAGACAGGAGTGGGCCGCCTTTCAGGCTCCGTTCAGGTTCTCCAAGACCGCCTCACGGTTTCTAAGCAAACCCAGTCTCGCTTACTTGAGGCGTTAGAAGCGGCCTTCACGCTTGGCAAGGGCCATGCGGCAATCCACGCGGTTGCTGCGGCGGGTTCCAAACAAGCGGGTTCGCCGCTTTCTCAGGCGTTCTCCACCAGTTGGACGAATCCGAAAACGGGCTTCACCCTGCGTCCTCCGACGGCAGCGCTCTTTTCGTTCAATTCGCCGGTCGGGGCCTGTCCGAAATGCCGTGGATTCGGGCGAATCATCGGAATCGATTTGGAAAAGGCGGTCCCCGACAAGTCGCTTTCGATCGCGCAGGGAGCCATCAAGCCATTCCAAGGCGAGCGCGGCGATGAATGCCAGCGTGATCTCATTCGCAACTGCCGTGAACACGGTGTGGATATCCGCTGCCCATTTGAAGATCTATCCGAAGACGAGCAGGAGTGGATCTACTACGGAGACCGTAGAGCCGGTGATCTATCGCCCGAGGAGCTTGAGAGCATTTGGGAATCGGGCGAATGGTATGGGGTGAAGGGGTTTTTTGATTGGATGGAGACAAAGGCATACAAGATGCATGTTCGCATTTTTCTATCAAGGTTTCGCTCCTACACGACGTGCTCGACTTGCCGGGGAAAACGCCTGCAACCGCAAGCGCTCTGCTTCAAAGTGAATGGCAAGACGGTTCCAGAAGTGGGTGCGCTTGCGATCTCGGAACTCCTGCCGTGGTTCTCAAAGCTCAACGATGACCGACGGGCCTCGGCGAAAGCGGTGGACCCCACGCTCGATCTGGTACTCACCGAAATCACCTCGCGGCTCTTTTATCTCGATCAGGTGGGTCTCGGTTATCTCACACTTGACCGCGCGACCCGTACGCTTTCCGGCGGGGAAGTGGAGCGGGTGAATCTCACCACCTGTCTCGGCGCGGCGCTTACCGGTACGCTCTTCGTGTTAGACGAGCCCACGGTGGGGCTCCATCCCCGCGACATCGATCGCCTGGTGGGCGTCATGCACGATCTCCGGGATAAGGGGAACACCTTGGTGGTCGTCGAGCATGAACAAACGGTGATGCAGGCTGCGGATCATCTCGTCGACATCGGCCCTGGTGCGGGTTCATTTGGCGGCACTCTCATCTATCAGGGCTCGCCTAATTCTAAAGCTTCCAAGCACACCACAGGCACCTCGCCATGGATCACGGGTCAACGTTCGATCGTCATTCCCGCGACGCGCCGCAAGCCGAGTAAGCAAATGCTCTCCATCAAGGGAGCCTCGCGGCACAACCTCAAGAAGTTGGATGTTGAGATTCCGCTTGGCCTTTTCACGGTCCTAACTGGAGTTTCTGGGTCGGGTAAATCGACGTTTGCACACGATGTCCTCTATCTGAATCTTGCGAGGAAACTTGGCCAAGAAGTCGAGGGTGATGCTGCGCCGATTCATGACCTCAAAGGCGCTCAGCACCTTGGGGGAGTGGAGTTGGTGGATCAGACGGCGGTGGCTCGTACCCCGCGCTCGACTCCAGCAGTTTTTCTCGGGGCATTCGATCCGATCCGGCAACTTTTTTGTGACACCGATAGTGGCAAGTCTGCCGCGCTCAAGCCCGGTTTTTTCTCATTCAATGCGGGCGATGGGCGTTGTGACCGTTGCGCGGGCAATGGGTTTGAAAAGGTGGAGATGCAGTTCCTCTCTGATCTGTATGTTACCTGTCCAGATTGCGATGGCAGGCGCTACAAGTCATCGACCCTCGACTATACTTACCGTGGGAAATCGATTGCCGATGTACTCGATTTAACGGTTGCTGAAGCGGTGGTGTTTTTTGTGAACGATGCATCTCTCGCCAAGAAAGAAATTCGGCTGATTGAGCAGATCCATGCGGCCTTGGACCCGCTTCTTCAGGTTGGACTGGGGTACCTCAGGCTGGGTCAGCCACTCAACACGCTTTCGGGAGGTGAGGCGCAGCGGCTCAAACTTTGCCAACTTCTTGCGGCAAATGTGCAGTCGGCAACTTCTCCGCGAAAGTTGCTTATTCTTGATGAGCCGACGACCGGCTTGCATTTCTCAGACATCGAGAACCTGCTAGGTGTGTTCCAAAAGTTGGTGGATTCAGGGCACTCGCTTTTGGTGATTGAGCATAACCTCGATGTGATTAAATCGGCTGACTGGATTCTCGATCTCGGCCCGGAGGCGGGCATGCATGGAGGCAAGCTCGTGGCCAGTGGACCACCCGAAGCCGTAGCTCTAGCCGGCACTCCGACGGCGCATTTCCTCAAGCAGGTTTTGGCTGTAGATGCACCTCATGCCAGCCGGTCGATCGAGCGTCATGCGCCACCTTCCAAGCGGCATGCGGCCATTCAATCATCGATCACCCTTCGCGGCGCTCGCCATCACAACCTCAAGAATATCTCACTCGACATTCCGCGGGATCAGTTGGTGGTCATTTCCGGTCTCTCGGGTTCGGGCAAGTCGACGCTCGCGTTCGATATTCTTTTTGCTGAGGGGCAGCGTCGGTTTCTTGACTCGATGTCGGCTTACGCGCGGCAATTTGCGGAGCAGTTAGAAAAACCGGAGATCGACCAACTTGCAGGGCTTCCGCCAACGGTGGCGATCGAGCAACGAGTCTCACAGGGCGGCGGAAAATCCACGGTGGCCACGGTGACCGAGCTGTGGAATTTCATCCGTTTGCTCTATTCAAAGTTAGGCACACTGTATTGCCCGGATTGTCAGGTGCCGGTGGAGCGTCAATCTCTAGCAGCGATAGAGAACACCATCCGTGGGCACTTGAAAAAAGGCGCTGTGACGCTGTTGGCGCCGATCATTCGTGGGAAAAAAGGCTATCACAACGAGATTGCCGAATGGGCACTCAAGCAGGGTTTTTCAACCTTGCTCGTCGACCGGCAGTTCAAATCGGCTGAGGGCCTCGTGCGCTTGGAACGATTTAAGGAACATGATATCGACGTGGTTGTCGCCGAGATTGCAAAGACGGGTGGGCAGCAACTCCAGGCAGTGCTTGAGCGGGCACTCATCATTGGCAAGGGGATGGTGAGACTTTTCACTTCGGATAAAAAATTCATCCTGCTTTCGACCGAGTCGAGTTGCCCGTCGTGCCGTCAATCGTTTGAGGAGCTTGATCCTCGGCTTTTTTCATTCAACTCCCCGCATGGTTGGTGCACGGAGTGTCGCGGTCACGGGCGGGTGCCAAAGCGCCGCCAGCATCTCGACGTTGCCAGCTTCGACTCGGTGTTAGCAGCGGAGTTGGATGCCGACCGCGCGATGGATCGCATGGATGAGGTCGAGTTGACCGTGTGCTCGGAGTGCCATGGATCTCGACTCAATCCGACGGCCTCGGCGGTGCAACTCAAGGGCACGCCGGTGGCAGACCTTGGGAGTTTATCGATCGATGCAGCATCGAAGCATTTCGAGAAAATCGCCTTCACGGGTTCTCGAGAGCATTTGATTGCGCGCGACATTTTGCCGGAAATCCGCCAGCGCTTGGCGTTTCTCGGTGAGGTGGGGCTGGGTTACTTGCAGCTCGATCGTTCGGGCAACACGCTCTCCGGTGGAGAATCCCAGCGGATTCGGCTAGCCGCTCAGTTGGGCTCGAATTTACGCGGCGTGCTTTACGTTCTCGATGAGCCGACGATCGGCCTGCATCCCCGCGACAACGCTGCGTTGCTGAAGACGTTGATCGCTCTCCGCGACCAAGGTAATTCGCTCATCATTGTGGAACACGACGAGGATACGATCGCTGCGGCAGATCATTTGATCGATCTTGGGCCAGGTGCTGGCCGGCTCGGTGGCGAGATTGTTTACCAAGGCAAGCCCCCGAAGATCCCGCAAGGGAAGGCGAAGGCGAAGACTTCCGCCGCGAAGTCTGCGAAGACTGTGAATTCTGCTGGGTTTGATCTCACCAAGTCGCCGACGTATCGGGCGCTCACCGCCGTGATGCATCATCCGATCCGTGGCACGCGCCGTGCGGTCCCCAAGGGGCACGCTCACATCACTCTCGCGGATTGCCGTGCTAACAATCTTAAGAGTATTGATGTGGCCATTCCGCTGGGCAGGCTCACCGTACTAACAGGGATTTCCGGCTCGGGGAAATCATCGTTGATGCATGCGTGCATTGCTGAGCTTTTCCGTAACGAGGCGAAGACGACCCGGGTGAAGAAGGCAAGCTTGCCTTTCGGAAAGACCACGGGGGAGAAGCAGATCAAGGCCTGCTTCGAGGTTGATCAGTCGCCGATCGGGAAGACCTCACGTTCCTGTCCGGCGACCTATGTGAAGGTGTTTGATCACATTCGCGAGTTGTTTGCTCAGTTGCCGGATGCGCGCATGCGTGGCTTCGAGGCCTCGCGGTTTTCCTTCAACACCGAGGGCGGAAGATGCCCGGAGTGCAAGGGCAACGGCCGTGTGAAGCTCGAAATGGATTTTCTGCCGAGCACCTGGGTTCATTGCGAATCCTGCAACGGCCAGCGCTATAACCCTGCAACCTTGGAGGTGACCTTCCGCCAGAAAAACATCGGTCAAATCCTCGCCATGACGATCGATGACGCATCCGCGTTTTTCGAGTCCCAGCCGCGCATCGCGCATCCGTTGAAGTTGATGGCAGACACGGGGCTTGGATACCTCCAGCTTGGCCAGCCATCGCCCACGCTTTCGGGGGGTGAGGCGCAGCGTATCAAGTTGGTCTCTGAGCTGACCAAGGGCCGCGGCACTCGTGCGACTCTCAACAATGCCGCTCTGACCCAGCGGAACCTCTATCTCATCGAAGAGCCAACGGTCGGTCTCCATCTTGAAGATGTGCAGCGGCTCATCGATGTCCTTCACCGCCTCGTCGATGAAGGGCACACCGTGGTGGTGATCGAGCACCACATGGCCGTGGCCGCCGAGGCAGACTGGATCCTCGACATCGGCCCGGAGGCAGGCGAGGGCGGAGGGAAGATCATCGCCCAAGGCCCGCCGGAAAAAGTCGCCCAGTCCAAGACCTCACGCACCGCGCCGTTTTTAAAGGTGGCATTGGGGTATTCTTGAGGTCTGCGGTAGGATCCGCAAGCGGTGATAGATTTTAGTAGATTAGAAATTTCTAAAATCCTACGGGCACTTCGTGGAGGTGCTCGACTCTGGTTTTGTTTGTTTGAGTGAGTACCGTCCGGTTTTTTTGCCGCCGATCTTTTCCACCAACCCGGCTTCCAAAAGCGGACGGAGCAAATCCATCGCCCCTTGCCTGGAAACCGCAAGCTCAGCCCAAAGTGCGGCGGGCGTCATGCTCCCGTGGTCGCGCAGTAGCTTTAGAAGCAACTCCTGCCTAGGACGCAGCACCAGTTTCTCGGTTGATTTCACGTTGTAGGCCTGCACCCGCAGCCAGACTTGCTCCAAGGTCTGCCTCACGCCTTCGGCACAGTACTCCAGCCAACCGGTGAGATCCTCGCCTGCCACTCGCACGGCATCCAATGCGGCGTAGTAGCTTGGGCGGTCTTCCCAGTAGTATTCATCCACGGAGAAAATGTGATGGCTATCGAATCCGCGTCGGTAGAGCTCCCATAGCGCCAGCGCTCGACCCGTTCTGCCATTGCCATCGGCGAAGGGATGGATGTTCTCGAACTGGTAATGCAAAATTGCGGAACTCAGTACGGGAGACAACTCCGTGGATTGTTTGTTCCACCATTCCAGCAGCTCAAACATCAGCCCCGAGACATCTGCTGCGGCGGGCGGGAAATGATTGCCCACCCTGACCTGAATCGTCCGATAACACCCGGCCGTCCCCTGATCCATCACGCTGTCTGCCAAAATTTGGTGGAGCTCAAACAGGTCTTCGTGACGGATGGCTTTCTTCTTGGCGTGCTTTTCCACGTAGCGTAGCCCCGCGAAATAACTCAGCACCTCTCGGGTGGATCTCGTGTCGGAAGCGACCAGTTCCCGCCCCTCCTCGAGCGCCCGCACCTGCTCCAAGGTCAACGGATTACCCTCTATGGCGGTGGATGCGTGGCCGTTGCGGGTGCGGGTGTCCTTTTGTAGCGCCGGAATCCAAGAAAGCTCCACCGCCGCCCCGAGAATCCGCTCGCGTAAGGCCGCGATCATCTCCACCAGCGAAAGCAGGCGAGTGCTGATCGTGAACTGCGGTTCGTAGGCCACGGTGCTAAGTCAAGTGTGAGTCAAGTTGTGAGTCAAGCGATTAAAGTTTTCTGGTGATAGCCTGGCGCAGCAGTGTTTTCCTCAATGCGTCCGGTGAGGCGTTTGGTTGGGTTGCGGCAATCTATAAAAACGACCATTTCCTAAACAGGGTGGTACCGAGCGCTCAGTCGATGTTCTAACCGCTAAAAGCCACCCTTTGCGGCGTTTTTCATCGGGTCATGCGGGCGATTGGGGCTCCAGCTTGGGGCTTGACGCTGGGGGGGCTTCCTGCAAGGCTCTGCAAGTTGGCAACGACCTTTCGGTTAATTGCCAGCCAGCGAGTGCCAGACAGGGGATAAAATTTCCTGCATGGATGGGCTCGGTGCCTCCGCTTTCTCATCGATTCACCTGCCTTTATGGATTGGACCTCACCTTTTTGGTATGCCTCTTACATCGTAGTCCTCATCGGGCTTGCGGGGTATGGGTCGCACCGATTGACCATCGTTTTTCTTTATTTGAAGCACTCGCGGAAGCATCCGACGCCGAAGAGCTTGTTTGCAGAGTTGCCGCTGGTGACGGTCCAGTTGCCGGTTTTCAATGAAATGTACGTCGTTGACCGTCTTTTGGCGTCGGTGGCGGCGTTGGATTACCCGCAGGATAAGCTGCAGATCCAGCTTTTGGATGATTCGACCGATGAGACGGTGGAGATTTGCCGGGCTGGGATTGAGCGGTTGAAGGCCCGTGGATTTGACGCTGAGCACCTTCACCGGACGGATCGCACGGGCTACAAGGCTGGTGCGCTTGAAAATGGCACCCACTTTGCGAAGGGTGAGTACCTTCTGATCCTCGATGCGGATTTCGTCCCGAATCCGGACCTGCTTCAGGAGACGATCCATTATTTTTCCGATGATCAGATCGGCATGATCCAGACCCGCTGGGGCCACCTCAATCGGACATTCAACGTTTTGACGCGGATTCAGGCGATGTTTTTGGATGGTCACCTCGAGTTGGAGCAGACCGCGCGCAACCGCTCTGGCCGATTTTTCACCTTCAATGGCACGGGCGGGATTTGGAGAAAATCCTGCATCACCGATGCGGGCGGGTGGGAGCATGATACCCTCACTGAGGACATGGATCTCAGTTATCGCGCTCAACTCAAGGGTTGGCGTTTTGTGTTCCTCAATGAGGTCGAGACTCCAGCGGAGCTGCCGGTCGACATGGATGGCTTCAAGAGCCAGCAGCATCGTTGGACCAAAGGCTCGATCCAAGTGTGCAAGAAGGTACTTCCGGCAATTTGGCGGAGCGACGTGCCGCTTTTCATCAAGATGGAGGCGACGGCGCACCTCACCTCGAATTTTGCCTATCTTTTGCTGATATGCCTCTGCTTTTTGATTTATCCGAACCAGCAGTTTCAGCCTGACTTTGGGGCGATGACGACCTACATCATCAACGTTCCGATCTTCTTTTTTGCGTCGGTTTCGGTGATTGTATTCTACATGGTGGCGCAGAAAGCGCTGCGGCCTGGTTCTTGGTGGAAAGAAATTCCCTATCTGCCATTGCTTTTGGCGTTGGGCATTGGAATGTCCATCAGCAATGCCAAAGCAGTTCTCGAAGCCCTTTTAAATCATCAGTCAGCATTCATCCGTACTCCGAAGTACGGGATCGGCCAGACCAGGCGCAACGATTGGAAAAAGAGCAGCTACAAGGCAATGAAGACCCTCACGCCCTTCGTGGAGTTGCTGTTTGGTTTTTTCTTTTTGTTCGTGGTCGTGGAGGCCGCGATGAAGGCAAACTGGTCTTCGGCCATCCTGTTGCTGCCATTCCCGGTTGGCTTCTTTTACACCTCGCTTTGCTCACTTGTCCGGATGCTGCCATCTGGATCGGAAGAGCGCATCGTACCAATCATTGATCAAAATTTGCCCTAATGCCGATCCTTCAGTCGAAAGCGCTCCAATTCCTCTTTCTCGCGTCCCTTGGGGTTATGGCGTTGGTTGGCCTTACGAGTTGTGGTTCAAACGGGTTGGCTTTCGGCTATGATGCTCGCAACAAGATGATTGTGAGCGTGAAGGATCAGAAGATGTTGCTGGTTTGCGATGGAGTGCCGCTGAAGTCCTACAAGATTTCTACCTCGAAATTCGGGCTGGGGGATCGTCCTGGCAGCAATTGCACCCCGCTCGGGCGTATGCAAGTCGCTCAAAAGATCGGCGGGAGTGCGGCGATCGGAAGTGTATTCAAAAGTCGGCGGCCCACGGGCGAAGTGCTCAAGCCGAATGCTCCGGGGCGAGACCCGGTGGTCACTCGGATTCTTTGGCTGAAGGGGAAGGAATCTCGCAACCGGAATGCCTTTGGTAGGACCATCTACATCCACGGCACGCCTGAGGAAGATCGTTTGGGATCTCCTGCTTCCTTTGGCTGCATTCGCATGGCTAGCAAGGATGTGGCGGAGCTTTTTAATAAGGTTGGCAAGGGAGCGGATGTCTTTGTGATTCGTGATTCCATCAAGACAGGCAGTGTCAATCAGGCGTCGGCCTCCAGTGGGAAAACGGGCAATTCTCGCAAACAGGTGATATTCTCTGAAACATGAGCTTGACACCTGCGCTCAAACTCCTATTTTCCCCCGCCCGCCCACAAGCGACTGATTTTTTCAAATACAACCATGGCTAACCACAAATCTTCAATCAAGCGCGCACGTCAAACCGTAGTCCGGACCGAGCGTAATCGTGCTGAAAAAAGCCGCATGAAGACGCTTCGCAAGAAGGCGCTCGTTGCGATTGCTTCTGGCGATAAATCCGCAGCCGCTGAGGCGAGCTCTGCATTTTCCTCGGTGGTGGACAAAGCTGCGAAGCGCAACTTGATTCACCCGAATAAGGCGGCGAACCTGAAAAGCAAGACTGCCAAGGCATTGGCCGGTATCGCTTGATTGGCCTTTTAGCTGGTTTCAAATCAATCTACGAAACAAGCGGGCCGTGCAAATCGGTGCCGCTTTTTTTATTTTCCCCATGGCTGAATCCTCAAAATCCGATCGCGCCGCCGCCGCTGCAAAGATTGCTGCGCAACCTTCCGGCTATAAAGTTTGCGAAGGGTGCGATTCGATTATCGGGAGTGGTGCTGCCCTCTGCCCGAACTGCCATAGTTATCGTTTTGACCCCACGCCAGACCGCGTCATTCGGCAGGCTGGGATTCTGGGATCGCGCGAGCAGACCTCGGTGACGGCGGATGACCTTGGATAAGGCAGGCTCAGAACTCCGAATGAGTACGCCGATCGGATTCAAAGAGTGGCAAGTGGTTTGCGATGCGCTTGCATCGGGCAGGCAAGCGATCCTCCTCCGCAAGGGTGGAATCCACGAGGGGCGGCAGGGATTTTCCTTCGCGCACGAATCGTTTTTTCTATTTCCCACACGGTTTCATGCCATCGCCGAGCATGTGCGTGAGGGCGAGGTGAAGGTGATGCCCGAGTGGCAACCTGGTGATCGCATCTGCATCACGCATCAGGTGAAAGCGCGGTGGGCGGTGACCTTGACCGATTGGGAAAAAGTCGCGGCCTTGGAATCTCATCATGTGTATTCTGAGCAAACGGTGAGAGATCGGTTTGATTGGGAAGGTAAGGGCATGGCGGCTGGGAGTATCCACGTTGCATTGGCTGAAGTTCGCGAGCTTGCGGAGCCTTGGGAATTTCCCTACGAGGCGAAGTACGGTGGTTGCCGTAGTTGGGTCAATCTTCCCCAAGCGCCGGAGGGCTGGGAGAGTGCCGCGCGTCCGGTGTTAGAGCGGGGCGTGTTGGATGCGCTGGACGCACTCCGTGGATGAGCGGCTCGGTTGGCTTTATACCAAAATCCGCTAGGTTTTAGACTTCCAATCCTTGGGGCACTGCTTCAGTCTCCGGCATGGCTCGAAGCTTACCGACATTGGGAGAGGAATTGGTCCAACAGATTGAAGCCGCGTGG
>Ga0164294_10001178_pt1 | contig 24480 bp, 22 predicted proteins | sample GEODES005metaG_FD_111479 | JGI IMG/M metagenome (GOLD analysis project Ga0164294, IMG submission 111479) | Oligotrophic lake water microbial communities from Sparkling Lake, Wisconsin, USA - GEODES005 metaG | ecosystem: Environmental > Aquatic > Freshwater > Lake | place: USA: Sparkling Lake...
TTAAATCTTTCACTATCTATGTGGTTGGTGAAGGTATCGAGCGCAAGGTCGATGATTTCGCTGCTGAGGTTGCTGCGCAGGTTGCAGCGGCAAAACAAACCGCATGATCTTTTAAAGGGGACTCGTTAGTCCCCTTTTTTTTAAGTATCAAACTTAAATACATGGAGAATGGAATGACAACAATGCCTCGCCCGGCCTATAAAAGAATTTTGCTCAAACTGTCTGGTGAAGCATTAATGGGTGATGATGCATTTGGTATCAATCGTGACACCATTGTGCGAATGGTCGAAGAAATTGCAGAAATTACACGCCTTGGCGTTGAGGTCGCTGTAGTCATAGGTGGTGGAAATATTTTTCGCGGTGTGGCGGGTGGTTCTGTTGGCATGGACAGAGCAACGGCGGATTACATGGGCATGCTTGCCACAGTTATGAATGCACTAGCGCTTGCAGACACGATGAACAAAGCTGGTTTGGTTGCGCGAGTGATGTCTGCGATTGGAATCGAACAGGTGGTAGAGCCTTATGTACGTCCAAAGGCGCTACAGTATCTTGAAGAAGGTAAGGTGGTTATCTTTGCCGCAGGTACTGGCAACCCATTTTTTACGACTGACACGGCAGCCGCACTCAGAGGGGCGGAAATTGGTGCCTCTATGGTGTTGAAAGCAACCAAAGTTGAAGGTGTATATTCAGCCGACCCTAAAAAAGATCCACTTGCTACCAAGTACAGCAAAATCAGTTTTGATGAAGCCATTCAAGGAAACTTGGGAATCATGGATGCGACAGCGTTTGCTTTGTGTCGAGATCAAAAACTGCCCATTACTGTTTTTTCCATATTTAAATCAGGCGCTTTAAAGCGGGTTGTGATGGGTGAAGATGAAGGAACTTTGGTTTTTGCATCATAGTTGTGAGTGAATTTGAGGGAGGAAAAATGTCCAGCATCATTGAAATTAAATCAAGCAGTGAACTGAAGATGGATCAGTCTGTCGCGGCGTTTACTAACAGCTTGAGCAAAATCAGAACCGGTCGAGCCAATCCTGGATTGTTAGATTCCATCATGGTTGAATACTATGGAAATCCAACGCCATTGAGTCAGGTCGCAAACGTCTCCTTATTGGATGCGCGAACAATCAGCATTCAGCCTTGGGAAAAAGGCTTGGGTGCCAAAATTGAAAAAGCAATTCGCGAAAGTGATTTGGGTTTAAACCCTTCATCCATGGGCGATTTGATTCGAGTTCCAATGCCTCCTATGACTGAGGAGCGTCGAAAAGAGATGACCAAGATTGTGAGAACTGAGGGCGAGAATGCCAAGGTAGCGATACGTAATCTTCGGCGTGACGCAAATGAATCAGTGAAAAAAATGGTCAAAGAAAAACTCGCTTCTGAAGACGAACAAAAACGCGCTGAAGCTGACATTCAAAAAGTCACAGATAAACACATTGCAGATATCGATAAATTGATTGCGGCTAAAGAGCAAGAGATCATGGCTGTTTGATTGCAAATCCTATGCTCAAACAACGCATCATCACAGCAGTCCTCCTCCTACTGGTCTTTTTGCCTGCCTTGTTTTCTTCTCAACCCGAATGGTTGGGGTGTGTTGGCTTGTTATTGATAATTGCAGCCGCCTGGGAGTGGGGCAGACTTAACGCTCTAGGCTTTCTTCAAGCATTTACTTTAAGTATTTGCTGTTTAGCAATGGGTATGTCTTTATGGGTATTCGAATTTGCAGGCAGGCAATCGATATGGTTTTGGTTTTCCCTATCAGTTTTCTGGATGTTCATTACAGCTTATTTCTTTAAAAACGGAATCCATAGTTGGACAAAAATCCACTTCGTCATCAGAAACTGTGTGGGTGTTGTTTTGCTTACGGGTACAGGCTTGGCTTTCTATCAAGCCAAATTAATCGGAACTTCTTTTCTCACTTCAATACTTTTGCTTGTATGGGTAGCCGACATAGCTGCTTTTTTTTCAGGAAGACGTTGGGGTAAAAATAAATTGGCTCCTCATATCAGTCCCGGGAAAAGCCTTGAGGGCTTATTAGGAGGAATCGTCGCTGTTTGGGTATTGGCCTTTGCGTGGATGGCTTTGGCTGACTTGTTTCCTGAAATGAACGACAGTATTTTCAATCGATTGTCAGTTCATGGATGGCTGCTGATGCTGGCGGGTCTGACATTCTTGACTGTGATGAGTGCGATGGGAGATTTATTTGAATCTTTAATCAAACGTTCTGCAGGAAAGAAAGATAGCAGTCAATTACTGCCTGGGCACGGTGGTGTGCTAGATCGGCTTGATGCTTTACTTCCTGTATTGCCGTTGGCAGTACTATTCTCATCTTTTCAAGCACTATGAAAAATAGAATTTCTGTTCTGGGTTCTACCGGTTCTATTGGTGTCAATACACTTGATGTGATTGCTAGGCACCAGGATAAATTTTCAATATTTGCTTTGACTGGTGCTACACAAGTGGATTTGATGTTGCAGCAATGTGCAACATTTAAGCCGGATTTTGCTGTGATGGTCAATGCTGATGCAGCTAGACTTTTGGAAGAGAAGTTATCAAATGAAAAAATTCCAACTCGTGTACTGAGTGGTTCTGAGGCATTGATTCAGGTTGCCAGTGATGACCGTGTTGATATGGTTATGGCAGCCATTGTGGGTGCGGCAGGACTTTCATCTTGTATGGCTGCTGCAAGGGCAGGGAAACGCTTATTGTTGGCAAACAAAGAGGCCTTGGTAGTTGGCGCAGAATTGTTTATGGATGCAGTGAAGACGGGGAATGCGAAGCTGCTGCCTATCGACAGCGAACATTCTGCCATTTTCCAAGCATTGCCAGAAAACCAGCAAAGCTGGAAGCACGTGGTTAACAAAATCATCTTGACTGCTTCAGGCGGACCCTTCAGGCAGAAACCATGGCAGGAATTAAAAAATGTCACTCCGCAACAGGCCTGCGCGCATCCCAACTGGGTGATGGGTAAGAAAATTTCGGTGGATTCTGCAACCATGATGAACAAAGCGCTCGAAGTGATTGAGGCTAAATTTTTGTTTGGTATGACACCAACCCAAATCGAGGTGATTATTCATCCCCAAAGCATTGTTCATTCCATGGTTGAGTTTGTGGATGGATCCATCGTGGCTCAATTAGGAACTCCTGATATGAGAATGCCCATCTCCTATGGTCTGGCCTGGCCAAACAGAATCGCAAGTGGCGCTGCACACATCGATTTCCAGCATTCATCTCAAATGAGTTTTGAGTCTATGGAATCACATGAGCATCAGCTCCGCTTTCCGGGACTTAAATTAGCGTGGGACGCACTGTCAGCCTCCAGCGGTATGACGGCAGTGTTGAATGCAGCCAATGAAGTTGCTGTTGAGCTTTTTCTCAAGGAGCGCATCCGGTTTGATCAGATTCATGCAGTAAATTTGGCTGTACTCTCATTACCTGCGCCAAGTAGTCCCCGAAACCTTGATGATTTACTAAATATAGATGCTGAAACAAGGGTGCGGGCATTTGAAAATGCTAAAAAACTTGCCAATTTCAATTGAAAAAGTTTTACAAAGCTTGCGTGGCTCGTTTTCAGGTTTGCCTGATGTATTATCAGGTAACGGGTCAATTTAGCGTTGGCTCTTTGAAGATAAATTGGACTGTCCGCTCACCGTCTTTCATTGGTTTGGGTCTTCAAACTTGAAATGATTTTTTCAATTCTGGTTAAACAGATAAAACTGTAATTTACATATGAAATTCTTTTCTTTTTCCGTTTTGCTAACTATTCCCAGAACATTATTGGTTTGTTTTTGTTTGATGCAAGCAGCCCTTGCTGTTGAGCCTTTCCAGGTGCAAGACATCAGAATGGAAGGTTTACAGCGTGTGGAACCTGGAAACATTTTGGCTACCTTGCCGTTCAAAGTGGGTGACAACTACACCGATGACAAGGGAACGCTTGCCATTCGCAATCTTTTTGCTTTAGGTCTTTTTAAGGATGTCAGAATTGAACTCAAGGGCAATGTCGTCATTGTGGTTGTTGAAGAGCGCCCTTTGATTTCTGCTGTTAATTTTGTCGGCATCAAAGAGTTTGAAAAAGACACATTAAAGAAAGCTCTCAAAGACATTGGATTGTCTGAAGGAAGACCTTATGACAAGGCCTTGACTGACAGAGCAGAGCAAGAATTAAAACGCCAATATATCAACAGAAGCTTATATGCTGCTGAAATAATTACTACCGTTGCGCCTTCAGATCGAAATAAGGTCAACTTGAACTTTACTGTGATCGAAGGTGATATTTCTAAAATCAAGGAATTTAAAATTGTTGGCAATAAAGCATTTGATCAATCAGCCATCATGGATCAAATGGATTTGTCTGAGCCAAACTATATGTCTTGGTACACAAAATCAGACCGTTATTCACAAGCTAAATTGAATGCAGATCTGGAAAATTTGAGATCTTTTTACCTTTCTAGAGGTTATCTAGAGTTCAGAGTCGAGTCTACGCAAGTAGCTATTTCTCCTAATAAGCAAGACATAACCATCACAATCAATATCACTGAGGGTTCGCGATTTGTTGTCAGTTCGGTTGATTTAGAAGGTTTTTACTTGGGAAGAGACAACGAGTTCAAATCATTGGTGACGATCAAACCGGGTTTGTCTTACAACATCACGGATATTGTTGAGACCACCAAAGCATTCTCAGAATTTTTTGGTAAGTTCGGCTTTGCCTTCGCCAAAATTGAACCCCGTACTGAGATCGACAGAAAAACCAATCAGGTCAAAATTTTCCTGCAAGCTGAGCCCTCTAGGCGAGCTTATGTTCGTCGAATCAATATTTCAGGAAACGATAAAACCAAGGACGATATTATTCGCCGCGAATTTCGACAGATGGAGTCATCTTGGTATGACGGTGACAAAATTAAATTATCCCGTGATCGAATTGACAGGTTGGGATACTTCACCGAGGTTAGTATTGATACGCAAGAGGTTCCTGGATCACCTGATCAAGTTGATATCAATTTAAAGGTTATTGAGAAACCAACAGGTGCATTGCAATTAGGCGCGGGCTTTTCTTCATCAGAGAAATTCTTTTTGTCTTTTGGTATCAGCCAAGACAATTTCTTTGGCACAGGAAATTCACTGGGTATACAAATCAATACCAGTAAATACAACAAGCTCTATCAGATCAGCACAACGGATCCCTACTTCACCGAGGATGGCGTTTCGAGAACGCTTAATTTTTATGACAGAAACCTAAGACCTTATTCAGCTACGAGCACTTACTACAATATTTACTCTAAGGGGCTAGGGGTAAATTTTGGCGTACCGGTTGCTGAAATAGACACCGTATTTGTTGGTATTGCTTACGACCAAACTTCAGTGTCTTCTGGTACAGGATTACCTGATACCTACTCCGACTATGTAGGAAGCAATATCAGTTCAGTGCCATTGACAATTGGCTGGGCAAGGGATAGCAGAGACAGCATACTGGCACCTAACAAAGGTAAATTATTTAAACTTAACTCTGAAGTTGGTGCCTTTGGGGATATTCGTTACTATAAAAATTCAGGACAATATCAACAATATTGGCCGTTAACGCGCAAATACACGCTCGCTGTCAATGCCGAGCTTGGACTCGGGGCTGGTTTTAACGGTTATTCATTCCCAGTGTTTAAGAATTTTTATTCAGGCGGTTTAGGCTCTGTCAGGGGCTATCAACAGAATTCTTTACAGACCGACAACATGTATTCCAAGTACGGTGACTATTCCACAGGCGGGGCAAAGAAAATACTCTTAAATACAGAATTTTTGATGCCTTTTCCTGGTGTAGGTACTGATAAAACCTTGCGTTTGTTTACTTTTTTAGATGTTGGAAACGTATACAGTTATGAAGAATCCATTGATTTAAGTCAATTGAGAAGTTCTGTGGGTGTGGGTTTGAGCTGGATTTCGCCCGTAGGGCCGCTCAGATTTGCTTTTGCCAAGCCAATCAGGCAGTTTGATAACGATAGAATGCAAACCTTTCAATTCCAAATTGGGACGGCCTTCTGATGAAATTTCTTTCAACTCGTACGCTAGGGATTTGTCTTCTCGGCATGGCTTCTTTAAATTCATATGCTGAAGATTTTCGTGTTGGTTTTGTCAATACTGATAGGATTTTCAGAGAAGCAAATACAGCGAAAGTGGCTCAAACCAAACTCGAACAAGAGTTTTCTAAGCGAGAAAAAGAATTGGTTGAAATCGGTAATTCGCTGAAATCTAATTCTGAAAAACTGGAAAGGGATTCGCCCACCCTTTCAGACACTCAACGTTCTGCTCGTCAAAGACAACTGGCCGACCAAGATCGCGAATTTCAGCGTAAACGGCGTGAGTTTCAAGAAGATCTCAATGCCCGCAAAAATGAAGAATTGCAGCAAGTGTTGGAAAAAGCAAATAAGGTTGTCAAACAAGTTGCTGAGTCTGAAAAATATGATTTGATATTGCAAGAAGCTGTCTATATCAATCCTAAGCACGACATCACAGATAAGGTGCTCAAAGTCATTAACAGCGGTAAGTGATGGCGTGATATCGAAGAAGCTAAGTTTTTTTACCGAAAGGTTAGGTGGACTATTGCACGGTTCACCAGATCTTGAGATATCTGGCTTGGCTTCTTTGTCTAAAGCGACTGCTGGCGAACTCAGTTTTTTAAGCCATCCACGGTATATATCGCAGCTTCAATCCAGTCGTGCCAGTTGCGTGGTGATTGCGAAGTCTCATGAAGAACTTGCCAAGCTTCGTGGTGCTTATATTGTGTGTGATAACCCCTACTTCTATTGGGCAAAAGTCACTCAACTTTGGGCCGAACAAACTAAAGTCAAAACTCAAATCCATATTCATCCTACAGCGGTGGTGGATCCCAGTGCTGAAGTTGATGACACAGCTATTGTTGGTCCCTTGTGTGTTGTGGAAGCTGGTGCGCGTATAGGCGCAGGTACTCTATTGAAATCAAGCGTAACCATTTCTAGAGGGTGCGTCATTGGTAACCACTGTATTCTCCATCCGGGGGTAGTGATTGGAGCCGATGGTTTTGGTTTCGCCTCAGAAAATGAAAAGTGGATCAAGGTTGAGCAACTAGGTGCTGTTGTCATTGGAGACCATGTTGAAATTGGTGCCAACACCTGTATCGATCGTGGCGCGATGGAAGATACCGTGATTGAGGAAGGCGTTAAGCTAGATAACCTGATTCAAATTGGACACAATGTGCACATTGGCAAACACACTGCCATAGCTGGTTGTGCTGGCGTTGCCGGGAGTGCCAAGATTGGGGCGTATTGCACAATTGGTGGAGGTGCAGCCGTCTTGGGTCACTTGGAATTGGCCGATAACGTTCATATTTCGGCGTTCTCCTTGGTTAGTCACTCCATCCTCAAACCTGGCATATACAGTGGCGTTTTTCCTATAGATGACAATTCAAATTGGCAGAAAAACGCAGCTACTTTGAGGCAACTTTTTTCTTTGCGGGAAAGAATTAAGTTTTTAGAAAAAAATAACAACTCATAAGGTAACCACAATGGATATACATCAGATTTTGAAATTATTACCGCATAGATATCCATTTCTATTGGTTGACCGAGTCATCGAGTTAAACAAAGGCAAATCTATCGTTGCCATCAAAAATGTCACTATCAATGAACCTTTTTTCAATGGACATTTTCCGCATCGGCCAGTCATGCCGGGTGTTCTCATGCTTGAAGCATTGGCACAGGCTGCAGCCTTGCTTTCATTTGATACGCTAGATATGGTTCCTGATGAAAAGGTCATTTATTATTTCGCCGGCATTGATGCAGCACGCTTTAAAAGACCGGTCGAGCCTGGAGATGTGCTCACACTGATGGTCGAACTTGATCGAATGAAAGCAGGAATTTTTAAATTCAAAGCGAAAGCCATGGTGGCAACAGAGTTAGCTGTTGAGGCTGAGTTGATGTGCACTATGCGCAGAATAGATTAAAGACAATGGCCAATATTCACCCTTCTGCTTTGGTAGATGCTGCTGCTGAATTAGACAGTACTGTGACAGTGGGACCATTCACAACCATTGGTCCTCACGTTCGCATCGGAGCAGGAACAAAAATTGGATCCCACTGTGTGATCGAGGGTAGAACTACCATTGGCTGCGACAACACCATTTTTCAATTTAATTCTTTAGGTGCCGTGCCGCAAGACAAGAAATATGCGGGTGAGCCGTGTGAGTTAGTCATTGGCGACAGAAATACCATCAGGGAGTTTTGTACGTTCAATATAGGCACGGCTAACGATAAAGGCGTCACTCGATTAGGAAACGATAACTGGATCATGGCTTATGTACACCTGGCGCATGATTGTCAAATTGGGCATCACACTATTTTTGCTAACAGCACCCAATTGGCGGGGCATGTATCTGTGGGTGATTGGGCCATCTTGGGTGGCTTCACGGTGGTTCACCAATACTGTCGGATTGGGGCGCATAGCTTCACCGCCATGAATTCACTGTTATTCGCGGATCTGCCACCATTTGCTATGTGTCAAGGTCAACCTGCAAAGGTTCGCTCTATGAACTATGAGGGATTAAAGAGGCGTGGCTACACACCAGAGCAAATCAAAGTTGTGAAATCTTTGCACAAATCGATTTATCGAAATGGTTTGACTTTGGAAGATTCAATCACTGAGATCAATCAAATCACAGATGACAATCCGGCTGTTCAATCTATTGTGAAAACCATGATCGACTTTTTAGTTTCCGTACGGCCCGAGCACGGAATTATTCGTTGAATCAACATAGCATCAGAATGGAAAAAACCGGTTCGCCTTACTTTGCGATGGTTGCGGGTGAAACTTCTGGAGATCTGCTTGCGTCCATATTAATTCCTGAATTTAAAACCCGTTGGCCGAATTTAGAAATGTCGGGAATAGGCGGACCTCAAATGATGAGTCTAGGGTTTCAATCCTTATGGCAAATGGAGAAACTTTCAGTTCGAGGTTATGTCGAAGTTTTAAAGCACTATCGTGAAATTGTTCGCATACGTGATACTCTGAAAAATCAACTGCTGCAATCGCCCCCAGATTTATTCATTGGCATAGATGCACCAGACTTTAATTTAGATTTGGCACGTGAGTTACGTCATCAAAAAATCCCAACGATTCAATTTGTGTGCCCCTCGATTTGGGCTTGGCGAGCGGAAAGAGTCAAAAAAATCAAAAGCAGCGTTGATCATGTGTTGTGTATTTTCCCTTTTGAGCCTGAAATTTTGGCTGAAAATGGCATACCGTCGACTTTTGTCGGGCACCCCTTAGCTAAATTTATCCCGCAAATACCTGACAAAGATTTGGCGAGAAAAAGTTTAGGACTTAAGTCAGACGACGTCGTGTTAGTTGTTCTGCCAGGAAGCAGAAAAGATGAAATCAACCAAATGGCGCCTAGATTCTTAAAAGCCGTTGAAATTATCCAAAAAAAGCACCCTCACATCATTCCCCTCTTGCCGGTCGCGCCCGGTATGCGTCTGTACCTTGACAGACACACCAAAGATTTTCCACAGCTACGGCATTTGAAAATACTCAATGGTCAAAGCCATCAATGCATGGCCGCTGCTGATGTGGCTATGGTGGCGAGCGGCACGGCAACTTTGGAAACTGCATTGTTTAAATGCCCTATGGTTATTTCTTACGCCATGCCTTGGTTAAGTTGGCAAATTACACAAGCAAAGAGGTTGCAACCTTGGGTTGGATTGCCAAACATCATATGCAAAGATTTTGTGGTGCCAGAGTATTTGCAGTCAAAGGCTACACCTAAATTGATTGCGCAAGGAGTTCTAGATTGGTTAAATCATCCTGCTGAAGTTACCCATCTGCAAAAGATTTTTTTAAAAATGCATCAAGATTTGAGTCTTGATACGCCCAGAGTGGCTCAACATGCAATTGAAAAAATCCTTAGTCTCTAAGCAAGCGCCGTTAAATTGGGATGCGCCTGCGCTGGTTGCAGGTGTCGATGAAGCTGGCAGAGGACCATTGGCTGGACCAGTTTTTGCGGCGGCCGTCATTCTTGATGATTTGTCTCCAATTTCAGGACTGGCAGATTCCAAAAAACTGAGTGAAAAAAAAAGAGAAAAACTATTTGAAGAAATTCGAGCAAAAGCTTTGTGTTTCTGTGTGGCTCAAGCTTCAGTTGCTGAAATCGATGAGCTCAATATTCTCCGCGCGACTATGCTGGCTATGCAACGCGCCATCGCAGGATTAAGGCTAAAACCAGGTAAGGCATTGATTGACGGAAATCGTTTGCCAGTCTTGGATATATTGGCTGAAGCAATCATCCGAGGTGATGCCAAGGTTCCCTCTATTTCTGCTGCCTCGATATTAGCCAAAGTCGAACGCGATTTATGGTGTAAGTCTATAGACAGTTCATTTCCAGAGTATGGATTTGCAAAGCATAAGGGATATGGAACAGTTCAACATCTGAATGCATTGTCTGCTTATGGACCATGCATTTTGCACAGAATGAGTTTTGCACCTGTCATTCAGTCACTTGAAAAAAAATCCTAACTACATAGCCATGACTTTGAAAGCGATCACATCAAAAGATAATCCTGTCTTTAAGCGTCTGCGTAGCGCGCTAAAGGAAAATTCAGGATATAAGTCAGACAATCATTTATGGATAGAAGGTGAGAATCTATGTCAATCAGCCATAGAAAAAGGATTGCACTTCAAGGAAATCATTCTGCTCGATACCGTAGTTGAGAGAGAGCTGGATTTTTGGTCTAAATCTGCTGCGCAGGTCTACACCATGCCGCAAAATTTATTGAATGCGCTAAGTCAATTGCCCTCAGCAACCTGGGTTCTGGGCTCACTTATTATTTCTGACGCTCACGCGATAGATCCTTCAGGGCCGATTGTGGTTTTAGACGAAGTTCAAGATCCAGGAAATGCAGGATCCATTATTCGCTGTGCAGCAGCATTTGGCATACGGCAGATCGTGACAACACCAGGTTCTGTTTCTTTGTGGTCACCCAAAGTTGTTCGTGCCGGAATGGGAGCCCACTTTAGCTTGCAGTTGATTGAATCCGTTGAAATTGACCAACTCATTCATTTATCTATTCCAATATTACTTACTGACTCACACCGTGGTGAGTTTTTACATGAGTTAAGCAGACAGCAACTTTTGCCAACTGCGTGTTTATGGGTTTTTGGGCACGAGGGACGTGGCGTCAGTCAAAATTGGCAGGCTGAAAATATACATAGGGTTCGAATAACACAACCCGGAGGGCAGGAGTCGCTCAATGTAGCTGCCGCTGCGGCCATTTGTTTGCATGCATATTCGTCTCAACGAATAGAGAAGTTTTAGAAAGCGTAGGCCGCAGGGTAGAGGGATATAATGACTAACTTTTCATATCAACAGTACGCCCTTAGCTCAAAAAAAAGCCATTCCCCTTGCATAACTTTCAAAGAGAGTGCATCTCTTGTGTAGAGGGCGTCACCGAAACTCGGAGATCTGAGTGCTTTTGACTCTTCAGGGAAATCATCCTCCCGCTATTTTGGCTCTTTCAGACGGTACTGTTTTCGTTGGCCAATCCGTTGGTCACAGCGGAAAAACTGTCGGAGAGTTAGTATTTAATACGTCGATGACTGGTTATCAGGAAATATTGACTGATCCAAGTTACAGCCAACAGCTTGTGACGCTTACATACTCGCATATTGGTAACTATGGGGTGAACACTCAAGACAATGAGTCTTCGGGTGTTTATGCGGCAGGGTTGGTCATCAAAAATCTTCCACTCACACACTCTAATTTCCGAGCCAGCAGTGACTTGGGGTTTTTCTTGCGGACCCACAAAACTGTTGCCATATCAGACATAGACACACGTATGTTGACACGGCACTTGCGTGAAAATGGTTCGCAAAACGCCGCCATAGAAAGTGTTTCTCAAGGAGTTCAAATCACTGAAGAGCTTATTCAAAAGGCAATTAGCAACGCCAAACAAGCTCCTTCAATGAATGGCTTGGATCTGGCATCAAAAGTCACCACGTCAGAAAGCTATTCTTGGAATGAAACAGAATGGCAACTTGGCAAAGGCTATGGTCACATGAACAGTCCCCAATTGAATGTGGTGGCCTACGATTTTGGTGTCAAGAAAAACATACTTCGCATGTTGGCGCAAAGAGGTTGCAAGATCACTGTTGTGCCGGCTAAAACTTCTGCTGAGGATGTTTTGAAATTAAAGCCAGACGGGGTTTTCTTGTCAAACGGACCCGGGGACCCGGGACCCTGTCGGTATGCCATTGAAGCAACTCAAAGTTTGTTAAACAAAAAAATCCCTATTTTCGGTATTTGTCTAGGTCACCAGATACTTGCGCTTGCATGCGGAGCTAAAACATACAAAATGAAATTCGGTCATCATGGCGCAAACCATCCGGTCAAAGATTTACTGACTTCGCGTGTCTCTATCACCAGTCAAAACCATGGTTTTGCGGTTGACGAAAAGTCTTTGCCTTCGCATGTCAGACCAACTCATATCAGCTTATTTGATGGGAGTTTGCAAGGCTTGGAGTTAACTGGGCAAGCCGCGTTCAGTTTTCAAGGACATCCTGAAGCATCTCCCGGGCCTCACGATATCGGTTATTTGTTTGACCGTTTCGTTCATTCAATGGCGGTGTCTCAACATGCCTAAGCGTACAGATATAAAAAGTATTTTGCTGATTGGTGCTGGTCCTATTGTGATTGGTCAGGCATGTGAATTTGATTACTCCGGCGTTCAAGCATGTAAAGCATTGCGCGAAGAGGGCTACAAGGTCATTTTGATCAATAGCAATCCGGCAACAATCATGACTGATCCTGCTACAGCTGATGTGACGTACATAGAACCTATCACTTGGAAAACGGTTGAAAAGATCATTGCCAAAGAAAAGCCGGACGCCATTTTGCCCACCATGGGTGGGCAGACGGCTTTAAATTGCGCACTTGATTTATGGCGTCACGGTGTTTTGAACAAATACTTGGGTGCGAATACAGGAAAACCGGTTGAACTGATTGGGGCTTCTCCAGAGGCAATAGACAAAGCCGAAGACCGTCTGAAATTCAAAGATGCCATGACCAAAATCGGACTTGGATCGGCACGTTCTGGAATAGCACACTCGCTAGATGAGGCTTGGATCGTACAAAAAACAGTTGGCTTTCCCGTTGTCATTCGCCCTAGCTTTACGCTGGGCGGAACTGGCGGCGGCATTGCATACAACGCAGAAGAATTTGAAGTTATTTGCAAGCGCGGTTTAGAGGCTTCTCCTACCAGCGAATTACTGATTGAAGAATCACTTCTCGGTTGGAAAGAATATGAAATGGAAGTTGTCAGAGATCAGGCTGACAACTGCATCATTGTTTGCTCTATTGAAAACTTAGATCCGATGGGCGTGCACACCGGTGACTCCATCACAATTGCACCTGCACAAACTTTGACTGACAAGGAATACCAGATCATGAGGAACGCCAGTCTTGCAGTGTTGCGAGAAATTGGCGTGGATACTGGTGGATCAAACGTGCAATTTTCAATCAACCCTGTGGATGGTCGTATGGTTGTGATTGAAATGAATCCGCGTGTTTCACGATCATCTGCCTTGGCATCTAAAGCTACAGGTTTTCCAATAGCAAAAGTGGCTGCCAAGTTGGCTGTTGGATTTACCTTAGATGAATTGAGAAACGATATCACTGGGGGTGCAACGCCGGCCAGTTTTGAGCCAAGTATTGACTACGTCGTAACCAAAATTCCTCGATTTGCTTTTGAAAAATTCCCAACCGCTGACAGCCGATTAACTACCCAAATGAAGTCTGTCGGAGAGGTTATGGCCATCGGCCGTACTTTTCAAGAGTCTTTTCAAAAGGCTTTGCGTGGACTAGAAGTTGGTGTCGATGGAATGAACGAAAAAACCCAAGACCGTGAGGTGTTGGAAAAAGAGCTCGGAGCGCCTGGTCCTGACCGTATTTGGTATGTGGGTGACGCGTTTGCCATGGGTATGAGCGTTGATGAGGTTTTTTCTTTGACGCGTATTGATCCATGGTTTCTTGTTCAAATAGAAGAAATAGTCAAAATTGAATTAGAGCTTGAAAAGCACCGTTTAAGTGACATTACCGCCCATGAGTTACGTCAGCTAAAGCAAAAAGGTTTTTCTGACAGGCGTTTAGCAAAGCAGTTAAAGACGACTGAAAAAGAAGTTCGTGAGGCTCGAAAAGCACTCGGTGTACGTCCTGTCTTTAAACGCGTGGATACATGTGCTGCTGAATTTTCCACAAGTACAGCATATATGTATTCAACGTACGAGACTGAATGTGAGTCCATGCCTTCAGACAAGAAAAAAATCATCGTTCTAGGTGGAGGGCCCAATCGGATTGGTCAAGGTATTGAATTTGACTATTGCTGTGTGCATGCAGCCTTGGCCATGCGTGAGGACGGGTATGAAACAATCATGGTCAATTGCAATCCAGAGACTGTTTCAACTGACTATGACACCAGTGACCGTTTATATTTTGAACCACTGACACTGGAAGATGTTTTAGAAATTGTTGACAAAGAAAAACCATATGGCGTGATTGTTCAGTATGGTGGACAAACGCCTTTGAAGTTGGCACTTGGACTAGAAGCGGAAGGAGTTCCCATCATTGGCACTTCTCCAGACATGATTGATGCTGCAGAAGACAGAGAGCGCTTTCAGCAACTGTTGCATTCATTGGGTTTGCGTCAACCTCCCAATGCGACCGCCCGCACGGAAGAGGAAGCGCTTGAAAAAGCACAGCAATTGGGATATCCGCTCGTGGTTCGTCCAAGTTATGTACTGGGCGGACGAGCCATGGAAATCGTGCATGAACAAAGAGATCTTGAGCGATACATGCGAGAGGCTGTCAAGGTGAGTCATGAGTCTCCAGTGTTGCTCGACAGGTTTTTAAATGACGCCATTGAATGCGATGTGGATGCAATCTGTGATGGACAACAGGTATTCATTGGCGGCGTGATGGAGCACATCGAACAAGCGGGTGTTCACAGCGGTGACTCAGCATGTTCATTGCCTCCATACTCCCTTTCAACCACAACCATCAACGAATTAAAAAGACAAACGTCAGAAATGGCGCACGGTCTGAAAGTTGTGGGTTTGATGAATGTGCAATTTGCTATTCAAAAATTAGATGGAGAAGACGTTATTTATGTTTTGGAAGTCAACCCCAGAGCAAGTCGTACCGTACCATTTGTGAGCAAAGCCACCGGCATTCAACTAGCCAAAGTAGCGGCTCGTTGTATGGTGGGGCAAAGTCTGAAATCGCAAGGTATTACCGAAGAAGTCATTCCCCCTTATTACAGCGTCAAGGAAGCTGTTTTTCCTTTTGTTAAATTTCCTGGAGTTGATACCATTCTCGGCCCGGAGATGAAGTCCACCGGAGAAGTGATGGGTGTGGGCTTTACCTTTGGCGAGGCTTTTGTGAAGAGCCAAATTGGCGCTGGAACCAAGCTACCGCGCCCCAGTGACGCGGTACGCAAAGTCTTTCTCACAGTCAAAAATGCAGATAAGCAAAGAGCCGTTGAAGTGGCTCGTAGCCTGTGTGCGTATGGGTTTGACCTTGTTGCAACCAAAGGAACGGCTGCTGCGATCCAGGCTGCTGGCATTCCAGTTGTCGCAGTTAATAAAGTGACTGAAGGTCGCCCTCATGTGGTCGATATGATCAAAAACAATGAAATTGCACTGGTCATCAATACGGTGGAGGAACGTCGTAATGCCATCGCTGACTCAAGGCAAATTCGTATTTCTTCCCTTCTGGCCAGAGTCACCACATTCACCACCATTGCCGGCGCTGAAGCTGCTGTTCAAGGGATGAAGTATTTAGATAATCTGGACGTTTATTCACTGCAGGAGTTGCATCTCCAATTGCATTCTTGATCCTTTAAAAAACCATCACTCACTATGGCAACCATTCCCATCACTAAATTAGGCGCAGAAAAACTCAAGCAAGAACTGCACACTTTAAAAACTGTCGATAGACCTTGGGTGATCAATGCAATTGCTGAAGCGCGTGCTCAGGGTGATCTGAGCGAAAATGCTGAGTATGACGCAGCTAAGGATAGGCAGGGCTTCATTGAAGGACGTATTCAAGAAATTGAAAGCAAATTATCAATGTCCCAAATCATCGATCCAGCCACATTAGATGCAGGCGGAAGAGTGGTTTTTGGTGCTACTGTGGAACTTGAAGATGAAGAGTCAGCAGATAGGGTGAAGTATCAAATCGTTGGCGAGGATGAAGCAGATTTGAAATTAGGTTTGATCAATATAAGCAGTCCGATCGCCAGAGCCTTGATAGGTAAAGAAGAAGGCGATGTTGCCAGCGTGCAAGCCCCTGGCGGCATCAAACGCTACGAGATCATTAAGGTTTCGTATATTTGATGCTTTAAATCTGGTTTTTCTTTTTAATTGATTTTTGTTTAGGATTGGCTCTTTTTACTTGACCACCGGCCGCGAGTCGTTGATTTCCCAGTATGGTTACTCTTTTCATCTCTGGTCTTTGACCGCCTCTGCTGCTGTACTTCAAGACCTTGAATTCCCGGGGGCCAGGCATTTTTTCTTGATCTGATTTTTTTTCTTTTTCAGGCTGCGGTCTCCAAAAAATCAGTAATTTGCCAATGTGCTGTATGGGTGCAGCAACGAGTTGATTAGCTAGTTCATGGAACATGGACTCTCTCTGATTTCGATCATCCCCCAGCACTCGGACTTTAATCAGTCCATGTGAATTCAAGGCTAGATCAATCTCTTTGAGAACTGATGGCGTTAGTCCGTCATTGCCAATCATGACCACGGGGTCAAGATGGTGGGCAAGCGCTCGGTGAACTTTGCGTTCTGTGGGAGTAAGTTGAATGGCTGGCATACGGGTATTATCTTCCTAGTTAAAGGGTTCTCAATTGAAAGTTAAAACACAAAGTAAAAAAGTAAACAAATCATGGTTGAACGACCATGTCAATGACCCTTATGTCAAGCTAGCAAAAAAAGAAGGTTATCGAGCCCGTGCAGCTTACAAACTTAAAGAAATAGATGAATCATTGAGTCTCCTCAAACCCGGTATGGTGGTTGTTGATTTAGGAAGTGCGCCAGGCGCTTGGAGTCAGTATTTAAGAAGAAAAATGGCGCCAGAGGGTGCAGCCATCGGTGAATTGGGAGCCACCTTAATTGCTTTGGACATACTACCTATGGAGCCGATTGAAGGTGTTCACTTTATCCAAGGTGACTTCAGAGAGCCAGAAGTATTGCAACAACTTAATGAATGCTTGCATGGCAAGGTGGTAGACATCGTGGTTTCTGATATGGCACCCAACTTATCAGGTGTGGAGTCAGCGGATGCAGCAAGAATGGCCCACTTGGTGGAGTTGGCTGTTGAGTTTTGCCAGTTGCAAATGAAAAAAGATGGCGCGTTGATCGTCAAGGTGTTTCATGGCAGCGGATACAGCCAGTTGGTTAAGTTGTTCAAGCTGTCTTTCAAAGTGGTTAAACCCTTTAAACCTAAGGCTAGCAGGGATAAGTCAGCTGAAAATTTCTTAGTTGGAATTGGCTTAAAGTAATTAATAAATATTATTTTAATAACCATTTTTACTTTTTAAAAATTATCAATTCCATATCAGCACATGCAGATGAGAGTGGTTGGGGCTAAATGTTTCAATAACCGTACTAAGTTCACTGCACAAGCAGATTAAATACATCCAAACGGCTTGAAAAGCCTAAAATGGTCTCAAACTAGATATCGGCATATCGCCTGCACTTTTCTGACTGGAGTTCGCATTGAACAACCCTTGGTTTTCTAAAATGGCCGTTTGGCTTGTGATTGCTTTGGTGCTTTTTACTGTTTTCAAGCAATTTGATACACGTGGTCAGGCAAGTAATGGTTATCTTGCTTATTCCGATTTCTTAGATGAAGTCAGAGGTAAACGCATAAAGTCTGCAACCATCCAAGAAGGTCAGGGCGGCACGGAAATTGTGGCCACCACCACGGATGACCGCAAGGTTCGCACAAACGCTACTTATCTCGATCGCGGCTTAGTGGGTGACCTGATTGCAAACAACGTTAAATTTGATGTGAAGCCGCGAGAAGAGGGTTCACTGTTGATGACCTTGCTTGTCAGTTGGGGTCCCATGCTTTTATTGATTGGCGTCTGGGTTTACTTCATGCGCCAAATGCAAGGCGGCGGTAAAGGCGGTGCATTCAGCTTTGGAAAAAGCAAGGCACGCATGCTGGATGAAAACAACAATACAGTCACCTTTGCTGATGTCGCAGGATGTGACGAAGCAAAAGAGGAAGTCAAAGAGGTTGTTGATTTTCTGAAAGACCCGCAAAAATTTCAAAAACTTGGCGGGCGTATTCCCCGAGGCTTACTCTTAGTTGGTCCCCCGGGCACAGGTAAAACTTTGCTTGCCAAAGGCATTGCCGGCGAAGCGAAGGTGCCTTTTTTCAGTATTTCCGGCTCCGACTTTGTGGAGATGTTTGTGGGTGTCGGCGCTGCTCGCGTTCGCGACATGTTTGAAAACGCCAAGAAAAATGCACCTTGCATTATTTTCATTGATGAAATTGATGCCGTTGGTCGTCAACGTGGTGCTGGACTTGGCGGCGGTAACGACGAGCGCGAACAGACTTTGAATCAAATGCTCGTTGAGATGGATGGCTTTGAAACAAATCTTGGTGTCATCGTCGTAGCCGCTACCAACCGACCTGATATTTTGGATGCAGCTTTATTGCGTCCCGGTCGTTTTGACAGGCAGGTTTACGTCACATTACCAGACATTCGGGGTCGTGAACAAATTTTAAATGTCCACATGCGCAAGATTCCAGTCGGGCAGGATGTATCGCCCAGCGTGATCGCCAGAGGAACACCTGGTATGAGTGGTGCTGATCTTGCCAATCTAACCAATGAGGCTGCGCTCATGGCCGCTCGGCGCAATGCCCGTGTGGTGGAGATGCAAGACTTTGAAAAAGCCAAGGACAAGATTCTGATGGGGCCGGAGCGTCGCAGCATGGTGATGCCCGAGGATGAAAGAAAAAATACGGCATACCATGAATCAGGCCATGCATTGATTGGCAAATTAATGCCTAAATGTGATCCTGTCCACAAAGTAACCATCATCCCGCGCGGTCGTGCCCTCGGTGTAACCATGAGCTTGCCTGCAGCAGATCGTTACAGTTACGACAGAACGTACATGCTCAGCCAAATCAGTATGTTGTTTGGTGGGCGTATTGCTGAAGAAGTTTTCATGAACCAGATGACTACTGGCGCCTCCAATGATTTTGAGCGAGCAACGCAAATCGCACGCGACATGGTCATGCGCTACGGAATGTCAGAAGCACTTGGACCCATGGTGTATGCGGAAAATGAAGGCGAAGTTTTTCTCGGCAGATCTGTCACTAAAACCACCAATATGAGCGAATCGACCATGAAAAAAGTGGACGACGAAGTCAGAAGCATCATTGATGGGCAATACAACCTGGCAAGAAGTTTGATCGAAGAAAATACGGACAAGATGCATGCGATGGCCAATGCCTTGTTGGAATGGGAAACCATTGACAGCGACCAATTGGATGACATCATGGCCGGACGTCCTCCTAGGCCGCCTAAAGATTGGACGCCACGTACTCCCTCATCAGGAGATGGATCAGGTGGCACACCGGCCGTGCATTCCAATCCTTCACCTTCTACGGCTTGATGGATGTAGCGCATCTAACCAACTTGGGTTCCCCCACCCAGGTTGGTTTTTGGAAGACAACACGCTTTAATCTGTCTCTTCAAAACCCATTGGTCATGGGCATTGTGAATGCCACTCCAGATTCATTTTCTTCACAAAACTCCAGTGATTCACCTGCGGATGTAATAACTAAGGCAGAAATATTGCTGCGTGAAGGGGCTGACATATTAGATGTTGGCGGTGAATCGACACGCCCTGGAGCCATACCTTTAACGCATGATCAAGAGTGGCAGCGTTTAGAACCTGTATTGCGTGAACTTATAAGCTGGCAGATTCCTGTTTCTGTGGATACATATCATCCAGAAAACATGCAGAAATCTCTGGATTTAGGCGTAGACATCATTAACGATATTTGGGCATTGAGACAAACAAATGCTTTAGATGTGATTGCCAAATACGATTGTGGTGTTTGCTTGATGCATATGCATGGTGTGCCAAGTACCATGCAATTGACACCTATGCTCGAAGAATCTATAGAGCCTGTAGCAGCTTTTTTTCAAAAACAAACGCAGTCAGTTCAGTCGTCGGGCGTACATGCAAGTAGGATAGTTATTGATCCCGGTATCGGCTTTGGTAAAACGGTGACGCAAAATTTTGCTATTTTGCGAAAACAAAAATTGCTTTTAAATTTAGGGTTCCCGGTCATGGTTGGATGGTCTCGAAAATCATCACTTGGTCAGGTGACAGGTCTTGACGTTACACAACGCTTAGTGCCCAGTATCGTTGCTGCGGTGATGGCGGTCGAGAGAGGCGCTCGGATAGTGAGGGTCCACGATGTGGCTCAAACTGTCTCTGCCATGTCAGTTTGGAAAGCAGCGCCTGAATTTTTGTGAACCTTTTGAAATACAAAAAATGATGAAAAGAAATTATTTTGGAACCGATGGCATTCGAGGTACTGTAGGTCAATCCCCCATCACGCCCGATTTTGTTTTGAAGCTTGCCAATGCTGTCGGTCATCAATTAAGGTTGACTGAAAAACGACCACAAGTTGTTATCGGAAAGGACACACGTATTTCGGGATACATGCTTGAATCAGCACTAGAGGCAGGGTTTAATTCCGCGGGTGTAGACGTTATTTTGTTAGGTCCTATGCCAACGCCCGGCGTCGCCTATTTAACCAAAGCACTGCGAACCAGTTTAGGGGTTGTGATCAGTGCCAGTCACAATCCTTTTGAAGATAACGGTGTGAAATTCTTCAGTGCACAGGGAACCAAACTGGATGATCAATGGGAGTTGGCTGTAGAGAAAAGACTGTTGTTGCTGCCGGTTTGGGAAAACTCTCAGTCACTGGGCAAGGCAAGAAGACTTGATGATGCCATTGGTCGGTATATTGAATTTTGCAAAAGTACATTTTCAGATAACTTGACGCTGAAGGGGCTGAAAATTGTTGTTGATGCAGCTCATGGTGCTGCCTATATAGCTGCCCCCCAAGTATTCAAGGAGCTTGGCGCAGAAGTCATCTCTATTGGCTGTTCTCCTGATGGCTTAAATATCAATCACGGTGTCGGAGCTACACACCCCGAAGCTTTAATTCAAGCGGTCAAATCGCATCAGGCTGATTTTGGGGTTGCGCTTGATGGTGACGCAGATCGTTTACTGATGGTTGATCAAGCAGGGCGACTTTTTTCAGGTGACGAATTATTGTATGTTCTGGCTAAAGACCGAATACTTCAAAACCAACCTGTTGCGGGAGTGGTTGGTACGCAAATGACAAACAGAGGCGTTGAAGAAGCTTTAACTACTTTGAATATCGATTTAATTCGAGCCAATGTAGGCGATAGATACGTGCTTGAAAAACTGGTGGAGAAGAACTGGATACTCGGCGGTGAAAGTTCTGGTCATTTGTTGATACTAGATAAACACACGACAGGCGATGGACTTATCAGCTGTTTGCAAATACTGCAAGCCAGTTTGCGTACAAAGAAATCATTGTCTGAAATACTTCAAGATGTCTCTTTGTATTCGCAGGTTATGGTTAATGTTAAGTTAAAACCTGATGTCGATTGGCGGGTAAACGACAGTTTTCAAAAAGCTTGCCAAGAAACCGAAAAAATATTGGGCGATCACGGAAGACTATTGATCAGACCCAGTGGTACTGAACCCGTTTTACGAATCATGGTTGAGGCGCGTGAATTAGCGACAGCTCAATCAAGCGTAAAAAAATTGGCCAACTTGCTGGAATGAAAATGACAACATCTACAGCGCAACTTTTGATTGACAGGGATGAAAGCACTTTGGCGTTCAATGAACGCGTGCTTGATATGGCGAGAAGGCCAAATATTCCATTGCTAGAAAGATTACGTTACTTATGTATAGTCTCGTCCAATCTTGATGAGTTTTTTGAGGTACGTGTCGCTCTTCACTTGCATCAAATTCAAAATAAAAGCCTCAACACGCCTTATTCATTTCATACCTATCAAAAAATCTCGCAATCAGCCCAAACATTGGTTGAAAAACAATATAAGTTATTCAATGAAGATTTGATGCCTGCGCTTTCAGAGCAAGGTATTCAACTGCTTACTTACGATCAAAGAAGCAGTTCACAGCACAAATGGGTGAGACAGTATTTTGAGGAAAACGTGAGACCTTTGCTTACGCCTGTCAGTCTTGATCCATCCCATCCATTTCCCCAAGTAGCCAATAAATCTTTGAATTTCATTGTCAGATTGACTGGCAAGGATGCTTTTGGACGCGAAAACGATATTGCTATCGTGAAAGTACCCAGATCATTGCCGCGTGTCATCAGAATTCCTATCAAGACCGAAAATAATTCTTTCCATTTGGTAACCCTCTCCAGCGTGATCCGAGCTCATATCAAGGACTTGTTTCCTGACCGCAATGTGGGTCATTTCTCGCAGTTCCGAGTGACAAGAGATTCTGAACTATTGGTTGATGAAGAAGATACAAAAAATTTGAGAACTGCGCTTCGTCATGGACTTGAACATCGCCAGTTCGGTAAACCTGTTAGATTGGAAGTTTCTTCTGAGTGTTCTGACTTTCTGTCGCAATTCTTGTTGCGGCAATTTAAATTACCAGATGAAGCTTTATACAGAGTTGATGGCCCTGTTAATTTAGTCCGTTTAAATCAATTGATTGATTTGGTGAGCCAACCGCAACTCTTGTTTCCCGAATATCAGCCAAGTTTTCCTGTGCAAATGAAGGAAGACGAATCTATATTTCATCAAATTCGAAAAAACGATATCCTCATACATCAACCTTTCGAGTCTTTTGCTGGCGTCTTGAGTTTCTTGCGAGAGGCAGTTGAAGACCCAGATGTGTTGGCGATCAAGCAGACCATATATCGCACTGGTTCTCATTCTGAATTAATGGAATTGCTCCGAGAGGCCGTGATTCGAGGAAAAGAGGTCACGGTTGTTGTTGAAATAAAAGCGCGCTTTGATGAAGAGGCAAATATCAACTGGGCGGAGCGATTAGAGTCTGTTGGCGCTCAAGTTGTCTATGGCGTGGTGGGTTTGAAAACACACGCAAAGATGCTGCTTGTGACCAGGAGAGAGGGCAAAAAACTGGTTCGGTATGGGCATTTATCAACTGGAAATTACAATGCCAATACTGCCAAGTTGTACACCGACATCAGTTACTTGACGGCGAATTTAAAGTTGACCTCTGATATCGAGCAAGTATTCACTCAACTTGCGAGTCAAACAAAAATCAACAAACTTCATTATCTTTGGTTAGCGCCATTTCATCTGCAAGATAAATTAATCGAAATGGTAGATAAGGTTTCTAAATCAAGCATGCATGGTGTCAAAGGAAGAATCATTCTGAAGATGAACTCCTTGACTGACGAGAAACTGGCTAGACAGTTGGTTATTGCAAGCCAGCGTGGTGTCGAGATTGATTTGATCGTCCGTGGTGCATGCATCTTGCCCGCAAAACGCCCAGGCTTTACTGAGCGAATAAGAGTTCGCTCCATCATCGGTAGATTTCTAGAGCATTCCCGGGTCTATTACTTTCGTTCGGGAGAAACCGATGATTTGTATTTATCGAGTGCCGACTGGATGAATCGAAATATGATGCGTCGAATTGAGCTTGCATGGCCTATTTTGGATAAAGCTTTGCGACAGAAAATCATTGATGAATGTTTGGTTGCGTATTTGTATGACAACACAGATGCCTGGGAATTACAAATCGATGGCAGTTATCTCAGAAAAACGCCAGATACAGATCAAATTCCATTGAGTGCTCAAGTGGAGTTAATGAAAAGATACCGGCTAGGTAATTGAAATGGATTTACTGCTTTGGCGTCATGCGCACGCCTTGGATGCATCTGCGGGACAAGTTGACATTGACCGTCCTTTATCTGTCAAGGGTGAAAAACAAGCACAGAAGATGTCTGACTGGTTGGGTGAGCGATTGCCCAAAGATACCTTTATTTTGTGCAGTCCCGCTTTGCGAACACGACAAACGGTCTCATACCTCAACTTGCCCTACACAATTTGCGAGGATCTATCTCCACAAAGTACGGCTTCATCACTGTTAAATGCGGCAGGATGGATGCACACAACAGAAGCGACAGTGTTGGTGGTGGGGCACCAACCTTGTTTATCTGATGCGGTCAATGCAATTTTTGGAATGCATTCATCCGCGTCCCTTTCTTTTCGCAAAGGCGCTGTGTGGTGGATACGCAAGCGTATTCGCCATATTTCAGATGAGCCTTTTATTTTGACAATTCAAGATCCAGAATTGCTATGACACCAATAAAGTTATATATTTTGTATTCAA
>Ga0164294_10001180_pt1 | contig 24458 bp, 21 predicted proteins | sample GEODES005metaG_FD_111479 | JGI IMG/M metagenome (GOLD analysis project Ga0164294, IMG submission 111479) | Oligotrophic lake water microbial communities from Sparkling Lake, Wisconsin, USA - GEODES005 metaG | ecosystem: Environmental > Aquatic > Freshwater > Lake | place: USA: Sparkling Lake...
GATGGCCGCCTGAAAAATATTTTCATTACTGATCCAGTCCAACTGGCAGATTTCGTTCAACAAGAACACATCGCACTGACCGTCGTTGGGCCTGAAGCGCCACTGGCCGCAGGTATCGTCGATATATTTCGTGAGCGCGGCTTAAAGATTTTTGGGCCCACAAAAAAAGCAGCGCAGTTAGAGAGTTCCAAAGATTTTGCTAAAGCATTTATGCAGCGCCATGGAATTCCTACTGCGGCTTACCAAAGTTTTTCTGATGCCAAAGCGGCTCATGAGTATATTGATCAACAAGGCGCGCCTATCGTCATCAAAGCTGATGGTCTCGCTGCTGGCAAAGGCGTTGTCGTTGCCATGACATTGAAAGATGCGCATGACGCGGTTGACATGATGTTGTCTGACAATCATTTTGGCGATGCCGGTGCGCGCGTAGTGATCGAAGAATTTCTCGAAGGCGAAGAAGCGAGTTTCATCGTCATGGTCGATGGAAAAAATATTCTTCCATTAGCGACTAGCCAAGATCACAAACGCTTGATGGATAACGATGAAGGTCCAAACACTGGCGGTATGGGTGCGTATTCACCTGCGCCTATCGTGACACCCCAACTGCATGCGCGCGTGATGCGCGAAATTATTTTGCCAACCGTACAAGGTATGGCGAAAGACGGCATTCCCTACACAGGATTTTTATATGCTGGTTTGATGATTGATGGCCAAGGCAATCCTAAAACATTGGAATTTAATTGCCGCATGGGTGATCCAGAGACTCAGCCCATCATGGTGCGTCTGAAAACCGATTTAGTTAAAGTGATGGAACACGCTGTCGAAGGAACACTCGATCAGATCGAACTCCAATGGGATAGGCGTACGGCACTCGGTGTGGTGATGGCCGCAGCGAATTATCCTGAATCACCACGCAAAGGCGATGTGATTAAGGGCATACCAGCTGAAACAGATGACAGCGTTACGTTTCATGCCGGCAGTGTGCTGGAAAACGATCAACTTAAAACAGCCGGTGGTCGCGTGTTGTGCGTGGTGGGATTAGGCGGCACCGTTCGCGTTGCTCACAAAGCCGCGTATGAAGCACTGGATAAAATTCATTTTGATGGCATGCAGTTTCGTCGCGACATAGGCTGGCGTGCTATGCGACGTCTATAAATTCAGTTTCATTAAAATTAAAAAAACGGGCGAAACTATGAGCGCACCCAATATTCAAGCCGTTAAAACCTGGCTGTTGTCACTACAAGCAACTATCGTTGCTGCCGTCGAAGCGGTGGATGGCAAAGAATTTATCAAAGACAGTTGGGAGCGCCCAGAAGGTGGCGGCGGTATATCGCGTTTGATTGAAGACGGTAATGTGCTCGAGCGCGGTGGTGTTGGCTTTTCTCATGTGACAGGTAGCAGTCTCCCTCCATCGGCAGCGGCCAATCGACCTGAAGTGGCGGGTCGCCCATGGGAAGCGATGGGTGTATCGCTGGTTTTTCATCCACGTAATCCCTATGCACCAACGGTACACATGAATGTGCGTTTTTTTACCACCACGGGCCCCAGTAAAGATCCTGTTTGGTGGTTTGGTGGCGGTATGGATCTAACGCCCTACTACGGCTTTACTGAAGATGCGAAACATTTTCATCAAACCTGCCACGACGCGCTAACGCCTTTCGGTGCCGATCTTCACACACAATTTAAGCAATGGTGCGATGAGTATTTTTATCTCAAGCATCGAAAAGAAGCACGTGGTGTCGGTGGTGTATTTTTTGATGACTTTAATGCGCCCGGTTTCGAGCAAAGCTTTGAGATGACACAAAATGTCGGCAATCATTTCATTGATGCCTATGTACCTATTCTTAAGCGCCGCAAAGATACGCCCTACGGTGAACGTGAACGTGATTTCCAAGCGTATCGTCGTGGACGCTATGTCGAATTCAATTTAGTTTTTGACCGCGGCACGTTGTTTGGCTTGCAATCGGGTGGTCGTACTGAATCTATTCTGATGTCGCTGCCGCCTATAGTGAAATGGCGTTACGACTGGAAACCTGAAGCGGGCACGCCCGAGGCTGCGCTGTATACCGACTTTTTGCCACATCGTGATTGGCTGACCGCATGATTATGGGTAATTAACCGGTGAACCCGCCTTGCATTTTGCTACTGGGTGGCAGTTTCGATCCAGTCCACGCGGGACACATCGGTCTGGCACATTATTTTTGTACCCTGCTACACCCAGATGAATTACGACTTATTCCGGCTGGTCAGCCGTGGCAAAAGCCAAACTTAAAGACTGATGCTGACCATCGCATCGCCATGCTGAAACTCGCATTCCAGCAGTGGCCTGTAAATGTGCATATCGATACCTTGGAAATCCAACGTAAAGGCCCAAGCTATACGGTCGATACTTTGCGTGAACTACGACGCACTCTGAGCGATCAAGCATCGCTGCTATGGATCATCGGTGCCGATCAATTGAGTAATCTTCACACTTGGTATGAATGGCGCGAGTTATTTGCATTAACTAATCTTTGCATCGCTGCACGTCCCGGCTACGTCATCGATCAAGCGGCTTTAGATACCGAGGTAGTGCACGAGATCAGCCGCCGCGTAGCGAATCCGTCTCAACTGAAACAAACAGCCTGTGGGCTGTGCTTTATTGCCTACAATCTGGCGTGGGAAGTTTCTTCCACGGCACTGCGTGAGTCACTACGACAAGGTGAGTCAGTTAAAGGCTTATTACCCACGCCAGTGCTAGACTACGCCCAACATCATCATCTTTATCAGACTACTTAATGGATATCAAAAAACTGCAGGCTCTAGTCATCGACGCTTTAGAGGATATTAAAGCGCAAGAGATTCGCCTCTACGACACAACTCACCTGACCAGCATGTTCGATCGTATAGCGATCGCTTCCGGTACCTCAAATCGCCAAACTAAGGCACTGGCTGCTTCAGTGCGCGATAAAGTTAAGGAAGCTGGAGGCCACATCGTCGGTATTGAAGGTGAAGGTACGGGTGAATGGGTCTTGGTCGATTTGGGTGACATGATCGTACACATCATGCAGCCGGCGATTCGCGCCTACTACCGCCTGGAAGAAATCTGGGGCGACAAAGAAGTGAAATTTGGAGCTGCCAAACGTTTATCCAGCGGGGCAAGCCCATCCTTAGTAAAAGGGCACCTCGTCGGATCTAAGCCAGCCCCTGCAGCAAAGGCCGCTGCTAAGAAAGCGCCTGCCGAAAAAGCGACTACAGAAAAAGTCACCAGAACTGCGAGCAAACCAATAAGGAAGCCCGTAGCTAAAGTCGCAACAAAGACTCCTACCAGAACGGCTGCTAAAACGGCTACTAAAACGGCTTCAAAAACACCCGCTAAAACAGCGAGTAAGACAGCGCGTAAAACGGCAGCTAAATCAGTAGTGAAAAAAGTACCTATTAAAAAAATTGTGGGTAAGACAGCTAGTAAAACCGCGAGTAAAAAAGCGCCCGCAAAAAGAGCATCGCCTCCTGCCAAGAAGGCCGCTAAAAAATCAGCTTCGCGCTGATTTGCGTGAGGCACCATGCAACTGATTGTTGCAGCCGTCGGTCACAAAATGCCCGCGTGGATCGAGACCGGTTTTCAAGAGTATGCCAAACGCATGCCTCCAGAATGTCGTTTGGTTCTCAAAGAAATTAAGCCGATTGAGCGCTCGTCGGGGCGCAACGCTGAAACCGTGATGGCTCAAGAAAAACTGCGGATTGAAACCGTGTTACCGAAAGGCGGCTATCTGGTTGCGCTGGACGAGCATGGGCTGGATCTGACAACCATGCAGCTATCTCAGCACTTAACTCAATGGCAACAGCAAGGGCGTGATGTTACATTTGTTATTGGTGGCGCGGACGGGCTAGACGCGGAATTCAAAAAGCAAGCCAACATGTTGATGCGCGTGTCGAGCTTGACCCTGCCGCATGGAATGGTTCGAGTTTTACTCGCCGAACAACTATATCGCGCCTGGTCGATTACAAAAAATCACCCCTATCATCGGGCATCGCTTTAAACATTCTTCATTTAATATCCGTATTGTTTAGCTAGATACGAACACATCAGGATAATTTGCATGGCGATGGCCGACCACAAGATTTATCTCGCATCGAAGAGCCCACGCCGACGTGAGCTACTGCGCCAAATTGGCGTTGAATTCGAGCTGCTGATGCTGCGTGAAGAATCTGGCCGTCATGGCGCCGTCTCTGAAGAAGTACATCCTGGCGAGGCGCCAGAAGATTACGTCACACGTATCGCTCGTGAAAAAGCACAAAGTGGATGGAATGCTGTGCAATGGCGTAAGCTGCCGCTGCGCCCGGTGTTAGCGGCCGATACAACCGTTACACTCGATGGAAACATTCTAGGAAAACCAGCGAATACTGACGAAGCAATGCGTATGCTGCGCTCCTTATCAGGTCGTACGCATCAAGTGCTGACGGCCGTTGCAGTAATTACGAATGGTGAGTTAAACGAAGCACTACAGCGCTCAGAGGTTAGCTTTATCGATTTATCAGAATCCAACTTGCGCGCCTATTGCGCACTCGCTGAGCCATACGACAAAGCCGGAAGTTATGCCGTACAAGGACAAGCAGCACAATTTATAGAACGTATAAACGGCAGCTACTCCGGCATCATGGGTTTGCCTATTTTTGAGACCTCACAATTACTGATCCAGGCAGGCATCAAACTTTTATGAGCGAAGACCTTTTAGTTAACATCACGCCGCAAGAGACTCGTGTCGCCCTGATACAGCAAGGTGCTGTGCAAGAGCTACATATAGAACGTACGGCATCACGTGGACGCGCCGGCAATATCTACTTAGGCAAAGTAGTGCGCGTACTGCCCGGCATGCAATCGGCTTTTATTGATATTGGCCTAGAGCGTGCTGCTTTCTTACATGTTGCCGATATCTGGGATTCGCGTCCCCAAACAGGCACCAGCAACACTCCTACTCCGATTGAAAAGATTTTATTCGATGGTCAATCCTTGCTGGTGCAAGTGGTAAAAGATCCTATCGGCACAAAAGGCGCGCGGCTCTCAACACAAATCTCTATCGCTGGCCGCATGCTGGTCTATCTACCGCAAGATCCGCACATCGGCATCTCGCAGCGAATAGAGAGCGAAGCAGAGCGCGAGCTATTGCGCGAACGCTTACAAAAATTAGTCCCTGCCGATGAAAAAGGCGGATTCATTATTCGCACTATGGCCGAGGATGCCAGCGAATCTGATTTAGCGATGGATGTCGCTTACCTTCGAACTACCTGGGATCACATATCGCAGGAAAGTAAACGAAATCCTGCTCCTGCTTTGCTATACCAAGACTTAAGTCTGGCGCAGCGAGTATTGCGTGATTTTGTGAATGAAGAAACCACCACAATACAAATTGACTCACGTGAAAATTTTCAAAAGCTGAGTGAGTTTTCTCAAAGCTATACGCCATCAGTCTTACCTAAGCTCACTCACTACACAGGTGAGCGGCCTCTCTTTGATTTATATGCCGTCGAAGAAGAAATCGAACGAGCGCTCGGTCGACGCGTTGATCTGAAATCTGGCGGCTATTTGATCATTGAACAAACCGAGGCCATGACAACGATTGACGTCAATACCGGCAGCTACGTTAATGGTCGAAATTTTGATGACACGATTTTCAAAACTAATCTCGAAGCCGCACATGCGATTGTCCGGCAACTGCGCTTAAGAAATCTAGGTGGAATTATTATTCTTGATTTCATCGACATGGAAAATGCCGAGCATCAAGCTGCCGTACTTTCAGAATTACAAAAAGCGCTAGCGCGTGATCGTACTAAAACGACTATCTCGGATTTTTCTGCATTAGGATTGGTAGAACTCACACGCAAACGTACCCGCGAATCATTGGCCAACATTCTCTGTGAATCGTGCCCTGCGTGTCACGGCAAAGGCCTAGTAAAAACACCACGTACCATTGCCTACGATATATTGCGTGAATTGTTACGCGAAGCGAAGCAATTTAATCCTCGTGAATTCCGCATCTTGGCTTCACAAGTTGTGATTGATATGTTTCTCGAAGAAGAATCTCAACACTTAGCTATGTTAGGTGATTTCATAGGCAAGCCTATTTCATTGCAAGTCGAGACTATGTATCACCAGGAACAGTACGATATTATTTTGATGTAATGAATCCGCACGTCATCATCACCAATATGAAGAAACGCTACACCGGCGTTTCTGGCACGATCAATGCGCTGATGCCTGTTCAGGCAAGTGATCTGGAGATTGGCTTCGTAGGCGAAGACCTACCCGGCGCCCAACTCGCTAAAGCGCAACATCCCCAAAACTTTCATTATCTGTCCGTATGGCAGGCGATCGCTTTGTCACGAAAAAAACTTCCTGATGGCCGTCATCGTATTTGGCATGTGCGGCGCGATCCTGAAATGATGTTGGTAATCTTTCTGCGCGATGTATTGAGATTTCCGATCAAACTGGTATTTACCTCGGCAGCAAAACATCGACACTCATGGTTTCCACGCTGGTTAATCAGCAAAATGGATGGCGTGATCGCTACCACACCTGAAGCTGCCAGCTTTGTGCCGAACACGACGAAAGTCGTGTTTCATGGCGCTAGCTTAGAGCGGTTCACACCGCCAGAAAATAAATCTATCGCATGGCAGCGCACGGGCCTGCCCGGCAAATTGGGGATTGGCTTGTTTGGGCGCATACGTCCCACCAAGGGTACCGATATTTTTGTCGATGCGATGATCAAAGTCCTACCCGACTATCCCGACTTCACCGCGATTATTACCGGTCAAGCCCTGGCTGCAGAAGACAACTACAAACAGACAATGGATGAGAAAATACGCGCCGCAGGCTTGGCAGAACGTATTGTCTTTCTGGGTAATCTAGCAGCCGATCAGATTCCAATTTGGTATCAGAACGTTGCTATCATGGTTGCCTGTCCGCGCTATGAACCTTTTGGTATCACGCCTTTGGAAGCGATGGCCAGCGGATGCGCAGTTGTAGCTAGCCGCACCGGCGCGTTTGAATACATCGTGCAGCCTGGGCAAACCGGTGAGCTCGTGCCCACCGGTGATGTCGATGCTCTTGCAGTGGCCGTAAAAAAATTGATGTCAGATACACGTACCATTGAACATATGGGTCGCGCTGGTCGCGCCCGCGTAACCGCAGAATTTTCGATTGAAAAGGAAGCTCAAGGCATAGCTGATGTGTATCGCACTGTGCTGCAAGCCGAATAAATTATGACCTTATCTATTACTCCCGTTATTCTTTCCGGTGGCAGCGGCTCACGCTTGTGGCCTTTATCACGTGCTAAACGACCCAAACAATTTCTCGGCGTGACCGAAGAACTTTCACTGTTTCAGCTCACACTACAACGCTTACATGACATTCCGGGTGTTCAAGCTCCCGTCATCGTTTCTAATCAAGAGCATCGTTTTCTAGTCGCAGAGCAGTGCCGTGAAGCTGGCTTAGCGCCTGATGCAATTTTGCTCGAGCCGTTTGGCCGTAACACCGCACCTGCGATCGCCGTTGCTGCCTTTCATGCCCGCAAAGCGGGAGACGATCCCGTATTACTAGTGCTACCTTCAGACCATATCTTTACTCGGCCCGAAGCATTCAAAGATACCGCCCTACTGGCTGCGCAAGCAGCGGCTCAAGGTAAGTTGGTGACCTTCGGCATTCTTCCCACTCAAGCAGAAACAGGCTACGGCTATTTGAAGGTTGGACAATCGACCGATATTCACGGAGTCCATCAGGTTGCTCAGTTTGTAGAAAAACCCGATAGCGTAACTGCAGAAAAATATGTCGCCTCGGGCGAGTATTTTTGGAACAGTGGCATGTTCATGTTTAAAGCATCAGCGTATTTAAACGCTTTGGCAAAATATCAACCAGAGATGCTGAAACAATGCGAACTAGCCTATAGCAAAGCTCACGTTGATCTTGATTTCATACGACTCGATGAACAAGCAATGACAGCCTGTCCATCAGATTCAGTTGATTACGCTGTCATGGAAAAAACTGATCAAGCCGCTATGGTGACATTGGACGCTGGCTGGAATGATGTCGGTGCTTGGTCAGCCGTGTGGCAGGTGCTACCCAAGGATGCTGACGGCAATGCGCTTCGCGGTGATGTAATTGCCCAGGACGCCAGTGACTGTTATGTCCATGCCGATTATCGCCTAGTGACTTTGTTGGGGGTTAAAGACTTAATCGTCATTGAAACGTCTGATGCTATTTTGGTGGCTGACAAAAATGCTGCGCAAGATGTGAAAAAAATCGTCAATGCACTGTCAGCGAAAAAACGTAGCGAAACTGATCTGCACCGCGAAGTATTCCGACCCTGGGGCTCGTTTGACTCACTAGGTAATGGAAAAAACTATCAAGTGAAAAGCATACGCGTCAAACCCGGCGGCAAACTCTCATTGCAATATCACCATCACCGCGCAGAACATTGGGTCGTCGTATCAGGCACAGCAAAAATACTCATCGGAGAAAAGAGTCAGCTGGTTACCGCTAATCAGTCGGTCTACATTCCTCTGGGTGAAAAGCACATGCTGGAAAATCCAGGCAAAGAATGGCTAGAGTTGATTGAAGTACAGTCGGGAAGTTACTTAGGCGAAGATGATATCGTCAGGCTAGAAGATATTTACGGCAGGGCGAATGACGGAAAACAGTAACAAGGCTTTGCTTCCTCGCATCGCGATTGGTTTTTTCGGCATCACACGCTCGCTGAAGTGGACACTACCCTCCATTCAAAAAAATATCATAGCGCCGGCTCGTGAGCTGGGCGAGACCCGGCTTTTCGCTCATTTCTTTCAGCAAGAGCATATTAATAATCCACGTACAGGTGAGAATCAATCTCTTGATACGAATGAATATCAACTATTAGAGTGCGACGAAGTCGAATTAGAAAAACCTGGAAACTGTCTAGCTAGGGCAAATTACGACTGGATACTCTCACACGGCGACGCTTTTCATGATGAAGGAAAATCGTTGGCCAATCTCATTCACCAATTACATTCGCTGCAACACGTTGGGCGAATGATCGATGCCTGGCAGCCGGATGTGATGTTATTAGTAAGACCAGACCTCACCTATCACGATAATTTCGCTAAGGTCATCGCAAAACACGTAGGCTCTTCCTCGACGAAGCTCACCATCCCTGATTGGCAGTGGTATGGCGGCTATAACGATAGGTTTGCTGTATGTGGACGAGACGCCGGTAGAATCTATTCAAATCGAATCGAATTGATATCAGACTATCTAAATAAAACAGGGGGGCCACTCCCTGCTGAGCGCTTTCTACGATTTAATTTGCATAAAGCAAGGATATCCGTAAAAGCATGCTCGTTACGAGCGAGTCGCACCAGAGTCAATGGAAAAATAATTGAAGAGAATTTTAAGCCAGCGTCGCTGGGTAAGCACCTCAAAAGAGCGCTACTAAAATACTTTGTTTAAAGCCCCAAACATCTGACAATCATTCCCAATAACTTTTTCAATCTCATACCCAAGGTTTGACGCCATAAATGCCAGGGTTCTGAAAATTAATGGTTGATAGTTAAAAAAATTATTTATAAATTCATAGCGCCCATAGAAAAACACATTTTCGTCAAGAAACTTTAGACAGCTGTTTGCACTAGTATGCCAAACAGATGAATCAACAGGATCAAGAATGCCTAAATCAATAGCTGTTGTTTATCACTACTTCGAAAAAAATTTAAAGTACAGAGATAATCTAATTTTTTTCCTCAGCGTTGGAATTCTTGATCAGCATGACTATTACATAGTTATAGCAGGCGAATGTACTGTTAATTTTCCTCAAAAAGATAATGTTTTTTTTATAAAGACAGAAAATAAAAATAATGACTATGGTGGATATTCCGAGTTTATAAAAACTCAAAATATAAAAAACTACGATTTTTTTATTTTCATCAATTCATCCGTACGTGGTCCATTTTTACCTAGCTACTCATCACTAGATTGGACCTCCCCTTTTATTAACAAGCTTTGTAATAAAACGCACCTTGTTGGTTCCACAATAAATTTACTTCCTACTTCCAGCATCCATTCAAAAAATTTTGAAAATAAATTTTCTTATCCACCCCCATATACTCATGTACAGACAACATCGTATGCTCTAACTGCAGAGGCGTTACAACATCTAATTTATATTGGTTTTTATGATAACGACAGATTGATGAGCAAAGATGAAGTTATCGCATTTTACGAATTGAGACTATCAAGAGAGATAATTAAAAAGGGCTGGAATTTTTCCTCTTTGTTACCTTTTTACGATGATATAGACTATCGCCAGCATAACGGGGTTATTGATAATTTTTCTGCAAAGGATGGTGATTTACTTTTTAAGAAGAGTTTTTTCGCACGAACATTAAATCCATATGAAATAATTTTCATTAAAGTTAGTCGAAATTTACTCCCTCCAGAGGAACTAGACTCTTATACTTACACAGCACTTTGCAAACAATCTTCAAAAAAATTATTTTTAGAATCTGAAGAATTGTTTAATAAAAATCGAGAAAATATTAAAAAATTTTCTTTACTTAGAAAAAAATATCAAAGAATTTATAAATTTTTTGGAGTCCGTAATCTTCTGTCGAGGATGTCCAGGTTTATCTAAGCCTTGTTTTTTGATCTTGAGGAATTACTGTGTTTTAATTTAACTGAATATCTTTTCCAGACTAAAGTAAACTCCAGCGAGAAACCCTAAAGAAATTATAATAATTAAAACTATGCGCAGATATTTTTTCCTTGTGCACTTACAAGAGAACCAAAATCTAGTGCATTTAAAATTTTTATCTCTAGGCAATCCACGATGCAAATCATAAACTTTCAAATCCTGCTTACTACCAATCCATTGTTCCGCTAAAAATCTATTGGTGTTGTCAGGTAACGGTAGCTCCCTAATTACCTCTGAAGTAGCCCACCAGTAGTTTCCCGCAAAAAATGAATTAGTATTTGGCTCAGTATTAAACCAATGAATTAAATTAGGATATTTCTTATGGGTTAGCCAAAAACAACCTATAGCCTCATAAGAGCTCAATCGATGAACAGATTCAGTCCAATTCCTTAGGTTGTAGTACTCCATCGTACTCATCCAACACTTATTAGAACGATTAGCATATGCAGCTGATTTTGAATGTGCGTAAAAATAATAGCCTTGATGAGACTTAGAATGCTCACGCATTTTTTCCAGAGTAACTTGCTCATACCCCTTTTCAACCTCAACAACGATCTCTATCGGGATTTCATTGGTGTGAGATAAAAGCAGTTCTTTAATTTTTTCTCTATTAACATCTGATCCGACAATACCGATACATAATTTTTCAAGATGCTTAGAAAGATTACTCGAAATGAGATTATTGAGATGCACTGTGATTGCATTAACTGAATTTTTACCATCAGCATAAGAATGATAAAAGTGATAAATTTTTTTTTCTAAAAACATGTCGTATACAGATCGAAAGTGATAGTTTTTTTATTTAAATTTTATTTAACTTTACCAGCTTTTATAAAGATATCACTGATAATTAAACGAGAGTTTCCTGATAGCCCCGAAGACTCCCCCAAATCTAAGACAGTTTCAAAATGGCGCCTTCCGGATACATGGGAGTCAATCTTGCTGGTCAAACTTCTTAATTCCACTGCCTAATCAGCCAATCAATATTACCGATCCGCCTATACCACGTACTTCCCCCACCATCCACGACATCCTGCATTTTCAGATTACCAGCAAACACGACGATTTTTGCACCTTCAGGAATAAACGGGTCCTGAAAATAACTTCTCCAGTAGCGAGGAATGCAGTGGTTTTTAAAGCTAACACACCATTTTTTGGGCCAGTAGTGTAAAAGGCCTCGCTTATCTAATTCATAACTCATAAATTGTTGAGAAATCTTGAATGCGCTTTGCGCGGCAAGGGGATCTCGTACAAATTCATCCAAAATATCGCTGTGTGCACCCATCTCCATTTTAAACACTGACGAATTACCAACGCTATTTAAAAATTTATCTTTCGCGGGAGTTAATTTACGTAGTGGCTTGGATCGGAACAAATCCATATCGCGAATGATTACAAATTTTTCAGGATGATCAAAAAAACTCTCTAGTCGATCTACTACGACCAAATCCAAATCCAGAAAGAGCGCCTTACCAGTTAATCCAAAAACATCTTTACCTAGCAAAGCAAGTTTTCGCCAGCGCAGATCCTGATGCTGAGGCGGCAAACCCAAGCTCGGCAGCGGGAAAATCTCAATACCATGATCGATACCTGTAGCGTCATCAGTAAAACAAATAAATCGATGCGGATAACTCAGATTACGAGCGACACCATTACGTAAACGGTTAACGTATTCTGGACCGTAGGCATTACCCCACTTCATGCAGAGGACGAGAACGGGCTGTGAAAGAGTAATCAAATGAGGCTCCTACTTGCTACGAAAAAGAACTGCGAACAATCTTGAGTTGACCGTCAACTTTAATGGGTAGTTAGTAGCACATAGCTTCCCGATGAATAAAGCGGCTCGCCGCATAGCGATAATTTTTCTGTCTGCGCTGGATTAACAGTAAGGACATGACTCACATTGAGCTGCTTGATAGAGTCACACTTGCCCTCATAAATTTCACGCTTGAATTGTATTCGCTTGTACCAAAGTACGATCTCATACCGCGTTGTAGGAACAAATTTCCAACTTACTAAAGTAGGTCTATTAATTAGCTGCTCGAAATTCATGGAGTTCAGTGGCTTACCAGAGCTTTCTGGTATCAAGATCACTGTGCCCTCTGGAATATTTGTACGTATCCATTCAACCAGCTGTTTTTCTTCGTCGCCCAAACTGCGTATCAAGCTGTCTGGTGAGCTGCGTACTATACCCGGTAACTTAATTACCAATGCTCCTGCTGCCACCAGAACAAAGAGGCCATTAATTATCTTTAAGCGCTTCTCGCTGTCAGCTATCCAAAGTTTGTTCACTGCGTCGAACAAAATCAACAAGCACAAAAGGTAAATGAATGAGGCAGGTCGAAATAAATAAAATTTTCCAAGTAGCTGTGTATCTCGATCAAACCATGCAACTACCAAGGCAGCTATTAAATACAGGTGTAAGCCACCTACCCACAACACAAAATTAGAATTCCAGAATAATTGTCGCCGCTTGACCAGATATAAAAAACCGGAAAAAACCAAAAAGAGAACAAACCCACCTGTCCAACGAAAATGCCCCTCTTTGAATGGAGCAACATGGTGAGGATTACGTATATCAGAATATATTTGGTCAATAGTAAATTCCAAGCCAGACATATCCGGCGCTGGAAGAATTTGATTTTCGTAGATTAAAAGCCAGATCATTGGCAGCACTAGTACCGTGAAGCTAAGTGTGCCCATTGCTAGCTGCTTACGATTATGACCATTCAGAAAGAGGTAAACAAATAGCGCGCCAGCCCAAAATCCGCCAACTAAAAAATGAAAATAAGTTGCGAAAGCTAACAACCCAACCACAGGCACAAGACGACCATGAATTACTAAACCAACCGCTAACATCACCAGAATGTAAGCGAACACCTTTCCTTCGCTACCACCGAATATCCACTCACCGGCGAAATAGGCTTGATGAGCAACAAGCAGAAAAAAAATCAATGCAAAGCAAGCGGTCTTAACTTCTATACGAAGAGCTCGCGTCATTTTTACGTAAGCAATAGCCAAAGCTATCATCAAGACGAATCGCGAAAGAAACCAAGCCACATCTAGTCCCAGATAGCGGACTGCCAAACCCATAACGATATCGGTCGCTATCTTTGTTAGCTGTTGACTGTTGACGGCATACAGCTCGGTAAACGTACCGGGATCGAGGTGATGCATTGCTAATGCAAAGTAGTTCAGCTCATTACCTGTCCAGGCCACCGGGTACATCACTGGCATGGCAATTAAACAAGTCAAAATGACTTGCCAGATGAAATCATGCTCTCTAATACGATTTGAGATGAAGCTCATCAGCCAATCTTTACTAGAGGTTTTTAAGGAACTTGAGCACTAGTTTTTTTCTTTAGCAGACTGTGGTGTTCCGTCAGGATAAATGTACTGGTCGAGTCCCCGCTCGGTCCACTTTAATTTGAGCCTGCGGGTATTACTTCGTATACGTTCGCTATTAGCCTGCATCTCTGGCGTGACGTATCCTCGACCGTGATCAAGGTGTACGCAAATAGTGGAATAGCGAATACGCTTTGCTTTTACACCCGAGTGTCGTAAGCGCCGACCAAACTCAGCATCTTGACCACCGTACTGCATATTTTCATCAAAACCATTGACCGCGATAGCCCATTTTTTATAGCACGAAGAATTATGACCATTCCACGAAGCTTTAATCGGCATGTAATTCAACAAGTCACCCACTAGTCCATGCGAAGAAAGCTTTAGTCCATTAACACCAATGCTCATACCTTGTTGCCGCAACCAATCAGCTGAAAATACACGCTGGCTGGTCACATCTTCTTTTGTAATATCTTTGCTGATATCCAAAGGTAACTTGAAGTAGCCACCAGAAAGATAATAACCGTCCTCTGCATGACGTAGGTGTTCGGCTACGAAGTCTTCGCGCGGTATGCAATCGCCATCAGTAAAAATAAGATAATCACCCTGTGAAGCAGCAATCGCTTTATTTAAGATTCGACTTTTTTGAAATCCTTCATCAGGCTGCCAGACATGCTTTATCGGTAGCGCTGAGTCTGCGCTCAGACGCGCGATGCGATCTCGCGTGTCGTCACGCGAACCATCATCCGCAATAACGATCTCGAAATCGCGTACCGTCTGCGCAAAAAACCCCCATAGGACTTTTTCCATCCAATCAGGTGAGTTATATGTCGAGAAAATAACGCTGGTTTTCATGCGTATCCTGAGCCTGCCAAAACAATCATTACTTTCGACGGGCCTCTTGAGTGCCATGCCGCGGCGAGTTGAATGCGGACACAAGGCGAGTACGGAAATAAAAAAGTGATTATACAAAATGAATCGCACTGTCCCGCGAATTTTTACCTACGATCGCCAGCTTGCAAATCTACTGACCTGAGCATCCGAGTGCATTAGAATGCCAGTACTCGACCCGTTTTCGTTAGCCAGCCGCCTCGTATGATTCAAAAAAAAGTCATCATCTGCATTAATTGGGGTACTAAGTACGGCCCGACCTATATCAATCGCCTGTATGCCATGGTGGCACGCAATATCACGCCTCCTTTCGAGTTGGTCTGCTTTACTGACAATGCGTCCGGTATTCGACCAGAAGTGCGCTGTGAAGAACTACCCCCACTCGATGCCCGTCTACCTGTCGGCACGCCAGGTATCTGGCAAAAATCACGGCTCTGGGGACCCAAACTAGCCGACCTAAAAGGGCCTGTTTTGTTTATGGATCTGGATCTGGTCATCACCGGCAATCTCGATGGATTTTTCGAGTATGGCGATCCTGAGAGTGTCGTACTGTGTAGAAATCAGTTAGCCTCGCTCGGTAGCTTTGGTCAGTTCGAGCGCAAGGGTCAAACATCGGTATTTCGTTTTCCGGTTGGGAAGCTTTACCCGCTTCAACAAATGTTTGCGAATCATCCGCAAGCCATCGCAGACAAATACCGATTCGAGCAACGCTTTGTGACAGCGAACGCACCTGGTGGAGTTAAATTCTTTCCCACAAATTTGATAGCCCACTTTAGGCAGAATTGTGCCGTCACGTTTCCATTGAATTTTTTTTTCCCGCCCCGAATTCCGAACAATGCTCGTATCGTAATTTTCCCGGGTGATCTGCTACCCACTCATGCGATTGAGGGACGTTGGGGTCCGAACGGATTGCTATTTAAATCGAGGCTGAGCTACATAGCTGCAGTTTTATCGCCAAAATTTACGGGGCGCGGTCGATTTTCTTCTTTACGGCATTTCATTTTGCCGGCTCTCTGGGTCGATGAGATCTGGCGAGAATAAAACTATCACATAGATAAATTGTCTCGCTGCTGGTTATCAACTGGCTAGCAGTTTGCTTTGCCTGCACTGCAGACTGGTGAGAATAAATATTTGAAGTATGAACAGTTAATCATCGAGTTCTAGATCAGTATTGTCCATTTTACGGTGCTTGCTCAATTCGCAGATTAATGGCCTTGAAGGCCGAATTATCATTAGGGAAGACCTTGGGACGTTAGGATCCAATTATTACATTTTGTATCTCACGGATTCGTCAATCAACCGAACCCAACCAGCAATAATATTATTTTGCTTATCGCCAAGGTATTTGAAAGCATCAGTATGATTTTCTTTTACTGAAGCCATATACCTTTTAATATCAAATAAAGTTGTGTCATCTTTTAACTCAAATATATAGTCCCTTAATGTTTGATCCCAATGTGTAAAGAATCTATTTGTTAGAACACTTTTTCGGGCTAACACTGCAAGCTCAAGACGGTTAGAGCTTTTAGTAGTATCCAAATCATTGGTATTGCCATACGTTATAAATACCAAATTACATTCAGACAAATTTTTTTTCATGGCATCAATTGACCAAGTAGATACAAATATTTTCTCAGTGACTCCAGCTTGAGCTATGTAATCACGAATCTGATCAGCATCATTTGATACGATATAAAACTCCAATATTTTATTATTTGAATGTATTTCTTTAAATAGCGGATGTGACAAAGAGCTTATGAATAATTTTAGCGATTCAGATGGCCCGGGTCTAATTTTCGCCCAGCCAGCGTGGCCAAACCATAGAACTTTCAACTTATGAAAATTTTCATCATACGAAACTTCGGGAAGACAAAGTTCATCGAGAGCATCTTCTATAATGTGTATTTTGAAATGAAATTTATCTGGAAGAGAGTCACGCAATTTAACGGTTGGTACTGTAATGAAATCTGCGAGCTGTAAAATATTTAAAAGACTAAAAGTATTTTTTTCACCTAAATTTTTATTAAGCAAATGATTATCACTCATATCGATGATAATTTTTTTACCTAAAATTTTAGCGATCTTTATAAATCTATATGTTTTTTTATCGGTGGCTGGCTTAGAGGCGATCAAAAAATCTGCTTTTAACAACCGAAAGTAATTGATGAGAAAAGAAACTGCACGAAAAAATAGAAACTTTGTTTTGAATATAATCAAAGTTTGACTTTCGTTTCCAGTATCAGATATGACTTTCTGAAACGGCAAAAGTCTAAGCCTGTGGCTTGCGATATTTGGATTTACATCTAGAAACAAAAAAATCATTTCAATCTTTTTTATAAAAAAACTCTGCTTTAGAGCTCAATTTATATCTACAGGCAAAATTTGAAAACTTAGACACAATCAATTCAGATAATTTAATAATTACTTTTCTAAAAATTAAATTATTTGGAATGTAATAATTAACAGATCGCATAAAAATAATAGGAGAACCGTAATATTTACTACGTAACAAACTTATATTGAAATTAAAGGGTAAAAAATGTTCGAATATTTTTCGTGAAGGTATAGCAAAGTGTCTTGGGGCTTCTAGACCAAACCAATATCCTTGAAAAAATCTTGAGGAAAAGCTGTCCGCAACAGGTGATCTGATGATCAATATACCGCCTGTTTTTAATTCACTAACTAACTTACTTAAAACCTGTATCGGATTGGGTAAGTGCTCTAGGCAGTGTGAGATATTAATGTGATCAAATTCATGCTTACTGTTCGTGTATTGATCAGGGCTAATTACTGTTACATCCAAATCCACCAATCTTCTTTTGGCAGCCTCTACATCAAAATCGACAGCGTATAAAAGAGACCCTGGAAAAATATTCGACATTTTGTAGAGATAGTCTCCAGATCCTGCACCATAATCTAAAATTTTCAAACGCCTGTCAAAATTAAAATATGACTTCAACCTTTTATCAGTTTCACTAATTGAAACCGTTCTTTTTGTTTTATATGGGTCATATTGGCCGGCATCGTATATTTTTTTCAATTCTGATTCTATCGGCTGATCAATCAAATTCAACGAATTGCACGACGCACACCTTACATATTTATAGGTTTGATTTGAGTCAGAAGTAAAATCACGGGTTTGGGTAATCCGACAATTTTGTTTAAAGATCTCTTGTGAATGACACCATAAACAAGATGAAATTTTTTTAGTAGCTATCATTGATTTTTAAAAGCATTTACACATAATCAAAAGGAAATTACAGCACTACAAGCAAGGAAATCTAGATTTAAATATTGATGTACAAGCGTTCGGCTTCGCGAAATTTTTTGCTTTTTCATCTTAAATTCCGCATCTGCAATCATAAGCTATTTGCCAATTTGAGAATGAACATTAACCCCAATCGTTGGCTGGAAAACGCCTTACAAAACTGATTTCGCAGACAGTTAAATAGTGTTACTGCCCATATAAGGCCGTCAATCTAGATGTCATTGGTGAGTACCAAACCCCGATTTGTCTCAATATTTCTCAGTGCTACCGAATTAGGGACTGCATTTATATATGCATTTTTTCGATGTCTCTTTTGAATTCATGCTTTATGGCTTGGCTCCTAAACTCAAATTTAGCATAGATCAATTTCGATTTAAGGCGACCCCGATTAGGGCAAAACACAATGTACCTCTGATCAATTTTAATAAGTATATAAATCTGATATTGTTCGGTATGCAAAAGTACTCACAGGGCATCTGCTTCTGCTGCTAGCTAACCTGATGGCGTTGATGCTAAACGGCTCAGTCTACCAATCCGCTTACCAACGCAGCAACCCTTACTTTATTTCAACTTTATTTTACGTTTCTAAATTTATTTATGATCAAAAAATTTCTTGCATTTCTTAAATTCAATTTTATAAGTAAATCTGCTTACTCAAAAATTTTCCGACGCGAAGACAAACTTCCAGTTAGTGGGTTCACACCTACGCTTATTGGACCAAGCCAATTGGAGCATCTCTCTGATGATGACTTTAGCCGAATTAATGAAATTTTGCCTTGGAAATGCTTCACAAGTGATGGCCATGGAAGACGATTTGGAAATCTTGCTTGGAAAGGAAAACGCGATAACTTACAGTCAATTCCTGATCCCCGAATAGTTGAATTGGACAGATTATTTAATTTGAGTGATAAATCTGTTCTGGAATTGGGTTGTTTTGAAGGCGTACATACATTAGGTATCGCACTAAAAGCTGAATCAATCTTCGCAGTCGATTCTAGAATTGAAAATGTAATCAAAACAATTGTTCGTGCCAACCTTTATGGATTTAAGCCAAGCGTATCAGTATGCGATCTTGAAAAAAATGAAGATGTAAAAAGACTTCCTACGGTTGACATTATTCATCATGTTGGCGTTCTGTATCACTTAACAGATCCAATTTCTCATCTCATACAAATTGGAAAATTAGCACGGTATGGATTTCTACTTGACACGCATTATGCGACAGATGAAATGGCAACACACCAATTTAATGAGCCTCATAGTTCTTACAAATATTATATTCATAGAGAACACGGACGCGATGAAGTATTTTCAGGTATGTATGATCATGCAAAGTGGCTTAAATTGAATGACATAAAAGAAATCCTATCTCAAATAGGTTTTTCCGATATTGTTGTATATAAAGACGACAAAAAACAATTCGCCCCAAGAGTTACTATCTATGCTGCTCGCCCAGGAATGATGCGCAATTTATAATTTACGGGATGTTTTTCTCATTCAAATAACTGGAATCAATTTTTTTTATAGGATTTTTTCCAATTGTTCGAAACACTTCATTTAATTCTGCGCCAATGTAAATTAATTCGTAGCCATCTGGAGTTTGAAAAATGTTCAATAGAACTGCCGTCATGCTGTCTCCAACAATAATCTTTCCTCTGAAGTTTTTGAGAATTAATTCAGTTTGAGCACCATACATATGCTTGCCCCAGTGTTCTGGCACATCTTTTAACCTTTTATTGGGATTCGAATGAACCAAATAAGTAACAGTCTCATTCTCACCAATATAAGTGGAAGCAACTTGTAAGTTAACACCCGTTGATTCAACCACGACAACATCGGTAGTTGGCGGTCCAAACCCAGCATCGCCTTCCAGAAATATACTTATTGATGCTGCCTTTATTACAGGTGTATCTCGTATCCAAACAGGAAAACCTTCATATTCCTTGAATGTTGTAAAGCTATTAGCAACAACCGGAATTTTGGAGAAATTCTTAGGAATAATTCTTAAAGTATCTAATCCATCATCCAAGTAGTGAATTTTTTTTACTAAACGAGGATCGCTTGTATTGAAAAATACTCGATCGTGTGGAACAAATATCTTTTCAAAAAAATCATATCTCAATAATCTCTTAACTATTGACCGAACAAGCTTTGTGTCTGTTAAGTGGATGCATCTCAATGATGATTTGATATTCACTCTTGAATGAATGAGCATCAAATCATATTTTTCTATGTGAAAAACTGCGCACTCATAAGATATTTGATTGGCACAAAAAAATAATTTCATATTCTGTAATTATCAACTTCTTAAAACGTTATTGCGCAGCCGTTTCTTTGTGATTATTTAAGTACTATTCAAGCAAATTGATGTCCACTTAAATCAGAGCTCTCTCTGTTCACAATAGTTTATTTTTTTTACAGCATCCCGCCACTCATCAGAAAAATCTACATCTTTATATTCGTTGAAATATGGGCCACCGACTGTCCAATGAATATTTTTTATATCGTTTGGTGGTTCTGCATACTCACCGACAAGCCAATTCCATCGAACGTCAAGTGCACCAATTTCATCATCTTTCAGCCATGAAAATCGGTGTAATTCCATTGGAGTTGCGTTGTTAACGAAATTTAGGTCAACTTTTTTATTAGCTTGATGTCCACAGTTCCACAACACAACAGATGACCAATTTTTTCTTGGGTATTTATACTGGACTGTGTTCAGATATTTTATATCGTCTTTTGGTTCATAACTATGCTGAACGCAATATACTGCTTTTCCTGGCTGCTCATTGATGACATTTAAAATTTCAGCGATATCAACGCGAACCAACATGTCACAATCGAAAAATACTGAATAGCCGGAGTAATCACTAAGGTACGGGACTAAAAACCTAGATATGGAAAACTCATTTGATTGCTTCGAATCTATTGGCCGGGTAAAAATTTTTCTCAGGTTCACTTGATTAACCGGAACAAATGAAATTGGAATTGATGATTTTTCCATTATCGAGTGAGCCATTGTGTGCCAAGCCACTGCTTCTCTCTGATCATAGCCAATAAATATCCTTAACATTTCTTGCCTCCCAAAAATTTCATCATAGGTGAATAAAGTATAGAAGCCTAGGTAACCCCCGCTTCAAATTGAAAGGTCGTCTGAAGTAGAGACTAAGCCACCATGGCTCACCGCTGATACGAGTTGATTCAGCCCTGTGCCATATGTGGGCGCTCATGATTGTAGTTCCACATTCATTGCGTTACAAATTCTTGCACTTCTTCAATCGAATCTAACAACTGCTACGCTAGCGCGATAGGTTCGGCTTTTACTGGAAATTACTTTTAAAATGCGCACTAAGAATTATCCGCAAACTGCAAATGATACAAATGGGCATAGACGCCATTTGCTGCCAGCAGCTCTGCATGGCTGCCTATCTCTGTAATCCTACCCTCTTGAAGCACAACAATACGATTAGCATGTTCAATCGTAGACAATCGATGGGCAATCACCAATGTGGTTCGATTTTTCATCAGCGTATCTAAGGCCATCTGCACTGCACGTTCTGATTCGGTATCTAAGGCTGATGTAGCCTCATCTAAAATTAGTATCGGTGCATTTTTATAAATCGCTCGAGCAATGGCTAAACGCTGACGCTGCCCACCTGATAGACGCATGCCGTTATCACCAATCAAGGTCTCATATGCCTCTGGCAAATTAACTATGACGTCTGCCAGATGAGCTGCACGCGCTGCCTCCTCAATTTTTTGTCGATTGGGGTTCGGATCTCCATAGGCAATGTTGGCTGCAACAGTGTCATCAAATAGCACCACGTGCTGACTCACCATCGCCATTTGTGCACGCAAACTTGCTAGTGCAATATCGCTGATGGGCTGGCCATCAAGAAGAATGCGTCCTCCGGTCGGCACAAAAAATTCAGGCACTAAATTCACCAGCGTCGTTTTGCCTCCGCCTGACATACCCACTAGCGCGATCGTCTCACCTGGTGCAATGCTCAGAGAAATATCTGACAGCGCTGCTTGTTTTTGATTGGGATAACTAAAACTGACATGCTCGAAATCTAGTTTTCCAGAAGCTCGCTCATGCAAAACCACCCCCGTCTCACGCTCGGGGGCAGAGTCGATAATGCCAAATACAGTGGAGCCTGCGGCAAGTCCGCGTTGAAGCGGGCCATTCACGGCTGCCAAATGCTTCAGCGGTGTGAGCGTCATCAGCATCGCGGTAATAAACGAGGCAAATCCACCAACGGTCATATTCCCATCACCTGCTTGCGCGAGAGCGATCATGATGATGACGGAGACCGATAATGAATTGATGAACTGCGTTATCGGCTCAGTGGTGGCTGACGTGCTCGCCACGCGTAGCATAAAGCCACGTAAACGTTCGGAGCGCTGTTCAAAACGTTTGGCTTCGTACTGCTGACCACCAAAAATCTTAATAACCTGCTGAGCGCGCGTAGTTTCTTCTATGGTTTGGGTCAATTCAGCATTCAAGGTCTGGTTCTGAATTATCAGCTGCTTCAATCGCTTAGCTGTGATTCGCACAACAAAGGCGATGACTGGACCCAGAACAATGATGACCAGTGTGAGCTTCCAATTCAGCCAAAACAAAAAACTCAGCAACCCGATCACGGTCAGGCTATCGCGTATCACTACGATCATCACACTACGAATTAAGTCGAGGACTTGATTGACCTCGAGCATCATGGCATTGATGATTTTTCCGGTGGAATTGTCGCGATAAAAATCGAGCGGGACATCCAGTAATCGCCGGAACATTTGCTGCCGCAAAGTGGATATCAATCGTCCTGAAATAGCGGACATCAGATAGGTGGTAGTGAACGTAGAGAGCCCGCGTATTACAAAAACACCCACCACGAATAGAGGTACTAACCACAATGAAAAACTACGCGCTTCTGAAAAACCTTTATCCAGCAGCAGCTTCATCATGGCAGCTACTGCAGGTTCAGTCGCCGCAGTTATTGACATCGCGACCAGCACCAGCAGTAAACGTGATTTATACGGAAATAGCAGGCTGAGAATACGCCTGAAAGTAGCAGACATGCTCATCAATATTCAAACCAAACGTTATCAGGGCTGAGCCAATCGGATAGTTTGGCGCGTAAGGCATCATCTGCGCGCACTCGCCAATCATCTGACAAGCGCAACTCGCCGTGCGCACCATTTTTTTGGTACTGAACTACGATAGGACAGGAAGCCTCATTTTGCTGAAACGGTGCAATCAATTCGCGCAATTTAACTGCATCAGCCTGACCATTCATGGATAAGCGCAAAGCTTTAACGAAATTCGCACGCGCTGCCGCGATATCCATCACTCGATCAGCGGTAATACGCAGGCCGCCGGAAAAACGATCTTCAGCGACTTTAGCTTGCACAGCTAAAAATTCATCTTCACGAAACAAAGAACGGTTCGCCTCATATATTTCGCTATACACCGTTACTTCGACTTGAGCCGTATTGTCATCCAGCGTAACAATCAGCATACGGCCGCGCTGGGTCATCTGAGTACGCACACCAGAAATAATACCCGCCATAAGTTTAGGCTCGCGCGCAGGCTTCAAATCAACTAAGCGCGTACGCGCGAATTTCGCTGCTTCTTCAACATAGGCATTAAATAGGTGGCCGGATAAATAAAATCCAAGTGCTGTTTTTTCTTCGGTGAGTTTTTGTTTTTCGCTCCACTCAGGAACGTTCACATACACAGGGCTATCATCAAACTGGCTATCCGCTATATCAAACAAACTGACTTGATGCACTGACGCTTCTGCTTGCTCTGCACTTTCCATCGCCAAACCAACGGATGCGAGCAAGACACCACGATTAACACCTAGGCAATCAAACGCACCCGCTTTAATCAGGGATTCAATCGTACGACGATTGATTTGGCGTTTATCTACTCGACGTACAAAATCAAATAAATCGGTGAAAGGCTTTTCTTTACGTGCAGCGACTACCGCCTCAATCGCATTCTGACCCGAACCTTTGATGGCACCCAGACCATAACGAATACGATCGGCTTTCTTACCTGCCTCAGCCACCGGTGTGAAGCGATACTCTGATTGATTAATATCAGGCGGCAGCAGTGTCAGGCCACAAATGATGCTCGCATCTTCAGCAAGAATTTTTATCTTGTCAGTATCATCCATGGCCAGCGACAAGTTGGCTGCCATGAAAGCGGCGGGATGATGTGTCTTTAAGTAGGCGGTGTAGTACGACAGTAATGC
>Ga0164294_10001181_pt1 | contig 24449 bp, 28 predicted proteins | sample GEODES005metaG_FD_111479 | JGI IMG/M metagenome (GOLD analysis project Ga0164294, IMG submission 111479) | Oligotrophic lake water microbial communities from Sparkling Lake, Wisconsin, USA - GEODES005 metaG | ecosystem: Environmental > Aquatic > Freshwater > Lake | place: USA: Sparkling Lake...
AAGCGGGTACCGGGCTTGAAACTTGAAGACTGGATGACCTGAAAAACGGATGGCAACAAAGCCTAAAGCGAATCGACGGCGAGTGTGAAACGTCTCGTTGGACCACGCACATTGTTTACACACAATGTACATATGATCCAGTTTGAATGGCACCCAAGCAAGGCTACTGCCAACCTGAAGAAGCATCAGGTTTCATTCGAAGAAGCGAAGAGCGTTTTCTATGATGAATTAGCGGTTCAATTCTTCGATGAAAATCACTCGGTCGATGAAGAACACTTTCTCATGCTGGGCATGAGTGTTCATTCCAAGCTGCTCATCGTCTGCCACTTTGAACGTGAAGGCGGAGAAACCATTCGAATCATCTCTGCTCGCAAGGCAACCAAGCGTGAAAGCGCTTTTTATCAAGGCATCTGACATGAAAGCCGAATACGACCTCTCCAAGCTCCAAGCTCGCAAAAACCCCTATGCATCCAAGCTCAAGAGGCCTGTGACGATGCGTTTGTCATAAGACGTTGTCATCTATTTCAAGCGCATGGCAGATGAAGCAGGGGTTCCCTACCAAAGCCTCATCAACTTGTATTTGCGCGACTGCTTGGCCAACAACCGCAAAGTACAAATCAACTGGCCCAAGCTGGTCTGAGCAGGCCAAGCCGAGCGTCCATGGTTTCCCTGAAGCCGAAGACCGTTCACACGGATGAGCCCATGGGCGACCTTGAGGTGGTCGCAGATTTTATGCCGTCACCTGCCGAACTGTCGATCAAGGAAGACGGCGTGAAAGTCACGCTGGCACTGAGCAAGAGCAGCGTGGCGTTTTTTAAATCCGAGGCATCCAAGCACCAGACCCAGTACCAACGCATGATCCGCCGGTTGCTGGATTCATACGTTGAAGCTCAGGGCACCGTTGCCAGCAAGGCGAAACCCACAGTGCGCAAGCGCGCTCCGATTTAGGTCTAACGAATCAAAGCGCGGCAACATCAGGTCGGTTTGCCCACCTCATGCGCTGTCCGATAGCCGCCCACTCGCTTCACATAAGCCAACAAGTCCACAAAAAACGGATGGCTGCAAAGCGTGGACGAATCGCCGACCAGCAGCAACTTGCGCCGTGCGCGGGTCATGCCCACGTTCATGCGGCGGATGTCGGAGAGGAAGCCGATCTCACCTTGGGGGTTGCTGCGCGTCAATGTGATGGCAATGATGTCCCGCTCCTGGCCCTGAAACGAATCGACGGTGCCCACGCTGAGCCTGCGCTGCAGCAGCAAATCGTTCAGCACTTCGCTGTCTTCGATGGCGTCTTTCAAACAGTTGATTTGGGCGCGGTACGGTGCAATCACGCCCATGCTGAGCGGGCGCTGATCGTGTTCAGTGGGGTCACAGGGGGCCAGCAACTGCGCCAGGCGCGCCAGCAGCAAATGAGCCTCTTCGGGGTTGGCGGTGGAACGGCTTTCGGGAATGGCAACTTCTTGATAGCCGCAACCGGCCGTGTCGATGAATTCCACAGGCAGGTCGGGTGCAAAACGCAGGTCGTAAGCCTCCAAGCCAGCGTGGCGAACGCTGGGGTGCGGCACCAGTTGGTCGCCATAGAACTTCTCGGAGCTGAACCCCATGATGTGCGCGTGCATGCGGTATTGCATGGTGAGCATGCGGGCCGTCTGCGGCTGCCGTTGGATGCACTTTTCAAAAAGGGTTTCGCGCAGGCCTTCACGGGCGGCTTGTTCGCTTTTCACCGTGGGCGGAAGCTGGTGGTGATCGCCCGCCAAAACAACGCGTTGCCCCTTGGCTATCGGAATCCAGCAACCCGGCTCCAAGGCCTGGGCAGCTTCGTCGATGAAGACGGTTTCAAAGCTCAGGTGACGAATGTGGCGGTTGCTGGCACCCACCAGCGTGCAGGCGATGACCTGCACCGATTCAAGCACGTCCTCGGTCATGAAGCGCTCCAAATCGTCGGCGGCTTGGCGCAGCGTGCGCGCTTCGTCTCTGAGCCATTGGCGCTGCTGACGTTCCTCAAAACCAAAATGGCGGACATGCTCGCTGGCCGTTTCACGGTGCTGCTCAGCGGTTTGGCGCATCGCGTGCATCTTGGCGTAGCTGGGATGAGCCATCACACCAGCATCGAGGGTGTGCTGGAGCAGCAAGTCCGACACGCGGCTGGGGTTGCCCAGGCGAATCACGTTGACACCGCGCTCGGCCAACTTTTCTGTGAGCAGGTCCACTGCGGTGTTGGAGGGCGCACACACCAGCACGCGCCGCTCACGCCGGATGGTTTCCAAAATGGCCTGCACCAGCGTGGTGGTTTTACCCGTACCGGGCGGGCCGTGGATGATGGCCACATCTTGGGCCGAGATCACATGGCGCACAGCCTCGAGCTGCGAGTCGTTGAGCGCACTGGGATAAAACAGGTCGTCGGCTTTGTGCTCGCGAAAGCTGGCCTGCCGGGCGCCCAGCAGCACGTCGCGCAGTTCGGCCAAACGGTTGCCATGGGCGCCCATGACCGCGCTCAGGGCTTGGTTCATCTCGCGGTAGCTCACCTCGTCGAAGGTGAGGTCAATGCCCAGCGTGCTGCCGTTTGGGGTGCTGCCGTCCAGTACCCAATCAGGCAGCGCTTCTTTGGTGGTGGCCAGCAGCAGCTTGTTGCGCCGCACGCTGGTCACGACGCCACTCAGCGCAGGCCGGTCGGATATTGAGTGGGTCGCTGAGTGGCCTGGCGCATTACTGAACAGACAAGCATTCTTGCCCACCTGAAACAAATGCAGGTCTTGTCGATGCGCAGGGCGCTCTAGTTCCAGCACCACCTTGCCACCAAAACCGATGTCTTCTTGGGTGATGGTGACGGGGTACCAGGTCAAGCCGCGCCGCCTGCGCTCCTTGATGCTGGCACTGGCATTTTTGAGTTTGAATTGCGCTTGGTCTTCCTTTTGCTCCAGTTGCATGAGTGCACGCACATGGCGTAACTCATGTTGAACAGGACTAGGCGTTACAGACCTCAAGAAGGCAACACGTCCTGCGCTTCAGGCGCTTGCCCGCCTTGACGGCTCAAAAATACCAGCGCGGCATTCACATCGCCACGTTGGGCACGTTGGGCAAAGTAGTCGGCTGTTTTCATGGCTGAGAGCTTTTCAGCAACGGCACTCACAATGAATTGGTTCAATGTTGTGCCGTCTTCACGGGCTACTTGCTCAGCCCCCGCCTTCAATGACAGCGGCAAACGCAGGGCGTAATTGCTTTGGGTTCCCATATCAGGCTCCTTGAAAAAATTGCCGTGGTGTCATGACACCGATGCCAAGCTTACTCACTTGTGGACAAAAATCTTTTTGATTGGACGTGATGATGGCCACCGAATCGCCAACACCTTGGCCATTCACGGCCAACTCCAACACCAAATCATCATGGGGGTCACGCAATTGCGGACGCCACAAAAAATGAATCTCCACCCGAATCACCACGCCAGCCAATGCATCGAGCAAGTTGATCACTTGATCCGCATGCGCACCCGCTACCGCCAAATGTTCTGGACGCAACAAAACAGCTTCGTATTCCATAAACAAAGGCACGCTGCACAGAGCGCCCATTTGCCTCATCAGCACGCGTCGCAAAATTTCAGCCGATGCACCAGCTGGGCTGCGCACTGCGGCGACAAGCACATTGGTGTCAAGGACATAATTCATATTGCCAGCAATATATCACCAAAATGTCAACTCATCAAGAAAAGACTCGCGTGTCCATGTCCATGAGCCCCCAGTTCACTGCCGCGCCGTGCGCACGTTGGGCGGCAACTTGCCCGGCGCACTGCTGCGCCAGGGGTTGATGTCCAGCCCACCGCGCCGGGTGTAGCGGGCGTACACGGTGAGCTTGGTAGGTTTGCAGCGGGTCCAAATGTCCATGAAGATGCGCTCCACGCATTGCTCATGGAACTCGTTGTGATTGCGAAAACTCACGATGTATTGCAGCAAACCCGGTTGGTCTATTTGGTGGCCGGTGTAGCTGATCTGCACGCTGCCCCAATCGGGTTGGCCTGTGACCAAACAATTGCTTTTGAGCAAGTGGCTGACAAAAGTCTCCGTCACAGGGGCTTCGTCCCAGGTGGCTGTTAGCAAATCGGGTGCGGGTTCGTAGCGCGTGCATTCCAGGTCCATGCGGTCCAGGTTCAGCCCGTCAAGTTCATGCACAGGTTCTTTGTCAAATTCTTCAGCCAACACCATTTTCACACCCACACTGGCTTGCATGGGCCCGCCATGCCAGACGGCCTGACTGATGTCTTGGCGTATCCTTTGGCTCACTTCGCCCGCATCATCAATGCGGGTGTTGTTGAAGCTGTTCAGGTACAGCTTGAAAGATTTGCTCTCCACAATGTGCGTGCTCTCGGCAGGCACGGTGATGTGCGCCAGCGCCACTTGCGGTTTGCCTTTGGTGTTGAGCCACGACAGCTCGAAGGCGGTCCATACATCAGCACCGACAAAAATCGGTTGACCGGCGACGCCGATCTCGGCGCGCTTGCTGGCACGGGGGATGGAGAACAACAAAGACGGATCGTATTGGTCCACATACGCACTGGATTTGCCGAGCTGGGATTGTTCTGGTGTGTTCATGCTCTTGCGCGGCTTTACTCTGAAATTTTGCGGCGAAACACCAAACGATCTGACGTGGAAGGTTCAGGCGCAAATGCGTAACCATCCAGATCAAAAGCGCGCAGACCGTCGGGGTGGTTCACCTGGTTCAGGGTGGCGTAACGCGCCATCAAGCCCCTGGCCCGTTTGGCAAAGAAGCTGATGATTTTGTACTTTCCGCCTTTGAAGTCTTCAAACACGCATTCGATCACCCGGGCCTTGAGCGCCTTGAGGTCCACCGCCTTGAAATACTCTTGCGAGGCCAAATTCACAATCGCCGGCGTGGTTTCTTTAGCCAATTTTTCGTTCAAGTGTTCGGCAATTTGCGCACCCCAAAACGCGTACAGATTTTTGCCCTTGGAGTTGGCCAAGGCGGTGCCCATTTCCAAGCGGTAGGGCTGCATGCGGTCCAGCGGACGCAGCACGCCATAAAGGCCGCTCAAAATGCACACATGCTGCTGTGCCCAGCCCAAAGCGGAGGGGCTCAGGCTTTTGGCATCCAGTCCGTCATAGACATCGCCGTTGAAAGCCAGGATGGCCTGCTTGGAATTTTTGGCTGTGAATTTGGGCGACCAAGCCTCGTAGCGTGCCACATTGAGCGCCGACAAGGTATCGCTCAAGTCCATCAACTCGGCAATTTGCTGCGGCGACTTCGGGCGCAGCACCTCGATCAATTGGGCCGACTGCGGCAAGAACTGGGGCAAGGTATGCGGTACGTCGCCCGCAGGGGTTTCGTAATCCAGTGATTTGGCGGGAGACAATAGGTACAGCATGCTTGAAATCCTTTACATCGACGATTATCTCGCCATCGTGCACAAGCCTGCAGGTTGGCTTGTACATCGCACCCCACTGGACAGAGGTGAAACCCGTTTTGTTTTGCAAACACTGCGTGACCAGATCGGCCAGCGGATATGGCCGGTGCACCGACTGGACAAAGGCACCAGCGGCGTGCTGGTATTCGCACGCAACGCCGAGGTGGCCCGCACCTTGGGCCAAGCCTTTGAATCAGGCGAGGGTCTGCACAAAACTTACCTCGCCATGGTTCGCGGTTGGCCAGTGAATGAAGGGCTGATCGATCACCCCTTAAAACGCATGCCGGACGACATGCGCAGTCAACGCGTAGAAGTGCAAGCCGCCCAAACGCGCTTCACTACATTGCGCAGGGGAGAACTGCTGCTGCGTCACGGCGCCTTTTCCAGCACCCGCTGGGCCGAGGTGGAACTGCAACCCCTGACCGGTCGGCGTCACCAACTGCGCCGCCACATGAAGCACATTGCCCACCCCGTCATTGGCGACGCCACCCATGGGAAAGGGCCTTTGAACCGCGCCATTGCCGAGCACCTGGGCGCTCAGCGCTTGTGGCTCCATGCCATGCGCCTCGAAATGCGCCATCCTGTGAACGGTGCGCAGCTGGTGATCGCATCGCCGCCAGCGCCAGAATGGAACCTTTGGCATGCATACACAAGCAGATGACGCCGACTTGTCGCCCAACGGATAGTCAGCCCCAAGCATCGGCCTAAGATAGCGGGATGAGCTTACTTTTCACACCCTTCACCTTCGACGCCCCCAGTGGCCCCCTGACCCTGCCCAACCGCATTGTGGTGGCCCCCATATGCCAGTATTCTGCAAATGTCGGACAAGCCACCGATTGGCATTTGGCGCATTGGACACAATTGCTCAACAGTGGCGCAGGCATGGTCACCCTCGAAGCCACGGCGGTTTCAAAGGTGGGCCGCATCACGCCGGGTTGTCTCGGTTTATGGGATGACGCCACGGCCGCAGCTTTGAATGACAACTTGCAAAGGGCCCGCCGTCTGGCGCCCGCTGTGCCGGTGTGCATCCAGGTCGCCCATGCGGGTCGCAAAGCGTCCAGCGCAGAACCTTGGAACGGCGGCATGCTGATCTCATTGGCGGACGGGGGATGGCAACCCGTCGCCCCGAGTGCCCTGCCTCAACTGCCCCAAGAAGCCCCCCCCACTGAACTGACAATGGCCGGCCTGGCGCAAATCAAGGCCGAGTTCGTGAACACGGCCCGCCTCAGCCAAGGCATGGGCATTGATGCAATGGAATTGCATGCCGCGCACGGTTATCTGCTGCACCAGTTCTTATCACCCATTTCCAATCACCGAACCGACGCCTATGGCGGTTCGTTCGAAAACCGCATCCGCTTCCCACTGGAGGTCTTCAAGGCGGTGCGGGACGTTTTTCAAGGTGCTCTGGGCGTTCGCATCTCCGGCACAGACTGGATCGATGGGGGCTGGACTGTGGACGAAACGGCCGACCTGGCGACTCAACTCAAACACGCAGGTGCGCAGTTTGTGCACATCTCATCAGGGGGTGTATCGCCATTGCAAAAAATACCCCTCGGCCCTGAATACCAGGTGCCCTTGGCCAAGGCGGTTCGTGAACGTTCTGGTCTGACCACTTTTGCCGTGGGCTTGATCACAGAGCCCTTGCAAGCCGAAGCCGTGTTGCAGCGCGGTGATGCCGATCTGGTGGCTCTGGCGCGCAGCTTTTTGTACAAGCCCCGTTGGGCTTGGGAGGCTGCTGTGGCCTTGGGCGGCGAGGTACGGGCTCAACACCAGTACTGGCGAAGTCTGCCCCGCGAAGCCAAAAATATTTTCACCGCCGCCAAAATTGGCATGCGCTGAACACACACCTCTGGAAACATCTCATGCCCGTCACACCTCGTCGCCTTTTTGCTGCCACCGCGCTTGCAGTTCTGACCGCTCTGATCACTCCCATGGGCGCATGGGCGCAAGCCTTTCCCACCAAATCCATCACCCTGGTGGTGCCCAACCCACCCGGTGGTTTGGTAGACACGTCTGCCCGCTTGGTGGCCGAGCCCTTGGCCCGCGTGATCGGCCAGTCGGTGGTGGTGGACAACAAGCCCGGTGCCAGCGGCAACCTGGCTTACCAAAACGTGGCCAAGGCGGCCAAAGACGGTCACACCCTGTTGGTGTCTTATTCGGGTTACCACATTGCCAATCCGATCCTGATGGACAAACTGCCTTGGGATCTCAAAGACCTCACACCCGTGGGCCTGATCACCGTGGCCACCAACGTGATCGCGGTGCATCCGACGGTACCGGCCAACAACCTCAAAGACTTCATTGCTTACGCCAAGCAGAACCCGGGCAAGCTCAATTACGCCTCACAAGGCAATGGCTCGGTCTCGCACATTGGCACCGAAATTTTCAAATTACAAACCGGCGTGAACATGGTGCATGTGCTTTACAAAGGTTCAGGCCAGGCCATCGCCGATGTGTTGGCCGGTCAGGTGGAAGTGTTCATCACCACGCCGCCCTCAGTCATGCAGCATGTGCAGTCGGGCAAACTCAAAGCCCTGGCCGTGACCGGTAAAATCCGCCACCCCGGCATGCCGCAAGTGCCCACTGTGGCGGAGGCCGGTTTGGCCAACTTTGAACTGGAGTCTTGGGTGGCCTTGTACGCGCCCGCGGGCACTCCCCCCGCCGTGATTCAAAAACTGTCTACCGAAGTCAAGCGCAGCATGGAATTGCCGGAGACCAAACAACGCGCCGACGCTGCCGGCATTGAGGTGCGTTACCTGTCGCCTGCGGAAACCACCAAGGTGCTGGAGCGTGAAACTACCGATTGGGCCAAAGCCATCAAGGCGGCCAACATCAAGATGGATTGACCTTCAAATCACCGGCCAAACTGGCCATGGTTTCTGCCGCAATGGTTTGGTGCGCGGGGTAGTGCGTATGGTCGCAACCCGCTTTGACTGAAGCGCCCGCCAACACAGCGGCACGCATGGTGTCGGTGAATTCGAACCGAACGAAGTGAACCGCTGAGGTCTTCTCGTCGTTCTCGCGGTCCAGGTCTTCGTCGGCAATGGCGTACACACGGCTTTGGCCTTCGACCTCGACGTACATGCGGTCTTCAATGCCAATCAAACGGGCCAGTTCACGCTTGCGTTCATTGATGTCGGTGTATTCGAGCATCATCGTGGCTTTCCAGTTGGAGCCTGTTGGCAATAAAGGCGCATAAGCCTCAATTTCCTGCAGGATGCCTTCTTCCTCAAAGACTTTTTCGATGCGCAGCATCTCCTGAATTTGATAACGGATGGTGGTTTCGCTTTCAAATTGCAGGTTCAGGTTTTCGCCCAATTGCACACTGCGCAGTTTGCGGTGCGCAATCACTTCAGGCTTGTGAATTTTTCGCCATTTGGTGTAGGCCTCTAGCGACATGAGGCTCTCAGGGGTGATGTTTCCGGTCAATTGCATGGTAGGTCTTTCTTTACTTCAATCCGTAGGCTTTGCGCACCAGTGTCAGGGGGTGATTCAACTCGGGCACGCCCAAGCCATTGACCTCAAAACCCTGCGCAATGTGATGCCCCCCCAGCGGGCAATCAGAGCTGATGAAGTCGGGCTTGCTGCCATTCTTCATGGTGGCCATGGCTTTGAAGACAGGTTTGCCAATTTTCATCGCGTATTCGTGGGAGGCTTTCTTCACCCCATAGGTACCCGCATGACCCGAACAACGCTCGATGGTATTGATCTCTGTGTCTGGGATCATTTTGAGCATTTCTTCGGTTTTCTTGCCTATGTTTTGCACCCGGCCATGGCATGGGATTTGGTAACTCACATTGCCCAGGGCTTGTGGGAATTCTGTTTTCAACAAGCCGTCGCGTTTGCGTGCCATGAAATATTCAAAGGGGTCCCACATGTGGGACTTGACCAACTGGGTGTCCGCACAATCAGGAAACATCAGCGGAATCTCTTGCTTGAACATCAGCGCACAACTCGGCACGGCAGCCATGAGGGCATAGCCCTCTTTGGCATACGCTGCCAGCACCGGAATGTTCGCTTCTTTGGATGATTTGACGCTGTCCAGATCACCCAACTCCAGCTTGGGCATACCGCAGCATTGTTCTTTCTCGACCAACACATAGGGGATGTCATTGTGGTCCAGAATTTTCAGCAGGTCATGGCCAATGCCTGGCTCGTTGTAGTTGATGTAACAGGTCGAATAAATGGCCACTTTGCCCGGGGTTTTGGCACCATCCACCACCTTGGTGGCTTTGGCTTCGGTGGCACTGGAGCGGAATTTACGTGTAGCCAACGCGGGCAACCAGGCGTTTTGATCAACCCCGGCGACAGATTCCAACACCTTGCGGCCCACTTTGCTGCTGTTCACTGCATTCACGGCTTGCACTACGATGGGAATGCCCGCCAAGGAACCATGTACATCGGTCGAGGCCAAGAACTGCTCAGCCTTTCCCACTTCGCCTTTTTTGAACTTGATGGCTTTGGCACGCAGCATGGTGTGCGGGAAATCCAGATTCCATTCGTGCGGAGGCGTGTAAGGGCACTTGGTCATGTAGCACAGGTCGCACATGAAGCACTGATCAACCACTTTCCAATAGTCTTTTCTGTCGACGCCGTCGACTTCCAAAGTCGGACTCTCATCGACCAGGTCAAACAAGGTTGGAAAAGAGCCACACAAGCTGACGCAGCGACGGCAGCCATGGCAAATATCAAAAATACGTTCCAACTCATCGAAGCATTTTTCTTCGGAATAAAAGTCGGGGTTTTGCCAATCCAGCGCATGGCGCGTGGGCGCTTGAAGATTGCCTTCTGTGGCCATGAATGAGAGTCCTTGATTGCGGTTGTTTTCGGTTGCAAAAACGGCTTGATGAACAAGCCGCTTGTGCAACCGCTGCACCTTGTGGGCGCAACGGCGTAAGTGACGATTCAGGTAAAGATCAATCTACCAATTCAGCCAATGCTTTGGCATAACGGTTGGCGTGTGAACGCTCCGCTTTGGCCAATGTTTCAAACCAGTCAGCGACTTCGTCAAAACCCTCTTCGCGAGCGGTCTTGGCCATGCCAGGGTACATGTCGGTGTACTCATGGGTTTCGCCAGCCACTGCAGAGGCCAGGTTTTGGCGACTGGTGCCAATCGGCAGGCCTGTTGCTGGATCACCGGATTGCTCCAGAAATTCCAGGTGACCGTGGGCGTGGCCAGTTTCACCTTCTGCGGTGGAACGGAACAACGCGGCCACGTCGTTTTGGCCTTCAATGTCGGCCTTGTTCGCGAAATACAAATAGCGACGGTTGGCTTGGGATTCGCCTGCGAAAGCGTCTTTCAAGCATTGTTCCGTGCGCGAGCCTTTGAGTGCTGCCATGGAGATCTCCTTGGGGTTGATAAAAAAGCCTGCACCGAATGTCCAGGACGAGATAAGCGTATCTGCTTTATGTGACACCGTCCAATTGGCAGTCTCAATAACCCGCATAAAAATAGACTATCAAAGCAAATTAATCATTAGGCAAACTGAATTAAAACATCTGATTGAACAAGTCGAAAAATTACGGTACAGTAAATAGATTACGCATTAGTAAATTATCTGGAGACGCCATGTCTGTAAGCTCATTTGCCCCCACGCTTTCTTCGCCCCTGCCGGATGCCGCCCCCATTCATCAGTTACACCATTACGCCTACCGCGCCAAAGATGCAGAAGAAACACGCCACTTTTATGAAGACATATTGGGTCTGCCGCTGTACCACATCATCCAGAGCGATGTGGTACCCAGCACCGGCGAGTACTGCCCCTACACCCACTTCTTTTTCCGTTTACGTGACGGCTCGTTCATCGCGTTTTTTGACCTCGGTGACGACCAAGCCGCACTGCCATCGCCCAATACGCCGATGTGGGTCAACCATATTTCTTTCAGAGTCGACAGCACAGCCGATCTGCAAGCCATGAAAGAGCGACTGCAAGCCCATGGAGTTGAGGTCTTGGGCATCACCGACCATCACATTTTTGAAAGCATTTACTTTTTTGACCCCAACGGCGTTCGCCTGGAGTTGACTGCGCAACGAGCCGATGAATTCCAAATGTTGCAAGAGAGCAAAACCGTGCACGCCCGATTGAACGAATGGACAGCGCGCAAGCAACAATGGCGTCAAGAGCGCACTGAAGGCAAAGCCGCCCAGCCTCTCAAACCCCAGCAAAACGACCGTCCAGAATTCAAATCCAATTAAACACATTTTCCCAATGCGACCAGAAACCCCCAGCTTCGCCAAGGTTCTTTACACCAACGGCTACGAGTTCACGCAAGGCACCGGCTACACCTTGCCAGAGTACCCGTTTGTGTCGCCACCCGATTTGCATTCAAACCAGGTTTTGCGGAATGCCATTGTGATCGTCGGTGGCGGCATCACCGGTTTGACCTTGGCGTGTTCGCTGGCCAACCAAGGCGTCAAAGCCGTGTTGCTGGACGAAGACAATACCGTGGGTGTGAAAGGCGCGTCATCGCGGGGAATTTGTTACACCCAAAAGTCCCTCGAAATATTTGAACGTCTGGGCATTTACAAACGCATCGCGGCCAAAGGCGTGCAGTGGAGCGTCGGCCGCACCTTTGCTGGCAAGGACGAGGTCTATTCTTTTGATTTGAGCGCGCAAAGCAATTTCAATTTATCAGCGCAACCGCCGTTCATGAACATTCAGCAGTTCTATATTGAAGGCTTTTTGGTTGAACGCATTGCCGAATTGGGCGGGGTAGATTTGCGTTGGAACTCCCGTGTAACCGGCTTTGAACAAAACGATGAATTTGCAACCTTGACAGTGCAAACGCCCGAGGGAACTTACCACATTCAGGCCGACCATGTGATTGACGCCACCGGTTCACACACCCCGTTCCACGCATGGACAGGGGTGAGCATGCAAAGCACCAAAGGCGATGACCGCTGGTGCATTGCGGATGTGCGCTTTAACACCCATCCGCCAGTAGAACGGCACACCTGGATTGAAGCGCCCTTCAATGAAAACCGCGCCGTCTGGCAACACCTGATGGCCGACGACGTGTGGCGTATCGACTACCAAATGGCACCCAACGCTGACCCGGCCTACGTGAGCCGTGAGGACGTGGTGCGCGAGCGTTTGGAGCGCCAGTTTGGCAAAGAGGTGAAGGTAGACATCGTGTGGGTTGGCCCTTATGCCTACAAAAGCCAATGCGTGGACACCCTCCAAATGGGCCGGGTCTACTTCATGGGCGACACGGCCAAAGTGGTCAGCCCTTTTGGTGCTCGTGGCGGCAACACCGGGGTTTCAGATGCCGACAACTTGGCTTGGAAATTGGGCGCCGTCCTCAAGGGCTGGGCCAGCCCCGCATTGCTGGACAGCTACAACGTCGAACGTCTGGAAGCTGCACAGGAAAACGTGAGAGTCACCAACCGCACTGCCCGCTTTCTGCGTGCGCCTGAGGGCATGGAAAGAAGTTTTCGCCATGCTGCGATCAGCTTGGCCAAGCAGTACCCCTTTGCGCGCTCGCTGATCAACACCGGCCGCATGGCTGTGGCCAACACCTACACCCGCTCTTCGATCTGCGCGGACAACGGAGGGATATCTTTACAAAACGTCTCGCTGTCCTGGCGCAAAGGCCACAACGGCGTAGTGAACGACTTACTCAATTGGGCCGCAGGACGTTTGGTTCTTTTGAGCTTTGGCACCTCAACCCAAGCCGGCTTGCGCAGGCTGCGAACTTTGACCGAAGGCACCCCCTTGCGCTGCGTGCAGGTGGTTGACACACTCACCCCACCCCAAGCGCGGGAACATGTGATCGACACCCAGCACCGGCTGCGCAGCGCCTGCCAACTGCAAGGCCAAGGCTGGGCCTTGGTCAGGCCTGACGGGTATCTGGCCGCCACCGGCCACCGTGTGGATGGCAGTTTGATCGAAGCCATCGCCAACACACTGGCCCTGTGAATTGGAAAAGAACATGAAAACCACCGCCAATTTTCAAGACGCTGACGGATTTTACGAATTGCTGATCGATGCCCACGCCGACATGAGCCCCGAACAATCTGAGCTGCTCAATACCCGATTGATCCTGATTCTGGCCAATCAAATCGGTGATTCAGCCTTGCTGCGCGAATGCATAGAGGCGGCCAAGGACTTGTCCATTTAAAAGAAAGCCCCCCATCAGGACAGGGGACGGGGCTGGGTAAAATCGAAGGCGTTACCCTTTTTAAAGCCCCCATGAGCAACGCTTCCACGCCCCTCGACCAACCCGGTCTGCAGTCCCTGTCCAAATCGTTCGAGCCCGCTGCTCTTGAAGCCCATTGGGGCCCCGAATGGGAAAAGCGCGGTTACGGCGTGGCTGGCTTTCGCGGCACAGGGGCCCCTGTGGCCGAGGCCGCAGCGTTTGCCATTCAGCTGCCGCCGCCCAATGTGACCGGCACGCTGCACATGGGCCACGCCTTCAACCAGACCATCATGGACTCTTTGACCCGCTACCACCGCATGCTGGGCCACAACACCGCCTGGATTCCGGGCACCGACCACGCGGGCATTGCCACACAAATCGTGGTGGAGCGGCAACTGCAAGCCCAAGGCATCAGCCGCCACGACATGGGCCCCACGCCTGCCGAAGCGCGCAAAAACTTTGTCAGCAAGGTGTGGGAATGGAAAGAAGAGTCCGGCAGCACCATCACCCACCAAATGCGACGCATGGGCGACAGCGTGGACTGGAGTCGCGAATACTTCACGATGGACCCCAAGCTGTCCACGACCGTGACCGAAACCTTTGTGCAACTGTTTGAGCAAGGCCTGATCTACCGCGGCAAGCGCCTAGTGAACTGGGATCCGGTGCTGATGAGTGCAGTGTCTGACCTGGAAGTCGAGAGCGTTGAGTCCGAAGGCAAGATGCACTACATCGTATATCCCTTTGCGAACGGTCCACAGTGGATTGACGGGGTCATGCAAAAAGGCATGGTCATAGCAACCACGCGGCCGGAAACCATGATGGCCGATGGGGCATTGGCGGTTCACCCTGAGGATGACCGCTACAAACACCTGTTGGGCCAAATGGTCGATTTACCTCTTTGCAACCGTCGAATACCGATCATTGCCGACGACTTTGTAGACCGTGAATTCGGCTCCGGTTGCGTCAAGATCACGGGCGCACACGACTTCAACGACTATGCATGCGCACAGCGCCATGGCTTGCCACTGATCACCATTTTTACGCTGGATGCCAAGGTCAATGAAAACGGCCCCACAGCCTACCAAGGCCTGGATCGCTTTGATGCCCGCAAGGCCTTGCTCGCTGACTTGGATGCGCAGGGTTTTTTACAAGAGATCAAACCGCACAAACTGATGCTGCCTATTTGTGCACGCACGGGCCAAGTCGTCGAGCCCATGCTGACCGACCAGTGGTTCATAGCGATGAACAAGGTCAGTGACAAAGACACGACCGGCAAAAGCATTGCGCAAAAAGCCATCGACGCGGTGCAGTTGGGTGAAGTTAAATTTGTGCCTGAGAACTGGGTCAACACCTACAACCAGTGGATGAACAACATCCAGGATTGGTGCATCTCACGCCAGCTGTGGTGGGGCCACCAAATTCCGGCCTGGTACGACGAAGACGGCCAGGTTTACGTGGCACGCAACGAAGCCGAAGCGCAAGCTCAATCCGACAAAATTTCCCCCGGCAAGACCCTGCGCCGTGACGACGATGTGCTAGACACTTGGTATTCATCGGCCTTGGTACCGTTCAGCACCATGGGCTGGGGCAATAACGACGACGCCAATCACTCAGCTGGCGAGCGTACTGGGACCGGACGCAGCGACTTTACGAGCGCAGCGAGTACGAGCCAGGCCGGCTCCGGTGCGATCTCCAGCGATGCCAACGCAAGCGCCAAAAGCTTGAACGACTACGACCTGTATTTGCCTAGCAGCGTCCTCGTGACAGGCTACGACATCATCTTCTTCTGGGTCGCCCGGATGATCATGATGACCACGCACTTCACCGGCAAAGTGCCCTTCAAACACGTCTACATCCACGGCCTGGTGCTCGACGCCCAAGGCAAGAAGATGAGCAAGTCGGAAGGCAATGTGCTCGACCCGGTCGACCTGATCGACGGCATCACGCTGGAGCCCTTGCTCGACAAACGCACCCAAGGCCTGCGCAAGCCCGAGACCGCCCCCAAGGTCCGTAAGCAAACCGAAAAAGAATTCCCCGAAGGCATTCCGGCCTATGGCGCAGACGCCCTGCGCTTCACCTTTGCCGCACTCGCGTCACTGGGCCGCAGCATCAACTTTGACTCCAAGCGCTGCGAAGGCTACCGCAACTTCTGCAACAAGCTGTGGAACGCCACCCGCTTTGTGCTGATGAACTGCGAAGGCCAGGACTGCGGCCTGAAGGAACACACCAAAGCTGAATGCCAGCCCGGCGGACCTGCCTACGGCTACATGAGCTTCAGCCAAGCTGACCGCTGGATAACGTCAGTGCTGCAGCAAACTGAAGCCGAAGTGGCCAAAGGCTTTGCCGAGTACCGCCTCGACAACGTGGCCAACACGATTTACGACTTCGTCTGGAACGAGTACTGCGACTGGTACCTCGAAATCGCCAAAGTGCAAATCCAGACGGGCGACGCGTCGCAGCAACGTGCCACCCGTCGCACTTTGATTCGCACACTGGAAGCCATTTTGCGTTTAGCCCATCCCATCATTCCTTTCATCACTGAAGAGCTCTGGCAAAAAGTCGCGCCCGTGGCCGGCATGTCTGGCCCCTCGGTCAGCACCGCCCGTTACCCCGAAGCGCAGCTGAACAAGATCGACGAGCTAGCCATTGCCAATGTGTTGAAGCTCAAATCGCTGGTCGATGCGTGCCGCAACCTGCGAGGTGAAATGGGCGTTTCACCCGCCACCAAAATGCCGCTTTTTGCCTTGGGCGATGCCGAGTTCATGCGTGCCAATGCGGCGGTACTGCAGTCGCTTGCCAAGCTGAGTGAGGTCAAAGTTTTTGAAGACGAAGCCGCGTGGCAAGTTGCCGCCCAATCGGCCCCCGTGGCCATGGTGGGTGGCGCTCGCATGTGTTTGTTCATTGAAGTTGACGTGGCTGCGGAAAAGATTCGCCTGAGCAAAGAGATCACCCGACTCGACAGCGAAATTGTAAAAGCCCAAAACAAACTGGGCAACGAAGCCTTTGTGGCCAAAGCACCGCCTGCTGTGATTGAACTCGAGAAAAAACGTGTCACCGATTTTTCAGACACCGTCGTTAAGATGCGTGATCAACTCGCCCGACTGGCTTAACTCCTTTATTTTTAAGCGATAACTCTTCATGACCAACAACATCATTCGCAAGGCTGTTTTTCCTGTCGCGGGTTTGGGAACACGATTTTTGCCAGCGACCAAAGCAGCGCCCAAGGAAATGCTCCCGGTGGTCGACAAGCCCTTGATTCAATACGCCGTCGAAGAAGCTTATGCGGCAGGAGTGCGGCACATGATCTTTGTGACGGGTCGCAGCAAACGCGCCATCGAAGACCACTTTGACACCGCCTACGAACTCGAAAACGAACTCGAGCATGCGAACAAAGAAGATCTGCTGGCAGTGGTGCGGTCTGTACAACCTGATGACATGGTCTGTGCCTATGTGCGTCAAAACCGCATGCTGGGGCTGGGTCATGCCGTTTTGTGCGCTGAACCTTTGGTGGGTAACGAGCCCTTTGCGGTGCTTCTGGCCGACGACTTGATGATCGGCAAATCCAATGGCCCCAGCGTGTTGACCCAAATGGCGACAGCATTTAGTCAACAAGGCCGCTCCATTTTGGCAGTTCAAGAAGTCCCCCTGGACCAGACTCGCCGCTACGGCATTGTGGCCGGTGAGCCGGCCGGCAAGCAGTTGATCCGCGTCGAGCACATTGTGGAAAAACCAGCGCCTGAAAAAGCCCCATCGCGCATGGGCGTCGCAGGGCGATACATATTGACACCGGGCATTTTTGACGAAATCCGCAACCAGCCCACCGGCGTAGGCGGCGAGATTCAGCTGACCGATGCCATCGCCCGCCTCATGGTGCGTGAGGCCGTCTATGCATTCCAATACGAAGGCAGGCGATACGACTGCGGCAGCAAAGAAGGCTTTCTTGAAGCCACCGTCGAGTTGGCTTTGCAACACCCCCAAGTTGGCGACTCATTTCGCCAGTACCTCAAGGGCTTGACCCTGTGATCAGCGACGGCGCAAATTGAAGATGAACTGATCTCCCTCAGTGGCACTGGACACCAGTTCATTGCCCGTCTGACGCGCAAAGGCTTCAAAGTCGCGCACAGACCCGGGGTCCGTCGAGCGCACCTGCAGCACCTGACCGCTTGCCATGTTCGTCAACGCCTTCTTGGCTTTCAAGATAGGCAAGGGGCAGTTCAGCCCGCAGGTGTCCACTTCTTTGTCAAAGCTCATGCCGGCTTGTCCTGATTGCCGTAACGCTCTTCCCAGCTCATAAAGCGGGGCTCGATGCCGATGCTGCGCAGCCAGTCGCCCACCGCATAGCCGGTGCCCGCAGGCCAGCAAATGATGTCTTCAGGTTTGTACATTTTGTATTCGGCCAACTCAGGCGACAAACGGACTTCTCCCTGCGCCATGGCATGGTAGGCAATGATGACCTGGTTCATGCGCTTGAACTCGTAAGCTCCGACCAATTTCAAAGCGCTCACGGTCAAGTTGGTTTCTTCGGCGATCTCACGCGCGATGCCTTCTTCAGGGGACTCATCGGCTTCCATGAAGCCAGTGATCAATGCAAAACGTCGACCGGGCCAGGCCGCATTGCGGGCCAGCAAAATTTCGTCACCCACTTGAACTATTCCCGCCAGGACGGGCGTCGGATTGTTCCAGTGCGTGTAACCGCAACCGGGGCAACGCAGGCGCATTTTTTCTCCGCCGTCCTCCATTTGCGCAATCCATTCCAATGGCGAGGCACACATGGGGCAAAAACGAAATTCAGACATGAAAAACTTTCTGGAAATGAAGGACTCAACCTGGCTATTCAGGCAGGAAAGACACCGGTAGACAGATAACGATCGCCACGGTCGCACACGATAAAAACGATCACCGCATTGCGTGCAGAAAGCGAAGTTTGCTGCGCCACCCAACAGGCACCCGCCGCGGAAACGCCAGCGAATATGCCTTCACTTCGGGCCATTTGACGACAGGTTTCTTCGGCATCGCCTTGACTGACCAACACCAATTCATCCACGCTGCTGGGATCGTAAATTTTGGGCAAATATTCTTCAGGCCATTTGCGAATGCCGGGAATGCGTGAGCCTTCAGAAGGCTGCGCGCCAATGATGCGAATGGCGGGGTTTTTTTCTTTGAGAAACCGCGACACCCCAGTGATGGTGCCGGTCGTACCCATGGCGCTCACAAAATGGGTGATTTTGCCGCCGGTCTGCTCCCAGATTTCGGGGCCGGTGGTTTCGTAGTGAATGCGCGGGTTATCGGGGTTGGAAAACTGGTCCAGAATCCGGCCCTTGCCCTGCGCGGCCATACTGTCGGCCAGGTCGCGCGCGTACTCCATGCCGCCGCTCTTGGGCGTCAAGATCAACTCGGCGCCAAAGGCTTTCATGGTCTGGGCACGCTCGATCGACAAGTCCTCGGGCATGATCAAAATCATGCGGTAACCCTTGATGGCCGCCGCCATGGCCAAGGCAATGCCTGTGTTGCCAGAGGTGGCTTCGATCAAGGTGTCACCCGGCTTGATTTCACCGCGCTCCTGCGCTCGCTGGATCATGGACAACGCGGGCCTGTCTTTAACGGAGCCGGCCGGGTTATTGCCTTCGAGCTTGCCGAGAATCACATTGCCATTCGCGGCAGCATCTTCAGCACCCAGTCTTTGCAGTGCAACCAGCGGCGTTTGGCCGATCGCATGTTCAATGGTTTGAAATTTCATAGGCTCCACTGTGCCATATTTCAAGCAACTCCATGCACACAGGGCTGTGTTTTAGCTGCCAAAAGGTGGTTGGTACAATCGTTTGTAACTAGATTTCACTCGAGGGCGCTGCGTCCTTCATTTTGCCGCTGTCAAATTTTTACATTTAAGACCTCCATGCAACCCACCAGCAAACCCAACAACCCCAATTTTTCTTCAGGCCCCTGCGCCAAGCGCCCTGGCTATGACGTCAGCGCCTTGACACTCGACACATTAGGACGTTCGCATCGCTCTGCAGTGGGTAAAAAAGCGTTGGGGCTGGCTTGCTCTGAAACGGCGCGAATTCTGGGCCTGCCAGAAGGCTACCGTGTGGCGGTGGTACCAGGCTCAGATACCGGCGCGATTGAAATGGCCATGTGGTCCATGCTGGGCGCTCGGGGGGTGGATGTGCTGGAATGGGAATCTTTCAGCGCAGGCTGGGTGACTGACATCGTCAAGCAACTCAAGCTGCCCCTTGTGAATGTACTGAAAGCCGATTACGGCGATATCACCGACTTTGCCCCGGTCAACTTCGACAACGACGTGGTGTTTGTCTGGAACGGCACCACCTCGGGCGTCAAAGTACCTGATGGTGACTGGATACCAGCCGACCGGGCAGGCCTGACCATTTGCGACGCGACGTCCGCTGTGTTTGCCATGGAGATGCCCTGGGACAAGCTCGATGTGGTGACCTACTCCTGGCAAAAAGTTCTGGGCGGTGAAGGCGGCCACGGCATGTTGATCTTGAGCCCTCGCGCTGTTGAACGCATCGAGGCCTACAACCCCGCTTGGCCGCTGCCCAAGGTGTTCCGCATGAAGTCAGGCGGCAAGCTGATCGAAGGTTTGTTCAAAGGCGAAACCATCAACACCCCTTCCATGCTGTGTGTGGCAGATTATCTGGACGCCTTGAAATGGGCCGAGAGCATTGGGGGTGTCCAAGGCACCATTGCACGCAGCGAAGCCAACCTCAAGGTCATTGAAGACTTTGTTGAGGCGAATGACTGGATTTCTTTCTTGTCAAAATCTAAATCCACCCGCTCCAACACCAGCGTCTGCCTGACGGTGAAGGCAAGCGAAGAACAGGTTAAGAAAATGGCCAAGTTGCTCGAAGCAGAAAGCGTGGCCTATGACATTGGCGCTTACAAAGATGCACCCGCTGGGCTGCGCATCTGGTGCGGCGCCACGGTGGAGCAGTCCGACTTGCAGGCGCTGATGCCCTGGTTGGCTTGGGCCTATGGGCAGGTCACACAATCCGTTTCAGCCTGAAACATTTCACCAATAAGCGTGGCCATTTAACCAACTGTTCTTATGTACAAAGTCAGAACCTACAACCAAATCTCCGTGAAGGGGCTGGACCGTTTTCCACGCCAGTCCTATGAGGTAGGCAGTGACATTGGCCACCCTGATGCCTTCTTGCTTCGCAGCCAGAAGCTTCAAGGCGTGGACGTACCTGATAGCTTGCTGGCCGCCGCACGTGCAGGTGCTGGCGTTAACAACGTTCCCATTGCCGAATACAGCAAACGGGGCGTGGTGGTTTTCAATACCCCCGGTGCCAACGCCAATGCAGTGAAGGAATTGGTGATGGCGGGCATGCTCTTGGCTACACGCGGCATCTTGCCCGGCATGGCCTATGTGAACTCACTCAGCCACATACGTGACTCGGCGGAAATGGCGGCTTTGCTGGAAAAAGAAAAATCACGCTTTGCTGGTGGCGAAATCAAGGGCAAGACGCTGGGCATAGTGGGCCTTGGCGCCATTGGCTCGATGGTGGCCGACATGGCCTTGGCCATGGGCATGAAAGTGGTGGGGTTTGACCCTGCCCTGTCTATCGACGCAGCCTGGCGTTTATCAAGTGAGGTCACGCGCATGGAAAACCTTCAGGCACTCCTGGCGCGTGCCGACTACATCTCTGTGCATGTACCTGCCATGGATGCGACGCGGCACATGATCAACGAATCAGCCCTCAACCTGACCAAACCCGGCGCCGTGCTGCTCAACTTTGCGCGCGAAACCATTGTCGACTCCGAGGCCGTGCTGAGTAGTTTGAACATCGGCAAGCTGGGTTGCTATGTGTGCGATTTCCCTGAGCCCGCCATGCTCGGCCATGCCAAAGTGATTGCCATGCCGCACATCGGTGCCAGCACCGAAGAGTCTGAAGAAAACTGCGCCGTCATGGCCGCCAATCAGCTGATGGACTATCTTGAAAATGGCAACATTGCCAACTCGGTGAACTTTCCCGCAGTGAGCATGGGGCGTGTTGCAGGCACCACCCGAATCACCTTCTCCAATGACAATGTGTCAGGTGTGCTGGGCCACGTGCTCTCGGTGCTGGCCGACAACAAGGTGAACGTCACTGACATGATGAACAAGAGCCGAGGCGAGTTGGCGTTCAACATCATCGACGTCGAAAGTGCACCCAGTCATGATGTGATTGCAGCCATCGAAGCTGTCGAGCATGTGATCCGCGCCAGAGTGATCTGAAGACCCAATTCATTTCAGGCGTAGGCCACACCCTGCGTGTTGACATACAGCGAATACAGCGAAGTGCTGGCCGTCATGAACAAACGGTCGCGGTGCACGCCACCGAAACACAGGTTGGCGCACCGCTCAGGCAAGTCAATACGGCCGATCAATTTGCCCTGCGGATTGAACACATGGACACCGTCCAATCCCGCTTCACCCATGCCCCAACCGCACCACAGGTTGCCATCTACATCCAGACGAAAACCATCAGGCGTACCGGGTCCAGCCTCAATGAAAACACGGCCGTTGGTCAAAGCCCGGCCCCCCGTCACGTCGTAGGCCAAAATTTTGCGCGGCGTGGCGCGTGACTCCACAATGTACAGAATCGACTCGTCTGGCGAAAATGCCAATCCGTTAGGCTGGTTGATGCCCTGGGCGGCCACGCTGATGCGGCCATCGGCGTCAATGCGATACACGTTGAAAGGCAAGGCAGGCTCGGACTTGTGACCTTCGTAAAAGCCCAGGATGCCAAATGAAGGGTCAGTGAACCAGACTGAGCCATCCGACTTCACCACCACATCGTTGGGCGAATTGAGTGGCTTGCCCTCAAATGAATCCGCCAGCACGGTGATCCGTCCATCGTGTTCAGTGCGCGTCACACGCCGGGTCAAATGCTCGCAAGTGATGATGCGCCCCTGTCGGTCACGCGTATTGCCGTTGCCATTGTTGGACGGTTTACGAAACACCGAGGTGGCCCCGGTTTCTTCATCCCAGCGGTACATGCAATTGCCGGGCACATCGCTCCACACCAACGAGCGCGTATCGCCCAACCACACGGGCCCTTCGGACCAGCGCAAGCCCGTGGCCAAACGTTCGACCTTGGCCAAACCGATGCGGTAGCGGTCAAAGGAGGGGTCGACCGAGACGATGGCGGGGTCAGGATATCGGGGGCTTGGATGAAAGTCAGTCATGTTGTTTGGGGCTTATGGCGTTCATGGGGCATCTGCTCTCAGTTTAACTTGGCCTAAGCGAGGGCGACCGCATGTCCGAGCAAAGCGATGCGGAATCTGTTTTTCAAGTAAGCGCCCTCCCGTGGTGGCAACACAACTGGTAATTTTTCGGAATCCACCTTGACCTGCGCAAACAAAGGGCCAGTCCGAGCCCGACCCTTTTTGTGGATCTCGTCCTTTAAGCTGCCCACCTCGGCTTTGTTTTTCACCAACAGGGATTGCATAAATCCAGCCGACTTGGCGATACCCGCCAGGTCCACGCCCAAGGCGGTGACCGTTTTTTGCATGCCGGTCTCGCCATAGTGTTCGTTGTCAAGCACAACGATGAACAGATTGGGCGGCTTGTGCGCTGCGATGACCGCCAGTGAGCCCAGACCCATCAGCATTTCGCCATCACCGGTGATCACCAGCACATTGCGTTGGGGTTGCGCCATTGCAAGGCCCAAGCCGATCATTCCCGCCCCGCCCATGGCGCCCCATAAAGGAAAAGACAGCGGATGATCTCCTGCGGCAGTGATATCCCAGGCAGGGGCCCCGAGTCCGGCGACAACCAACAGGTCACCCCGATCGTCTAACAAGTGGCTGACGACCTCGCGACGGTGTAAAGCTTTTTTCATTCGAAGTCTCCCTGGCTGAGTTTGCGAAAGTCTTTGGCACCCGTGACTTTTTGACCAATCAAAACGGCCATGGGGCGGCTGGTGTTGTACGCCATGCTCAAAGCACCGGAGACCTCGGCGACGACGTCTTCAGGCGTATCAGCGCGCCGCACGATCACCCCCATTGCGGCCAGAACGGTCTCTGTGGCATTGGCCATGGGAACTTGGGACGGATTGAACTCGGCATGGTCGCCGCGCATGGTGACCAAGATCAACAACGGCAGTTGGCACGAAGTGCTGAGCGAGAGCATGTTGATACAGTTGCCGACACCGCTGCTTTGCATCAGCAATATGCCTTTTTCTCCACCCAGCCATGCGCCAGCGAGCAAGCTCACGCCTTGCTCTTCACTGGTCAGGCGCACGACCGACATCGTTTTGTCGGCCTCACACAGGCTGATCAATTGTGCATGCCCCGCATCAGGGACCATGGCAACCTGTCTGATTTGGTGCTCGCGCAACAAACCGTAAACCGGTTCTGACCAGTGGCCAGGTGAGGATTTGCTGTTTTTTTTCAATGGGGTCTCCTGTGTAAACAAGGCATCAAATCAGGTTGATTGAATACATGGCCTGAGTCATGATTTCATGGAGCATCCAGTTTTTCGATACGTTCAGTGCGGGTTCATGTACAGATTCACATTCGAAATTGTGGAAGCCCATTTGTTCGGTAATCAGAGAATTATCCGTGACCAGGCAGCCAGAAGAATCTTTGAACACTGGGCAAATCAGCGTCAAAAATATGCCATAATTTATCTTTTACAAGTTACCCGCCCGGGTGGTGAAATTGGTAGACTCAGGGGACTCAAAAATTTGAATACCCTAGTAAACACAAACAAGCAAGCGGGTTGCAGCAAGGATACAAAAAAGTGTCCTGCGCGCTGTAACAAACCCCAACAAAAAATAGCATAAAAGACCACGTAATTCTTTTGGATTTTCGATGGATTTATATGTGTTTTTACCCCCCAATTTTCTGTAGAGCCACTGTGCAATGAGCAGCAATGGTCGAGGCGATCGCA
>Ga0164294_10001184_pt1 | contig 24433 bp, 18 predicted proteins | sample GEODES005metaG_FD_111479 | JGI IMG/M metagenome (GOLD analysis project Ga0164294, IMG submission 111479) | Oligotrophic lake water microbial communities from Sparkling Lake, Wisconsin, USA - GEODES005 metaG | ecosystem: Environmental > Aquatic > Freshwater > Lake | place: USA: Sparkling Lake...
CTCTTTGAAAAAAAGGCAGATTCCTATGCCTTTCAAAAAATCATGCGGTCCTTAAGCAAGGAAAAGCGTGCATATCAATACCTGAAAAGTTTAGGTCTCGCCATGGAAATCGATGGGAAAGCCATTATTTCTCGTTCGGATGCCATTCAGTGGTTGACAGCCCATAAAGAAGAGCTGGATCAGGCGGGATACGTCGTTCAGTTCCGCGGAGATGGACAGGCACCGAGGTACTTTTTGGGGAAACCAGATATTAAAATTCGGATCGGAGAGAAGTTGGATTGGTTTGATATTCAAGCGGTTATTTCATTTGGTCAGTTTCAAATTCCGTTTTTAAAGATACGCCAACTCATCTTGGCCAAGAAAAAAGAATTTCATTTGCCTGATGGATCTATTGCCATTATTCCGGATAATTGGTTCCATGATTACCAGGATTTATTCTATTTTTCAGAAACCCGACCGGGTGAAGAAGGCGTTTATTTAAAGCGTCAGCATTTCCAATTGGTCCAAGAATGGGAAAATCAGGAATTGGTCAAGACCTCTTTGCGCAGTAAAACCGTCGCCGATTTAAGTTTAGCGACTAAAGAATTTCCAGTACCGAAAAACTTTAAAGGTACTTTGCGCCCTTATCAGCTTGAAGGCTATCGCTGGATGCGTACCCGTCAAAACGCTGGCCTAGGAGCCTGCTTAGCAGATGACATGGGTCTTGGTAAGACGGTTCAGACTTTATGTTTATTGCAGAGTTTGAAGGAGCAGGGGGAGACTTTGCCGACTTTATTGGTTATGCCAACGTCCCTTTTGTACAATTGGGAAATGGAGGCAAAGAAATTTACGCCTCAATTGCGGGTTTTACTGTATTCAGGTCCGCAGCGTGAGAAATTGCAAGCGCAAATTAAAAAAACAGATTTGGTATTATGTTCCTTTGGGATGGTGCGTTCGGACATTGAGTGGTTTGAAAAGCAGGCCTTTAGTTATGTGATTTTGGATGAATCGCAGGCGATTAAAAATCCACAGGCGAACATTACGAAGGCTGTTCAGAAATTGAACGCCAAATTCCGTTTGGTGATGACTGGAACGCCATTAGAAAATTCGACGATGGATCTTTGGTCACAAATGAATTTTGTGAATGCAGGTTTATTAGGCACACAAAAATATTTCAAAGATCAATACCAAATTCCAATCGAAAAGAAAGCCGATGGCGACGTTAAAAAGCGTCTTTATTTCTTAATTAAGCCTTATTTACTGCGGAGAGAAAAGCGTCAGGTGGCGGCGGATTTACCGGAAAAAATGGAATCCATTACCTATTGTTCGATGTCCGAGGAGCAGGAACGCTTGTATGATAAGACAAAATCTTTTTATCGCGATGTGTTATTGAAACAAATCAAAGATGAAGGTTTACAAAAATCTAGGTTTTCAGTGTTACAAGGTTTGACTAAATTACGTCAATTAGCCAATCACCCCTTGCTTTGTGAAGAAGGTTACCAAGGGGATTCTGGTAAAATGGAGGCTGTTTTAGAGAAATTGGAGACCGTATTAGAACAACATCATAAGGTTTTGATTTTCAGCCAATTTGTGCAGCATTTGCAAATCATCAAACGGGCATTGGACGAAAAGGGGATTGCCTATGCCTATTTGGATGGATCGACGTCAGATCGGAAGGGCCAAGTAGAAAGTTTCCAGAAAGTAGATGGCCAATCGGTCTTTTTAATTTCCTTAAAAGCAGGGGGAGTGGGATTGAATTTAACGGCTGCGGATTATGTGTTTTTGTTGGACCCCTGGTGGAATCCAGCAGCAGAAGCCCAGGCCATCGACCGGGCGCATCGCATCGGTCAGGTGAAAACGGTATTTACCTATAAGTTTATTAGCAAGGAGACGGTAGAAGAAAAGATATTGGCTTTGCAGCAGCGAAAATTAGATTTAGCCAATGAATTGGTCACCTCGGATGAAAGTATTTTACGCAATTTAAGCGAAGACGAAGTCCTAGATTTATTGAGTTAGGCTTTTACCAAAATGTTTTTCGCCACTTCGTGGCTCACAAAAATGGGTGCGGCGCCGTTCACTTGGATTTGTAAGGAGCGGTCAAAAGAATTGATTTCGACGATTGTGATTTTCACGCCCAAATTAAGGTTTAATTTGGTCAATACTTGCAAAAATATCGCTGCATCTTTGGCGACTCCCATCAAGACACAATCTTTTTTTTCTTTGATTTCGGATAAGGGTTGGTATATCTGATCCGCCATTTTTCCATCACGGGTGGGGATCGGATCGCCGTGCGGGTCTCGGTCGGGGAAACCTAAAAATTCATCTAATTTTTGGATCAAGGAATCCGATTCGATGTGCTCCAATTGTTCCGCGATTTCATGTACCTCATCCCAGTTGTAGCCTAATTTTTCCACTAAAAACACTTCCCAAAGTCGGTGTTTGCGGATAATCGACAGGGCAATTTTTTGGCCTGTAGGCGTGAGACGAACTCCTTGGTATTTTTGATAAATTACCCAGCCTTTTTCGGCGAGCTTTTGTAACATGTCGGTTACCGAAGCAGCTTTGGTTTGAGCTAATTCCGCCACAGCATTTGTAGATACACCGAGGTCCGTGTTTTCCGACAAACGGTAAATAATCTTCAAATAATTTTCTTCTGCTAAGGAGGTTGCCATCTGTAATTTTTAACCGATGCAAATTAAAACAAATATACGGATATATAAATTTTTAGACGAGACTAAAAAATAATTTTGAATCAACATAATAATTAGTATATTTGATTGAATCATTGAAACCTATGAGTAAGGCCTGGCGTTCAGAACGAAAAAGTAATTCTTTAAGCGAAGTATTTGCGAGTATTCCGGTTCCTCAAGGAAATGGATTTTGGCAAAACTTGCGTGCTTTTTTGGGTCCTGGTTTTATGGTGGCGGTGGGATATATGGATCCGGGTAATTGGGCCACGGACTTAGCGGGAGGGGCACAGTTCGGTTACACGTTGTTGTCGGTCGTATTGATTTCTAGTCTTTTTGCCATTTTATTACAACATTTGGCGCTTAAACTGGGGGTGGCGACTGGCCGCGATTTAGCCCAAGCCTGCGGAGATGCTTTCTCCAAACCGGTTGCGATTTTCCTTTGGTTCATTTGTGAATTGGCGATTGCAGCATGCGATTTAGCGGAGGTGATTGGCTCGGCGCTCGCGTTACATTTGTTGTTTGGTATTCCTATTTTGACGGGAATTCTGATTACCATTTTGGATGTTTTTCTCATTTTATTTTTTCAAAAAAAGGGGTTTCGGGTCTTAGAATCCATCGTTCTTTCCTTGCTCATTGTCATCGTTTTGTGTTTTGCGTATGAGTTATTGCTTTCTAAGCCTGATATTTCAGGGGTTTTAGGTGGCTTAATTCCTCAGCCGAGTATTTTTACGAATCCGGATCAATTGTACGTGGCCATCGGTATTTTAGGTGCGACGGTGATGCCTCACAATTTATATTTGCATTCGAGTATTGTTCAAACGCGTGCATTTGCCAGTACGGATATCGATCGCAAAAAGGCGATTAAATTTGCCACTTGGGATTCTACGCTTTCCCTAAGTTTAGCCTTTTTTATCAATGCCGGGATTTTGATTTTGGCGGCTTCGGCCTTCCATTTGAGTGGGAATGCACATGTGGCGGATATTCGGGATGCTTATCAGTTATTAGATCCAGTGTTAGGCAGTAAATTGGCGAGCGCATTTTTCGCGATTGCCTTATTGGCCTCAGGTCAAAATGCTACCTTGACGGGTACTTTGGCTGGTCAAATCGTCATGGAAGGATTTCTGGATTGGCGCATTGCCCCATGGCTTCGCCGCTTGATTACACGTTTATTGGCTATCGTTCCTGCTTTTTTTATTACGTGGTGGTATGGGGAAAGTAAGATTGGTGAACTCTTGATTTTTTCCCAAGTGGTTTTGTCGATGCAATTAAGTTTCGCTGTTATTCCACTCGTTTGGTTTACGAGTGATGCTCAAAAAATGGGCCCTTTTGTGAATGCACCTTGGTTAAAATACAGCGCCTGGGTGATCAGTGCGGTCATTTTAAGCTTGAATCTGTATTTATTGGCTCAAATTTTAGCAGGCTAAATTCCCTCATACCAAGCATTATCTTGGCCTGATTTCCATCGCTTAACGAATTGAATACCGGGTAATTTTGGGGCAGAAATTCCTTGACCTTGATCCTCGGCTTTTTCAATTTTCCAGATTTCATCCAATAAGCCAGCTTGATGAAAGTATTCAGCAGTTTTGCTTCCTCCTTCTACGAGGATAGAATGTATTCCCGCGTCAAAACAGGTAATGGAAAGTGCAGCCAGGAATTCGTTTGAAGAGAGATTTCCGAGGGCGATCCATTTTACTTGATCTTGTTGTGCCGAATAATCGCGCGTAAAAACCCACGTTTCTCCACCATCTTGGAATATCTGCAGATTTCGTGGCAATCGATTGTTTGGATCTATCACCATTCGGATTGGGTTTTTGCCTTTGGCAAATCGGAGTGTTAGTTGGGGATTATCTTGCAGGGCAGTTTCGGCACCGATTAATATTCCTTGATGTTCAGCCCGCATCTCATGGACGAGGATTTGACTTTCCTTGTTTGAAAAATGTATGGCTTTACCATCGCGCGCTGCGATGAATTGATCACGGGAACAAGCAAATTTCAAAGTGAAATAAGGTCGTTTTTTGACCTGCGCAAGGAAAAATTTTCTATTTAATGAAAGGCCTTTTTCTTCTAAAATTCCGGAAACGACTTCGATGCCTGCCTCTTTTAATGTTTGAATTCCTTTTCCTGAAACGAGGGGATTTGGATCGATGTTGCAAATGACCACTCGAGCCACTTGCGCTCGGATCAATAAATCTACACATGGGGCTGTTTTACCTGTATGTGCGCAAGGTTCTAGGCTAACATAGGCAGTTGAGTCTTTTGCTTCTTCGAAGGCTTGTAGGGAATGTATGGCGGCTACTTCCGCATGGGCCTCTCCATAGTTTGCATGCCAGCCTTCCCCGATGATCTTCCCTTCTTTGACGATCACGCAACCAACCATGGGATTTGGTGCCACAAAGCCTGAACCTAGCCGCGCTAAGTCCAGGGCTCGTTGCATCCAAATTTCCTCTTTATCCATGTACGACAGTTTCCTCTTCGGCAACTTCTTCTGGTGATTTTTTCAAATTCAGCGACATAAAGCTATAAATCGCAGGAATGATATACAAGGTTAAGGTTGTCGAGAATAACATACCTCCTACAACCGCAATACCCATCGAAACCCGACTTTGTGATGCACCGGATCCTAAGGCAAGGGCAATCGGTAAGATACCCAAAATGGTACACAGTGAAGTCATAACGATCGGTCTAAACCGTGCCGTGGCGGCTAATTTTACCGCTTCTAATTTATTAAAACCAGCTTCTTTTTTCTGGTTTGCAAATTCCACAATCAAAATACCGTTTTTCGTCACTAATCCGACCAATACGATAATTCCAATTTGAGAGAAAATATTCAAGGTTTGACTGAAATCCCAGAGCGACAATAAAGCACCTGCGACCGCTAGGGGTACCGTAAATAAAATAATTAATGGATCCATGAAGCTTTCAAACTGTGCTGAAAGAATCAAATAAATCAATAAAATCGCTAATCCAAATGCAAATAATAAAGAGGAACTCGATTCTTTAAATTCCTTACTTTGTCCATCATAGGCCGTGGAGAATGAGACATCGAATGTCTCTTTTGCCAATTTATCCATTTCATCCAAAGCTTCGCCCAATGTCACACCTTTCGCCATTTGTGCTTGTACAGTAGCGGCTACGTAACGGTTATAGCGATACAATTGTGGAGGTGTACTTTGTTCCGTCACTTTCACCAAGTTGTCTAATTGAATCAAATCGCCCCGATTATTTTTCACATAAAGCGACTTCAAGTCTTTTACATCGTTCCGTAAATTCCGATTGATTTGACCAATAATTTGATATTGTTTTCCATCCTTAACGAAATAGCCGAAACGTCGTCCGGAAAGTCCTAATTGCAAGGTTTGCGCCACATCTTGAATCGAAATTCCTAGGTTTTGTGCTTTCGCGCGATCGATCTCAAGACGTAATTCTGGTTTTGTGAACTTTAAATTCACATCGGAATTTTCAAATTTTGGAGACTCTCGAACTTTCGCCAAGAATATAGGCATCATCGTTTTTAATTTCTCAAAATTAGGCGCTTGAACTACGAAGGCGACGGGTAGACCACCCCCACCACGTTGGCCCGTGGATAAGGTTGGCTCTTGAATTAAAATTGCTTTTGCCCCAGTGAATTTTTTAAGTTTGGGCTGTATTTCATCGGCGATTTGTTGTTGAGATCTTCCACGTTTATCTGGCTCAGTTAACATAATCCGCATACTTCCTGTATTCGAACCCCCATTTCCAAAAGGAGGGGAGGTGAAGGCATATATTCCAGTTCGTTCGCTTTCCTTAATGTTTTTGAACAAAAAGTTTGACATTTCATCGGTATAATTTAGCATGTATTCGTATGTCACACCTTCTGGCGCGGTTGCGTTAACACGTAATAAACCCCGATCTTCTAATGGGGCTAATTCCGATGGAATTGCACCTGTTTTGAACAACATATAGATTATCCCTACCAAGGAAACAACCATGACCCAGGCAAGCCAACGTGCCTGCATAAAGGATGCCAACGAACTTTCATAGGCCTTATTGAGCCATACGAAAAAAGGTTCTGTCACATTGTAAAACCATGGTTTTGAATGTCCGCCTTTTAATAGGCGCGAACCTAGCATCGGCGTTAATGTTAGGGAAACAAAAGCCGAAATAATTACCGAACCCGCTACCACAATTCCGAACTCACGGAACAAACGACCTGTAATCCCTTGCAAGAAAATTACGGGTAAAAATACCGCTGCTAATGTCACGGTAGTCGAGATTACCGCAAAATAAATTTCTTTCGAACCTTCGATGGCCGCTTTCCATGGACTTAAGCCTTCCTCGATTTTGGTGTAAATATTTTCCAATACCACAATCGCATCATCAACGACCAATCCGATGGACAAAACGATTCCCAATAGCGTCAATACGTTGATAGAGAAACCCACCAAATACATAAAGAAAAACACGCCAATCAAACTCACAGGAATGGCAGTCAATGGAATAATGGTCGAACGCCAGTCGCGAAGGAACAAGAAAATGATGATGGTCACCAAAAATATGGCTGTTAAAATGGTTTCTTCTACTTCGACGATTGATTTACGTACGTGTTTTGTATTATCAAAACCTTCTCTCAAAATCATGTCATCTGGAATCGTGGTTTTGATTTGTATTAATTTTTTACGGATGGCATTGACAATTTCGATTTGGTTGGATCCTGGCTGAGGAATCACCGCAATCGAAATCATAGGAACCCCATCCCGCTTAAACATCGTTCTTTCGTTTTCTGAGGACAATTGAACATCCCCAACATCTGAAAATTTAACCGAGCGGTCGCCTTCTTCTTTGATGATTAAATTTTCAAAATCTTCTTTTGTTGTCAAGCGTCCTTGCGTACGAACCGTTAATTCGGTATTCGCACCCTCAATACTTCCGGATGGCAACTCAATATTTTGTTTCGTTAATGCACTCACGATATCAGGTGCCGTTAAGCGAAAGGAAGCTAAACGTTCTGGATCGATATGAAGACGCATCGCGTATTTTTTCTCTCCCCATAATTGGATCGAACTTACGCCTGGAACCGTTTGTAATTTTTCTTTTACATTTCGAGTAGCAATTTCATTTAGGCTCAAAATGTCTCGTGTAGACGAGGATAAATTGATGTTATAAATCGGCATCGCATCTGCGTCAGATTTAGAAACTACCGGCGGGTCTACGTCTTTAGGTAATAAAGCCAGCGCCCTTGAAACTCGATCGCGTACGTCATTGGCCGCATCTTCGATGTTTACCGCTAGGTCAAATTCCACCGTGATGTTTGAACGTCCATCCCGACTTGAACTTGTCAAAGTCCGAATTCCCGCGATTCCATTGATGGATTCTTCCAATGGTTCAGTGATTTGAGATTCGATGATATCTGCATTCGCTCCCGTGTAGGACGTCTGCACATTAACCACTGGCGGATCTACCGAGGGATACTCACGTATTCCTAAATAATTATATCCGATAAGGCCGAATACGATGATTGTAATCGACATTACGATGGCCAATACAGGCCGTTTAATACTAATTTCCGATAGCGATGCCATAATTTGATAGGTTTTTAATTTCTTTTAAGGTGTGTTGCAAGGGTTCTAAGACCTCCAAATAGGAAAGCTCATGGGCACTTCCTGATGGATTGAAAAAGATATTTGCGATTTTTTTATTCGTATAGGCTCCAGAATAGGACATGTAGCGTTTGAAGTTTACAAATTGTCCACAGATAATAAATGCCGGAATCTCAAAGGCATTCGCCATATGTGTAGGTCCGGAATCGATGCCCAAGAAAAAGCCAGCCGAGCGAATCAAAACGGCCGTTTCCAACATACTCGTTTGGCCAACCAAACTTAAATAATGAGGATTTGAATAAGCAAGGGGCGAATCGGTTCCTATTTCCACCATGTTAATTCCATGCTCTTGAATCAAGTAATCCAATAATTGAATCCAATTTTCGTCTTTCCATTCGCGGGCAATGTCCGTGGACTTCCGATGCATCAACCAATAATTACCTTCAAAAGGAAGCGGGTATTTCGTATTTCCCGTGTAAAGTCGAGGCGCGCGATCTGCCACGTGCAAGTCACAAAGAGCAGAAAATATACCCAAAAGCGAAAGGTTGTCGTAATAATTTTCCTTGGTAATATTTAGTTCGAGCGCTTTGGGATTTTTTAATTCGCTATGAAAATTCAACTCATATCGAATGTCATTCAAATGTAAATTAAAAAAGTGCGTGAAAGGAGAAAGTTTCGCAAGCCAAATACTCACAAAAATATTTTCTTCAATGATCAGGTCTTTGATTCCTGGATGATTTACCAATAAAGCAGCAAAGGGCTTACGGACGATCCAAAAAATTTCAGCGTCCTTGTATTTTTCATGCAAGCCGCCGATGATTGGCTCCGCTGCCACGATATCGCCGAGGTGTTGTGCCAATAAAACGCCGATATAGGTTTTTTTGGGATGCAAAATTCGTAAAGCCAAAATTCGTACACAAATTCCTGCATAGGAAATGCATGCACGTACAAGCGACATCCGGGCGCGAAAAATGACGCCCAACTGTTGCCTGAACGACTTGCTCAAGAATCTTGTCGAAAATAATTTCGGCATCGTTTTTATTGAATTACTTCTTTGATATCTACTTCACCATCTGGTTTCACTTGGATGATACCATTGGTAATCAAGGTATCACCGATCGATAGTCCTTTCAAAATCTCAACCGTACGTTCTCCACGGTTTCCTAATTCCACTTTCACAGGAACCGATTTTCCATTTTTCACCAAGAAAACTTTGTTTCCTTTCGCTTCTGGAATCACGGACTCGGTAGGAATGAGAATCGCGGAACCCTTACTTTTTAGAATCAAATTCACCTTCGCAAAAGCACCTGGAACCAATAAATTCGAAGGATTTCCTGCCAATGCACGAATTTGTAAAGTTCTGGTCAACGGGTCAATTTTCGGGTCTATCGCATAAACGCGTCCCGTAAAGCCTTTTTCCTCATTCTCGGTGGTAAACTCAATGGTGCTTCCTTGGCGAATCGCTGTTGCATATTTCGCTGGAATCGAAAATTCGATTTTCGCTGGATTCGTATTCGTTAAGGTGGCGATTCGTGTGGCTGGCGAAATATAACTTCCCATACTCACATAACGGAAACCGATTCGGCCAGAAAATGGAGCTTTCAAAGTAGTTTTTAAGATTTGAGATTTGAAATCTTCGATGTCAGCAGATATGGTGTTCACGGAGTTTACGGCGATGTCATATTCCCGTTGGGAAATCGCTTCTTTCTGTAAAAGCACTTTTTGACGTGCCTCATTATCCTCCGCTAATTTTTTATTGAAGCCTAATTTTTTCAAACGAGCCTCTAATTCATCGTCATTGATTTGTAATAAAACCGTTCCTTTTTGCACTACATCTCCTTCTTTGATGTTTAAGGCAATGATTCTTCCTGCGATTTCTGAACGAATTTCAACTTCCTCATTTGGCAAAATTGACCCTGTCGAACTTAGCATGTCATCTAAGCGTGTTGCTTTTACGACCATCACGATGACGGCAGTTTTACCGCCTTTCCCACCTGGGCCGCCTTTGTCTTTGCCTTTTGATTTTTCATCTTTTTCCGAAGCGAAAAATGATTTTTTGATTTTTGGGTAAAACGCCAAGCCCAATACGAGTGAAATAACAAGTAGGCTGATTAAAATTTTGGTCAACTTATTCATGAACAGGTAGTCAAATGGTTTAATTAATTTATCAATTTAATACTTTTCTTATTTATATATATCCTACTTTATAGGTTTATTCGTCTTTTGCCTTGGTTAGCCAGGGTAAAATCTGCTCATTTTGGATTTGATTCATCACAAAATGACTTTGAGCGTTACCGATATTTTTGATACTAGCTAATTTATGCAGGATAAAATGCCGGTATTCATCCATATCTGAAACGACAATTTTCAATAAAAAATCGCTGTGTCCCGATACACAATAACATTCCTGCACTTCTACCAAGTCCATCACATCTTTTTCAAACTGATTCAAATATTCTGCGGCATGTTCTTTCAGGGAGATGTCACAAAAAACAGTTAAAGATTTCCCTAATTTATTCGGATTGATCAGCGCTTTATAGCCTGTGATAACCCCTTCTTTTTCCATTCGTTTAATCCGCTCATGAATGGGCGTGGCGCTCATACCCAGGCGCTGGGCCATTTCTTTATTGGACAAAAATGCATCCTCATGCAAGAATGCCAATATTTGCTTATCTATTTCGTCAATTTTCGCCATGATTCTTTGAATTAGGATGCAAGGCTGCGCCCACCGAAACGACACCTGAAAGTGTGTCTCTGCGCATAAATTGTTCTAAACGTAAGGTATATTTTCCTGCTTTTGGGAAATGGAGGCTCGAGAAAATCACATAGGAATGGCTATACATAGCGCCTAAACCTGCGCCTTTCGCCTTACCTGATTTGGCATCATATAAAATGGCCTCGGCCAAAGCTTTTTTAATCACGATTCCTTTTGAATCAATGATTTGAGGCACAAAATACAAGTTGTAATAGGCATAATCATTGGATTGTCGAATGCTAACATCCAAGGCATAGGAAATCGTCGTGTCCTTAATGTCAAACGGAATTTCTATTTTTTTCTTTTGAAGCCAACCTATTTCCCCCATAGATTCCGTTTGGTCAAAAACCGCCGTGTCCCCACTGCAGCCGACCAAGCTAAGTAAGGCAATAAAACCAATGATCCTTAGCGATAGTAAATTAAGCGCTTGGTGGGGTTTGAGGTCCATTTCCAGGAGGTCTTGGTTTAAATTTTTTCTTAAATTTTTTCTTGTATGGTTTTGGACTTGCCCCTTCTGCGTTCGAATCTGTCGCATTGGGATTTATCGCATTTGGATTCACCGGTGGCCTTGGCTCTTGCTTGGCTGGTCTGCCTTCAATTGGCCCTTGAGCATTTGGTTTTTTTCCTTGGAATTCAGGTTTAGGTCCTCGTGGCCGATTGTCTCGGTTGTCACGTCTCGCCCCACCTTTGTTATTGCCCTTGTTTTTAGTACTGCCGTACTTCTTGTCCATGCGATCCAAATCCGAATTCAGTTCAGAAAGACTTAGTTTTTCAGCAATCGGTTTATCTGGATTTAAATCCTCAAAGGATTCAGGAATGATACCTTGTTTATTTAAATCAATGATTTCCTTCACTCGGTCACATGAAACCGGAATCCAAATCGATTCTTCACCCACAATTCCAAACCACATCATGCGTTTGAAAATATCTGTTTTTTGTAAAACAGCATCTCCTTTTTTCGTTTTAATGCGACCCTCGATGGTCGGGATGCTCTTTAAGGCATCCATATAGGTTTCCAACTCGTAATTTAAACAGCATTTTAAACGGCCACATTGACCACTCAATTTCACCGGATTCAGCGATAAATTTTGATATCGAGCTGCTGATGTCGTGACATTTTTGAAGTCGGTTAGCCAAGTAGAACAACACAATTCCCTTCCACAAATGCCAATTCCTCCCAATCTTCCGGCTTCTTGACGCAAGGAAATTTGCTTCATTTCTACCCGAATTTTAAATTCGGTAGCCAATATTTTAATCAACTCCCGAAAATCGACCCGATCATCCGAGGAATAATAAAAGACAGCTTTGGTGCCATCGGACTGAAATTCGACGTCCGAAAGTTTCATGTTGATCTTTAAATCACCGATGATTTGTCGGCCACGATACATCGTAGGTAAATCCCGGGCCATCGCTTGCTCGTGCTTTTCGATGTCTTTATCGGTGGCCATACGAACAATGCTTTTCAATTGATCATCATCTTTGATGCTCTTTTTAAGCATTTGTAAGCGAACTAATTCGCCTTGTAGGGACACAACGCCTAAATGAATTCCACTGGTCGATTCCACCATGACCGAATCGCCCGTATGTAAAAGCAATTGATTGGCATTACGAAGATATTCCTTCCGTCCGCCTTTGAATTTAACTTCGACTACATGAAATCGTTGGAATTGAGGCACATCCAAGTCGGATAGCCAATCGAACACATTCATTTTGTTGCAGGAGCCAGTGCCGCAACTGCCATTGCTTTGGCAACCCGATACCGCTCCGACTCCTCCTTCTTCCTTCTTTGATCCACATGATCCTGAGGAACACGATTTACATCCCATAATATGTTGCTATTTGAACTTAAACCTTGTACCGAAGTACGTCTAAGCCAATGTCTCGTCTAAAATTTTTACCCTCAAATTTTACCGTTAATGCCGCCTTTTGAGACTTTTGAATGGCATTTTCTAGTGTATTTGAAGTGCCCGTGAAAGCCATGACTCGGCCCCCATTGGTCTTTATTTGCCCATCCTCTTCCGTCGTCCCCGCATGAAAAATCAAGGCCTCATCCACCTGCGCCAAGTTCGAAATCACATCCCCTTTTCGATATTCTTCTGGATATCCCCCTGCGACAACCATGGTCGTAACGGCATATTGATCCGAAATCTGAAGCGTTTGTCCTTTTAATTGAACTTGAGCGACGGCAATCAACAAAGATAAGAAATCTGATTCAATTCGTGGCATCACCACTTCCGTTTCTGGATCGCCCATCCGTGCATTGTATTCGATCACGTATGGTTCCCCTTCGTGGTTCATTAATCCGATAAAAATAAAACCTTGATAGCGAATGCCTTCTGCCTTTAATCCCTCTAAAGTAGGTTTAATGACCTTTTTCTCCACTAAATTCATAAAGGATTCCGTCGCAAAAGGCACCGGTGAAACCGCACCCATACCCCCCGTATTTAATCCCTCATCATTTTCCCTGATACGTTTATAATCCTTCGCCTCAGGCAATACCACAAAATCTTCACCGTCCGTTAATACAAAAACTGATAATTCGATTCCCCGTAAAAATTGTTCGATCACCACCTTGTCACTCGCCGCCCCGAATTTCGCATCTAGCAACATTTCCTTCAGCGCATCTTTCGCCTCCTCCAATGTTTGGGCAATGATCACCCCTTTCCCCGCCGCTAGTCCATCCGCTTTTAACACGATGGGCAAGGATTGCTGATCCAAATAAGCCAAACCCGCGTCTATCGAATCCTTCGTAAAGGTCTCCGAAGCCGCCGTAGGCACGCCATATTTGTGCATGAAATTTTTAGAAAAATCTTTGCTGCCTTCTAATTGGGCACCATCCGAGCCTGGTCCCACAATTCCCACATGTTTTAAATCATCCTGCGCCTCGATAAAATTCCGAATACCTCGAACCAAAGGTTCCTCTGGCCCGACTAAAACCAATCCAATCTCATGGCTTCGAATCGCTTGGGCGATGGCTTCGAAATCGTTGACCGAAATCGGAAGATTCGTCCCCAAAGAAGAGGTTCCTGGATTTCCTGGTGCAATATAAAGGTTGTTTAGAACTGGACTTTGGGATATTTTCCACGCAAATGCGTGCTCACGTCCTCCCGATCCCAAAATTAATACATTCATAAAAGCTTAATCTAATTGGCTAATTCACTTAAAAACTTGATGCGCATTAATCGCAATTCCTCTTCACTGACATCCTCTATGTTACAGTTATCTAGCGCAGTTGCAATGTTATCCGAATCCGCAGACATGAAATAATCGTAAATTTCTTCCTGCTTATCAGGCTCAATGACCTGATTGATAAAATAATCCAAATTCAATTTCGTCCCTGAATAACAAATCGTCTCAATCTCCTGAATCAAATCAAACATCGAAATTTCCTTTTGTTCCGCAATGACGTCTAAATCGATTTTACGATCGACCTGTTGGATGATATGGATCTTAATTTTCGACTTATTCACGGTGGATTTCACGACGACTTCCTTAGCCGTCTCGATTTCATTTTCCTCCACATAACGCACGATGGCATCCAAAAATTGCTTCCCAAATTTGACCACTTTCCCCATCCCGACCCCATTAATCTGAGCCATTTCCTCCTGTGAGGTCGGATAAGTCGTTGCCATTTCTTCCAAAGAAGGATCCTGGAAAATCACATAAGGCGGCAGGTTTTTCTCCTTAGCTACTTTTTTCCGCAGGTTTTTTAATATTTCAAACAATGCATCATCGTAGGCCTTTGCCCCCAAAGCTAAATTTTCCTCCTCATTATCGATGTCATTAGCCTCCTTTTCATAATCGTGATCCCTCGAAAATGTCAATGGATAGGAATCCTGTAAAAAGGCCTTTCCCTTCTCACTTAATTTTAAAATACCATAATTCTCGATGTCTTTTTCTAATAAGCCATGTATGAACACCTGCTTAATAAATGAAATCCAAGGCGATTTTTGGTCCTCCGGATTAGCCTCTTTCGAGGATTTTTTCCGCATGACCATTTTCTTTTTTGGCGCGTCCTCATCCTCGTCGTTTTCATCGTCATCATCTTCATCCTCCTCCTCTTCCGCGACTTTATTCCAAGAAACCTCTTTCCCTTTTCCAAAAACCGACAAACTCCCTTGTTCATTACTCGTCACATAGGGATTGGTTTTTCCTTCCAATACATCAGCGATGTGTTCCGCTTCAAATTTTTCGCCCGTCTGCAAAACTGCTTCGAGCAGTAGACTGACTTCTTCTTCTGCTTTAAAGGTGGGCGTAGGATGCATGCAATTGTCACAAAAACCGCAATTATCCGCCATATATTCGCCGAAATAACTCAGTAATTGTTTGCGTCGACAAACCCCTAAATTCGCATAATAGACCATTTCAGTTAATAATAACTTCGCATTTTCCTTTTCTGAAACCGCTTTGTCCTTATTGAACTTATCTAATTTTAAAATATCATCGTAGGTGTAAAACAAAATACATGTCCCATCCAGGCCATCTCTTCCCGCACGTCCCGTTTCTTGGTAATAGCCTTCCAGGGATTTAGGCGCATCATAATGTATGACAAAGCGCACATCTGGTTTGTCGATGCCCATACCAAAGGCGATCGTGGCCACCATCACTTCTACCTCTTCGTTCAAAAAAGATTCTTGATTTGACATACGGACCTGCGGATCTAAACCCGCATGGTAAGGAAGTGCTTTGATGCCATTGACCAATAACAAATCGGAAATCTCCTCCACCCGTTTCCGACTCAGGCAATAAATAATACCCGCTTTGCCCGCATGGCCCTTGATGTAGCGAATGAGTTGCTTGTCAATGTCCTTTTTGGAGCGGATTTCGTAATAGAGGTTTTTCCTGTTGAAGGATGATTTAAAAACTTTGGCATCGTCGAGGTTAAGCGTTTTTTGAATGTCTTGTTGGACTTTCGGCGTCGCTGTGGCCGTCAATGCAATGATGGGTAATTTCTCATCAATCGATTCAATGATCGAACGTATCTTCCGATATTCAGGTCTAAAATCATGTCCCCACTCGGAAATGCAATGGGCTTCATCGATGGCGACGAAGGAAATATTTGCCTGCTGTAGAAAATTTAAGTTTTCTTGTTTATTCAATGATTCCGGCGCTATGTAAAGCAATTTTACCTGGCCATTAATTACCTCCGCCTTGACGCGATTGATTTCAGCGCGACTCAAGGAAGAATTTAAAAACTGCGCATTTACCCCAAAGGCGACCAATTGGTCTACTTGATTTTTCATCAAGGCAATTAAGGGAGAAATGACAATCGCCGTACCTGGCATGACGATTGCGGGCAATTGATAACAAAGTGATTTGCCAGCACCTGTGGGCATGAGAACAAAGCTATTATGGCCTTGCAGGGTGTTTTGTATGATCGCCTCTTGTTCCCCACGGAACTGGCTGAACCCAAATGTCTTTTTGAGTTCTTCATGTAAAACTTCTTTAGTTATCGAAATAGGCATAATTTGAAAGTCGGCTGTTATGTTTCTTTTTAGGACTCCTTAATCACGCATTCTTGGTTATCTTTGCGAAATTAAAAACTCTTCTAGATTTGAAATTAAGCAAAAATATCCAATCCACAGCAAAAAAAGTTTTACGCGAAGAATCGGAGGCGATTTCTCTTCTAATTGATTCCATTGATTCAGATTTTGAGGCATGTGTCGAATATTTAATGCAAATCCCTGGCCGTATAGTCTTTACCGGCATCGGGAAATCAGCTATTATTGCCCAAAAAATCGTCGCCTCCATGAATTCCACCGGAACGCCGGCTTTGTTTATGCATGCGGCAGACGCGATCCACGGAGATTTGGGAATGATCCAAACCGGGGATGCCGTAGTTTGTATCTCTAAATCTGGGGATACGCCTGAAATTAAGGTGCTCGTACCTTTGATCAAACGCTTAGGCGTGGCTTTGATTGCCATGGTTTCCAATAAAAAATCCTATCTAGCCGCTCAGTCTGATTTTGTTTTGCATGCATTGGCAGAGCAGGAGGCGGATGTTTTGAACCTGGCGCCGACGACCTCCACCACCGTGGCTCTCGCCTTGGGTGATGCGTTAACGGTTTGTTTATTGGAATGTCGGGGTTTTACCGCGCAGGATTTTGCCAAATACCATCCGGGCGGTGCTCTGGGGAAACGATTGTATTTAAAGGTGGGAGATTTGTATCCTTTGCATGAATTTCCGGTTATTTTGCCTTTTGCGAGTATTCAGGAGGCGATTCATGAAATTAGTTCGAAGCGTTTAGGGGCTACGGCGGTAGTGGATGTTCAGGGTGATTTGGTCGGCATTATTACGGATGGGGATGTGCGAAGAATGTTGGAGCGTTCGACGGATTGGGCTACGATTCAAATTACCGATATGATGAATACCTCTCCCAAAACCATTGACGCGGAGGCATTTGCCACCGAGGCTTTGGCACGTATGCAATCGAATAATATCACACAATTGGTCGTTACGGCACAAAAAAAGGCCGTAGGATTTATTCATCTCCACGACCTTTTGAAAGAGGGTATAGTGTAACTAGCGCATGCGGTTGGAGGATTGGACCAACATCTCATCTTTGCGTACCAAACGATTCGCAATCATATTCGCCAATAAAGAAACGACTAAGGCATAAAATCCATAGCCATAATGTCCCTGGGATTCGGGTTCAAAAACTAACATCGCTTCTTTGAAAATGATCCAAAAGGCATAGGCCATCGAAGCGGCTAATACTAGGGAATTAATGAGTCCGAGTGTCATCTGGCGCATTCTTCTCTTAAATGAAAAAAGGGAAGCCAGCGTGATGATCGTAGAAAATGTGATTAATAAAGGCAAAAACATGGTGCTGTGCGCGCTGACTTCTTTGGCATTTTGGAGCAAAACCCATTGGTTCGAAAAAAAATCAATTTGTTGGCCAGAAACTCCAGTTTTAGACCAAATGGCCCAGCCGGAACTTGCTAAACTATTAGCTAAAATGACGAGGGCGTAAAAGATGGATTGAGGTCTTTGAATCATATGAATGTCGAATTAGGTCGTAAAATTACGTATTTTCTTGAAAATGTTTGGCGGCAATTTTTGCTGAGGATAAACAAAGGGGAATTCCGCCGCCGGGATGCACGCTGCCGCCGACCCAGTACAGATTTTTGATGGCGGAGCGATAATTCGGATGGCGTAAAAATGCAGCAAATTTATTGTTGGACGCGTTTCCGTACAGCGCCCCACCGGAGCTGGATGTGCGTGATTCGATGCTTCGGGGGTCAAGGTGATCTTCGGCGATGATGTATTGGGCGATGTCTTTGCCGAGGCATTTGGATATTTTTCGGATGACATTTTCGCGGGTTTGTTTGACCAAAGTCTCCCAATCCTGTCCTTCATTCGCTGGGGCATTCACGAGAATGAACCAATTTTCGCCGCCTTCTTGGGCGTCATTCGAATTTATTTTGCTAGAGATATGGAGGTAGGCGGTGGGATCGTCTGATAAGGATTTGTCTTTAAAGATCGCTTTAAATTCCGCTTCGTAATGGTCAGAGAAGAAGATATTGTGGACCCCTAATTCATCAAATTTGGTATTCATGCCCCAATAAAAAATGATGCCTGAGCTGGATTTAGGTTGGTTCAGTAGTTTTTTAGGGGCTTTTTCCTGTGGTAATAGATGCTGGTAGGTGGGCCGAATGTCCATGTTGCTTGCCACAAAATCAAAGGCGTAGCTAGCTTGTTTGGTTTTGATGCCGGTGGCTTGTTTGTTTTCGGTGATGATTTCGATGACTTTCTCGTTGAAATGAAACTCGACGCCTACCTCCTTGGCGAGGCCAACTAAAGAATTTGTAATGGAAATCATGCCGCCTTCTGGGAAAAATGCCCCGATGTTGTATTCCAAATGGGGGATGATGCCTAAGGTAGCAGGGGTTTGATAGGGATCAGAGCCGTTATAGGTGGCGTAGCGGTCGAATAATTGTACGGTTTTTGGATGCTGAAAGGATTGGGTATTTGCCTCGTGCATGGTGGAAAAGAGGCCTAATTTTCCGAGATTCATGTAGCCTTGAAGTGCTTTTTTGCCGGTCCAAGTGCGGTAATCGTGCAAGGAATTTTCTAAGAAAAGTTCGCTGATGATTTGGTATTTTGTTTGCAGGCCTTGTAGGTAGGTGCGGATATGTTCGGGATTTTCTCCGAGTTTTTCGGCGAATTCGTTGGCGGTTTTTTGTGGGTCGGCGAAGGTATCTAGGCGTGTTCCGTCTTCCCAAAAATAGTGGCAAATGACCGGGAGTTTTTGGTAATTAAAATGGGTTCTTGGGTTTTTTCCGGCGAGGCTAAATAATTCGTCGACTAATTGGGGTAGTGTAAAAAGGGAAGGGCCGGCGTCGAAGCGAAATCCGTTTACTTCGATTTGGCAAAGTTTTCCGCCGGGGTAGGGATTGGCTTCGAAGACGCTTACTTTTTGGCCTAAAACCGCCATGCGGATGGCGAGGGCGATGCCACCGATTCCTGAGCCAACAATGCCAAAAGTTGCCATAAGCGAATATTTTGAAACATCTAAATTACGGAATTCAGGGGATGGAAAGAATAAAAGGCCAAATGTTTTTCCCTCAAGCCCAATTTCCGTAGTTTTGCACAAATTTTTAAAATTTGCGCGAGGAAATATGCTACGTACACATACAAATGGGGAATTGCGAATGGCACATGTGGGTCAAGAGGTGACTTTATGTGGTTGGGTTCAAAAAACGAGAGATAAAGGGGGGATGATTTGGGTGGATCTTCGGGATCGGTATGGGATAACGCAGTTGATGTTGGAGGAAGGAAAATCGACCGTGGAGGCTTTGCAAATCGCACGTGGATTAGGTCGTGAGTTTGTGGTGGAGGCGCGTGGGGTGGTTGTGGAGCGTTTGGCGAAGAATGATAAATTGCCAACGGGCGATGTGGAGATAAAAGTTTCTGCGATAAAGATTTTGAATCCGGCGAAATTGCCACCTTTTTTGATTGAAGATGAGACGGATGGAGGGGATGATATTCGGATGAAATATCGCTATTTGGATTTGCGTCGTACGCCGATTCGCGAGAGTTTGCGCTTGCGTCATCAGGTGGCGAAAGAGGTGCGTCGGTTTTTGGATGAGCAAGATTTTATTGAGGTGGAAACGCCGGTATTGATTAAATCGACGCCGGAGGGTGCGCGCGATTTTGTGGTGCCTTCCCGGATGAATCCGGGTGAATTTTATGCCTTGCCGCAATCGCCGCAGACGTTTAAGCAATTGTTGATGGTGTCAGGTTTTGATCGCTATTATCAGTTGGTGAAATGTTTCCGGGACGAGGATTTGCGGGCGGATCGCCAGCCTGAGTTTACGCAGATTGACTGTGAAATGTCATTTGTGGAGCAGGAGGATGTGTTGAATATGTTTGAGGGTTTGATTCGTCATTTGTTTTTGCAGGTGAAGAAATTGGATATTGGAACGGTACCGCGGATGACTTATGCGGATGCGATGAAGTTTTATGGGTCTGATAAGCCGGATATTCGTTTTGAGATGCAATTTGTGGAATTGAAGGGGGAGGGTGTGGACTTGACGAGTGGGAAGGATTTTCAGGTTTTTGATTCGGCGAATACGGTGGTGGGGGTTTGTGCGAAAGGGGCTGCGGAATATACGCGGAAGCAGTTGGATGAGTTGACGGATTTTGTTCGTCGGCCTCAAATCGGTGCCAAAGGGCTGATTTATGCCCGAGTTCAGGCGGATGGGGTGATCAAATCTTCGGTGGATAAGTTTTATTCGGAGGCGGATTTGGCTGTTTGGGGAGAGGCTTTTGGGGCGGAACCGGGGGATTTGATTTTAATTTTGAGTGGGGATGGGGATAAGGCACGGAAGCAATTGAATGAGTTGCGTTTGGAGATGGGAAGTCGCTTGGGTTTACGAGATCCGAATAATTATAAGGTGCATTGGGTGGTTGATTTTCCTTTGTTGGAGTATGGTGAGGAAGAAGATCGCTGGTTTGCGATGCATCATCCGTTTACGAGTCCGAAGCCGGAGGATATTGGCTTGATGGAAGCGGGGGAATTCGGCAAAGTTCGTGCGAATGCCTACGATTTGGTGGTGAATGGGGTGGAAGTGGGTGGAGGTTCGATTCGGATATTCCAAAAAGAGTTGCAATCCAAAATGTTTCAGGTGCTTGGATTTTCAGAGGAGGAGGCGAAGGCGCAATTTGGGTTTTTATTGGATGCTTTTGAATATGGCGCGCCGCCGCATGGTGGTTTGGCTTTTGGTTTTGATCGATTGTGCTCGTTATTTGGGGGTACGGATTCGATTCGGGATTACATTGCTTTTCCGAAAAACAATGCGGGTCGGGATGTGATGATAGATTCTCCGTCTCCGTTGGCGCAGGCGCAATTGGATGAATTGAAGATTCGAACGAATTTATAAGTTTTTTCCTACTTGTTTTGAATTCTCCCCTTTACCTTTGGCAATCCTCGCCGGTTTGCCAAAGGTAGGGGAGAGGCCTATGATTGATTTAAACTATTTGAAATCATAGGAGAAAACAGGACTTTGCCATTCTCCGGCATTTATATTTAGAACCTCTTTGATTTCTCCGTGGTGAATATCGAACACCCAGCCGTGCAAATGGGGAAAACTTCGGTTACCCCAAGCTTTTTGAACAATCGTGGTTTTGGCAAGGTTTTTTATTTGCTCCTCTACATTTAATTCAACTAACTTATTAAATCGGGTTTGCTCATTTTCGATGCTGGTTAATTCATCAAAGTGTTTTTCGTACACCTCCTTGATATTACGTAACCATTTGTTTATCAAGCCATAATCGGTATTTGTCATTGCAGCACGGACGCCACCACAATTATAATGTCCACAAACAATGATATGTTTGACTTCTAAAACTTCTACAGCGTATTGCAATACAGACAATAAATTTATGTCGGTATGTACAACCATGTTGGCTACATTGCGATGAACGAATATTTCACCTGGATCTGCATGCGTAATTTCCTCCGCTGGAACTCGACTATCTGCACAGCCGATCCACAAAAACAATGGTTTTTGGTCTTTGGACAAATTTTCAAAATAATTTTCATCGACGTGTAGTCGTTCTGAGGCCCAGGCCTTGTTGCTCAATAATAATTTTTTGTATTCTTTCATGTTTATTTCTTTTTATAATCTATTGAAATACCCCTTTTTTGAGCACTTTCACTAAATTGTTGTAACATTAATTTGATATCGTGGTCTATAAAATGAACTTTTGAGGTATCGATGTAGACTTCTGAGCCTGTAGGAATTTTTCGTAAGGCCTCTTTAATGGCCATTTTATGTAAAAAAGTCACATCCTTTTGAAATTTAATTAGGATTTCCTTCCCATTTGTAAAAACGGAAAAAACAGAACTGTAACTTGTCAATAAGATGAACAAAATACCTACTAAGGTACCAATAAAAATTCCCCATAATAGGTCCATTCCTACCACCACTACGATCGTAACAAAAAATGGAATCCATTGCATTGGTCCATCCGAAATTACTTTTTTGAATTCTTTCGGATGTGCCAACTTGTAGCCTGTATACAATAAAATACTCGCCAAACTCGCTAAAGGAATTTTGTTTAAATATTTTGAAATAAATAAAATGGAAACCAATAACAATAGCCCATGTAAGAAACTTGATACCCGTGTTTTAGCTCCTGAATACACATTGGTCGAAGATCGGACAATTACCGATGTCAATGGAAGTCCACCAATCAATCCACTCGTAATGTTTCCAATTCCCTGCGCCACTAATTCTTGGTCAGCAGAAGAAATCCGCTTTAATGGATCTAGACTATCTGTCGCCTCCAAGCAAAGTAAGGATTCTAAACTGGCCACTATCGCCAAGGTTGCGGCCACCATGTAAATTTGAGGATTCGCTAAATAAGTCCAATCAGGGAATAAAATAATTGAAGTAAAGGTCCTAAAATTCTCAAAAAACGGAAGGTTAACCATGTGCGCGACTGAATCACCCAAATACCAACTGGGTTCATAAATTTTTAAGCCTTCATTTATCCCAATTCCCATGAGGACCACAATCAAGGATGCTGGCAAGGCCGAAAGAAATTGTAATTTTTGAACCAAAATTGGCCATGCCATCATAACCATCAAACCCGAAATTGAAATAACTAAAGCACCCCACTGCAACGTCGATAATGCAGATATAATCTCACTGAAAGAATTCTTGCCATCCGATGACTGGAAAAATTCAAACTCTCCAATAAAATCTAAATCATCACCAATAGCATGTGGAATTTGCTTTAAAATGATGACCACACCAATCGCAACCAACATCCCCCGAATCACCGAAGAAGGGAAAAAGCTCCCAATCTTTCCTAATTTCAATAATCCTAATCCGGTTTGAATCACTCCAGCCAATACCACCGCGACTAAAAAACCCTGAAACGAGCCCAAAGAAAGAATTGCATTCGCCACAATAATCGTTAAGCCTGCCGCTGGTCCCGAAACAGATAATTCCGATCCTGAAAGTAAAGTGACAATGATTCCTCCAACAATCCCTGCCAAAATCCCTGCCATTAAAGGCGCACCTGATGCTAATGCTATGCCCAAGCATAATGGTAAGGCTACTAAAAATACTGAAATACCGGATTTCCAATCCCCCTCAATAAGGGATTTGTAATATGTCTCTAAAGTCATTTTGAAAAATTTTAAATGAAAAAATAATTTCTAATTAGTCAAAATGCTATCAGGTGGATTAATTGGGGCATTCAGATACGGATCCCTTGTGCGCAGAAATTGGTGGATCAAGCCCTTTGATGTTTGATTATAAAATTCAATACTAAAAACGTTTAAAATCATTGGAGCAAACCATCGGTCATCATCATCTTCTTCTTCATCCTCCTCATTATCCTCCAAATTTTTGGAATGACTTGAATTATTATTTATGTCAGTCGGAATCATATCCTTAGATGCCTTATGCCAAGAATAAGTTGGTATCTTACTCAAAGGTTTTTTTACACTTGATTTTATCTGGAGATCAAGCATCCCCAATCCCCATATAAATCCTACTAAAACAATTAAATATTTCATCCTCAATCGAACTTTTGCGTATTCTGAAATATAATCTTTCCCTGATTATCCCGCTCCACGATTAATATCGCTTGGGCTTCATCAAATTTGTCTTTCCCGTATTTCCATTCCTTTCTTAATCGACCCCCAGTTCCGAATTCATAGAACTCACGCCAGCGACCCACCCGCACCGAATCATCCATTTTTCCTTCTTCCCTCACATTTCCTCCCGGATAAAATGCCAAATACTGACCTCGAATCTTACCATAAACACGCGGAATCACCTCTTTGATTTTCTTTTTGTCCGCATCATAATACGAAATCTCCGAACCCGCCGTGAAGCCCCTTGTATAATAGGTCTTATTCTCCAATTCCCCTTCCGGTCCGTAATTTTCCCAGCGACCATCCTTCGCGCCC
>Ga0164294_10001185_pt1 | contig 24426 bp, 12 predicted proteins | sample GEODES005metaG_FD_111479 | JGI IMG/M metagenome (GOLD analysis project Ga0164294, IMG submission 111479) | Oligotrophic lake water microbial communities from Sparkling Lake, Wisconsin, USA - GEODES005 metaG | ecosystem: Environmental > Aquatic > Freshwater > Lake | place: USA: Sparkling Lake...
ACACGCTCATGCCCATGACCGCCAAGCCTAGGGCAAGCCTGCGACCAAGGCGCGGGTTGGGCGCGGCGCCAGTTTCGGGCGCGGCGCCGGCGAAGAGCGCGCGAAGACCAAAAACCATGACAGGCCCCTTCGGCGTGGACGGATCGCTCGGCGGCCGCCTGGTAAGCAGACGCTCTGGCGGAGAACGGGCAGCTCTGGGCGTCGTTACAACTCCCCCCGCCGATCTAATCCCCGCCGCCCCAATCCTAGTTCACGACCACCGGCCCTGCCGGGGCGGGGCGATCAGGGCTTGGCTTCCACGGCCTTCACCGGCACGAACCGGAGGTAGTCGAGGCCGAACATCCAGGCCTTCGTGGCCGCCGGGTTCTCGCCGACGATGTCGACCGTCAGCGGCACCGTGCCGGGTTCGAGGTCGAAAACCCCGAGGGACACTTCCGGCGTGACGGTGACGGCGTCCTTGTCGTAGAGGTCGATCGGAGCGGTTGGCTTCGCGCCGTTCCAGGACAGGGTGACCGTGCCGTAGTCGTGGGCCTTCGAGCAGACCGCGACGATCTCGTAGCGGCCGCGGACCTCGAGCGGCACCTCGAGAACGAGCCTTCCTCCGGGGCGGGCACCGGTCCACCAGACGTGGGAACTGCCGCTCCATTGCGCCGCCTTGAAGCTCGACATGTCCTGCGGCCGGGCGTCGCCGGCACTCTTCGCCGCGAGCTTCAAGGTCTCCCCCTCGACCGCCCCGGGGATCCGTCCCTCGCCGTTGAACGGCGGCGGCCCTTCGCCGGGAAGGGGCACCTGCGAAGGATGGCGGAGGTAGGCCACGAGGTCGCGGGCCTCCTCGGGCTTGAGCTGCCCGAGTTGGTTCTCCGGCATCAGCGACTGCGGCGAGAGCACGCGCGTCTCGACGTCGTCGAGGGGCACCGTCACCTGCTCGGTCGGGGTCTGGAGGGTGACGCTCGTCGGGCTCTCCTTGACGACGATCCCGGCGATCGATCGGCCGTCCTTGGTGAGCACCGTCGTCGTCTGGTAGTCGCGGCCGACGATGGCACTGGGGTCGAGGAGATTGGCGAGGAGGTATTCCAGATCGGCCCGATTCGATCCCGTGATGTCGGGGCCGATCTTTCCCCCCTGCCCATGGAGGAGATGGCAGGCGCCGCAGGTCTTCACGAACACCTCGCGGCCGTGCGACAGGTCGGCGGCCTTCATGGCTGCCGGCTTGAAAGCCCCGCGCCACTTCTCAAACTCCCCCTTGCGGTCCTCGGGGGTGGTGCGGATCGTGCCCCACACGTCATTGAGCTTAGCAATGACTTTCGTATCGGCCGACTGGGCGAGCCTGCCGACGGTGAAGGCGGAGAGGTCGCCACGCGGCAGCTTGCCAGCGTCGATGGCATCGAGGAGCGCGATCGTCCAGGCGGGACGTGAGACGAGCGTGGCGATGGCCGCCTGCCGGCATTCGTCGGTGAGCCCCTCGTAGGCGTCGAGGAGCACGCCCGGCGTCGCGTCATGCGGCACGACCGCCAGCGACACGATCGCCCCCTTTTGCATGATCGTGTCATCGATCAGGGCTTGGAGCACCGGCGGCGTTCCCTCGTCGCGGGAACTGACGAGCGCCTCGAGCGCCTCCTGACGCTCACTTTGAGGGGCATCGCGGTCGGCGAGCACGCCACGCAGCTGGGGGAGAACTCGCGGATCGCCGAACCGGACGGCCACCACTCCGGCAAGCCTCCGGACCGCCTCGTCGCCGTCGGCTGTGATCGCTTCATAGCCCTTGTCCCAGGCCTTCGGGGCTTCCATCCGCCCGCGGGCGGCAAGCGCCGTGACGATCTCCTCGAGCATCCACTTCCGCGTTGGCGAATCGGCCGCTGCCAGCCGGGCCACGAGGGCTTCGTAGCAGCCTTCCTCGGAGGCAGCCCGACGGACGATGAACCGCGACACCGTCGGGATCTTGGACGTCGCCGCCAGCGCCATGGCACGCTCGGGATCGACCGTCACCAACGGCTCGGAGGCGAACCAATTCATGAGGGGGAGATTGTGGTCTTCGGCGTCCTCGGCGTGGGCAACGAGCCCCGCGCAGATGTCCCAGCGGGCTTCGAGCGGCATCCGCTGGAGCGCCGAGCAGAGAGCCAGCCGCACCACCGGCGAGGGATCGTCGGCGGCGAGTTGCCGGTAGCGGCCGATGCGGGTCTCGAGAGGAATGCTACCGGTCTCGTTGGCGAGTTGGATCGCCCAGGCGCGAACGGCCGGATCAGGATCGTCGAGGAGGTTTTCGGTTCGGGGGGCATCGAGCTTCCCCGTCACGTGCATCGCCCAGATGACGCGGAGCCGCTTGGCTGCCGTTGGCGCGGCAGCGAGTTTCGCGTCGAGCAGCCCGCTGATGTCGTCGGCCAGCCGGCCGGCGACGGCCCGCTCGTGGAGGAGCCGGCGGGCGTGGCGGACGAACCAGTCGTTGTCATGAGCGAGGAGATCAATGAGCTCCGCATCGCTCTTCGCTGCGAGGTCGACCTTCACCGCGGCGGTGTTGCCACGGTCGTACATCACCTTGAAAATCCGGCCGTTGCCGCGATCGTGCTTCTCGTCTTCACCGTGGTGGCACTGATTGCGGTCATACCAGTCGATGAGCACCATCTGCCCGTCAGGCCCGGTTTGGAGGGAAATGAACTGCGACCAGGTGTCGTTGGCGAAAAGAAAGTCGGGCTCGCCGTCGCCGACATAGCCCGAGCCGACCGGCGTGAGCCGATCCTCGTTGAGCCGGGCGCCGTGAATGTTGTTCATGAACAGTTGGTTGCGGTAGCGATCGGGCCACGAGCCGCCGAGGTAGATGCAGGCCCCGCTGTGGGCATGGCCGCCGCCGCTGGCGTCCGACTTCTCCCGGTCGGCATTGTTCCACTGGCCCCCCGTCCAGTGGCGGTGGCGAGCGATCGTCTTGATGTCGTCGAAGGTCCAGGGGTTGAAGTGTTGGCCGGCCTGCCGCTCGTAACGGGCCCCCTGGATGACGTGGTAGAGGTGGGGGATCACGCAGGCGGTCTGGAAGGCATGACCGAGATCGTTGAAATCGACCCCCCAGGGATTGCTCGTCCCTTCTGAAAAAACTTCGAACTGATGACGCACCGGGTGATAGCGCCAGATGCCGGCGTTGATCTTCGTCCGCTCGTCGGCCGGGGTGCCCGGCTTGCCGACGCTCGAGTGGGTGAAGACGCCGTGGCAGCCGTAGAGCCAGCCGTCGGGGCCCCAGATGAAGGCGTTGAGGGTTTCGTGGGTGTCCTGCCAGCCCCAGCCGTCGAGGAGCACCCGTGGCTCGCCGTCGGGGATGTCGTCGCCATCGGCATCGGGGATGAAGAGGAAGTCGGGGGCCGCACCGACCCAAACGCCGCCAAAGCCGACCGCGAGGCCGCTGACGAGATTCAAGCCGTCTTTGAAGACCTTGCGGGAATCGAGCCGATGATCGCCGTCGGTGTCCTCGAAGATCAGGATCCGGTCGCGAGCCTCCTCCGGCGCGACTCGCTTCGGATAGGCATAGGCCTCGGCGACCCACAGCCGCCCGCGGTCGTCGAAGCACATCGCGATCGGCTGACGCACGTCGGGCTCGGCGGCGAGGAGCTTCACCGAGAAGCCGGGGGGCGCCGACATCGCCTTGGCCGCTTCCTCCGGCGCGAGGCCATCGGCCATCGGGCGTCGCTTCTGCGGCTGGGCATCCTCGTGGCGGGCGATCGGCACAAGCTCTCGCGACTGCGTGTGAACGAAGATCCCCTGCTTGTTGGCGACGATGATGTCCGGGAGGCCGTCGCCGGTGGCATCGGCCGCCGTCACCTGGACGCCGACACCGGAGTTGTCGTCGACGAGTTGCGGGACGAACTCCGCCTCGCCGGGAGCGGGGCGGGTGGCGCGGAACCAATAGAGGACCGCCGGGGCCGACGGCTCCGGATCACCGTCGGGGCCGTGGGCCCAGAAGCGCTTGCCGGTGACGATGTCGTCGAGCCCGTCGCCGTCGATGTCGGCGACGTCGATGGCGTGGATCTGGGAGAAGACGGTGCGGTAGGGGCTGTCGGAGGCTTTCTCACCGGTGATCGGACGGTAGTCAAACGACCGGCCGCCGTCTGGGCCCTTCACCTGCTTCCACCACCCCAGGCCGTAGCCATGGGCGGCGAGGCTCGTGATCACGTCATTGAGGCCGTCGCCATCGACGTCGCGGACGTGCATCTGGGCGCCCCCCGGGCCGGCGAAGGGGAAGGGGTGGAAGGCCCACAGCGGCTCGCTTTCGAGCGACGCGGGCTGCTGCCACCAGCCGTTCTTCTCGAGGATGTCGACCTTGCCGTCGCCATCGACATCACCCACGCCCATGCCGTGCGTAAACCGGCCACCGGCCACCTCCCGCGAGATCCTGTGGAACACCCAGGGCTTCGTCGGATCGTTCTTCCCGATCGGGGCATATCCGAAGAATCCACCCACTGAGCAGACGACCTCCGGCGTGCCGTCGCCGTCGATGTCGGCGAAGGTCGGCGACTCGTTGTCGACCTGCGCGAGGACGCGGTGCCGCGGCCATGGCCCCTCTCGCCCCTGCGGGTTTTCGAACCACGACGCATCCTGGCCGGGGAAGCCATAGACGAGGACGTCGTCCCAGCCGTCGGCGTTGAAGTCGTGGCCCCAGCAGAAGAAGTTGTCGGAGTAACCGCGCGGGTCGAACGGCTTTGGCGCGTAGATCTCGTGACGCTCGGCGAAGGAGGGGCCGGCAAACCACCACGGCCCCGCGGCGATGTCGGGGACGCCGTCCTTGTTGAAGTCGCCCACCCCCGCCCCCTCGGCGACGAACTGGCCGTCGAGCTTTTGGCTCGCATAGGTGACCAGCGGCAGCGTGGCCTCGTCCGCAGCGCCGAAAGGGGCGATCGCGGAGAACAACATCCCCGCCAGCAGGACGGCAGCGACGGAACGCGGGATGGCGATGCGGGACATGGCTGGGAACCTCGAGGACTGGTCGGGCCGCGGCACGTGATGAAAAGACCGGTAAGCCGGTTCAACGGCCGAAACGCTGTCGCAGCCTAGCCCGAGGCGGGGGCTGTGGGCAACGGAACCTCGCCACGGGGCGTCACCACAGCCCCATCAACCGCAGGCCCGCGGTCGCGGTGAAGAGGAGGATGAACGTGTCGAAGAGCCGCTGCGGAATCCGCTTGACGATCCACTTCCCGGCAAGGAGGCCGACGAGCACCATCGGAGCAAGGAAGAGGTTGAGGCGGAGCGTGTCGGGGGTGATCAATCCCAACTGCCAGCTGAACGGCAACTTGAGGATGTTGAGGACGAGGAACAGCCAGGCGGCCGTGGCGATGAGCACGTCCTTCGGAAGTGCCACCGCCAGAAGGTAGAGCGCGACCACTGGCCCGGCAGCGTTGGCCAGCATCGTCGTCACCCCGGCGAAGCCCCCTAGCAGCCAGGCGAACCACGTCGCGTGCGGAAAGTGTCCGAACCATGCCGGCCGCCAAAGACGCGCCACCTGGAGGGCGGTGAGGCCGAGGATGATGCCCCCCACCACCGGCTTGAGCGCGCGTTCATCGAGGCGGTCGAGAAGGAGCCAGCCGAGAAAGATCCCGGCGATCGACGGCGGGAGCAGCCGGGCCACCATCCGCCACTGCACCCCCTTCCCGACGAATATCACGGCGAGGATGTCGCCGAGGACGAGCAGCGGCAGGAGGATGCCGGTCGAGGCTCTAGCCCCGAACACCGCGGCGAAAATCACGATGTGGACCATTCCCAGGCCGGCCAGACCGCTCTTCGACATCCCCACGCCGCCAGCCGCGAAGGCCAGCAGCGCGAGCGTGGCCGGAGAGAGTTCGGGAAGGAGGCTGGCGTCGGGCACGAAGGGGAGCCGGGAGAGAGAAGGGGAGCCGGGAGAGAGAAGGGGAGCCGGGAGAGAGAAGGGGAGCCTGTGTCGCGTGACGATACCACGCTCCTCCGTCCCGAAGAGCCTCCCGCCCTCACTGGATTTTGACCTCCCGCGAACTATTGTCGAACAATTCTCGTACATAATCTCCGAAACGATCGGCTTGCCCGGGTGTACCCTTGCCGAGGTTTCCCATGGACCGGCCCGCTCATCACCACGCCACTCGAAGTGGAGAGGTTGCGATGGATCGCGAGACGCTCGAGACCCTCTGCCAGACGTTTGCCGCCCGGCAATCGATCAGCCCCCTGAACTCTTCTGCAACCGGCGCTGACCCGGTGCCGGAGATCCTCCGCAGCTTCCGGCTTGCCGAGATCTCCGCGGCCGAGATGGAGTCGCTGCTCGGCTTGGTCACCGATGACGAGGCAAGCGCAGTCTCTGCGCCGGATGCCGGCCTCCTCTTGGCTCGATTCGACGGTGGCCTCGACGAACCGCCGGTGCTCGTCGATGATTTTCCCGACTGCGACGAGATCATCGCCGCAGGGATCGTTGCCGACGACGACGACGACGACGAGTCGCCGCTCCACGGCGAAGTCGTCGAGATCCGGGTCTCGTCAGCCCGGCCTGGCGCCGAAGTGAGCCACTCGAGCGGCCCCGGCGGATGACGTGGCGATCGGAGGCGGCGTGAGCGACCAACCGGCCAAGCTTCTCGAGCGGTCGGGCGTCGTGGCGATCGCCAAGCCTTCGGGGCTTGCCACGCAGGCGCCCCCCGGCCTCCCTTCGGTCGAGGCGTGGCTTCGGGGCCTGCTCCCGGCCGGCGCCTACCTCGGCGTCCCTCACCGGCTCGACCGGGCAGTGTCGGGCGTCCTCCTCATGGCGACGACGCCCCGTGCCGCCCGCCAACTGTCGAGGCAGTTCGAGCGTCGCCAGATCACGAAGACGTACGTCGCGATTCTTGCCGCCGGAGCCGCCACGAACCCCGTGGCTGGAGCGACCGTCGAATGGCGTGACCGGATCGCAAAGCGCCCCGATGTCGCCGAAGCCCGCGTCGTCGATGCCGACGATCCGGCGGGCAGGGAAGCGGTGACCATCGCCCGGACGCTCGGTGAGGTGGCGCCAGGCCGGTGGCTTGTCGAACTTGCTCCCGTCACCGGACGGATGCACCAGTTACGGGTTCAGGCCGCTGCCCGCGGGATGCCGGTCTTCGGGGACACGCTCTATGGTGGCCCGGCGCTCGAGGGTGGCCCGGCACTCGGCGGCGTCGACACGGCCGACACTCGCCAGCAGCCGATCGCCCTCCATGCCCTTTCCATCCGCTTCCGCGATCCCGACGCGGACGGAGAGGTCGTCGTCACCGCAGCGCTTCCGCCGCATTGGCCCGCAGCCGCCGCCCTCCTGCCGGCCGGGTGATCGACCGTGGGGCCGGCAAAAGCTTCAGCGGCGGGACAGGCTACCGAGGTGATGCAGCCATTGCTCGATCCAAGGGGGCGACCAAGGGTTCCAGGTGGGGTAGGCCACCGACACCACCGACAGGCCGAGGAGGATCAGGGCCAGCAGTCGACCGGCCCGGTGGTGCGACAGGGCGTCGGCCGCCGGCACCGTGGCCACCGCCCACAGAGGGGCGAGCCAGAACACCCAGCGGAAGCCACTCGAGACGCCGCCATAGTTGCGGTCGATCTGGGAACGGGTGAGGTAGAAGAGGATCACGACGAGAGAGACCAGGAGGATGGCCAGGGCGAGGTGGGCCTGGCCCGGGGGAGCGTGCCGGCGGCGGGCCGCGATCATGATCACGAGCCCCCCGGGGACGAGGAGCCAGGCGGGGGTGAGGGAGAAGATCCCGTGGTGCCCGACGAGTGCGTGCCAGGCGTAGACGATCGGCGAAGGCTCCCCCCGATCGACCCCCTTCGGATCGCGCCAGTAGCTCGTCAGTTGCTTGCCGTTGGAGAGGGCGAGGGAATAGTCGTACCAGTTGTCGGGATTGGCCGAGGAGGTCCCGGCGACCGGGGGCACGACATCGGCCGGCGAGGTTTCCGCCGCGGCCGCGACGTGGCGATGGGCGTAGGGGGGGAAGACCGAGCCGTGGGCGAGCCAGTTCGTCCCCAGGGCCACTCCAGCAACGAGGATCGCTGCCGGCGCGGCCGCGGCGAGCGTCCGCCGCGGATCGACGATCCCGAGCATGCCGAGGAGGGCCGCGCTCCAGGCGAGGGCGGGAAGTTCGAAGGCGGCGGCGAGGGCGGCGAGCCCCCCGGCGGCGGCGAAGGCGCCGGGGGAGCCGCCGTGGCCGACGATCCGCAACAGCCACCAGCCGCTCCAAGCCGCCGCGGCCGCGGCCGGGAGGTGATTGGTGAGCGACACCGCAAAGGTCGAGAGGAGCGTGCCGAAGGAGATCAGCGCCAGGCCCCAAAAGCGCCCCCAGTCGGTGCTGCCAACCGCCTCGATCATCCGGGTGCTCGCCATCAAGAGGAGGGCAAACGGGACCAGACAGCAGACAACCAGGAGCATCCTGGCCATCTCGAACGGATGGCTGCCGAGTGTCCACCCGGTCATGTGGTGGAGGAGCCAGTACGGAGCGGCGCAGAGGATCGCGAGGAGTGGCGGCTTGCTCGAGTAGAGGCGGATCCGGCCGGTCGCATCCGCGTGCGCCACCGCGTCGATGGTGTCCCAGCCCGGCTCGACGACGATCTCGTCGATGGCGAACGTGCCCCGCTCCACGAGCGCCCGGACGGCGAGCCAACGGCTGCGATCGTTGGCTGAAAGGAACGGGCGCTGGAGGCGCCGCCCCCGCTCAATCGTGTCGGCGATCACCTCGGCATCGACCGCCGGCCCCCCGGCCGCCTCGGCGTCGCGGGCTTTGGCCACGGCCTCCGCCACCAGCCGCTTCTCGAGCGCGATCTTGTCGACGCTCGTCACGGCCCCGATCCGGCCGAGGAGGCCGCCGAGCGCCACCGCGGCGAGGATCATCGACACCTGTCGCCGTCGACGCGCCTGGGCCGTTGGCAGGATCGCACCGGCCACCGCGAGCCTGCGGCGGCGGATGTCGCCGGCGATCCGGGCGAGGTCGATGAGGCCGGTGAAGAACCGAGCGAAGCCGTACTTCGAGCGCCCCAGCGTCCGCGGTCGGTGGTGAACCGCCTTCTCGACGACCCGGTGGCCCTCCGCGGCGGCGAGCACGGTGATGAAGCGGTGCATGTCGTCACCGAGCTGAAGCGACCGGGCAGCCGGGGCCCGAAACACCTTCAAGCCACAGTTGTGATCGTGGAGCCACAGTCCACTGACCCAGCCGACGAGGAGGTTGAAGATCCGTGAGGGGAGCGTCTTGTGCCAGGGGTCGAGGCGCGGGGTCTTCCAGCCGTTGACCACGTCGGCGCCGGCCCGGCCGGTGGCGGGGTCGGCGAGGAGGGCGAGCATGGAGGGGATCTCCGCCGGATCGTCCTGGCCGTCGCCGTCGAGCATCACGATCCGCGGCGCCCTGCAGCGCGCAAAGCCATCCATGAGGGCCGCTGACTTCCCGGCGCCCTGGCCCCGATGCACTCCCTCTACGCGTCGGTCAGCCGTCGCGGCGGTGCTGATCTCCTCCCAGGTCGAATCGCTCGACCCGTCGTCGATGACGAACAGTTCCCAAGCGAGACCGGCGGCATCGAGGACAACCCGGATCTCGGCGATGAGTGGGCCGATGTTCCCCGCCTCGTTCCGCACAGGGACGACGAGCGAGACGTCCGGCGGCGTGGCAGCGGCGGCGTTCATGCATTCGGATCAGACGGTGGCCACCCTCCGCAGGGGGCCGGGAGTGATTGACGGAACGCATGGGCCGCGCTGGCGACAGCGGCCTGATAGCGCCGGGCGAGCCGCCAAGAAAGGGCAAGAATACCCCGCGCGGGTCCTAGCCGCCATGCCGGAACGCCGCTGGCTGCCAACGGGGGACCGTGGATCCCTTTTTCCACAGAGCGGTACAATGACGCGCTCTCCCCCGCATCTCCCCATGGAACCGTGGCCCCCGCCGCGGCCTGGAATGCTCCTCGACAGCCTGATCCCTTCCGACACCCCGCCAAAACGGGTGGCCCGAATCGTCTCGTTTGGTGTCATCCTCGCGCTCGTCGCCATCTTCGGCCTTCTTTCCTTGAGGGTGATGTCGAGCTTCATGCTGCCGTTGCTCCTGGCGGCGATGCTCGTCGTGATCTTCGGCCCGCTCCATCGCTGGCTGCGCGATCGGATCATCGCTCCAGGCAAGGGGCCGGAATGGATTCCCGCCCTCCTCACGACGCTGTTCGTGCTCCTCATCGTCCTCGTGCCGCTGTTTCTCCTCTGCGCCCGTGCCGGGGGCGACGCGGTGCGGATGCTCCGGGCGGAGAACGGATTGAAACTCGAGCCGGCCGTGCTCGGCGAGATCGTCGAGCGGATCAACGACACCACCGGGATGCATCTCACGGCCGATTCGGTCAACGGTGAACTGCGGCGGATCGCCGAGGAATGGATCGGGCCAGTGGCGGCGCGGACCCCGGTCGTGATCGCCAAGGGGATCATCGGTTTGGTCGTGATGACGGTAGCGCTGTTCTATTTCCTCGCCGATGGCCGGCGGATGCTCGCCGCGGTCACGCGCTTGATCCCCCTCGATCCCCGCTATCAGTGGCAGCTCCTCCAGGAGTTCGAGGAGGTGAGCCGGGCGGTGGTCAGTTCGACCCTCCTGGCGGCGATCGTCCAGGCGGTGCTGGCGGGATTCGGCTTTTGGGTGGCGGGGCTCGGCAACGTCTTCCTCCTCACGCTCCTGACCTTCTTCGGGGCGCTGGTGCCCTTCGTCGGTGCTGCCGCCGTGTGGGGATCCGCCAGCCTCTATCTGTTGTTCTTCGCCAAGAACACCTTCGTCGCTGCCGGTTTGGCCGTGTGGGGCATGGGGGTGGTCTCCACCGTCGACAACATCATCAAGCCGATCGTTCTCCATGGGCAGTCAAAGCTCCATCCGCTCTTGGCCCTCCTCAGCGTCCTCGGCGGTGTCGGAGCCCTCGGGCCGATCGGGATATTCGTCGGTCCGATCGCCGTGGCCTTCCTTCAGGCGGCCCTGACGATGCTCCAGACCGAACTCGACAGCCTCGACGTCGGGAATCCGACCCGGGATTTCGCTGCCGGACAGGGCGATTCCGCGGCAGTTGCACAAACCGCCGTCGAGAGGTTGAAATCCCCCTGACGCAGAGCCTGTTCACCGGAGACGTATTCGCATGCTGCTGGAAACCCTTGTCCTCCTCGCCGGCCTGCTCGCCATGGGGATCGAAGCCGCCTACGTGCCCGACCCAGGGGGGGGCGGGGATTATCTCGTCCGCGTCGAACCGGATCTGATCCGCAACGGCAACGTCGCCGGCCCGCTGACCAGCGATGTCCCGGCCGATGCCCGTGATGTTCGCAGGGTGAAGATCTTCGTCTCCGACACCTGGCCGGCCGGCGTCGACCGCCTCGTCTCCGAAGCGGCCAAGCGTCCGCGGACCACGCAGGCCACGTCGCTTCCCCTCGCGGCGTCGCGGCTCGGTGGGATTGCCTCCGGAGGGGAGACTGCTGCAGAGGTCACTGCTCGCCCCTGGCCGCTCCTCATCGGCAGCCTCCTGACGCTCTTCCTCTCGCTGGGTGCCAATGCCTACCTCGGCCTTCTCCTGGCGAGCATGCGGCAGCGGTACCTCAGGGATGTCCAACAGGGCGTGGCCGTGAGGTAGGCGTCCTTGAGGAGGGCTGCCATCGCGAGGGTGTCTTCCTTCAAGGGTTGTTCATGCTGCCGTTCGCGCTGGCGATTTTTACCGGGGCCTTTCTCCTCTTCCTCGGGCAGCCGCTGGTTGGCAAATACATCCTCCCCTGGTACGGCGGCGGGCCCGGTGTCTGGACCACCTGCCTCCTCTTCTTTCAGGCGGTGTTGTTGGCCGGCTACGCCTACGCTCACGGGCTCACCACGTGGCTGTCGCCGCGCCGGCAGGTGATGGTGCATGTCGTCGGTCTCGCGCTCGCGCTCTGCTTTCTGCCGATCTCGCCGGGAGACCAATGGCGCCCGAGCGCCGGTGACGATCCGGTCCGCTCGATCCTCCTCCTTCTCACGGCCACGATCGGGCTGCCGTTCATCGTCCTCTCGGCCACCGGCCCGCTCCTCCAAAGGTGGTTCAGCCTCGTTCACCCGGGCCTCTCGCCCTACCGTCTCTATGCCCTCTCCAATGCGGGATCGCTCCTCGCCCTGCTTGCCTATCCGGCGGTGGTCGAGCCACGGCTGACGCGGGCGGCGCAGGCTGGAGCCTGGTCGATCGGATTGGCCTGCTTCGCCACAGCCTGTGTGGCCTGCGCCGTGCGCGTCTGGAGGGCCGATGGGCCTTCGGCCGGTGGAAAAGAAAGTGGCGACGGCAGCGTGGAAACAGGCGAGGAAGCCGGTGACGGCATCTTCTGGGTGGCGCTTCCGGCGATCGCGTCGGTGTTGCTCGTGTCGACGACGACGAGGCTCTGCCAGGACGTGGCGGCGATGCCGCTGTTGTGGGTGTTGCCGCTGGGGATCTACCTGGTGACGTTCATCGTCTCCTTTGATCATGCCGCCTGGTACGCCCGGGGGACGTTCACGGCGCTTTCCGCCCTCGGCGTCGTCATCACCTGGCAGCTCCTCGAAGCGGGCAACACCGCCCCGCTCAAGCTCCAGTTGATCGGGCATCTGGGCACGTTGTTTGCGGCTTGCATGGTTTGCCACGGCGAGCTCTACAGGCTCAGACCCCCGCCGCGCCATCTCACCGGATATTTTCTCGCCATCGCTGCTGGGGGGGCTCTTGGTGGGTTGGCCGTGGCGGTGGTGGCGCCGAGCTTGTTCAACGACGACTATGAGCTCCCGACGGGGCTGTGGATGCTCCTGGTGGGGCTCGGGGCCTTGTCGTTCCGACACCGCAGTCGGGCTATCCCGCTGGCCGCGGCCCTGGGAACGCTCGTCGGGGTGGCGGCCGTGCCCGTGTTCCGGAGCCTCTGCAACCACGGTGGCTCGGTCGCTGTTGAGGCGGCCCGTTTCCTCCCCACCGCGGCGCCGTGGGTGGCCGGCTTCGCGATTCTCTTCGTGGCTTGCCTGTGCGATCCGTGGCGACGATCCCTTTCGCCACCGTGGCGACCGGCGGCGGGAGGATTCCTCATGCTCCTCGCCGGCGCGGCTGGCACGGCCTTCTTGCTGCTCGTCCAAAATCCTGCCGATCGCGCGATCGTCCGCAGTCGCAATTTCTACGGCACGCTTGAGGTGATCGAGCCCCCAGCGACGGAATCCCGCGAACGACACCGGCTCCTCGTCCACGGGGCGACGACCCACGGCCTCCAGCTCATCGACCCGGCGCGGACACGGATCCCGACCTCCTACTACGCCACGACCAGCGGGGTGGGGCGTGCCGTGGCGAGCTTGGGCGCGGGGGACGGATGGCTTGAGCCACACGCCATCGGCCTGGTAGGGCTCGGTGTGGGGACGCTCGCGACGTACGCCCGGGAGGGGGATTCGCTCCGCATCTACGAGATCAACCCGGCCATCCGCGACCTCGCCAGGGATCGCTTCAGCTATCTCGACGAATGCCCGGCGACGGTGGAGGTGGTGATGGGCGACGCACGGCTCTCGATGGAGCGCGAGCTCACGGCTGGCACCCCGCAGGCCTTCGATCTCCTCGCCCTCGATGCCTTCTCGAGCGACGCGATCCCGGTCCATCTCCTCACCCGCGAGGCCTTCGAGATCTATCTCGGGCATCTGGCGCTGGAGGGAATCCTCGCCATCCACATCTCCAACCGGTATCTCGACCTCGCCCCGGTCGTGGAGCGCCTCGCCGATCACTTCCAACTCGAGGTCGTCTCGGTGAACGATTCCGGGGGGGATGAGTGGTGGATCTACAGCTCGACCTGGATGCTCCTTGCGCGCCATCGCTCTGCCCTCGAGCGGGAGGCGATCGCCGAAGCCTCCGATCCCTGCGGGAAGGGATCGGGGTGCGAACTGTGGACCGATGACTTCGCAAGCGTCTGGTCGATCCTGATGCCGTGACGAGCCCGCGATGGGACCCGCTCAGGCCCCCCGGCCCCGCGACCGCTTGCCACGCGCAGCCGGCTTCGGGGCTGCCGGCTTCGGGACTGCCGGCTTCGGGACTGCCGCCGGCTTCGTCTGCCGCCTCTGTCGGCCGATGTCGGCCTCGTGGTCATCGTGGACATCGGCCGTGTCGAAGTCGTCGTTCGCGTGAGACTGCTGGATCATCCCGGCGACCATCTCCATGTGGGGATGGCTCGTCCGCCCGTGGCCGACGCGCGGTACCGGCGTCGTTCCGACCGAGGTGGGGAACGTGGCCGCGGCGGGGGCCGTCGCTGAGGGGGCCGTGACATAGCCGACGTAGCCGAGCCCGGCGAGATGACCGGAGTGGATCACCGTGTGGGCCGGCGCGCGGTGGCTGCCGTGAAAGGGATACCCCAGGCCTCCCTGCGAGTGCCGCGGCATGGCCATGACGGCTCGAGGGGGAGCGGGCAGCGGAGGCGGAGGCGGGGGAGGCACCACCGGTACGGCTGCCGGTGGCTGGTGTGACACAACCGCTGCCGGGGCGAGATGTTCGATGACGATCCGCGTCCGCGGAGCGGGGTCGACCGGCGGTGGCGGGGGAGCCACGGGCTGCGGCCGGCTGACTTCGATGCGGACTGTCTCCGGCTCCGCAGCCTTGACCGGCGCCGCGGTGACCGCCGGCGGCGGGAGGCTCGCCCCGGAGAGCGAACGGACCGACGCGCCGACGTCGCGGAAGATGCTTGCCACGTGGGCATGGCACGTGAGCACGAGCATCTGTCGCTCGCGGGGCTGATCGGCGACAAACTCCATCAGCACCTCGGCCGCGGCCCGGGCCCGGCTGTCGTCGAAGTTCACCAGCGCGTCGTCGATGACGATGGGGAGATGAACGCCGTGCCGCTCGAGATCGCGGACGAGCGCCAGGCGGAGGGCGAGAAACACCTGCTCGCGCGTCCCGCGGCTGAGGCGGTCGGGATTCCAGGAGAGATCGTGGGTGTCGTGGACCTCGAGCCGGGCTTCGTGGATCGAGGTGGTGATCCGGGTGTAGTGCCCCTCGGTCAGCCGCACCAGCCAGCGCGAGGCCTCGCGGAGCACTGCCGGCTGATGATCGCGGGCGAAGGCGGCGCGGGTCGATTCGAGCATGTCCCGCGCCGTCTCCAGCGTCCGGCGGCGGTGGAGTTGCCGCTCGAGATCATGCTCGAGGGTCGCGATCTCCAGTTGCAGGCCCTCGGTGGAGTGATCCTTCGCCGCCGCCTCGACACGGCCGGCAGCAGCCTTCCGCGCCTCCCGCGCCCGGTCGAGCGCTTCGCGCGTGGCGACGGTGGCGAGGTGGGCCTCGGCGATCCGCTGGTCGAGCGTCACCTGCTTGGCCCCGGTCATCCACTGCTCGAGCTCGGGCAGGTCGGCGAGCCTGCGGCGGGCGTCGATCCAGGCCCGTTCAGCGCCCTGGGCCTCGAGCCGCGCCTCCTCGACGAGGGGGCGACGATCGACGAGCGCCAGGAACTCCTTCTCGGTCTCGACGTTCCAGCGGGCGATGATCTCGCGCACCCTGCGCTCGGCGAGCTTCACCCGCGCCAGCGCCTCGCGGTGGCGGCGGCGGGCGCGGACGAGGCGGGCGGTCATCTTGCCACGAAGGCGGTGGAAGGACGTCTCGCGATGGAGCCGCTCGCGAAGTTGCTGGAGCTGGTCGAGCGGCGTCCCCTCGGCGGCCATGTCGCACTCGACGAGGATCTCCTCGACCTGATGCCCGATCGCCGCAAACTCCTCGCGGCGGAGCTTGGCCTCTTCCGAAGTGCGCTGACGCTCCTCGTCGAGGGCCAACAGCGCGGTCTGGTGCCTGGAGAGCTGGCGGATGTCGTTGGGGGAGAGGGTGGCGGGGAGGGCCCGCGACTCGAGCGCCTTTCGCCAGCCGGCCCGGGCGGCCACGCGGCGCTGGAGCGCCCGGGCAAGATCCTGTTCGGCAGCTTCGAGTCGATCGGCGAGGAGATGGAGCGAGCCCTCGCGCGTGGCCAGGGCCTCGAGCCGCTCGACCTCGTTTTGGGCCGCGACGAGCCGGCGGTCGATCGTCGGGGAGTGCTCCCCGGGCCAGCGTTCCACCGATCCGCGGAGGGCTTCGAGTTTCTTGTCGAGAAGTCCGCACTGCGCCGCGGAGTCGTCGCGCTGCTTCCGCACCATCGTTACCTGTTGGCGGGCCGACTCGAGGCGATCGCTGGCGGCCCGGTCGAGCGACCAAGTCACCACCGACGCTAGCCCCGTGCCAACAAGCCCCAGCGCCGCCATGGCCCAGGCGAGCGACCCGGTGACGGCGGCCGGCAGAAAGAGCCCCGAGAGGATCATCGCTGCCCCGGTGACGAACATCGCGCCCAGCCCGAGGAGCCATTCGAACGGGATCAACTGCCCGCGGAGATGGAGGGCCACGTCGCGATCGAGGGCGGCGAGTGACTTCTCCAGTTCCACCACCTGCTCGCCGGAGGCGATCCGGTTGCGGAGGAGCGCGGCGCGCCCCGCGGCTTCTTCGATCGCGGCGGCGATCGACAGGCCGGCGGCCTGCGTCGCGGGGGACTTGAGGGAGCTACGCGTCGACTCGACCGCAGCCCGCGCGGCGGCCACGCCCTGCTTGGCAGCCTTGAGATCGCGCCCTGCGGCGGCGGCTTCGCGAGCCCGCCCGCGCAGGCTGCCGAAGGAGCGGGAGAAGCCGCTCGGGAGTTGCATCTCCGAGAGCGTGTCGGGGGAGGTGCCAGGCTTCGCCTCGGCCACCAGCAGCCGGACGAGCCCCGCCGCCCCGAGCTGCTCGCCGAACCGGCGGGCCGCCTGTCGCGCCGTGGCGGCGGCCCGGGCCGACTCGGCCGCGAGGCGTTCGAGCCGGGGCTGCTCCTCGATCAGGGCCGCGACCGCGGCACGCTTCTTCCAGATCGTCTCGTCGGCGGCGTGCGACTTGATCTCCCGAGCAATCTTTCCCCGGATCCGCTTCCGCTTCGCCGCCGACCGGGCCAGGCCGTCACGCCGCTTCGTGGCCAGCTGCCAGGCGTCGAGGTCGGGATGGATCAGCGGCGTGGCTTCGAGCTGAGTGAGATGGTCGGTGGAGCGGCGCCACTGGCGGAAGAGCGGCTCGAGCGGGACGACCGCGCGGATCGTCTCCTCGGCGAGTTTGGCCTGATGATGGGAGGCCTCGCAGGCGGTGATCTCGTCGTCGATCCGCGCAAGCTCGCTCCCCAGGGCGCCGGCGGCAACGGCCGGTGCGCCCATGCTCGCCAGACGCCCGAGCGCGGCGCTACGGCGCTGGCGGAGTGACTCGATCGGCGACACCTCCGGATCGGAGGAATCGAGCCGCTCGATGGCGACCCGGAGACTGTCGAGGACCCGCGTCACGCGGCCCCGATCGAGGCCGCTGGCGAGTTCGTAGAGCCGGCTTCCGCAGCCCTCCGCCTCGAGGGTGTGGAGCTCCTGGAGCTCGTCGAGGCCGAAGGCCATGACGGCCGTGAAGGTGCGCTCGTCGATATCCCCCATGTAATCCTGGAGGAAGAGCGTCGTTGCAGTGCCGCCATCGGTCGTCGAGACGGTGAGGTGATCGGCTACCGGAAGATCCTTCTCGGCGGTGTAATCCTGCCGCGAGAGCCGCGCGAGGTGGGGGCCCTCGTGCTGGCGCTCGACGAGGATCCGGCGGGCATCGAGCCCGGCCCGCGCGTGGAGGCGGCCGCCGCACGGGAGGTGCGGATCGAGAATGCCGCGGCGGAAGAGATGGCCGAATCCGAAAAGCACACCGCGGACAAACTCGAGCAACGACGTTTTGCCGGTCTCGTTTGTGCCGTGGAGGACCTCCACGCCGGCGCCGAGCCCTTCGACGGTGACGCCCTCGAGGGCGCCGAAGCGGTCGATGTGGATCCGCTCGATGATCATACGGCTGCTCCTCCGGTAGACGGTGCCCGTGGCGCCGGCTGCCTTCCTAGTCGATCGGTCAGGTCGATTCCATCAATTCAAGCGCCACCCAAGCCGCTTCGCGTGGCCCAGAGGCCCCCGCATGCTTCTCGCCATCGAGCACCTTCTCGGCGAGGAGCGAGGCAAACGAGGCCGTGGTGCCGGAGGCGCTCGACGAGGCATTCCGCACCAGCGCCACGAGCGGTTCGTTGCGGTCGGCCTCGAGTTCCTGGCACCAGACGCGGAACGACCGCGGGTCGAAGAGCTCGCGGAGCCGGCTCATCGTCTCGGCCGAGATCTCCGAGACGTGGATCCGTCGAGCAAGGCTCCCGCCACAGTCGATGGCGACGCGGACGACATGGAGCGGGCCGGTCGGATCGGGGGTCATCGCTTCGAGCGCTCCCCAGATCGTCGTGGCGAGTTCCTCGTCGTTGCCGGCGAGGGATTGCAGCGCCAGCGTCCGCCAGGTGATCCGGTGCGTCGGCACCTCCCGCCAGGCGGGACGGTGGTCAGCCACGGCGGGAAAGCTGAGCGCGGCCTGCGAACCGATGTGGCCCGATGCCTGCGACGGAGCGGTGAGCGGATGGAGCGGCGCTGGCAGCCCCGGCGTGACAGGCCCGAGGGTGGTCAGCGTCACCGCGCCGCAGGCGCCGGCTGCCGCTTCGCTGGCGAGGCGTGCCTGGAGGGCGGGGAGGGGATGAACGCCCGCCGGCACCGCTTGAACGCGGCGAGATCCCCACACGAAGAACGTCCCCGACGCCGGCCCGGCGCCGGCGGGCAGTGGCGCATGGAGCCCGTGGACGGGAGCAGCCCCCTCGGCGTGGATCGAGCTCCAGGCATCATCCCAACCGACGATGATCCGTCGCTGAGCCGGGAGGAGCGAGGAATGGGCCGATGCGAATGACGGGACGAGTTGCCCGACACCCGTCGTGGCCACCACCGGGCCCCGCGCCGAACAGATCTCCACCGACAGCCCGCGGATGTCGAGCCGCTGCGGCGCCGCCGGCGTCACGAACGACAGTCCGGTCGGCTCGGCGAGCGCCCGGGCGATGTTGGCGCAGTCGGTGGCATCGTCGGCCACCCACACCGTCAAGCATCCTTCGGCGGTCAGGGCCGTGATCATGCCACGGAGCCGGGCCGCCTGGGCGGGACTCGCGCGGAGCGGATCGAGCGTCGAGCCGAACAGCACCAGCGCCGCCGCACGGGCCTGACGGGCGGTGGTCACCGCCACCTCAAAGGCCTCCCAGGGGGCCGCGGCGAAGGTGTCGACAACATCGGCCGGGGCGCTCGCCGGAACCGGCATCGGGCGGTCGAGCGCCGCATCGAAGGCGAAGACGATGTCTGCCACGGTGAGGCCCTCCAGTGACCTGATCCGTCCCTCATGTTCCACACCTCCCACGCGGGAGGCGTCGAACGTCACCGTTCGCTCGTTTCCACGGCGTGTCGCAACGGCCGGAGTGCCATGGCGGAGCCGATCCGTGGCTCGTGAAAAGTGGGGAAGATGGGGGCAATGTAACGCGTGGGCCCTGATCGCTCCAGCGGAAAAAACGCCCGCGGCGGTCCGTACGCTGTGCTTTAGGTCGAGAGCACCGGCGGCGAGCTGGCAAACCGGACGGCGACCATCGCCCCCCAAGCAATGTCGTCGGCGGTCGGGCCGATGGCAGCGATGACCCGGCTCCGCAGCAGCACCCCCTTCTCGACGCCGGTGGGGAACAGCCAGCAGCCAACGCGGGCCCGCCCGTGCTCGACGGCGACGGTCACGGTCTGGTCATCGGTGGGATGGAGCATGAGGAGGATGCTGTTGCCATCCCCACGGCGGAGGAGCACCAGACCATGGTCGGTGGGGGTTCCGGGGAGAAAGGACGAAGGCATCCCAGACCGCCACGCTGCCGAGAGAACTTCAGTGGCCGCGACCGCGGAGGTCACCGCCAGCGTGGCATCGGCATGAAGCAGACGTGTAGTGGCCGAGGCAACGAGCTCCCACGAGAGCACTCCGTCGTCGGCGCCACAGGAGCGCCACAGCCCGGTGGCGCGGAGGCCGCGATCGTCCCCCGGCTCCCAGACCGCCGTGACGTCGTCGCCACGGACCCACGCATCGAGTGGCGGCCGCCCGACACCGACATCGAAACCGAGCAGCCGATCCCCCGCTGGAGTGACAAGCCCCGTGGCAGGGGCCGACAGATCGAGGACGACGCCCCTGTCTCGATCCTCGGCCCTGCCGCCGGCGAGCGTCCAGACGCTGTCGACGCGGCCGCGGAGGGCCTTCACCTGACTGGCCTGGGATGATGCGGACGGTGATCTCGACATGGGGCAATCCTCGTCGGAAACAGAAGCCGGAACGGATACCGGCGGAAGCTCAGTGTAGCTGTCGCGGTGAATAGCCCTCCACTCACTTCCAGCGAAGCGAGTCAGCCCTGGTGATCTCTGGCAGGCTGCAGAGAACGTGCCTTGCCGCTGTCTGGTAGTTTGGTGGTTGAAGGGACCCTGACGGTCAGGAAGCCGTCGTTCTCTGTGCCCCTCAAGTCCCGGAGCCCGCAACCATGCCCGACCCGCTTGCCATCTGCGAAGCCGCCGCCCGTGCCGGTGGGAGCGTACTCCAGGATTGGGTGGGGCGGTTTGCGGTGTCGTCGAAGGGGCCGCGTGACTTCGTCACCGAGGCCGACGTCGCTGCGCAGGCCGAGGTCCAGCGAATCGTGCTCGGGGCGTTTCCCGATCACGGGTTCGTCGGGGAGGAGTCGGCGCCGGGAGGCGCGACCGGCGGGGCCGGCGAGTATCGCTGGATCGTCGATCCGCTCGACGGCACGACGAATTACGTCAAGGGGATCCCCGCGTACTGCACCTCGGTGGCTCTCGCCCGCGGCGACGAGCTCGTCGTCGGCGCGATCTACGATCCCCTCCGCGACGAATGCTTCACCGCGCGGGCCGGAGGAGGAGCGTGGCTCAACGGGCGGAGCATCGTCGCCGCGCCGACGGCCACGCTCTCCGAGGCTGTCGTGGCGGTGAGTTTTCCGGCTCAGGTCGACGGCAACTCCCCGGCCGTCCAGGATTTCCTCGCCGTCGTTCCCCACGCGCTGGCGATCCGTCGGAGCGGTTCGTCAGCGATCAATCTCGCCTATGTCGCCTGCGGACGCTTCGACGCCTTCTGGGTGCGGAGCATCAAGTCATGGGATGTCGCCGCCGGGCTCCTCCTGGTTCGAGAGGCCGGAGGCTGCGTCGGGCCGTTTGCCGCTGGGCCGGATTTCGTCCTCGATACCCCCGCGTTCATCAGTGCCTCGAGCGTCCGGCTCCTCGACGAGCTCCAGCGCATCCTTCCCCCATGGCTCGAGTGATGGCCAGACGCCGTGGGGCATCGGGATGCCGCCGGCGCCGGTTGTGCCGGTGGAGCGTGTCGTGACGGTCGGATTGCCCCGGCAGATGGGGCTCCTTCCCACCCGATTGGTGTGCGGCGGGGGCCCCGGGAAGCTAGTGTCGAAGGGAAGGCCGGGATCTCGTCCGACCGAGCTGCGTCCAGACAACGCTGTGGCCAGACAACGCTGTGCCCAGACAATCCCAGGGGTGGAGATGCCAAAGCGGAAGCGATCGACCACCGCGCCCCACCACACCCGCCCGGGGATCGGCCAGGCGATCCGGATGGGGATCGTCTTTGTGGCGTTCGCCATCGGGCTGGGAACGATCGCTGCGGCACAGCCACAGGGAGAGCCGCCGGCAGGGAAGGCTGCTGCGGCCCCCACCGAGCCTGCCGGGAGTGTGCGCCCCGCTGGCGGCACGCCCGTCGCGAGCTCGCCGCGCGGCGAGGCGGCTGGCGATGCTCCGGTGGCCCGCCCCGACGGCGGCCAAGAACCGCGCCCCGTCGAACAGCCCCCCGAGATCTTCTACCTCCCCGACGACGGTGGCCGGCTCGTGCCGGTGCCCGGATTCCAATACCGCGACTTTCTCGAGCTCCTCGGACAGCGCGAGCGGCTGCCCGGCGTACCGCGACCGCCGGGCCTGATCATCGAACGTTTGGTCGCTGAGGTACGCCCAGGGGTGGGGAGCGACGCCGACACCTGCCGCGTCGAACTCACGCTCGAGGTCCGTCAGACCCGGGATGGTTGGGTCGATGTGCCGCTGCGTCTCACGGGGCTGATCCTCACGGCCGACCCGCGGGTCGAGGGGCCGGGTCGATTCATCCTCGAGGGGCCGCGTCCAGGACGCGATGCCATGGCCAGCGGCTACCGTGGATGGGTGTCGGCGAGTCGTGACGATCGGCACACGGTGATCCTCAGCGGGATGGTGGCGCTGGAAACGCTCGCCGATCGCGAGACCTTCGTCCTCGATCTGCCGGTAGCGACGACGTCGCGGTGCGTGATCCTGACTACCAGATCGGAGCCGGTCGTGACCGTCCAGCCCGTCGGCCTTCTCCCACGCGTGGAGCCTGATGGGGCGGAGGGGAGCCGGGTCATCTGCGACGGGGTCGGTGGAGAGACCAGATTCCGCATCGCTGGCCGGGGGGCTGCGGCGGCCCGCGCCGGTGTCCTGCCACAAGTGACGGTGGAGAGCCTCGTGCGGATCGATGGCCGCGTCGCCATCATCGACGCGACGGTGCGGATCGACGGCCTGCCGGCTGACCAGAGGGCGGTGCGGTTGACGCTGCCGCCACGCTGCACGCTCGTCCGTGTTCGCGAGCCGGCGTCGCTGATCGATGCCGACGGGGATGCTTTCGAAGGAGGGGACGGGGCGCGGGTCATTGAGGTGCAGATGGCGCGGAATCCGGATGGCGTGACGCTGGTGGAGCTCGAGTGCGAGCGTCCCGTCGATCCCACCGGTCGCGAGCCCTTCGATCCCCTCGGCTTCGCGGTGGAGGGTGTCCCCGGCTGGCGGCAGCGGGGGCGGACGGCGCTGGTGGTCGCGGGCGAGTGGCAGCTCGACTGGGACGATCCCGGTGCCAACCGACGTGTCGACCCCGCCCCGGCTGCACGGCAGCCCGGTTTCGTGGCCGCCTTCGCCCATGACGCCCAACCGGCGAGCCTGCCGATGCGAGTCAGGCCGCGGAGCAGTCGAGTCGTCGTCGAGCCCGAGTACCGCTACACGATCGGGGAGACACGCGTGGTGCTGGACGCCAAGTTCCGGGTCTCCGTCCGGGGAGCGCCGGTGACTCGGCTCTCGATCGGTTTGGCCGGCTGGACGATCGACGAAGTCTCCCCGGCAACCCTCGTCGACACCGCGGCCGTCGCATCGCGCGACGGCGAGGTGGTGATCCCCTTTCTCCAGCCGCTCGTCGGCGATGCCGTCGTCGAACTCCGCGCCGCGCTGACCGTCGATCGCGCGGGCGACCGTCTCTCCTGGATGATGCCGCAACCGCGGGCCGACCTCGTCGGGCCGGCGACGGTGACGGTGGCCGCTGAAGCCGACATCGAGGTCCTCCCCGATGGCGAGAAGATCCGCGGCCTGGTTCGTCAGGTGGTGCCGGCCTCCCGGCGTGCCGATGGAGACCGCGGGCAACTCGTCTACCGGCTCGACGGTGCGGCGGGGGAGTTTCAGGCGTCGCGGCGCTCGCTGCCGCGTCGTGTCGAGGTGGCCGTCGATGCCCGGGCAACGATCGGCGAGGAGGAGACCGTCGTGGAGGAGACGCTCCGGTTGGACGTGGCCCATCTGCCGCTGGAGTCGATCGACGTTGTCCTGCCTGCCGCCATCGCCGAGGCGGGGACGTTCGAGATCCGGCAGGGCGCCCAGCGCCTCTCCCCGTTCGCGCTCCCCAGCGGTGATGCGTCGTCCCCCGGCACCGACGGCACCGCCTGGCGCAGCCTGCTTGCCGTCCCACTCCTTGGCGAAGGGGAGATCGTCCTCCGGTGGACGATGCCGACGCCGCGTCCCGAGGGGGAGGCCGAGATCTCCCCGCTCCCGCTCGTTCTTCCCCGTGGAACGCGGATCGGCCGCCAATCGTTCACGCTCGTCTCCGACGAGAGCCCGATCGTCGATGTCCGTGGCGAAGTGTGGAGGCGCGATGTGGCCTCGAACCTGCCCGCGGCTGAACGGGTGTGGGTGGCGACGCGGATCCAGGAGTCGGTTCCGCTGACGTTCTCGTCGCAGCCGGGGAATGGCAGCGGCGACACCGTCGTCGAAGCGGCCTGGCTCGAGACGAGGATCGTTGCCGATCGACGCGAGGATCGCTTTCGCTACGCCGTGACGACGACCGGTCGGCGCTTGGTGCTGGCGCTCCCCCCATCTTGTCTGCCGATGCGTGACGGCCGCCCCGATCCCGCGGCGGTCGAGGTGCGCCTCGACGGCACGATGATCGTCGGGGCTGTTCGTCCTGACGGCGCGGTCGCGATCGACATTCCACGCGGCCCAGGGCAAGGGGGCGGACGCGCCTCCGCTGTGGTGACGATCGCGACAACGCGTCCGCGGAGCGTCTCCGAGGGGGGCGGGGCGACGTGGTTTCTGGGAGGGGTGGTAGGTCCGCTGCAACTCGAGGCGCCACGGTTCGCCGATGGCACGCTCCAACGCCGTTTTTTCTGGGATCTCCTCCTCGATGACGACGAACACCTCCTCGCTGCCCCGAGCCGTTGGACGTCGCAGCAACGTTGGGAATGGGGGACGCTGGGGCTCAAGCGTATGCCGGTGGTGGACCGCGGTGTCCTCTCCGACTGGGTGGCGGGAGCGG
>Ga0164294_10001186_pt1 | contig 24425 bp, 20 predicted proteins | sample GEODES005metaG_FD_111479 | JGI IMG/M metagenome (GOLD analysis project Ga0164294, IMG submission 111479) | Oligotrophic lake water microbial communities from Sparkling Lake, Wisconsin, USA - GEODES005 metaG | ecosystem: Environmental > Aquatic > Freshwater > Lake | place: USA: Sparkling Lake...
CGCGCCGACCGCAAGCCCTCGGACGTGCTGACCCGCGAGGCCTTCCTCAACGCGATCCGCGTCAACTCGGCGATCGGCGGGTCTACCAACGCGCCGATCCACTTGAACGCGATTGCCCGCCATATCGGCGTCGAGCTGAGCCTCACCGACTGGGAGGAGCATGGCGCGGACGTGCCGCTGGTGGTGAACCTGCAACCGGCGGGCAAGTATCTGGGCGAGGACTTCTACCGCGCCGGCGGCGTGCCCGCGGTGATGGGGCAGCTGTTCCGCGCCGGGCTGATCGATGGCAGCGCGCTGACCGTCAACGGCAAGACCGTGGGCGAGAATATCGGCAGCGCCGTGAGCCAGGATCCGGACGTGATCTTCCCGCACGAAGCGCCGATGAAGGCTGCGGCCGGCCTCACCGTGCTGTCGGGCAATCTGTTCGACAATGCCGTGATGAAGCTGAGCGTGCTCTCGGACGAGTTCCGCAACCGCTATCTCTCCGATCCCGAGCATCCCGGCATGTTCGAAGGCACCGCGATCGTGTTCGACGGGCCGGAAGACTATCACAAGCGCATCGACGATCCGGCACTGGGCGCGGACGATCACTCGATCCTGATCATGCGCGGAGCGGGGCCGGTCGGCTATCCGGGCGGCGCCGAAGTGGTGAACATGCGCCCGCCGGTGGCGCTGATCCGCGCCGGCGTGCATGCGCTGCCCTGCCTGGGCGATGGCCGCCAGTCGGGTACGTCGGGCAGCCCGTCGATCCTCAACGCCGCGCCCGAGGCCGCGGTGGGCGGCGGCCTGTCGATCGTCCAGACCGGCGACCGCATCCGCATCGACCTGAACAACCGCACCGCCGACATGCTGGTCGATGACGCGGAGCTGGCGCGCCGCCGCGCCGCGCTCAACATCGACTATGTGCCCGAGCACCAGACGCCGTGGCAGGAGATCCACCGCGATCTGGTCGGCCAGTTCGATGGCGGCGCGGTGTTCGAGAATGCCGTGAAGTACCAGCGCATCGCGCAGAAATACGGCGTTCCGCGGGACAGCCACTGATGTCCCTGGTCCGCATCGTCGAGCGCGAGCGGCGCGATACGCTGGGCGAGGGGCCGCTCTGGTCGGCGCGCGACAATGCGCTCTACTGGACCGACATCCTCTCGCACCGGCTCAACCGGCTGTCGCTGGACAGCGGCGCGGTCCGGCACTGGCAGTTCGACGAGTATCTCGGCTGGGCGATCGAGCGCGAGAAGGGCGGGTTTGTGCTCGGCCTGGGCCGCCGCTTCGTCCGCTTCGATCCCGAGACCGGGCAGATCAAGGGCATTGCCGCGCCCGAGCCCGACCGGATCGAGAACCGCGTCAACGATGCCAAGGCCGATCGCCAGGGGCGGATCTGGGCCGGCACGATGTCGATCAGCTGCGAGGACCCGACGGGGAGCTTCTACCGGCTCGATACCAATGGCGCTGCCACGCGCGTCGACGGGCCCTATACGATCGCCAACGGTCCGGCGATTTCGGCGGACGGCAGCTTCCTGCTGCATACCGATACCGCGAAGGCGACGATCTTCCGCTTCGCGATCAACGACGACGGTTCGCTGGGGCCGCGCAAGACCTTCATCAAGTTCGAGCCCGAATGGGGCAATCCCGACGGCATGACCTTCGATGCCGAAGGCTGCCTGTGGGTCGGTTGCTGGGGCGCGGGCTGCGTGACGCGCTTCTCGCCCGAAGGCGTGCGCGAGCGTAGCATCACGCTGCCGGCGAGCCAGATCACCAGTTGCACCTTTGCCGGCGAGGGGCTCGACCGCATGTTCGTCACATCGGCGAGCGATGGGGTGGACGAGCCCCATGGCGGCGCATTGTTCGAGGTCGATCCGGGCTGCCGCGGCCTGGCGACCCAAGTCTATCGCGGTTGACCGGGAGGAAAGGCATGACCCTGAACAAAAGCTCGCTGCTCATGGGGGCGGCACTCGCCTGTGCGCTGGCTTCGAACGCCGAGGCGGCGACCGCCCAGCGCGGCAGCTTCGGCAAGCTGCCCGACGGCCGCACGGTGGAAGCGGTGACGCTGACCAACGGCAAGGGCGTCTCGGCCAAGATCATCGGCTGGGGCGCGACGATCCAGTCGCTGATCATGCCCGACCGCAACGGCAAAAAGGCCGATGTCGCGCTCGGCTATGACAATATCGAGCAGTATCTCGCCAAGCCGCAATATTTCGGCCCGATCGTCGGCCGCTTCGGCAACCGCCTGGCGGCGGGCAAGTTCACGCTCGACGGCAAGAGCTACCAGACCCCGATCAACAACGGGAAGAATTCGCTGCATGGCGGCACCACCGGCTTCGACAAGGTGCTGTGGACCGTCACTTCGGTGAAGAGCGGCCCGACCGCGTCGGTGACGCTGCGCTATGTCAGTCCGGACGGCGAGATGGGCTATCCCGGCACGCTGACGGTCGATGCGACCTATTCGCTCGACGAGCAGAACCACCTGACGATCGACTACCGGGCGACCACCGACAAGACGACGATCGTCAACCTGACCAACCATGGCTGCTGGAACCTGTCGGGCGAAGGCTCGTCGAACGGCGCGATGGGGCATGTCGTGACGATCCCGGCGCAGACCTATCTGCCGACCGACGACGGCGCGATCCCGACGGGCGAGTTCAAGTCGGTCGCTGGCACCGTGTTCGACTTCCGCACCCCGCGCGCGATCGGCGACCGGGTGCGCGACGCCAGCGACCAGCAGATCGTCTGGGCGCGCGGCTATGACCATAACTGGGTGATCGGCCGCGACGTGACCAAGGACCAGCACCTGATGGCCAGGGTCCAGGACCCGGTCTCGGGCCGCGGCTTCGAGCTGTGGTCGAACCAGCCGGGCCTGCAATTCTATTCGGGCAACTTCCTGGACGGCACTTCGTACGGCAAGGCCAAGAAGGTGTACCGCGAGGGTGACGGCTTCGTGATGGAGCCGCAGCTCTTCCCGGACTCGCCGAACCAGAAGGGCTTCACCAGCGCCCGCCTCGAGCCGGGCCAGGTCTATCGCAACGTGATGAGCTACCGCCTGACCACGGGTCAGGCCGGCAAGCGCTAAGGGGGAGCAGCAATGAAGGCTATTATATTCCTGGCCGCCAGCACGATGCTGGCGGCGACGCCGGCGTTTGCCCGCGATCAGTGGACCGCCGCGCAGGCCAATAGCTGGCACGCCAAGCAGCCCTGGCAGGTCGGCGCCAACTACACGCCGGCGACCGCGATCAACCAGCTCGAGATGTTCCAGGCCGAGACCTGGGATCCCAAGCGCATCGACCTCGAGCTCGGCTGGGCCGCGGCGATGGGGATGAACGTGATGCGGGTGAACCTGCACCACCTGCTGTGGGAAACCGATGCCGCCGGCCTGAAGCGCCGGATGGACGAGTTCATGACGATCGCGGCGAAGCACAAGATCAAGACGCTGTGGATCTTCTTCGACAGCTGCTGGGATCCGAACCCGGTCGCCGGGCCGCAGCATCCGCCGATTCCCGGCGTGCACAATTCGGGCTCGGTCCAGTCGCCGGGCGAGGCGCGGCTGAAGGACGTGGCGCAGTACGGCAAGCTGGAAGCCTATGTGAAGGATCTCGTGACGACCTTCGCCAAGGACGAGCGCGTGATCGGCTGGGACATCTGGAACGAGCCGAACAATGGCGGCGGCGGCAGCTACAAGCCGACGGTCGACAAGAAGAAATATGTCGCGACACTGTTGCCGCGGATGTTCGCCGCGGCGCGCTCGGCCGATCCGATCCAGCCGCTCACCTCGGGTGTGTGGATCGGCGAGCATTGGGACGACCAGACCAAGCTCGACGCGGTCGAGAAGATCCAGATCGCCGAATCCGATGTGCTGAGCTTCCACGACTATAGCTGGCCCGAGAAGTTCGAGGCACGCGCCAGGCAGATGCTCAGCTATGGCCGTCCGGTCTGGTGCACCGAATATATGGCGCGCGGCAACGGCTCTACCTTCGACGGCACGCTGCCGATCGCCAAGCGGCTCAACATCGCGATGTACAATTGGGGCTTTGTCGACGGGAAGATGCAGACGCGCCTGCCCTGGGACAGCTGGAAGAAGCCCTACACCTTCGAGGAGCCGACGATCTGGTTCCACGACATCCTGTACTTCGACGGCAAGCCCTATCGCCAGGCCGAGGTCGACCTGATCAAGCGGATGGCAGCGGCGCCCAAGGGCGTGGTTCCGGCCGCGCCGATCGCCAAATGATGCGCAGGATCGCCTTCGGGGCGCTGGCGGGGCTCGTCCTCGCCGCGCTGCCGGCGCATGCCCAGGACGTGCCGTCCTTCTTCGACGGCGCCGATCCGGACTTCGAGGTCGCGGAAGGGCAATACTGGCTCTACCCGACCTTCGGCGGCAAGACTTTGGTCGCCTGGCATTCGCTCGACATGCGGAAGTGGGAGAAGGGCCCGGTCCTTCTCGACCATTCGATGATCCCGTGGATCAACGACGACAAGGCGCCCGAGCATCGCCTGTGGGCGCCGGACATGGTCCGCGCCAATGGCCGCTATTATTTCTATTACTCGATCGGCCCGCAGAACCCGACGCCGAGCCGCATCGGCGTGGCGGTGTGCGAGAGCGCATCGGGGCCGTGCAAGGACAGCGGCAAGCCGCTGGTCGGCGACGTGGTCAAGGGCTTCGAGGCGATCGACCCGGCGGTGTTCGTCGATCCGAAGAGCGGCAGGCGCTACCTCTATGCCGGCGGCAGCGCCGGCGCGACGCTGCGCGTCTGGGAGCTCAAGCCCGACATGGTCACGATCGACCATGAGGTGAAGGTGAAGACGCCCGAGCACTTCACCGAAGGCTCGTTCATGTTCGAGCGCAAGGGCACCTACTACCTGTCCTACTCGTCGGGCAATTTCCGCGACACGACCTATTCGGTCCATTATGCGACGTCCTCGTCGCCGGTTGGGCCGTGGAAGTATCGCGGGGCGATCCTGACGAGCGACGCCAAGTACAAGGGCCCGGGCCACCACGCCTTCCTGCGCGATCCCAAGGACGGGCGCTGGTACATCGCCTATCACCGCTGGGAAGGGCAGCCGCATGACGGCCCCTATACCGGCTCGCGCCGCGTCGCGATCACGTCGGTGACGTTCGGCAAGGACGGATCGATCCTGCCGATCAAGATGGACTGAGATCAGCCGAACTGATTTCCACACCGTCATCCCGGCCTTGAGCCGGGATCCCGCTTCTTCTCCTGTTGGGCGAGGCAGCGGGGCCCCGGCTCAAGGCCGGGGTGACGAAGGTTTAGTTCGAGGACGGCTCGTAGGTGTCGATCAGCTCGAGCACGTCGGAGATCAGCGCGCGCATCGCGACGCGGGCGGCGTCGGGGTCGCGGGCCTTGATCGCCTCCAGCACGCGGCCGTGATCTGCGACATTGGCGGTGCGGCCCTTCACCCGGTTGGTGAAGCGGATCGAGGTGCGCAGCGCGGTGCCGACCACGTCGCGGAACTGGACGTAGAAGGGATTGCCCGAGGCGCGCAGGATCGAGACGTGGAAGGCGATATCGGCTTCCAGCGTGTCGTCCAGGCCCTTCTCGGCGGCTTCCATGCGGGCCAGGCCGTCGGCGATCACGACCAGGTCGTCGTCATCGGCGAAGCGCGCGGCGAGCGCGGCGGCCTCCGGCTCGATCGCGACGCGCAGCTGGTTGAACTGCTTGAGCAGGTCGACCGAGAACTGGCGCTCGAGCAGCCAGCGCAAGACATCGGTGTCAAACAGGTTCCAGGAAGACGTCGGCTCGACCACGGTGCCCTGGCGCGGGCGCGCGCTCAGCAGGCCCTTGGCCGTGAGCATCTTCACCGCTTCGCGCGTCACCGAACGGCTGACGCCATGCTGCTTGGTCAGCTCGGCTTCGGTCGGGAAGGGCTGGGTCTCGTAATGGCCGGTGACGATCGCCCGGCCGAGGCGGTCGAGCAGGCCATAGGTCAGGTTGCGGCCAAGCTGCGGACGCAATTCGTCATGCGACCTGGATAGAGACGTTGCCACGCGCGGGTTTTCCTTTTCTGTCGAGGCGACGATCGTCGCTTGCCCTCTCTTGCTTAGCTCTATCCCAAACTGGACGCTAGACAAGACCAATTAATCCGATAAATGAACCAATCAGCCGCCCTAGAGCGCGCGGCGCCGTAGGGAGGGATAGCCCGTGACGAGTCTGTCGCAAATCGACCTGATCGTGGTCATTGTATACGCAATCGGTATTTTCGGCCTGGCCCAATGGGTTAGCCGAGAGAAGGCCGGGCATGCCAAAGATACGTCCGACTATTTCCTGGCGTCCAAGTCGTTGCCCTGGTGGGCAATCGGCGCGTCGCTGATTGCTGCGAATATTTCCGCCGAGCAGATCGTCGGCATGGCCGGTTCGGGCTACAAGATCGGCCTGGCCATCGCATCGTACGAGTGGATGGCGGCGCTGACGCTGCTGATCGTCGGCAAATATTTCCTGCCGATCTTCCTCAAGAACGAGATCTACACGATGCCGCAGTTCCTCGAGCAGCGGTATGGCCGCGTGCTCCCGGTGCTGATGGCGGTGTTCTGGCTCGCGCTCTACGTGTTCGTGAACCTGACCTCGATCATCTGGCTCGGCTCGATCGCCGTGCACAATGTCGCGGGCATCGACCAGAATGCGGCGCTGATCGCGCTCGGCCTGTTCGCGCTGCTCTACCAGCTCTACGGCGGTCTCAAGGCGGTGGCGCTGACCGACATCGTCCAGGTGACACTGCTGGTGATGGGCGGCCTGATCGTGTCGTACCTGACGCTCGACCAGATCGGTGGCGGGCAGGGCGTGTTCGCCGGCTTCCACACGCTGATGAACGCGCACCCCGAGAAGTTCGACATGATCCTCTCGCCCGACAATCCCTTCTACAAGGACCTGCCGGGCATCGCCGTGCTCGTCGGCGGCATGTGGATCGCGAACCTGAGCTACTGGGGCTTCAACCAGTACATCATCCAGCGCGCGCTGGCCGCGAAGAACCTGGGCGAGGCGCAGAAGGGCATCACGCTCGCCGCCTATCTCAAGCTGCTGATGCCGGTGATCATCGTGCTGCCGGGCATCGCCGCGGTGATGCTCGCCCCGAACCTCGCGGTGGGTGACGAAGCCTATCCGACGATGCTCAAGCTGCTGCCGTCGGGCCTGCTCGGCCTCGTCTTCGCGGCGCTGGTCGCGGCGATCATCGCGTCGACCGCCTCGAAGATCAATTCGATCGGCACGATCTTCACCCTCGACCTCTATGCCAAGGCGCGCGGCATCAACACGCGCGGCGAGAACGGCACCGGCAAGACCGGCCAGGAGAAGCACCTCGTCCTTGTCGGCCGTGTCGTCGCCGCGGTCGCGGTGATCATCGCGATCCTCGCCGCCAAGCCGTTGATCGGCCAGTCGGACCAGGCGTTCCAGTTCATCCAGGAATTCTCGGGCTTCTTCACCCCGGGCATTACGGTGATCTTCCTGCTGGGCCTGTTCTGGAAGCCGGCGACCGAAGCGGGCGCGATCGTCGCGGCCGTCACTTCGGTCGGCCTCTCGGTGATCCTCAAGGGCGCGATCCCCGCGCCGTGGCTGCCCGACGCGCTCAACGCCTGGCTGTTCCCCTTCATGAACCGCATGCTGTTCGTGTTCCTGGTCAGCCTGGCGCTGGCGATGATCGTGAGCGTGCTGTTCAAGGGCCGGGGCGACGCCAACCGCGTGACCATGGAGGGCGTCAGCTTCAAGACGCCCAACGTGTTCAACGTGGCCGGCATCGGCGTGATCCTGATCCTCATCGCCCTGTACGCGACCTGGTGGTGAGCTTTTCCGGCACCTTCCTCGCCATCGACTGGGGGACGACCAACCGGCGCGTCTTCCTGGTCGAGGGCGGCCAGGTCGTCCGCACCGAGCGTGACGACCGCGGCGTGACCTCGGTCAGCGACTTCGCGGCCGAGGCGGCGGGCATCCGCGAGCGCTTCGGCGACCGGCCGATGCTGATGGCCGGCATGGTCGGATCGAATATCGGCTGGCAGGCTGCACCCTATGTTCCGGCGCCCGCCGGGATCGAGGACCTTGCCGCCAATTTGCTGCGGATCGGCGACCGAACCGCGATCGTCCCCGGCGTCTCGGTGACGGGCCCGGCGGACGTGATGCGGGGCGAGGAAGTCCAGCTGCTCGGTGCCGTTGCCGCCGGGCTGGTGCCGGGCGACGCGCTGCTCGCCCAGCCGGGCACGCACTGCAAATGGGCGCTGATGGAAGGCGGGCGGATCGCCGGATTCACCACGGCGATGACCGGCGAGCTGTTCGCGCTGCTGCGCAAATATGGCCTGCTTTCCTCGCAGCTTACCGACGAGGTCACCCTCGGCCAGGCGTTCCTCGACGGGGTGGAGTAGGTGCGCAAGCGCGACCTCGCCGCCTCGCTGTTCGGCATCCGTGCCGCCAAGCTGCTCGGCGAGCGCGCCGACAGCGACGCGGCCAGCTTCGCCAGCGGGCTGCTGATCGGCAGCGACGTCGCCGCCCGGCTCGAGCGGGTGGGGCATGACGAGGTCCATATCCTCGCCGACCCCGGGCTCGGCGGGCTCTATTCCGCGGCCGTCGAAGCGCATGGCCGCCGCGCCGTGCTGGTCGACAGCCACGCCGCCTTCGTTTCCGGCATCATCGCCATCGGGAGTATATCGTGAGCCATATCGCCGCCTTCGACGCCGCCTTCGCCCAGTGCCCGCTGATCGCCATCCTGCGCGGGGTGAAGCCGGATGAGGTCGAGGCGATCGGCGAAGAGCTTGTTTCGGCGGGCTTTACCCTGATCGAAGTGCCGATGAACTCGCCCGACGCGCTCGACAGCATCGCGCTTCTGGCCAAGCGCTTCGCCGGCCGGGCGCAGATCGGCGCGGGCACGGTGCTGACCGAGGCGCAGGTCGCGGCGGTGGAGGCGGCCGGGGGCACGATGATCATCTCGCCCAACGCCAACCTGAAGGTCATCGCCGCCAGCGCCGCGCGCGGGCTGGTGTCGCTGCCGGGCGTCTTCACGATGAGCGAGGCTTTTGCCGCGCTGGAGACCGGGGCGACCGCGCTCAAGCTGTTCCCGGCCGAGGCGGCTTCGCCGGGCGTGCTCAAGGCGATGCGTGCCGTCCTCCCCAAGGAGGCGCGGGTGCTGCCGGTGGGCGGCGTCTCGCCCGACACCATGGCCCCCTGGCTGGCCGCCGGCGCGCCCGGCTTCGGGCTGGGCTCGGCGCTGTACAAGCCGGGGATGACCGCCGCCGAGGTGGGGGCCAATGCCCGGGCATTCGTCGCGGCGCTTCCTGACGCCTAAGCTTGCCAAGTTTGCGCCGATGGCTTGTTTGCGGCCCTAAATTATATGATAAGTCATGTCACATAATCGGGAGAGTGACATGACCAAGGCGAAGTTCTGGACCGGGGCGCTGATCGGCGCGGCGCTCTGCTTCGGTGCCGGCGGCGCCTCCGCACAGGACAGTGTGGGCGCGAAAGTTGGCACCTACACCAATCCGCTGCTCCCCTCGGGCCCCGATCCGTGGATCACCCAGGTCGATGGCACCTATTACTACATGCACACCCAGCGCGACGGCATCACGCTGTTCAGGACGCGCAACATCGCCGACCTCGCCAATGCCGAGAAGAAGAAGGTGTGGACCCCGCCCAAGGAGGGGCCGAACGCGCACCTGATCTGGGCGCCCGAGCTGCACCGCATCGGCAAGAGCTGGTTCCTCTACTACACCGCCACCGCAAGCGGGTTCAGCGACGACGCGCACCGCGCGGTGTTCGTATTGGAGAATAAGGCGTCCGATCCGCTGAGCGGCACCTGGATCGACCGCGGCCGGGTCAACACCGCGCATGCCGGGATCGACGGCACGATCTTCAAATATCGCGGCAAAAGCTACTTCGTCTATTCGCCCTATCTCGGCCCGGACAGCGGCCTGGCGATCTCCGAGATGAAGAACCCGTGGACGCTCAAGGGCAAGGAGCAGGTGATCGCCATGCCCGACCAGCCCTGGGAGCGGCTCGACGGCCGCCAGATCCTGGAGGGGCCGGAGTTCCTGCAGGGCCCCAAGGGCGACCTGTTCCTGACCTATTCGGCGAGCCCGTGCTGGTCCGACGACTATGCGCTGGGCCTGCTGCGTGCGGCGCCGGGGGCCAACCCGCTCGATCCCAAGGCGTGGAGCAAGGCGCCGAGCCCGGTGCTGCACAAGGGCAACGGTGTGTACGCGACCGGCCATAACGGCTTCTTCCTGTCGCCCGACGGCAAGGAGAACTGGATCATCTACCACGCCAATTCGGCGGCGGGGATGAAGTGCACGCTGAAGCGCGCGCCGCATATCCAGAAGTTCGGCTGGACCGCCGACGGACGCCCGGACTTCGGGCTGCCGGTGCCGGAGAATGTGCCGCAGGCGCTGCCTTCCGGGACGAAGTAAGCGAGTTAATCCTCGACCCGTCATCCTTGCCTTGCGCCGGGGTGACGGGAGAGGCGTGAGATACGCCCAATTGGACCAATTTGGCGGCGTCTCTGCATGACTCGGAAGGTCTTGCGGCCATATGCTCCGGGCCGTGGGGGATGGTGATTCCGGGCCGTTTTCCATTCGGTTTTCGCGTCTTTTGGGCGCGGCTTGTCGTTGAGCCCTGCGGCTCCGCGATCGGCTGCGTGCGCGGAGAGTACGAATGGCTACGTCGATCACGCTGCTCAGTTGGAATGTGCGCGCCCTGGGCGAGGGCAGGGTCAATCGGGCGCTGGCGAGCGACCTGATCGCGCTGATCTGCAACACCGCCAACCCCGACATCATCACCATTCAGGAACTGGTCTATTCGCATGCCGCCGCGGTCGCGTCGCTGCTGCGGCGCGCGCTGGTCGAGGTGAGCGGGGCGAGCTGGAACAGCATGGCGATCCAGGCGCAGCCGGGCGGGCGCGACCGGGACGGCTATCTGTTCCTGTGGCGCGACACGGTGAAGCCGCAACAGCTTGACGGCAAGGCGGTGTGGGGCCGGTTCACCGGCGACTGGCCGAGCAACCACGCGGACAGCGGCGGACGGCGGCCCGGCTATCTGGGCTTCACCCTGGCCGACGGGACGCACCCGTTCCTCGTCGCCAGCTATCACGCGCCGCCGCTCCAGCCGAACAATCGCGGCGCCGGCCCGGCGCTGGCCTTGCTCGCGGTCACCGCCGAGGCCGCGCAGCTGCGCCAGTTTCCGGACGGGTCGGCCACCCCTTATGAGGCGCGCTTCTTCTGCGCCGACTTCAACCTGCCCTTCGTCGCCGACAACCAGGCGAATTTTTACGGCCCGGCGCTGGCCGCCACCGCGACCGAGAACACCACCGCGGCGAACACGGTGATGGTCGCTTCCGCGCGCGACGCAGGTGGCGTGCTGCGCGCCAATTCGGCGGCCTGCTATTCGCGCAACCTCGACAATATCCTGGCCGGGCCGGTCGGGCGGATGACCAACCGCCAGGTGGTCGACACGATCAACCTGATCGAGACCAATGCCAGCCTGCGCCAGGTCGCCGAGGCGGCGCTGTACTTCCACGACGCGACCGATGTGGCCTGGGGCAATGGCGCGCTCGAGGCCGCCTTCACCGTCGCCCAGACGCATCTCAGCGATCACCTGCCGGTGGTCGCCACCTTCACCCTGGTTCCCTGAGCGCGGAGGCTCCCATGACGCCTGAGGACATCAAGACTGCGCTGCTCGCCTGCCAGAAGGGCAATGTATTCACCCTGCCCGACACGCTGTTCGGATCGGGCACGCTCAAGGCGGTGTTCGACAAGTCGCTGCCCGCCGGCCAGCTGGTGATCACCGGCTCGATCTCGGACGACGGCTCGACGATCACGGGCACTGCCGATGCGCCGTTCACCGGGATGACCGTGACCGCGGTGTTCACGCCATCGGGCGCGAGCGACGTGCTGCTGGTCGCTACCGGAGTGAGCGGCAGCGAGGGCGGCTGGGGCTTCGGCACGGCGTTTCCCGGGCTGTCGGGCAGCACGCTGGCGCAGCTCAGCGTCGCATCGGGTGCGCAGCTGATCCTGCGCACGATCTCGGACAATGCGCATCCCGCCGGGCTCGACTTCATGGGCTCGGTCGGCGTCGGCGGGCCGCTGGAGCAGGCGATCAAGTTCATCGGCCAGTCGACCAGCCTGGACTTTGCCGGGGCGATCACCTTCCTGTTCGGCGCGCCCGAGTTCACGCTGACCGCGCCGGTGGCGAGCAAGTTCACGCTCGGGCCGCTCCAGGACCTGGGCATCACGATCGAGCTGCTGTCCGATGCGGCGCCCGCATCCGGGGGCACGGGAGACATAGGCAGCGGCTATGCCGCAACCGGGGCGATCGCGCTGGCGACGTCGGTGGGGATGACCGTCAACGGCAGCCAGGCGACGCTGCCGGCGATCGCGATCTTCAGCGGCGGCACGCTGATCGACCTGCAGGCGGGCGCGCCCTCTGGGGCAGGGGCGACGATTGCCGACCTGATGCAATATGCGCTGAGCGGGGACCTCGCCTCGCTGATGCCGCCCAAGGCAGTGTACGACCTGGCCGACGCGATCCAGCTCGACACGATCGACTTCTACATCGCGCCGCTCACGCCCGCGCTGGTCGGCGTCCAGTTCAACCTGAGCGCGACGAGCGACTGGACGATGGGATCCAAGTTCGCGCTGACCGGGGTGGCGGCGACGCTGCATGTCGAGGCCGATACGGCGGCAGTCTCCGGATCGATCGACGGCGCGCTCGATCTGGGTGCCAAGGGATCGGTCTGCACGCTCGATGCCAATGCGTCGCTGCCCGACGGGGTGTTCACCGCCAAGCTCGATCCGAACGGGGCCAAGCCGAACATCAGCGACCTGGTGACGTTCCTGGCGGGCGATTTCGGCCTGCCGGCGATCACCGTGTCGGATCTCGACCTGACCGTGCAGGCCGAGGCGGAAACCTTCGACCTGTCGGCGGGCTTCTCGAGCGACTGGCAGCTTTCGATCGGCGATTTCGGGCTGGCGGTGACCGATGCCTCGATCGCGGTGGGCAACAGCACCGGCACGATGACCGGCAGCGTGTCGGGCACGCTGGTGCTCGACCAGACCAACAAGTTCGCGCTCAGCTATGCCGTGCCGGGCGGGTTCAGAATGTTCGCCCAGGTGCCGTCGATCTCGCTGAGCGCGCTGATCGCGGCGCTGTGCAAGGATGTCGGCGCGCCGCCGCCGGGGTTCGCGTTCACGCTGGAGAACTCGACGATCCTGATCACCAAGGAAGGCCAGGCATTCGACTTCGCCTTCGGCACCCAGCTGGCCAGCTATGGCAGCGCCTCTCTGGTGGTGCAGAATGGCGCGGCGGGCTGGGGCTTCGCCTTCGGCATAGCGCTCGACGTGGCGAAGATCGGCGCGCTGCCGGGGCTGGATGCGCTGGCCAAGATCGATGCCGCCTTCGCACTCGACGAGATCGTGCTGGTGTTCGGCACGATCGCCGATTCGACCTTCACCTTCCCGGCGCTGGGCGATTTCGACAACCCGGCGATCAAGGGCGGCAGCATCGCCTCGCCGGGCTGGACCGGCGGGCTGGTCGCCGGGCTCAACCTCTATGCGATGATGACACCGGCCAACAGCGAGGCGCTGGGCTGGCTGTGCAAGCTGATCGATTTCGACGGATCGATCGCCGCCAGCCTGCAGGTGCCCGAGAACCCGGACAACGGCACCACCTTTGCCGCGACGATCAGCGGCAACGTTAATTCGAACATGGCGATAAGCGGGGCGCTGTTCGCCAGCCTGGTGGGCGACACGCTGAGCCTGGGGCTGAAGGGCACGATCCCGACGACGATCTCGGGCGACAGGGTGACCTTCACCATCGTCGTCGATTTCCAGCCCAATGGCGTGTTCATTTCCGGCAGCACGCCCGACACGATCAACTTCGCCGATGTCGTGCAGCTCGGCGGGCTGGCGATCGAGCTGGGGGTGGACGACGAAGGCATCCCCAGCATCGGCGTGGCCGGCACTATCCAGGTTCAGGACTTCAACTCCTCGATCGCCCTTTTCTTCGACAGCGCCCAGCCGGAAGACAGCATGTTCGCGGGCGCGATCAGCGACATCACCCTCGATCAGGTCATGGGGCCGATCGTGGGAGTCGCGCTCAGTTCGCTCCCCTCGGGTTTCGCAGACATATTGAAGCAGATAGCCCTGAAGGGCACGGACAGCTTCACCCTGCCGGCAACGCTGGCGGCTTCGCTCGACGCGCGCGACGCAAGCGCGGTGGCGGCGGCGTTCAACACTGCCGGGCATCCGCTCTCCAATGTCGCGGGCGCGGTATCGATCCTCGGCAGCGCCGGCTGGGGAAGCTGGGCGGTGACCGACCTGGCCAGCCAGACCCACTATACCGTCAGCAAGGGCGGGGCGGGCGGCGCGCTGACCGGCGAGAAGAACGCCCAGGTCAAGTTCGTGCCGCAGACCACCCAGATCGGCGCGCTGCCGCCGATCCAGGCAGGCTATGCGATGTCGGGTGAGCTCGACGTGTTCGGGCTGACCGGGATCCTCGATATCGACATCGTGCCGAGCTCGGGCCTGTCGATCGACGCCTATCTCTCGCCGGTCCAGTTCCTCAACGCCAACCTGCTGTCGATCACCGCGGCGGGGGACACGAGCAAGGGCGCGCAGCTTTCGGTATCGACCTGGACGCAGGCCGGGGTGGGGCCGCACGCCACCGCGACCGGACAGGCGACGCTGCTCGGGCTGTCGCAGAGCGTGAACATCTCGATCACGTCGAGCGGGGCGACGTTCAACCTGAGCTCGAGCGAGGCGGTCTACAGCTATGCGATCGCGGTGACGCTGACCTCCGCCGGGTTCAACGCCGGCGGCAATGCCAGCGTGGGGATCGACAAGACGATCGACCTCGGTCCGCTCGGCAGCCTGCCGATCGACATCATGGTGGGCGGCACCGTCGCGGTGGGCTTCACCGGCGGCGGGGCGAGCGCGAGCTTCGGCGGCAGCTTCACCTTCCAGGGCACCAGCTTCAGCACGGGGACGGTGACGCTCGACGTGACCAGGGGATCGCTCTCCGACCTGGCGAGCGAGATCGAGGACGATGTCGTCAATGCGATCGTGCAGTGGCTGAAGGAGAATCTGGATCCGAGCCGCTGGGTGAAGTGGATCAAGAACAACGTCATCCCGAACATCGTGAACGACGCCAACCGGGTCTGCCAGGTGCTGGGCAACATCTACCAGCAGAGCGCGCAGGAAATCGCCAGCATCGCGCACGACACGCTGGGCTATACCGCCGATGTCGCGGCCACCGCGCTCAAGGCGGCGAACTTCACCTCGAGCGTGGCGATGGCGGCGCTCAACGGCGCGCAATATGCCGCGCAGGACGTGGCGAACGCGATCGCCAGCGTGTTCGACACGCATGTCGACACGCACCTGCCGCATATCGACACGCCGTCGGGGCCGCATATCGACAACCAGATCCCGCCGCATGGCGACACGCATCTGCCGCATGTCGACACGCCCTCGGCCCCGCATGTCGACTCGGCGATCCCGCCGCATGCCGACAGCAGCAGCTGGATTCTCCACTGGGACACGCCCTCGGGGCCGCACCTCGACACTGCCGCCTATCCGCATGTCGATACCGCGGCGCATGTCGACACGCCGTCCGGCCCGCATGCCGACTCGGCGCTGCCCCCGCATGGCGACACCCAGCCGCATATCGACGTCCAGGCATGACCCCGATCACAGCACAGGAGATACGCGCATGACGACCAACCATATCGACGTCTCGCCGCACATCGACACGCCTGCCGGGCCGCATGTCGACACCGCGACGCCGCCGCATGGCGACACTGCGGCGCATATCGACACGCCGTCGGGCCCGCATGTCGATACGGCGATGCCGCCGCATGCCGATAGCGGCCAGACCTTCTTCCACTGGGATACGCCGGCGGGCCCGCACATCGACTCCACCATGCCGCCGCATATCGACGCCAAGCAGCATATCGACACCCCGTCGGGCCCGCATGTCGATACCACGGTGCCGCCGCACGGGGATGTCTCGCACCATATCGACGTCACGCCGCCGATCACCAAGAAGGGCGGCTGATGGGGGTTGAGCTCCGCCCGTTCGGCGTGGCGTGCAACCTGGCGTGCACCTATTGCTACCAGAACCCGATGCGCGACGCGGGCAATCTGCGCCAGGCGTACGACATGGGGAAGATGAAGGCTGCGCTCGACCGCGCGGGGCAGCCCTTCACGCTGTTCGGCGGCGAGCCGCTGCTGATGCGGATGGAGGAGCTGGAGGAGATCTTCGCCTATGGGCTGGAGAAGTTCGGCGGCAACAGCATTCAGACCAATGGCGCGCTGATCACCGGCGGGCATATCGAGCTGTTCCGCCGCTACAAGGTGAGCGTCGGCGTCTCGATCGACGGGCCGGGCGAACTCAACGATGTGCGGGTCGACCGCAAGCGCAGCCGGACGCGCGACACCACCGCGAAGATCGAGGCGAACATCGCGCGGCTGGTGCGCGAATATCAGCCGCCGGGGCTGATCGTGACGCTCCACCGCGGCAATGCCAGCGCCGCGCACCTGCCGCGGATGCATGGCTGGATGCGCGAACTCGACGCGCTCGGCATCCGCAGCGCGCGGCTGCACGTGCTCGAAGTGGAGGATGACGGCGCGGCGCGGGCGCTGGTGCTGAGCCCGCGCGAGAATGTCGAGGCGATCCTGGGCTTCGCGCGGCTGCAGGGCGAGCTCAAGGGGCTGCGCTTCGACGTGGTCGAGGAGATGAAGGCGCTGCTGATGGGCGACGAAAAGCAGGCCTCCTGCGTGTGGCGGGCCTGCGATCCCTATGCGACCAAGGCGGTGCGCGGGATCGAGGGCAATGGCCAGGCGAGCAATTGCGGGCGGACCAACAAGGACGGCATCGACTATCTCCCCGCCGACCGCCACGGCAACGAGCGCGGGCTGGCGCTCTACCATACGCCCGAGGCGGAAGGCGGCTGCGGCGGGTGCCGCTTCTTCCTGATGTGCACCGGGCAATGCCCGGGTACCGCGATCGACGGCGACTGGCGCAACCGCAGCGAGCATTGCGGCATCTGGAAATACCTGTTCGCGGTGCTCGAACGCGACCTGATCCGCGAGGGGCAGACGCCGCTGTCGATCCACCCGGTGCGCAAGCAGCGCGAGGCGGCGGTGCTGGCCGGCTGGGCGGCCGGCGCGGCGGTAGAGCTATGAACCTGGAGACGCCCCTCACCGCGCAGGCCGAGGCGCTGCCGCGCTGGGCGCCGCCGCCCTTTTGCCGGATATCCTGGTCGAGCGAGGCGGCGCGCAGCCTGTGGGAGCCGCGGCTCAACGCGGCGCGCGACCTGAGCGAGGACATGGGGCTGCTCACCTGCGGCACCGGCCGGCTGCTGGTGGTGCGCGCGGCCTCGCTCAGCCGGCTGGCGGCGATGGCGGCAGCTTGGGGCGTGCCGTTCGACTCGCTCGGCGCCGCGCCCGAGACGCCGCACGGCGTCGCTGCCGGGCGACATGGCCGGCTGCTGGTACGGGTCGGCAATGCCGGGCCGGGCGCACCGCTCGCGACGTGCGAGGCCGATCCCGAAGTCGATCCGCTCTGGGCACTGGCCGCGGCCGAGCCCGAGGCGCGGCGCTTCGACGCGGGCAGGGGGCTGGGCGTCGGCGGCCACTGGGCGGCCAACCCGATGCTTGCCGCGCTGGGCCTGTCGATCGGGCGCGGCTGGCCGACCGGCTTCGATTGCGCGGAGGCGGCGATGCAGGGCCAGGCGCTGCTCGATGCGGCCGCCGCGCATGGCCGCGAGGAAGCGGCGCTGTGGTTGCGCGAGATACTGTCCTGGCCGGTCTCGTGGACCGCGCTGCACGGCATCGCCGAGGTCAAGACGCCGGTGTTTCGCGCGATCCGCTCGACGCCCTGGACGGCGGCGCGGCTGACGATCGAGCGGCAGGGATCGGCGATGCCCGAGGCGGCGGCGCGCGGCCTGGGCTTCCCCTTCGCGGCGGCGCGGATGGCACGGCGGCGGGAGGTGGCGGAATGAGCATGCTGGCACTCGACATCGATTGGGCGCGCACCGCCTTTCCCCAGCCCGATGGCCGGGACAGCGCGGCGATCCTCGAGCTGCGGGGCTGGCGCCAGCGCCCGGTGGAGGATGCGCCTTCGCTGTTCGGCGGGCGCGTCGCGGTGCGCAACCGGGGTGAGGGCGGGCTGCCCGCGCCGCAATATCTGCCGGCGCCGTGCGACCATCCGCACCTGCGTGAGGCGGAACGGGTCCTCGGCGCCTGGCCCGAGGCGGCGGCGCAGGCGGGGCTGCTGCTCGACGAGATCCAGCCCTGGATCGACACGCGCGTGCCCGAAAGCGCGCGGAGCGTGCCGGGCTCGTCCAGCCATTCGCTCGACGAGGAGTTCGGTACGATCATGCTGACGATCGACCATCCCTTCGGCATCGCCCAGGCGATCGTCCACGAGATGGCGCACCACAAGCTGCGCGCGCTGGGCGTCTCGGTCACCCGCGCGCGGCACATGGTTGGGAACGACCCGTCCGAGCTCTATCGCAGCCCGATCATCACCGACCGGCGGCGGCCGATGACTGCGGTGCTGCATGCGCAATATTCGTTCATGCACGTCACCGCGCTCGACGTGGCGGTGTATGACGCGATGCCCGAGCGGCGCGCGGAGGCGGTGTTCCTGCTCGCCCGCAACGTGCCGCGGATGGAAGCGGGGCGCGAGGAGATCGCCCGGCACCTGCGGATTGCCGATGCGGCGGGGGAGGCGTTCCTCGGCGCGTTCGCGTGCTGGTCCGACGAGGTGCTGGCGCGGGGGCAGGCGATTCTGGATGCCGAAGGATATGGGTTGCCGGCGCTTTAGGGCTTCCGGCTCCCCTCCCTGCGAGGGAGGGGAACTTAGGACCCCGAAAACGAAAGGAGCCGGCAACCCGAGGGCTGCCGGCTCCTTGCTTGTCCGACGATCCGGATGGATCAGTCGATGTTCTTGGCGAGCTCGCGGTTGAGCCAGAGCGCGAGCAGGGTGATTGCCGAGCCCGAGAGCAGATAGGCACCCGCGGCGAGCAGGCCGAACTCGGCGCCGAGCCACAGTGCGATCAGCGGCGCGAAGGCGGCGCCGAACAGCCAGGCGAGGTCCGAGGTGAGCGACGAGCCCGTGTAGCGGTGCGACTTGGTGAAGCTGGCCGACAGCGCGCCCGAGGACTGGCCGAAGGACAGGCCGAGCAGCGCGAAGCCGAACAGCATGAACACGATCTCGCCAAGCTCGCCGGCCGCGAGGAGCTGCGGGGCGAAGCCGCTGAACGCCGCGATGGCGGCGGCGGTGACGCCGAGAAGGGTACGGCGGCCGACGCGGTCCGCCAGCAGGCCCGAGGCGATGATCGCCAGCGTGCCGACCACGGCGGCGCCCGCCTCGATCACCAGGAAGCCGGTGGGGCTGTTGTCGGTGTAGAGGAACACCCACGAGAGCGGGAACACGGTGACCATGTGGAACATGGCGAAGCTGGCGAGCGGGGCGAGGGCGCCCATCAGCACGATGCGCCAGTCGGCCTTGAGCGTCTCGGCGATCGGCGCGGGCTGGAGCTCGCGGTCTTCGAACAGGCGTGCATATTCCGGCGTCACCACGATGCGCAGGCGGGCGAACAGCGCCACCACGTTGATCGCGAAGGCGACGAAGAAGGGATAGCGCCAGCCCCAGGCGAGGAAGTCCTCGGCCGGCAGCTCGGTGACGAAGAAGGCGAACAGCAGGCTGGCCACGATCAGGCCGAGCGGCGCGCCGAGCTGCGGGATCATCGCATACCAGCCGCGCTTGTTGGCCGGGGCGTTCATCGCGAGCAGCGAGGCGAGGCCGTCCCACGAGCCGCCGAGCGCGACGCCCTGGCCCATGCGGAACAGGCAGAGCAGCAGGATCGCGCCGATGCCGGCATCGGCATAGCCGGGGAGGAAGGCGATCGCCGCGGTCGAGCCGCCGAGCAGGAACAGCGCGATCGTCAGCTTGGCGCCGCGGCCATAGGCGCGGTCGACGGCGGTGAAGATCAGCGTGCCCACTGGGCGGGCGATGAACGCCAGCGCGAAGATCGCGAACGAGGCGAGCGTGCCCTGCAGCGGATCGAGGAAGGGGAAGAACAGCTTCGGGAAGACGAGGACCGAAGCGATCGCGTACACGAAGAAGTCGAAGAACTCCGACGTGCGGCCGATGATCACGCCGATGGCGATCTCGCCCGGGTGAATCGCGTGGCCGTGCGAGGCATTGAGGACGCGTGCATCCCGTTCGGCTTCAAGGGTGGGGACGGTATCGCCGCTCATCGAACTGGAACTTTCTGCAACAACGCGCCGCGCTAGCGCGTTACCTAATGCCATGGAGGGCCGGGTAGTTCCCGGCGCGGCGCATTTGCGTCATAGCAGACAGTGCGGGGATTGGACAAAATGTCCTATGTGCGCTGCAACATCCGAAGCCTAGGCGCCCGCCATGCCTAGACCCAAACTCCTCTCCGCGCGCCTCCGTGCCATGCTGGCGATGCCGGCACTGGCGGCACTTTGCGGTTGCAACATGATCGTGCTCGATCCGGCCGGTGACGTTGCCCGCCAGCAGGGCGATCTGGTGATCGCTTCCACCCTGCTGATGCTGCTGATCATCGTGCCCGTGATGGCGCTCGTCGTGCTGTTCGCCTGGCGCTACCGCGCTTCGAACACCGAGGCGACCTATGAGCCGGATTGGGATCACTCGACCAGCCTGGAGCTGGTGATCTGGGCGGCGCCGCTGCTGATCATCATCTGCCTGGGCGCGATCACCTGGACCAGCACCCACCTGCTCGACCCGTACCGCCCGCTGGCGCGCACGGCCCCGGGCAAGCCGGTCGCCGCTGGGGTGAAGCCGCTCGAGGTGCAGGTCGTGGCGCTCGACTGGAAGTGGCTGTTCATCTACCCCGAGCAGGGCATCGCCACCGTCAACGAGCTGGCCGCCCCGATCGACCGCCCGATCCGCTTCCGGATCTCGGCCTCTTCGGTGATGAACTCCTTCTACATCCCCGCGCTCGCCGGCCAGATCTATGCGATGCCGGGCATGGAGACGCCGCTCAACGCCGTGTTCGACAAGACCGGCGTGTATGACGGCTTCTCGGCCAACTATAGTGGTCACGGCTTCTCGAAGATGCGCTTCAAGGCGCACAGCCTCGACCAGGCCGGCTTCGATGCCTGGGTCGCCGGGGTCAAGCAGGCCGGCGGCAACCTCGACCGCGCCGGCTATCTCGTGCTCGAGCGCCCGAGCGAGGGCGAGCCCGTCCGCCGCTATGCCGGCGTCGAGACCGGGCTGTTCGACCGGGTGGTCAATCTCTGCGTGCAGCCGGGCAAGATGTGCATGCACCAGATGATGAAGCTCGATGCCGAGGGCGGCATGGGCAAGGCCGGGCTGCACAATGTCCGCCACACCGAGGACAAGACCAGCGCCACCGGCAGCCACATGCATGGCGGCAAGAGCTTTGTCGGCGAGATCTGCGCCGACAACCAGGACGTCGCCGTCCGCGCGACGCCGAAGCCGGGCAAGCCCGCGCCGCTGACCGGCGCCGGCCTGCGCATGCCCTCCAAGCCGGCCGAGCCGGCATCGCCTTCCAGCGTTGCGTCCGAAACCCGGCCGCGTCCTCTTTCCTGATCGCGAGCATCATGATCCCGCAACCCGCACCCGTTAGCCCGTTCCTGGGCAAACTGTCGCTCGACGCGCTGCCGCTGCACGAGCCGATCGTCGTCGCCACCTTCTGTGGTGTCGCTCTTGGCGGCATCGCGCTCTTCGCCGCTTTGACCTACTTCAAACTCTGGGGTTATCTCTGGAAGGAGTGGTTCACCACCGTCGATCACAAGAAGATCGGGATCATGTACATGATCCTCGGCCTGGTGATGTTCCTGCGCGGCTTCGCCGACGCGATCATGATGCGCCTCCAGCAGGCGCTGGCGTTCGGCGGGTCGGAGGGATACCTCAACTCGCACCATTATGATCAGGTGTTCACCGCCCACGGCGTGATCATGATCTTCTTCGTGGCGATGCCGTTCGTCACCGGCCTGATGAACTACATCGTGCCGCTGCAGATCGGCGCGCGCGACGTGTCCTTCCCGTTCCTGAACAATTTCAGCTTCTGGATGACGACCGGCGGCGCGGTGCTGGTGATGGCCTCGCTGTTCGTCGGCGAGTTCGCCCAGACCGGCTGGCTGGCCTATCCGCCGCTTTCGGGAATCCTCTACAGCCCCGGCGTCGGCGTCGACTATTATCTATGGTCGCTGCAGGTGGCGGGTGTCGGAACGACACTCTCCGGCATCAACCTGATCGTGACGATCCTCAAGCTGCGCGCGCCCGGCATGTCGCTGATGAAGATGCCGGTGTTCACCTGGACCTCGCTCTGCACCAACGTGCTGATCGTCGCTTCCTTCCCGGTGCTGACCGCAGTGCTCGCGCTGCTCGGCCTCGACCGCTACGCCCACACCAACTTCTTCACGAACGACTTTGGCGGCAGCGCCATGATGTACGTGAACCTGATCTGGATCTGGGGTCACCCGGAGGTCTACATCCTCGTCCTGCCGCTGTTCGGCGTCTATTCGGAAGTCACCTCGACCTTCTCGGGCAAGAAGCTGTTCGGCTATTCGTCGATGGTCTACGCCACGATCGTCATCACGATCCTGTCGTACCTCGTCTGGCTGCACCACTTCTTCACGATGGGCTCGGGCGCCAGCGTCAACAGCTTCTTCGGCATCACGACGATGGTCATCTCGATCCCGACGGGCGCCAAGATCTTCAACTGGCTGTTCACGATGTATCGTGGCCGCATCCGCTTCGAACTGCCGATGATGTGGACGATCGCGTTCATGCTGACGTTCGTGATCGGCGGCATGACCGGCGTGATGCTCGCGGTGCCGCCGGCCGACTTCGTGCTGCACAACTCGCTGTTCCTGATCGCGCACTTCCACAACGTGATCATCGGCGGCGTGGTGTTCGGCGTGTTCGCGGCGATCAACTACTGGTGGCCCAAGGCCTTCGGCTTCAAGCTCAACCAGTTCTGGGGCAAGGTCAGCTTCTGGCTGTGGGTCCCGGGCTTCTGGGTGGCGTTCATGCCGCTCTACATCCTGGGCCTGATGGGCGTGACCCGCCGCATGCGCGTTTTCGACGATCCCAGCATCCAGATCTTCTTCGTCATCGCAGCGTTCGGCGCCGTGATGATCGCGGGCGGCATCGGCGCGATGCTGGTCCAGTTCGCGGTGAGCATCTGGAAGCGTGAGGAACTGCGCGACACCACGGGCGATCCCTGGGGTGGCCGCACCCTCGAATGGGCAACCTCGTCGCCGCCGCCGGACTACAACTTCGCGTTCACGCCCGTCATCCACGACCTGGATGCCTGGTACGACATGAAGAACCGCGGCTGCGAGCGTCCGCTCACCGGCTTCAAGGACATCCACATGCCGAGCAACACCGGCGCGGGCGTGATCCTTGCCGGCATCAGCACCCTGATCGGCTTCGCACTGATCTGGCACATCTGGTGGCTGGTCGGCGTGAGCTTCGTGGCGCTGATCGGCGGCGCGATCTTCCATACCTTCAACTACAAGCGCGATTTCGACATCCCTGCCGAAGTCGTTGCCGAGACCGAGGCTGCGCGCACGCGCCAGCTCGCCGGAGCCTGATCGATGAGCACCACGACGATCCCCGCCGCGGACGAACCGGTCCGCTTCTACGACTTCGACGAGCATCCGCACCCGGAAGGCTACAGCACGATGCTGGGCTTCTGGATCTACCTGATGAGCGACTGCCTCATCTTCGCGATCCTGTTCGCCTGCTACGCCGTGCTCGGCGGCAATTTCGCCGGCGGGCCGGGGCCGAAGGACCTGTTCGACCTGCCGCTGGTCGCGGTGAACACGGCGATGCTGCTGTTCTCGTCGATCACCTATGGCTTCGCGATGCTCGGCATGGCGAAGGGCAACAAGAACCAGGTGCTGATCTGGCTGGCGATCACGCTCGTGTTCGGCGCCTGCTTCCTGGGCATCGAGCTCTACGAGTTCAGCGAGCTGATCCATGAGGGCGCAGGCCCGTGGCGCAGCGCGTTCCTGTCGAGCTTCTTCACGCTGGTCGGCACGCACGGCCTGCACGTCACCTTCGGCTCGATCTGGCTGATCACGCTGATGGTGCAGGTGAGCCGCTTCGGCCTGACCGCCGCCAACCAGCGCCGCCTGGCCTGCCTGAGCCTGTTCTGGCACTTCCTCGACGTCATCTGGATCGGCGTCTTCACCTTTGTCTATCTGATGGGAATGCTGCGATGAGCCACGACACCCACGACCACGGGGATCATGGCGATCACGGCCATGGTCACGGCGTAGAGATCCCGCACGGTTCGATGCGCGACTACGTCATCGGCTTCGTGCTCTCGGTCATCCTGACCGCGATCCCGTTCTACCTGGTGATGGAACGCCCGTTCTCGAACGGCGCCACCGCCGCCGCGATCATGGCGTTCGCGACGGTCCA
>Ga0164294_10001187_pt1 | contig 24423 bp, 22 predicted proteins | sample GEODES005metaG_FD_111479 | JGI IMG/M metagenome (GOLD analysis project Ga0164294, IMG submission 111479) | Oligotrophic lake water microbial communities from Sparkling Lake, Wisconsin, USA - GEODES005 metaG | ecosystem: Environmental > Aquatic > Freshwater > Lake | place: USA: Sparkling Lake...
AGCAGGGGGGCCTCATCGGTGGCGTCTGGGTGCAGCTCTCGCCGGTGCCGCGCGGGCTCGTGCCGGCGGCGGGAGAGGTGCTGCTGCCGCTCTCCACCGAGAAGGGCGCGCGGGCGGGCGCCTTGACGGGGCTTGACGTACAGCGGGCCCGTCGGCGCGACGAGGGGGATCAGGTGGTCTACTGGAGCCCCGAGGGTGCGGAGCTGCTGCGCTATGACACGCGCATGTACGGTACCGGCTCGGTCAGTCACCGGGAGCGCACCATCGGCGACGCGATGGTGACCCACCCGGCCCGCGAGGTGACGGTGACCGATGCCTCGGGCTCCACCGTGACCGACAGCGCGGGCGCCCACGGCCTGAGCGGCCCGGTGGGTGTGACCCTGACGGGGGCGGCGATGAACGTGCGGCGCAGCGGGGCGACGGTGGGGCCCATCGCGGTGGACAGCACCTTTACGCTCACGGGCGGGGGCAATGTCACCCAGGCCAGCGCGATGGTGCTGCACCACTACCACGCGGTGCGCGACTGGCTGGCGGCCTACTGGCCCACCCACAGCCTGCACACGATGACCGTTCAGGCCACGGTCGACATGCCGTCTTCCTGCAACGCCTACTACTCGTCGGGCACCATCAACTTCTACAGCGCCTCCTCCTTCTGCTACAATTTTGGTGAGGTGGCCGACGTCATCTACCACGAGGTGGGGCACGGCATTCACCACTACATCCTGGCGGCGGGCACCTTCGCGGGCGATGTCTCCGAGGGCTCGGCCGATTATGTCTCGTCGACGATCCTGGGCGACGCGGTGGTGGGCAAGAACTCGCTCACCTCGGGGGGCTACATCCGCGAGCTGGAGACCGATCGGGTCTACCCGACGAATGTGAACGGAGAGGTTCACAACGACGGGCTCATCTGGGGGAGCTTTCTGTGGAACCTGCGCGCCCAGTGGTCGACCAACTACGGGGCCACCAGCGGCGTGGCGATGACCGACGCGCTCTTCTTAAACGCGCTCTCCTTCGGGCCCACGCTCACCGATCTCTACGAGGCGGTGCTGCTCTCCGACGATGACAACGGCGATCTCTCCGACAGCACGCCCCACGCCTGCGAGCTGAAGACCCTGCTCGACCAGCATGGCATCGGCCCAGGGCCCATCGGGGTGGTGAGCCTGGAGCACGCGCCCCTGGGGCCCCAGGCCTCGGCGGCGGAGTCGTACCCGGTCTCCTTTGACCTCTACGATCTGACCAGCGGCTGCTCGGGGGTGGATCTGAGCAGCGTCAAGCTCTACTACACCGCCGAAGAGGGGGCCCTGCCGGTCGACATCCTGGCGCCGGCCGAGGGGGAGGCGGTCTTCGCGGAATTGCCGCTCACCCAGTCGGGCAGCACCTTCACGGGGGAGCTGCCGCGCCAGCCGGCCACGACGCAGGTGCGCTATTTTATCACGGTCAGCTCCACCGATGGGACACAGACGGTCAACACCCATGACGGAATGGAGGCGGGTCTCTATTCCTTCTGGGTGGGAGACCAGGAGGCGGTCTGGTGTGAGGACTTTGAGGCCGGGGCCACCGACTGGATACACGGTGGCGGCCTGCCGGCGTCGCCCTCCGCCGCCTATGTGGATCAGTGGGAGGTGGGGGTGCCGACGGGTCAGTCCTTCGACCCCTCCACCGCGACCAGCGGCACCCAGGTCATCGGCACCAATCTGGACGGCAACTATGTCGCCAACAACCAGCAGTTCCTGCTGTCGCCGGTCATCGACTCGGGGGGCCTGGCGCCGATGTTGATGCTGAGCTTCCAGCGCTTTCTCACGGTGGAGGACGGCATCTACGACGTCGCTACCATGCGGATCAACGGGGTGGAGGTCTTCACCAACGGCAGCACCGCGGCGGGCACCTCCCACCTGCTCGACGCCGACTGGGCCCTCCAGGAGATCCCGCTGGAGGGGCTCCTGGAGGCCGACGACACGGTGGGCATGGCCTGGACGCTCACCAGCGACCCGGGGCTGGAATTCGGCGGCTGGAGCCTCGACGATGTCTGCGTGGTGCGCCTCGCCGATGTGCCGGGCCACTACCGGGTGCGCGATCTGGTGGCCACCGACGACGAGCCGACGGTGCGCGTGAGCTGGTCGCAGCCCTGGATGAAGCCCCTCGCCGCGACGGCGCTGGTGCGCAAGCGGGGCAGCCTGCCCGTGGATGTCGATGACGGGCTCATCGTCGACCTCGACCTGAGCCCGATCCCCGGCGAGTGGCGCGAGGTGGAGGACCCCGACGCCGAGCCCGGCGACGCCTTCTACTACGCCCTCTTCGCCGCCGGCGTGGAGGCCGAGGACTGGTACACCGAGGTTGTGGAGGGTGAGAACGCCGATCAGGGCGGCATCCCCGCCCCCGAAGAGCCCGAGGACACCAGCGCGCCGGTCGACACCAGCGAGGAGGACCCTGAGCCCGACACGTCGGGCGAAGAAGAGCCCGACGACGAGGACGACGCGGTGGCAGACGAAGGGGGCGGCGGCGAGAAGGGGGGCTGCAGCAGCGCGCCCGGGGCCCAGGGAAGCTGGGTGCTTCTGGCCCTCGCGGCCTTGGGTCTGCGGCGGCGGGCCCGCGGAGCGCAGCGGGCCTGAAGGGTGCTATGGTGGGGCAGGAGCGCACCGCCATGACCCGCTGCCTCGCCCTCTTTGCCCTGCTTGCTGGCTGTTCGGACTACAACTTCGCCGAGAAGGCCGACCCGGGCCTACCGGGCGGTGATCCCCTGCCCAATCTGTCGGTCGACCCGGCCGAGGTGGCGCTGGCGGGGGTCTGCGGGGTGGGCTCCGAGACGGTGACCCTCTCCAACACCGGCGAGGGGTCGCTGACCGTCACGGCGATCCTGATCGAGGGCGACTGGAGCGGCGTGCTGCCCGAAACTCCCCTGACCCTGGGGGCGACCGAGGCGGTCTCCTTTGTGTTGGGTGGGGTGGGCGCGGGGCGCCTCGTGGTGGAGAGCGACGACCCGGACAGCGTCGTGACCTCGGTGCCCCTGTCGACGGGGGTGGACAGTCCGCCGACCCTGTCGCTCAGCGGTCCCTCCGATGGCGGCACCCTGGGGCCGGAGCTCCAGCAGCTCGTGGGCACGGTGGGCGACGCCGAAGACGAGCCCGAGTCGCTGGTGGTGCGCTTTGAGAGCGACGTGGACGGCCTCATCGGCGAGGCGGCGGCCGATGGGAGCGGGCTCGTCACGCTCGACTGGCCGGAGGGGCGCAGCCCCGGGCCCCAGGTGGTGACGGCGACGGTGACCGACTCCTGCGGCAACACGGTGACAGACACCTTGACGATCTGCCAGCAGGCCGGCTACACGAGCGACGCCATCGACATTGCCTCCTGGCACTTTGAGGGCTCGGCCCGCTGGGACGCCGACAACAGCTACACCATCCTCACCGAGCCCTACACCGAACAGGTGGGCAGCGCCTTTCAGACGACGGCCGAGGTGAGCGGCGACAATGTGCAGATCGAGTTTCTGTTTTACATCGGTGGGGGAAGCGGCGCGGATGGTCTGTCGCTGACGGCGCTGGACACCATGCGGATGACGAGCTGGCTGGGTGGCAGCGGCTGCGGCATCGGATACGGCGGCGACGCCTCCTGCACGTTGGGGCCGGCCTTGCCGGGCTGGTCGATTGAGGTCGACACCTTCTACAACGAGGGCCAGGACCCGACCCCCGAAGACCACCTGATGTTCACCTTCGATGGGGACGTAGACGATCCGGCCATCTGGGCCGTGCTCCCCGAGATGGAGGACACCGGCTGGCACCAGATGACAGTGGAGGTGGTGGCGCCCAATGTGCGCGTCAACATCGACGGGGTCGACTACATCGATCAGGCCTTGTCGGGCACCCTCAACTTCCCGGCCTATGTTGGCTTTACGGCGGGCACGGGGGGACTGACCAACAACCACCTGATCGACGCGCTGCAGGTGACCGACTACGTCTGTCCCGAGTAAAACAAAGAGGGCTCCCGCGGGGGAGCCCTCTGTGAGAACCTCGACGGGGCCCTACTCGTGGCGGAGCTGGGCCTGGGCCATCAGGAAGTCACGGTTCATCGTGGCGATGACGTCGATCGAGATGCCCTTGGGGCAGGCCACCGAGCAGTCGCCGAAGTTGGAGCAGTGACCGAAGTCTTCTTTCTCCATCTGAGTGACCATCTTGTCGGCCCGCTCGTAGCGCTCGGCCTGGCCCTGGGGCAGCAGGCCGAGGTGGGTGACCTTGGCGCCGGTGAAGAGCATGGCGGCGGCGTTGGGGCAGGCGGCCACGCAGGCGCCGCAGCCGATGCAGGTGGCGGCGTCGAAGGCGCGGTCGGCGTCGTTCTTGTTGACCGGTAGCGCGTTGGCGTCCTGGGCCTGGCCGGTGCGCACCGAGATGTAGCCGCCGGCCTGGATGATGCGGTCGAGGGCCGAGCGATCGACCACGAGGTCTTTGATGACCGGGAAGGCGGCGGCGCGCCAGGGCTCGATCCACAGCTCGTCGCCGTCTTTGAACTCGCGCATGTGGAGCTGGCAGACGGTGGTGCGCTCTTTGTGGCCGTGGGCATGGCCATTGACCATGAAGCCACAGGTGCCGCAGATGCCCTCGCGGCAGTCGCTCTCAAAGGCGATGGGCTCTTCGCCCTTGCCTTCGAGCCCCTCGTTGACCATGTCGATCATCTCGAGGAAGGACATGTGCTCGCTGACGCCCTTGGCGTCGTAGGTGGCGAAGGTTCCCGCGGCGGTGGCGTTGGCCTGCCGCCAGACGTGCAGCTTGAGGTTCATGTGTAGCTCCGCTTGGCCGGCTTGACGTACGTGAAGTCGAGGGCCTCTTTGTGCAGGCGGGGCTTGTTGCCGACGCCGGTGTACTCCCAGGCCGCCGCATAGGCGAACTTCTCATCGTTGCGGGCGGCTTCGCCGCCTTCGTCCTGGTACTCCTCTCGAAAGTGGCCGCCGCAGCTCTCTTCGCGATCCAGGGCGTCGATGAGCATGGTCTCGGCGAACTCCAGGAAGTCGGCGACGCGGCCGGCCTTCTCCAGGCTCTGGTTGAGGCCGCTCTCCGAGCCGGGCACGCTGACCTCCTTCCAGAAGCGGTCGCGCAGCTCGGGGACCTTGGCCAGGGCCTCGGTGAGGCCCTCGCGGGTGCGGGCCATGCCGCACTTGTCCCACATCAGCAGGCCCAATTCGCGGTGGAAGCTGTCGGCCGAGCGCTTGCCCTTGACGTTGAGCAGGCGCTTGAGGCGGTCGCCGGTGGCGGTCTCGGCGTCTTTGAAGGCGGCGCCGCTGTTGTTGGCGTTGGTGGGCTTCTGGGCCGCGAGGTAGCCGCCGATCGTGTAGGGGATGACGAAGTAGCCGTCGGCCAGCCCCTGCATGAGCGCGCTGGCGCCGAGGCGGTTGGCGCCGTGGTCGGAGAAGTTGGCTTCACCGAGCACGAACAGACCGGGGATGGTGCTCTGCAGGTTGTAGTCGACCCACAGACCGCCCATCGTGTAGTGAGGGGCCGGGTAGATCATCATCGGCGCTTCGAAGGGGCTGACGCCGGTGATGCGCTCGTACATCTCGAAGAGGTTGCCGTAGCGCTCGGCCACCTTGGCCTTGCCGAGGCGGTTGATCGAGTCCTTGAAGTCGAGGTAGACGCCGCGGCCTCCGTAGGCCACGCCCTGGCCGTCATCGGCGGCGCGCTTGGCGGCGCGGCTGGCGATGTCGCGGGGGACGAGGTTGCCGAAGCTGGGGTAGCGGCGCTCCAGGAAGTAGTCGCGATCGCCCTCGGCGATGTCATTGGGGCCACGGCCGACCTTGCCGGCGCCCGCGTTCCAGGCGTCTGCCGTGTTCTTGGGGGCCCAGACCCGGCCGTCGTTGCGCAGCGACTCGCTCATCAGGGTGAGCTTGCTCTGGTTGTCGCCGCTCACCGGGATGCAGGTGGGGTGGATCTGCGTGTAGCAGGGGTTGGCGAACAAGGCGCCGCGCTTGCTGGCCCGCCAGGTCGCCGTCACGTTGCAGTTGATGGCGTTGGTGGAGAGGTAGAAGACGTTGGAGTAGCCGCCAGTGGCGACACAGACCGCGTCGGCGCCGTAGCTCTTGATGGCGCCGCTCACCAGATCGCGGGCGATGATGCCCTTGGCGTGACCGTCGACCACCACCAGATCGAGCATCTCGTGGCGGGGGAACATCTTCACCGTGCCGTCGGCGATGTTCTTCTCAAGCGCCTGGTAGGCGCCGAGGAGGAGCTGCTGGCCGGTCTGTCCACGCGCGTAGAAGGTGCGGGAGAGCTGGGCGCCGCCGAAGGAGCGGGTGTCGAGCAGGCCGCCGTACTCGCGGGCGAAGGGCACGCCCTGGGCCACGGCCTGATCGATGATGTTCACGCTCACCTGGGCGAGGCGGTAGACATTGGCCTCGCGGGAGCGAAAGTCACCGCCCTTGACGGTGTCGTAGAAGAGGCGCCAGATCGAGTCGCCGTCATTGGCGTAGTTTTTGGCGGCGTTGATACCGCCCTGGGCGGCGATCGAGTGGGCGCGGCGCGGCGTGTCGTGAAAACAGAAGTTCATCACGTTGTAGCCGAGCTCACCGAGGCTGGCGGCAGCGCTGGCCCCCGCGAGCCCCGAGCCGACGACGATCACGGTGTACTTGCGCTTGTTGGCCGGATTGACCAGCTTCGTGTTGAAGCGGTGCTCATCCCACATCTTGGAGATGTGGGTGCCCGGGGCGGCGTTGATGTTGGTCTTGAGCTCCATGAGCGTACCCTCCGCCTACTTCACGAGGCCGATGAGGATGGCGGCCGGGATCAGGATGTTGCCCCCGGCGACCACCACAGCGATCCCGATGCCGGCGTTGCGTGCCAGAGCGTCCCACCGGGGGTTGGACAGGCCCAGGGTGCGGCAGCCGCTCCAGATCCCGTGGGCGAGGTGCAGGCCGAGGAAGGACTGCGCCACGATGTAGAAGAGCGCCACCCACCAGACGCCGAGCCCGGTGGTGACGTTGTGGAAGACCTTGCCCTCTTGGAAGGAGGGGTGGATGGCGCTGAGCCCCACCGTGAGGTGCAGGATGTGGAAGACGATGAAGGCCAGCAGCACAACACCGCCGATCCGCATCACCCGAGAGGCCATCCGCGGGTTCAAGAAGCTGTACTTCCCGTAGGCCACCGGGCGCGCGCTGCCGCTGCGCTTGACCAGGGCCATGGCGCTGGCGATGTGCGCCACCACCGCGCCCAGCAGGCCGGCGCGGGCGGCCCAGAGGGCCTCCGGCCAGAACCGGATGACGTGGTCAGCGTAGTACTGGATGGGCTCGGGACCCAGGAAGATCTGCAGGTTGCCGAGCATGTGGAAGATGACGAAGCCAACCATCATGAGGCCGGTGGTGGCCATCACCACCTTCAACCCGATGATCGACGTGAGGAATCGTGTGAGCCAGTTCATCCGAACCTTCCGGGCGGCTGCAGAGCGGCCGGGCGCAGGGAGGCGCGAGGTCGCGAGGCCGCGGTTGGGTCATCCCATTGCGGGATGAGGCCGTAGCGCGTTTTCCAACCGGTCACAATGGCGCGGAGCGTCGAAAAATGGTGCAGCGCAGCAAGGGTTGACGATTCAAGCGAGCCGCAGGTCGCGGGGCAGGGGCTGGGTGTCGGCGCCGGGCTCGGCGCGCTGGAGATCGTCGGTCCAGCCCTCCAGCAGGCCGCTGGCGCGCATCATCTCGTCGCGCAGCTCCAGGCCGCTCTGGGGGTCGGGGTGGGCGCCGGCGGCGAGCAGGGCCCGCAGGCGGGCGGTGCCGGCCACGAGCTGGCGCGTGAGGCTGGAGAGCAGCAGGCGGCGCAGGGCGAGGCCGCGGGAGCCGGGCTCGCGCACCAGGGCGTGAAAGGTGGGCCAGGCCATCGCCGCCACCAGCACGGTGCTGGCGGTGAGCACCGAGGCCGTGCGTCGGGCGCGATCGATGATCGCCATCTGGCCGATCAGCGTGGGGGCGTGCACCTCTCCGATGGGGCGGTCGAGGCCTTCGGGGTCGCGCTTGACCACGGCCACGGTGCCGCGCAGGAGGAAGTACAGCTCATCGGCGACCTCGCCCTGGCGACAGAGCACCGTGGCGGGGGGGATCTCCCGTAGGGTCGCCGCCTGGAGCAGCTCGACAATGTCGGAGGGATCGGCGTCCACATAGGGGTGGGCTGCGAGGAGCAGGTCGGCCTCGGCGCGAAAGTGGCTCATGCGCTGGTCCCCTCGGTGAGCGCGCGCACCAGGGAGGTCGGCTCCTCTCCGGGCGGCCGGGCGCCGAGCCGCGACTCCAGCTCGGACCAGGCGGTCTCCAGCGCCTGGTTGGTGTTGCGGATGCGGCGCGTGATGGTGTGTAGCAGGTGGTATTCGATGGCGCCGATGACCGGGTTGCTGCGGCCCTCGGCGAGGAGCTGGTGGGTGATCAGCAGGGCGGTGCTGTCGCGGGTGGCGCGGACCGTGGCGCTGCGCGGCTGATCGGGGGCGTAGAGCCCGGTCTCGCCGACGACGTCCCAGGCGCCGGCGGCCCCGACCACCCGCTCGCCATCGGGGGTGCTCACGCTGGCGACCAGCTCGCCATGCACCACCAGGATGGCCGACTCGGCCAGCTCTCCCTGGCGGAAGACCACCTGTCCGGCGGCGTAGTCGACCGGCGGGCTGCGGCGCAGCACCCAGACGAGGTCGGCCTCGGCGACCAGCCGACGGCCAAAGAGGCTGGCCAGCCCATGCAGGTAGAAGCGGGCGGATTCAACGGGATCGGAGCGCAAGGGGTCTCCCGCGGGGGTCGGGGGGCCTAACCGGTCTCCACCCGCACCGGCGGCGCGATAGGCTGGCGGCCGTGGAGGCTCCGTGGCGCGTTTGATCATCTTCGACTTCGATGGAACCATCACCGACGCCGAGGCTGAAGGCGCGCCCTACCGCGAGGGATACCTCGCCGATGTCGCGATCCTCACCGGCCAGCCCCGCGATCGTGTGATGGCGCGGGCGGTCGAGTTGGAGGCGGAGCTTGCGGCCCACGCCCAGGAGGAGGGCTGGGTCTACGAGGGCCGCATCGTGGCGCCGGCCACCGTCGACCCCTACCTGCGCGTGATGCCGGTCAGCAAGCGCCTCTTCGACGAGGCGGGCCGCTTCCTGGAGCCCGAAGATCGTGCCCGGATCGGCGACCTGCTCTACGCCAGCAACTACAGAAAGACGCTCACCGCCTTTCGCCCGGGGGCGCGGGCGCTGTTTGAGGCCCTGGCGGGCGAGGCGGTCTACATCGTCACCAACTCCCACACCGACGCGGTGCAAGGCAAGGTGCGCACGCTGGGCGAGAACGCAGATGGCAGCAACTCCCTCTCCTGGCTGGTCGACCGGGTGTCGGGCCAGGCGCGCAAATTCAAGGTCGACGAGTCCTGGGCGGACGTGCCCTCCTCGCTGACCCTACCAGGGCTCAGCCGGCCGGTCCTGCTGCGCCGTCGGGCCTACTTCGAGCGCCTCGACGCCCTGCGGCAGGCCGCCGGCGCCGCCTGGAGCGAGGTGCAGGTCTACGGCGACATCTTTGAGCTCGATCTGGCCCTGCCGCTGGCGCTCGGCGCTCGGGTGGGCCTCTTGCGCAACGCCCACACCCCGCCCTGGGAGTTGGACTACCTCGCCGATCACCCGCGCGGCGCCGTGCTCGATGCGCTCTCGGCCCTCTCCTTCGACCCTTGAGCCTGCCGTGGAGGCTGCCGATGGACTCCGATGACGAACTCGACGGCGTGATGAAAGGCATCGTCGCCGCCCTCGAACAGGTCCAGATCCCCGACGACGAGGCGCGGCGCGTGCTGCTGGCGGCCATCCGCGAGTCGATGCTGGAGATCCTCGAAGAAGACGAGGCCTGGCCGGTGCGGCGGGGACGGCCCGATGTGCGCGTGGTCGAGGGCGGCCGCGGCGACGAGCCTCCTTCCACCCGCGCCCGTCCCCAACTGCGGGTGGCGGAGGCCGAGGTCGAGGACGACGAGCCCACCGATCTCGGCCGGCCGCCGGTGATCGTCACCCAGGTCATCGAGATCGAGCGCGAGGACGACGAGGAGGGGGGCGATCCCGACCCCGATCGGCTGATGAACGGCTTTGTGGGCGTCGACGCCCTGCGGCCCAATCAGATGATCTTCCTGGGGCCGGTGCCGCGGGCCTACCGGCTGAGCCTCGATGAGGGCTCTGTCTGGGTGGGTGTGATCGGCGAGGAGCCCTTCTTGATGGTGGAGGGCCAGCGCACCGACATCGAGGCCCGCCGCATCGAGATCTCCCTGGTGGAGGGGTCCATCCGCGCCTCGGGCACCTTCCAACGCCTGCCGCGGAGCCTGCGATGAGCTTTGTCCTCTCGACCTTGAACGCCAACGGCATCCGCGCCTCGGTGCGCAAGGGGCTGCAGCCCTGGTTCGCCAGCAGCGGGGCCGATGTGCTCTGTCTGCAAGAGGTGCGGCAGGTCCACGCCGAGATGAAGGGCGACTGCGCGCCGCCCGCCGGCTTCTCCCAGCACCAGGTCGACGCCGAAAAGAAGGGCTACAGCGGCGTTGCCGTGTGGAGCCGCCTGCCGGTGCGCCGGGTGGTGCCGGGGATGGGGCTGCCGGAGTTCGACCGCGAAGGGCGAATGATCCGCGTCGACACCGATGAGGCCAGCGTCATCAGCCTCTACGCGCCGAGCGGCTCCTCCAGCGAGGAGCGGCAGGCGGCCAAGAATCGCTTCTTGGTCGACTTCCTGCCGATCGCCCAGGGGCTCCTCGATGAGGGGCAGCCCATCGCGCTCTGCGGCGACATCAACATCGCGCACACCGAAATGGACATCCACAACCCAAAGTCCAACAAGGACAGCTCGGGCTTTTTGCCCCATGAGCGCGCCTGGTTCAGCGATCTGCTGGCCCAGGGCTGGGTCGACCTCTTCCGCCGGCACAACCCGGCGGAGAAGTCCTGGAGCTGGTGGAGCCAGCGCGGTCAGGCCCGGGCTCTCGATCGGGGCTGGCGCATCGACTACATCCTCTGCTCACCCCAACTGGCGGAGCGCGCCGAGGCCTGCTGGATCACCGGCCGCGAGCCCGCGATCTCCGACCACTGCGCGGTCAACGCCCGCTTTCGTTAGGGCGCCACGAAGATGAGGGTGGTGAGCAGGGGGATGCCGCCGCCCTCGCTGGAGACCAGCACGCCGCCGTTGACGGTGGCGGTGCCGGCCGGGGTCCAGGTGGCCTCCTCGTAGTTGGCCGCGTAGACCTCCACGCTCTGGCCCTCGGTGAGGCCCAGGGTGTCGGAAAGGGTGAAGGCCCAGGCGGGGCTGATGTGGCCATCGTAGTTGCCGAGGTACCACATCGCCAGCACGGTGCCGGTGATGCCGTCGAAGGGCAGGGCGCTCTCACCGGGATCGACCCGCACGCCGGCGAGGTAGGGGTCGGGGGTGGCGCTGGTGGCCCCGGGGGTGAAGCTGGCGGCGATGGTGTGCACCGTCAGGCCGGACTCGAGGGTGATGTCCTTCTCGCCCGAGAGGTTGACCTTGTCGGCGAAGGCGTAGAGCTTGATGGTGCCGTCGAGGGCGCGCTGCTGGCCGTCTTCGATGTAGACCGGGGCGAGCACGGTGGAGTCGGTCTCGGTGCTGGCGAGCGGCACCGCCTCCAGGGCGTGCCAGCCGGGGGGCAGCTCTTCGAAGGTCCAGGTGCCATCCTCTTCGGGCCACACGGTGCGGCAGGCCTCTTGGCAGAGGCGCATCTGCACGCTCTCCTTGGGCAGGCCGTCTTCGTTGCCCACCTTGCCCGACAGCTGCGCGGTGAACTCCGGGTCGGCGTCGGCGTCGCTGTCGGCGTCGGCGTCGCTGTCGGCGTCGGCGTCGGCGTCGCTGTCGGCGTCAGCGTCGGACTCGGTGGTGCCGCTGCTGTTGGTGTCGTCGCCGCTCTTGTCGGAGCAGGCCAGGCTGAGGGCGAGCAAGGGCCAGAGGGTGCGCGTCATCGAAGACCTCAGGTTGGGAGCGGTAAGGTACCACCCCAGGTGGGGAGCCGCCTACTTCGCGTGCTTGACCAGCAGGTCGGCGAAGCGGGGCATGGCCGCGCCGATGTGATCGACGGCCTTGCCGCGCAGGCCCTGGTAGGCCTTGACCAGCACGGTGTGGCTGCTCTTGCGGGCCCGATCGTCGGTGATGGTGAGCAGGGCGTTGGCCACGGCCTCTTTCTTGCGGGTGAAGAAGGCGCGCGGGGGCTCGGTGCCCTTCTGGCACTCGGCCCAGAAGGGGTCGAGCTGCTTGGAGAAGTCGTCGAGCAGGGCGTCCATCGACATCGGGATCATTCCGGGCTTGACCCCCTTGACGGTGGCGAAGGCGGTCTTGATGGCGATGCCGGTGAGGCCGCCCTTGTCGGAGACCTCGGCGTCGATGAGGGCGCAGCAGTCGTCGACGACGGCCTTGCGCTTGGCGGGGTCTCTCGTCACGTCAAACAGCGATCCCATCGGGGTTCTCCAGGTCTGGGTCTACTTGGGGGCCGGGTAGCCGGGGCACTCGGGCACGCGGCCCTTGCCGCCGAGCTCGTTGAGCCACCAGCCGACGTACATCTTGCCGAAGCAGGAGTAGCCGGACTGGTTGCCGTAGGCCCGGTTTACGCACTCGTAGCTCTTTTCGTGGTCTCGGGCGTTCTGGGCCTCGATGATCTGCGTGCCGGGCAGCTTCTCGGGGAGATCGGTGACGGCGTAGGTCTTGATCCAGAAGGGGATGGCCTCGCAGAGCGTGGCGGCGGCGACGGGGTGCGGCGAGCTCTTGAGCACGGTGAGCATCTCTTCGCGCACGGCGGCGTCGGGCTCTTCGGCCATCGCCCGGGCGCGCAGGCACTCGGCGCCCTTCTCGGAGCGGGTGCCGCGGAAGGCGGAGATGGCGATGCGGCGGGCGTCGGGGCTGGGGTCGGTCATCATCGCCTCGCAGAGCAGGGCGGTGACCTCCTCAACGCCGGCCATCTTGAGGCTGACCATGGCGCTGGCCCGCACGGCGCCGTCGGCGTCTTCTTTGGCGGCCTTGAGCAGGGCGGCGACGACGTCATCGCCCTTGACGCCGTTGAGGCGGCTGGCGGCGCCCGCGCGGGCCGGGGCTTCGGGGTCGCTGGTGAGAATCTTGAGGAAGAGGTCTTTGTGGTCGACGCCCGACATGGTGTTCATCGCGGCGACGCGGGCTTCCGGGTCCACGCCGGCTTCGCTGGCGAGTCCGGCCAGGGTGGACTTGGCGCTCTCGGTCTTGAAGCGGGCCAGCTTCTTGATCGCGTCGGTGCGGTTCTTCAGATCGGGCTTCTTCACGAGATCGGCGAAGCAGCTCACGAGGTCGTCGCGCTTGGTGTCGTCGAGACCTTGGATGATCGCCATGTCGTAGCCGTCTTCTTCGTCGGCGATGTTGGCGCAGACGCACTCCTTGGCGATCGGGTCCTTCACCATCTTGGCCAGCATCTGGGCGGTGTAGGTGCGGGTCTCGTCGTCCTTCATCTCCAGGCCCTTGCAGGCCGACTTGAAGCGCCCCTTGGCGATGGCCTGCTCTACGCCTTGCTGATCGATGTGCTTGGGCGGGATGTCGCAGGCGACAAGCAGGCTGAGCGCGCCGGCGAGCAGCGGCGCGGAGAGCAGGACAGAGGAGCGGCGGCGCAAGGCGGTCATGGGGGGCTCCGAGGCGGGCGGCTTGGTATCCACGGCGACTGCCCATGCCAAGGGATGCGCGTCGGCGCGAGACGGTCTATACTTCGACTTCGCCCGGCTGCGCCCAGGCCCCAGGGGGGTCCTCTCCCAAGGCGCGGCCCAGAGGTCCCATGCGCATTCTGCTCGTCCTCTCCGCTGTGCTCGCCTTCACGTCCATCACCTTCGCCGCGGGCAGCAACCCGGCGCGCTACTTCGCCGACACCGGCGCTGTGGACACCTCCACGGGCACCGACACCGGCGCGGCGGATGGCGGCGACGGCACCGATGGCACCGACGGCTCGGCCGATGGCACCGATGGCTCGGCGGATGGCACCGACGGCTCGGCCGATGGGACCGACGGCTCGGCCGATGGGACCGACGGCTCGGCGGATGGCACCGACGGCTCGGCTGACGGCACCGACGGCTCGGCCGATGGCGCCGACGGCTCGGGCGAAGGCGGCGGAGAAGGCTCCACCTACACCGGCGACACCGCCCCGCTCGACCCCATCGTCGACGAGGCGGGCCTCACCGAGTGGAAGGGCGGCGGCGAAGACGGCGGCTGCTCCACGGTTCCTGGCTCCTCGGCCGGCGTGGGGCTCGCGCTCCTGGGCCTGCTCGTGGGCGGGCGGCGCCGCCGCAGCGCCTGAGGGCGGGTCGGTCGCGATGCGGTAGGGTGCGGCCTCTCCGGAGGTCCCCATGCTCTTCGCCCTGCTGCTCTCGTCCCTCTCCTTCGCTGCGCCCCGCGCCGAGCCGGTCTCCTACCGGGTCGATGGGGTCGATTTTGCGGGCACCCTGGTTTGGGATGACGCGACGACGGCGACCCGGCCGGGGCTGTTGATGGTGCCCAACTGGTATGGGGCCTCGTCCGCGGCGGTGGAGAAGGCCAAGGCCCTGGCGGGTACCCGCTATGTGTTGCTGGTGGCCGATGTCTACGGCAAGTCCACCCGCCCAAAGTCCGACGACGAAGCCAAGGCCACGGTGGGGCCGCTGTACGGCGATCGGGCCCTGCTGCGGCGGCGCGCCCAGGCCTCCCTCGACGCCCTGCGCGGGCAGGCCGGCAAGGCGCCGATCGACACCAACCGGCTGGGGGCGATCGGCTACTGCTTCGGCGGCAGCGCCGTGTTGGAGCTGGCCCGCAGCGGCGCTGTCCTGGATGGCGTGGTGAGCGTACACGGCGGCCTCGCCACGCCGAGCCCGGCGGCGGCCGGCCAGATCAAGGCGCCTGTGCTGGTGCTCAACGGGGCGGCCGATGGCTATGTCAGCGCGGCCGACATCGCGGCCTTCCAGAGCGAGATGACCACGGCCGGCGCCGACTGGCAGCTCGTCCAGTTGGGCGGTGCGGTGCACTGTTTCAGCGAGGTGGGCTCCAACAACCCGGGCTGCGCCTACGACGCCCGCGCCGCTGCCCGGGCCAGCGCGATGGTGAACGCCTTCTTTGACGAGGTGGCGAAGTAAGCGCCGCGGATCAGGGCCCGGGGGCGCTCGGCGGGGCCACCCGCACCACCTCGACGCGGCCGGCGGGGCTGGCGAGGTAGGCCTGATCGAGGGGGAGCGCGCCCTCGGCCTCGCTGAAGTGCAGGTCCGCCGCGCCGGCGGGGGCCTCGGCGCGCCGAAGCAGGGTGCCCTCTTCGTCGAGGCCGTAGAGCGCGTCGCCGTCGACCAGCCAGATGCGACCGAAGCGATCGACGCCGACGGCGGTGGCGTCGTGCAGGCCCTCCACGAGGGTCTCAAGCTGGGGGCCGCGCTTTCGTTGCAAGGTGGTGCGCGTGAGGATCAGCCCGGCGGGGCCGGCATCCCCGGGCTGCAGCGCGAGGGCCAGGACCGGCTCAGGGGCGCGGGCCCAGGGCGCGGCGGTGCCCGAGCGGGGGTCGAAGAGGTCGACCCGATCGGCGATGGCGATCAGCAGCGTGCCTTCGCGCCAGGCGAGGAGATCGCGGGCCTCCGGGTAGGGGTAGCGCTTGGTTGGGGTAAAGAGCCCGTCGGGGGCGGGCCAGGGGCCGATGTGCAGGGCCTCGTCGGCGAGGACATAGACCCGATCGGGGTGCCCGCTGACGGAGCGGGAGGGCTCGGGCCAGAGGGTGACGAAGCGGCCGGCGGCGTCGACCTCGTGCAGGCCGGTCTCGGTGGCGGCGAGGAGGGTGGCCCGCGGGGTGGGCGCCAGGCTGCGAATGTAGCCGAGCCCCGCGGAGATCGCGGCGGGAGGCTCACCATAGCGGCCCAGGCACCCCAGGAGGCCGAGCAACCCGATCCATGCTGCGCTGCGCATCCGGGGTGCCTAATCGGTTACCTGCCGGCCCATGCGTCAGCTCACACCCCCCATCGCCGACTTTGTGGTCACCGAGCCCCCCTTCTACCTGCCGGTCGCCGAAGAGCAGCGCGTCTTCGAGCAGAGCTGGCGCGAGGGCATCCCCGTCATCTTGAAGGGGCCGACGGGCTGTGGAAAGACCCGCTTTGTGTCGTACATGGCCCACCGCCTGGGCCGGCCGCTGATCACCGTCGCCTGCCACGAAGACCTGACGGCCAGCGATCTGGTGGGGCGCTACCTGATCCAGGGCGACGAGACGGTCTGGGTGGATGGGCCGATCACCGCGGCGGTGCGCCACGGGGCCATCCTCTACCTGGATGAGGTGGTGGAGGCGCGCAAAGACACCCTGGTGGTCATCCACCCCCTCACCGACCACCGCCGGGCCCTCACCATCGAGAAGCTCGGCGCGGTGCTGCGCGCGCCGCCGGAATTCATGCTCGTGGTCTCCTACAACCCCGGCTACCAGTCGGTCTTGAAGGAGCTCAAGCAGTCCACCCGCCAGCGCTTTGTGGCGCTCGACTTTGGCTACCCGCCCTTCGAGACCGAGGTGGCGGTGGTGCGCACCGAGTCGGGCTGCGACGAAGACGTCGCCCGGCGCCTGGTGAAGGCCGGCGGCAAGATCCGCAACCTCACGAGCCGGGGCCTCGATGAGGGCGTGTCGACGCGGCTCCTCGTCCATGCCGCCCGCCTGATGCGCGCTGGCGTGAGCCCGCGAGAGGCCACCCGGGCCGCCTTTGAGCGCACGCTCACCGATGACCCCGATCTGCAGGCCTCCATCGCCGAGGTGGTCGCCGACTTCTTCTGAGGGGCGGGCGCGCCGTGTTACCCGCGCGGCGCCTTGTTGTGGAGCCTGCTCTGTCTTCTGTTGTGGTCTACCACTACCCCGCCTGCGGGACCTGCCGCAGCGCCCTCGCCTTCCTCCGCGCCCGCGGCGTCGCCCATGACTTGGTCGACATCGTCAAGGATCCGCCCAGCGCCGCGCTCCTGGAGGAGGCCCTGGCCCGATCGGGCCTGCCGCTGCGGCGCCTCTTCAACACCAGCGGCGTGTCGTACCGGGAGGGCGGCTTTAAGGATCGCGTCGACACGGACCCCCGCGAGGCCCTCCTCGCCGCGCTGGCCGCCGATGGCAAGCTGATCCGCCGGCCCCTCGTGCTGGCGGGAGACGCCGTGCTGGTGGGCTTCGACGCCGAGCTCTGGTCTCACACCTTCCCTGGAGCCCCCCGATGAGCGAGCCCCTTCACCCCAAGGGCGGAAGCCTGCACCGCGGCCTGTTGGGCGGGCGCACCGTGCGCATCCTCACCGTGGAGGCCCGCCTGCTCTGCGATGAGGTGCGGGAGCGCCATGCCTTGGACCGCAACGCCACGCAGATCGCGGGCGAGCTGCTGCTGGCCAACCTGCTGATGGGAGCCTGGATCAAAGGCGAGGAGCGCATCACCCTGCAGGTCCACGGCGAGCAGCCGGCCTTCGCCTTCACCGGCGATGTCGATGCCCTCGGCGGGGCCCGCGCCCGCCTGGCGCCCCCGGTTCTGGGCGCGGAGGCGGCGCGCCTGTCGGGCTACCTGCTGGCGATCAAGTCCGACGCCCGCCGCGAGCTGTACCGCAGCCTCACGCCGGTCTCGGGCGCCTCGGTCGAGGAAGCCCTGCGGGCCCACCTCGGCGACTCGGCCCAGGTGGGCGCGCTGCTGCGCCTGGGGGTGCGCCTCGGCGAAGACGGCCGCGTGGCCTTCGCGGGCGGCGTGATGATCGAGCGGCTGCCGGAAGATCCGAAGCTGCCGAGCATCTCGGCGGCCCAGTTCGCCGAGACCTATGGCCCTCTCCAAGATGCGCCCGTGGAGGACATCCTCGTCGGGGTGGCCTTCGGCAAGCTGCTGGGCATCGCCATTGAGCCCCTCGAAGATCGGCAGCTCGTCTGGCGCTGCGCCTGCAGCAAGGCCCGGGTGCTCGACATGCTCTACAGTCTGGGCCCCGTCGAGTTGGGCGTGATGCTCGAAGAAGACGGCCACGCCGAGGTGCGCTGCCACTTCTGCAACACCGCCGAGCTGGTTTTGCGCGACGAGCTGGTGGCCTTGCTGGAGCGCCACGCCGCCGGTCGCCAGGCCTGAGGGCCTACCCCAGCAGGCCTCAGACAGTGTAAAGTCGGGCCGCGCCGCGCCCGAAGGCCCCCTCGCCGCCCTCCGTGGAGATCCTGGATGCCCCGCTCCCTGCTGTTTGTCGCCCTGCTCTGCGGGTCTCCCGCCGCCCTGGCGGCTGAAAAGATGGTCGCCGGCAAGAAGGTCGTGCCCCCGGGCTCGGTCACCTACGACAAGGGTCTGGTGATGAAGTCGGCCGAGGGCGACTTTTTGATGCGCACCAACCTGCGCATGCAGACCCGCTACGAGTTCGCCGATGTGCAGCTCCCCGGCGAGTCCGAGCACGAGCGGGAGATGGCCTTTGAAGTCTACCGCCTGCGGCTGGAATTCTCCGGCCACGCGGTCAGCGAGGCCGTGCATTACACCGTTGTGACCGAGTGGGGCAAGGGGGCTGTGGCCCTCAAGGATGGCTACATCGACTGGAACTTCGCCGGCCCGGTGCGGCTGCGCTCGGGGCAGTTCAAGCGGCCCTTCTCGCGCCAGCAGCTCACCAGCGACTGGAAGGGGGCCCTGGTCGACCGCGCCATCGTCGACAAGGCCTTTGGAAATGGCCGCGACGTGGGCCTGATGCTGCACAACAACTACATCAGCTCGCCGACCCTGGAGTGGGCGGCCGGCGTCTTCAACGGCACCGGCGACGGCGCCGTCACCAGCGGGGTGGCCACGGTGGATCCGGCCACCGGGGTGGGAGAGATCAGCGAGGTCTCCAGCAGCAATGTGCCGGGCCACATGCACCCGATGCTGGTGGCCCGCCTGGGCATGAACATCGGCGAGATCGACGGCTACGACGAGATCGACTTCCAGGGCAAGACCGGCGGCGGCATCGCGCTGAACCTGCTGGCCGACCTCGACAATGAGCACGACGGCAGCCCCGACGACGGGCTGATGCGCGTGGGCCTCGACTTTATCGCCAAGGCCCAGGGCTTCTCCACCACCGGCGGCTACTTCATGGAGCGCCAGCAGGTGGGGGCCCAGTGGTCGGACCAGGACCCCACCCAGGACGGGCTCTATGTGCAGGCCGCCTGGCAAAAGGCCGAGCGCTTCATTCTCGCCGCCCGCTACGCCGCGGTGCTGCCCCACGAGACGCGGCTCACCGGCGACCTCTCCAGCAATGAGCTGACGATGGGCCCGAGCCTGCTGTGGAACAAGCACGATCTGCGCTGGACCAGCGAGGTCTCGCTGCAGACCCACAATGTGGGGCCGGGCCAGCCCGAGAAGGCCACGATCGTGCGCAGCCAGCTCGCCCTGCAGCTCTGAGCGGCGCCGAGGGTCGGCCAAAAATCGTATCTGTGGCGAGACGCAATGTCATGCCATGTGAAGGGAGTGTCAAGCGGGCCGGGTTAGCGGGGGATCGTCTCTCGAGTCGGCCGATTGACCTTCACTGAGCCCGCATTTCTGCCCTTCCTCGCCCTTGTGTTGCCGGTGTACTGGGCGTTGGGCAGCCGCCGGGCGCAAAACCGCTGGCTGCTCGCTGCGAGCCTGCTCTTCTACGGCTGGCGCACCCCCTGGTGGCTCCTGCTGCTGATCGGCACCGCCGCGGTGGACTACGCCACGGCGCGGGGGATGGCGCGCTGGCCCACGCGCCGCAACGCGATGCTGGCGGTGAGCCTCGTCAGCAACCTCGGTCTGTTGGGCTTCTTCAAGTACCTCGACTTTATGGTGGAGAACCTGGGCGCCCTGCTCGACGGGCTGGGCTTCTCCCATGGGTTGACCCCGCCCGGGCTCCCGCTGCCCGTCGGCATCTCCTTCTTCACCTTTCAGACGATGGCCTACACCATCGACGTCTGGCGCCGGGAGACCGAGGCGCGCCGCGACGCCGTCGACTACGGCACCTTCGTCGCCTTTTTTCCCCAACTGGTGGCTGGGCCGATCGAGCGGGCCGAGGGGCTGCTGGCCCAGATCGAGGCCCACCGGCGCTGGGATGGCGAGCGCTTCGTCAGCGGCGTGGGCCTGCTGGTGTGGGGTGCCGTGCAAAAGCTCGTGGTGGCCGACAACCTCGCGCTCTACGTCGATCGGGTCTTTGCCCTGCCCAATCCCCCAACCCCCCTGGTTGCCGCCGCCACCCTGGGCTTCTCGGTGCAGATCCTGGCTGACTTCTCGGGCTACACCGACATGGCCCGCGGGCTCGCCCAGATGATGGGCTTCTCCTTGCTCGAGAACTTTCGGGCCCCCTACCTCGCCGCCTCGCCATCGGACTTCTGGCGGCGCTGGCACATCTCCTTTTCGAGCTGGATTCAGCGCTACGTCTACATTCCCCTCGGCGGCAACCGCGAAGGGGCGGGGCGAAGGGCCCTGGCGACCTGGCTGGCGATGCTGGCCAGCGGGCTTTGGCATGGGGCGGCCTGGCACTTCGTGGCCTGGGGCGCCTTTCACGCGGCGCTGCTGACGGGCTGGCGGGCGGCGGCAAGGCTGATCCCATCGGCCTTTTCGGGCTCGGCGGTGGGGCGCGTGGGGGCGGTCTGCCTGATGTTCCTGGCCACGCAGGTGGGCTGGCTGCTCTTTCGCGAGCCCTCGATGAGGCGCATCCTGGGCTACTTCTCGGCCGATCCCTTCGCGGCGAGTTGGGAAGAGGGGGTGGCGGCGGTGATGCTGCTCGGGGTCGCCGTCGCCGGCGGGCTGGTGCTGGCGACGGGGGGCGCGCTGCGGCGGCGCCTGCCGGGGGAGGCCTTGCCGATGCCGGTGCGGTCTTCTCTTTGGGCGCTGGGCCTGCTCTCGATCGTGGTCTTTGCCCGCGATCAGCAGCAGGACTTCCTCTACTTTCAGTTTTGAGCCATGCGAACAACCCTCCTCTCGCTGTTGAGCTTTCTGTCCACCCTGGGCCTGGGTCTGGCGTGGTTGGGCCTGCTGGGGCCGGGGATGGGCGATCCCCGCGCGCAGCACATCGAGGCGGCCCTGGGCCACGAGGGCGCTTCGCTCGTGATCCTGGGCAATTCGGTCACCCAGTCGGCCATCGACCCCGCGGTGATCGCCGAGGGTCTGGGGCTGGCCGAGGGGGCGGTGGCCAGCCTCGCCTCCGAGGGCGCGGGCCCGGGGGCCTGGCTCGCCACCCTGGAGCGGGCCCAGGCGGCGGGCTGGGCGCCGCGGGTGCTGCTGCTCTATGTGCCCTTTGAGATGGTCTGGACGCCTTTGCCGGCGACCGATGAGGATGTCGCCCTGCTCGTCGAGCTCAACGCCTCCGACGCGGCCTTCGCCCTGGCGGGGCGGCCGTCGCCGGGGGCGGCGGTTCGCTGGATTCAGCGGCGCGAGGCGGTGCAGCGGTACCTGTTGGGCATGCTGAGCGCCGGGCTGGTCGACGCGCTCTGGCAGGCCCCGGTGGGCGCGCGGCCGGCTTCGGAGCGGGCGCGCCAGGCGGTCTTCGCCGAGGGGGGGCCCAATGACCCGACGGAGCGGGGGGCGCGCCTCGATGGAGGTCCTGCGCGAGAATCCGCATCTCAGGCCGATCCGGGCGTGGCGCGGGCCCTGATCGCGACGGCGCGACGCCATGGCATGCGCCTCGTGGTGGCGCAGCCGGCCCAGCACCCCGAGGTTGCGGCGCGACCCTGTGGTCAGGTCGTCGAGAATCCAGAGCTGGAGAAGCTCCTCATCGAGGGCGGCGCGGATGTCCTCGACCTCGCCACCGCGCTGCCCGGCTCCCAGCGGTTCAAGACGCGCCATCACCTGCTGCCCGTCGGGAAGGCCGAGCTGAGCGTCATCCTCGCCGATGGGCTCGCCGAGATGCAGGTGCTAACCGCGTCGCCGACGCAGCCCGGTCGCCGCTGGACGGCGCCCTGCCCCTGACCGCCGGCCGGGGGCCTGTGGTAGCCTGCGGGACCTCGGAGCGAACATGGCCCTCCCGCAGTTGAACGATGAGCAGATCCGCACCTGGAGCCGGGCGGAGAAAGACCGCTGGTGGCTGGAGAAGGTCTACCGGGGCGACATGCCGCAGCTCACCCTGCGGGCGGCGGCCACCGGCTTTGTTCTGGGTGGGGTGCTCTCGGCCACCAATCTGTACATCGGCGCCAAGACCGGCTGGTCGCTCGGCGTCGGCGTCACCAGCGTGATCCTGGCCTACGCGATGTTCCGCGCAGCGGTCAAGGCCCGGCTGGTCGACGACTTCACCATCCTGGAGAACAACGCCGTGCAGTCGGTGGCCACGGCCGCTGGCTACATGACCGCGCCGCTGATCAGCAGCCTCACCGCCTTCATGGTGATGACCGATCAGGTGCTGCCCTGGTACCAGATCTTTCTGTGGAATGTGGTGACCAGCATCCTCGGCGTGCTGGTGGCCTTCCCGATGAAGCGGCGCTTCATCAATGATGAGCAGCAGCCCTTTCCCGAAGGGCGCGCCTGCGCGGTGGTGCTCGACTCGCTCTACCCCGAGGCCCCCGCGGGCGGGGTGGGCGGTGCCCAGGCGGTGGTGGCCAGCGAGGCCCAGAAGGCCGAAGGGGCGCTCAAGGCCAAGGCGCTCTTCGGCGCCGCTGGCGTGGCCGGCCTGATCGAGTTCCTCAAGCTGGAGGCCTACCAGACCCTGCTCCAGAACAAGCTCCTGGGGCTCGCAGGCGCGCCGAAGCACCTGCCGGAGAAGCTCTTTGGCTGGTACTACGACATGGCCGAGACCCGAGGCTGGAAGCCGCCCACCCTGCTCGGCACCGACATCCGCCAATTGGGCATCTCCCCCGGCCTCGACATCACGATGTTTGGCGCCGGCGGCCTCACCGGCACGAAGACCGCCAACAGCCTCGTGGTGGGCTGTCTGATCAACTACTTCCTGCTGGCGCCCTGGATGATCAGCATCGGCGAGATCGCGCCCAAGGCCGATGGCACCTTTGGCCGCGCCTACCTGCTCAACACCTGGTGCTTGTGGTGGGGCGTGGCGATCATGGTCACCGGCTCGCTCACCGGCCTCTTCGCCAAGCCCGAGCTGATCCTGTCGAGCTTTCGGGGGCTCTTCGCCAAGAAGAGCGCGGCCACGGTCAAAGAGCACGATGTGCTGGCCGACATCGAGCTGCCCAACAAGGTCTCCTACATCGGCGTGCCGATCTTCGCGGCGCTGTCGGTCTTCTTGAACTGGCTGTGGTTCGACATCAACCCCTGGCTGGGCTTGCTGGCCGTGCCGCTGATCATCGTGCTCACCCTGATCGCCGCCAACGCCACCGGCCTCACCAGCACCACGCCCACCGGCTCGCTCTCGAAGATCACCCAGTTCACCTTTGGCGCGCTGGACCGGGCCAACCCGGCCACCAACCTCATCACCGCCGGCATGACCAGCGAGGTGGCCAGCAACGCCAGCAACCTGCTGATGGACATCAAGCCCGGCTACATGCTGGGCGCCAAGCCGCGTCAGCAGGCCTGGGGCCATGTGATCGGCGTGGTCTCTGGCGGCATCGCCAGCACGCTGCTCTTCTTCCCGCTCTTTCTGCCGCACCACGACCCCACCCAGCCCCTCGGCCCGCAGCTCATGACCGAGAAGTTCCCGATGCCCGGCGTGGACATCTGGCGCGGCGTGGCCCAACTCATCGCCGACGGCGGCCACAGCCTCGCCGGCTCGGCGATCGTGGCGATGAGCTTCGCCGCCCTGGCTGGCGTGCTGCTCGAGGTGGCCCGCCTGAAGACGAAGAACAAATTCCCCCTCTCGGCGGTGGCGATCGGCCTGGGCGCGGTGCTCCCGGTGGACTCCACCCTGATGATGTTCGCTGGGGCCCACTTCTTCGCCTGGCTGGAGCGCCGCTACAAGAGCGCGCCGGGCAGCGCTGGGCACAGCCTTTGGGTGGAGAGCCAGGAGCCGATCGCGGCGGGCATTGTCGCGGGCGCGGCGCTGATGGGCATCGGCGATCAGCTCATCAGCGTCTTCGTGCTCGGGAGCTGAGGCCGGGGCGCCCTGGTGTAGCATGGGGCGATGAAGTCCCTGCTGCTGCCCCTCTTTCTGGCCTGTGGCTGCGCCCAGGCGCCGCCGCCGGCTCCCCTCACCGCCGCGGAGATCCCCTACGGATCGGGCACGGTCGCCGACGCCCTGGCCCGCTGTGAGGCCGCTGCCGCAGCGGTCCCCGCCGAGGCGGCCGGCAGCACCAGCGCCCTCGAAGACCGCCTGGCCCGCGCCGAGCTGGCGATCGCGGCCTTGGAGGTGAAGGGCGTGCTCGCCGCCGAGCAGGTCACCTTTGACCCGCGGCAGGGCACCATGTCGGCCACCAACGCCCAACAGGCCCTCGCCACCTTGGAGGACCGCCTGAAGAAGATCGAAGACGCCATCAGCGGCGCCTCGATGGGCAAGCCGGGGCCGGGGCTCTTTGAGATCGAGGACACCCGCGGCGGATCGGCCAAAGGGCGGAGCGCGGCGCCCCCCGGCGGCGGACAGGGCGGCGGCCCTCCCGGTCCTCCCCCACAGGGGGGCGGCGGCGGCGGACCCGGCGGACCCGG
>Ga0164294_10001188_pt1 | contig 24412 bp, 21 predicted proteins | sample GEODES005metaG_FD_111479 | JGI IMG/M metagenome (GOLD analysis project Ga0164294, IMG submission 111479) | Oligotrophic lake water microbial communities from Sparkling Lake, Wisconsin, USA - GEODES005 metaG | ecosystem: Environmental > Aquatic > Freshwater > Lake | place: USA: Sparkling Lake...
CAACAACACCAACACCAACACCAACACCAACACCAACACCAACACCAACACCAACACCAACACCAACACCAACACCAACACCAACACCAACACCAACACCAACACCAACACCAAAAGTTCCTGCACGGGGACAAACCGTGCATGATTTGAGTCAGCAAATTGAAAAGAATCCAATACTTGCTTGGCTGTCGACAAGGACTGGCATACGAAGTTTCCTTGATGAAAAAGCCAGAAGTTCATATTTGCCAGAGGGGTCGATAGAGCTGACTGAGAACACCAATCAGCTGCAAACTCAACCGGCATCTTTGCGAGATCTAAAGTCTATTCTCACGGGTGCCCACAATTTTCTCTTTGTTCCGGTGCCGTTCATTGATAATGGAAGCTTCTTCCTAAATACTCAAAGTTATGAGAGTTTTGCCTGGTATTTTTACTATGTCATCTTGGTTCTTCTCGTGGTGGGCCTGCTTCGCGGTCGCTACCCTCTGAATTTGTTGAATGTCTCTTCCACCTTGTTCACTTTCGGATGCATACTCCTGTCAGCACTTGTCGAAACAAATGACGGTACTTCAGTCCGACATCGAGCAGTACTTCTTATGGGAATTCTGGTTATGCTGACAGCGTTCAGGGAAAAAGAAATCAAGACTACTTAATTTGTGCTATCAAAATGGTTTTTAACAGTGAATGCAAGGATGAAATGGCCAAATGTCAAAACGTTATTGTCGGAGATGCCAAATTCTGTACACCGGATAACCTAATGAGTTATCTGAGGTAAATGGGCTGAATCTGGAGCACTCGAATTAGTGCCGCTATGAATTGCCTGCAAGCCGAGCACTCTCATTGATAGAGAAAATAGCCGAAGACTTCAAGATTCAGTGTAAAGATATGGGTGAAATAGACTTTATGATTTACTTATGACATTAGTGGGGATTACGGGAGGAGCTGGCTTTATTGGCTCCAATTTAGCAAAATGTCTAATTTCTGAGGGTTACAGTGTTGTGATTGTAGATGATTTGAGCACCGGACTTCTCTCGAATATAGATCATAAGAATTCTTCATTCCATCACGTATCAGTTACCGAATTAGATCCCCTACAAGATGCACTCAAGAATTGTTCGACAATATTTCATTTTGCGGCTCGTGGATCCGTACCGCGTTCTATCAAGAACCCGATAGCAACGCATGCCGTTAATGCAACGGGTACCTTGAATGTCTTAGAGGTTGCACGTAAAACAGCTGCGCACGTTGTCTTCTCTTCATCTTCTTCTGTTTACGGTAGAAACATGCTTTTGCCAAAAGACGAGTCCATGTGGCTTGGCCCAATGACTCCATATGCCGCAAGTAAATTATCTGCTGAAGCATATGTACAAGCCTATGCGTCGGCATATAACGTTTCAACAACCTTGTTAAGATTTTTCAATGTGTTTGGACCACATCAGCGCCCCGATCATGAATACGCTGCAGTCCTCCCTAAATGGATCTGGCTTGCAATGCAGCACAAACCAATTGAAGTCTATGGAGATGGAACATCTTCTAGGGATTTCACATATGTTGATACTGTTGTAGAGATTGCCATGACCGCGATGAAGGAGAGAGTGTCTTCAGAAGGTGCAATCAATCTTGCTTACGGCAACAGAATTTTTCTTAATGATGTAGTTGAACTTCTAAAGATACACTTTCCAAAACTTGAAGTCGTTTTTAAAGGGGAGAGACCAGGAGATGTGAAGGAATCTCAAAATGCACCAACCCTTCTTAAATCTATGTTTCCAAGAGTTAATCCAAAGCCATTCGAGGAGGCGCTAGGAGAAACTGTAAATTGGCTAAAGGATTTTGGTGAGACAGTTGCCAACGGCCCAAAGACAGTCGATTAGCATCAGATGTGTGGGATCACAGGCGGAATCGGCCCAAGCGCACCGGGGAAACAACTACTTGATGCGCAACTTCGTTCAATAGATCATCGAGGTCCAGACGACACAGGAACTTTCATAGGCACTGGACTAGGACTTGGGATGTGCCGATTGGCCATTGTTGAAGTAGTCGCTGGCAAGCAACCTGCCACTGATGCTTCAGGAAAGATTCGCATAATTTGGAACGGTGAAATATACAATTATCAAAATTTGAGATCTGAATTAGACCAACGCGGCGTTCAATGTCGAGATTCTAGCGAGTCGGAAGTATTAATTAATCTCTACCTTGAGTTTGGTCTTGATTTAGTTGACAAGCTAAATGGAATGTTTGCAATTGCAATCCATGACTCACGAGATAATTCGCTTCATTTGATTCGTGATCAAATGGGTCAAAAACCATTGTGGACCTCGCAATTAGGTGATGGGACACTGTTTTTTGCATCGGAAGTCCGGGCGTTAATGTTGGCACGACCAGATCGCACACTTCGTACCGATATGGTTGCAGAGATCATGCAGTACGGCTACATAAACTCACCAAACTCAGCATTCAATGAAATAGGTCAAGTACCACCAGCTTCGATTTTGAGTTGGCATAGCGGCAAGACAAGCATCAAGAAGTATTGGAAGCCAGATTTTGAGAGAAAACTAAATCTATCCTATGAGGAAGCACTTCAGGTCACCAAAGAAAAAATTGAAGAGTCGGTCTCTCGACATTTGATTTCGGAGCGACCCATCGGGTCATTTTTAAGCGGAGGTTATGATTCGACTGTTGTTACGGCCTACATGGCAAAAATTATGGACCAAAAGGTGCAGACCTATTCAATTGGTTTTGGAAGCCCACAATTTAATGAAGCTCACCACGCCAAGCAAATTGCAAACTACCTGGGGACCGAACACCATGAAGAGATTTTGAGCCCAGATCCGACAGTTGTGGTTGAAAAGATTGCCCGTATTTTAGACCAACCCTTTGCTGATTCTTCAATCCTGCCAACGTATTTACTAGCTAAATTTGCTCGCGAAAATTTAATTGTTGCCCTAGGTGGTGACGGTGGCGATGAGGTGTTTGGTGGGTATGACCGTTACTTAGCAACTCCGGTTCTGAATAAACTAAATCCATTGCTTGGGATTGCTCGTACAGGTTTAAACTTCGCAGACAAACTACCCATTGATAAATCTCGGAAAATCACGCGTCTACACTCCCAACTTTCAGGAAAAAAAACGTTGGCATCCAGATACAGTTCAATTTTATCTCTGACTCAACCCCATGAATTGGTAACACTACTTAACCCGAATTTTCAATCTGGCCTAGCAGAGCTTGCATTTATAGATAATTTTGAAAGCGGTAGTATCTCATCGTTTGATCGAATGATCAGATCCGACCTTTCAGCATATTTGCCAGGAGATTTGCTAGTGAAGGTTGATATTGCAACGATGGCAAATAGTCTTGAACTGAGATCTCCAATGTTAGATGTGAGTGTTGTGGAATGGGGTGTTTCTCTACCCCGTAAATATAAAATAAAGGGATTTGAAACCAAACACATTTTAAAGGATGTTGCACGTTCGCTAGTCCCTGCTGAACTATTAGAAAGGCCAAAAATGGGATTTGGGATTCCAAGAGCAGAATGGCTACGTACCGCGATGAGCGACATGGTTTTTGACACACTCACTGACACTACGGCAACACAGCGCGGCTGGTTTGATTCTCATGCGGTCAAAAATGTGATTAGTACGCATATGGCTGGCGAGGATAGAGATAATATTTTGTGGCCCATTCTAATGCTAGAGTTATGGGCGCGTACTTGGTTGGATAAGTAGAAATTCCTTAACGAAGTTTATATCCGCTTTAGTAACTTCATATAGAGATTTTCATGATCATTCACCAACCTTTGAACACCAAAGTTTGCCAAAGTAAATTTCTGCGCTGCTATTCCCATCGTGGTCCGCAGTTCATCATCATTGGCTAATTTTTCAAGAGCATCAGCCATATCGTGGATATTCTGAGTTGTGATGATTCCTGTGTGGCCGTTTAGAACTATTTCAGGAATAGAGCCAACCCTTGTCGTGACAACCGGCAGGCTAGCCATGCCAGCTTGAATCAAACTTAAAGGCGTACCTTCATTATCACTTGTGAGTAAAACAATGTCTGCAGCGGCTAAGACTCTTTCAATGTTAATTTGCCAACCTAAAACACTTACGGGAAGGTTGTCCCGCTCAATTCTTTCACGGCAAGTTTCTAGTAACTCACCATCTCCAGCCATGTAGAAATTAAGCGGCAATCCACGCTTTTTGATCTCGCCAACAATATCTAGGAATCTATCTGGACGTTTGATTTGTGTCACTCGTCCAATAAACGCACATTGAATTACGGTTGTCGAGAGTTGATAGCTTTCCTGCGCAATCTTCTTATCTGGTAGCTGACTAATTTCTAAGCCCGGAGCCATTACTCCAAATTTACCAAATCTTCCAATTTTTTCATCTAGCAAATCTAGCCTGACCTTATCCCCAACAGCTAATAGTTGATGAGTAAACAAAGCCAAGATCTGTTCCGCGGTAATGACAAATCGTCGCTTTAGCGGTCCAAAGTAGCCATCAAGTAAGTGTCCATGAAAGGTATGCACACGAATTGACGGCTGCATTGAAAAAATCGAAGCAATGCGGCCTAAGAAACCGGCCTTGGCTGTGTGCGTATGAATAATGTGTGGCTTAAAACTTCTAATCTCCTTAACGAGTGAAAAGAATGCCTTCAAATCTCCGACTGGACTTACTTGACGCCCAAGGTTTTCAATTCGAGTAGCCTGTACATCTGTTGCAACCGTATCTAGATAGTCAGCTTCACTAGAGGCACAAACACCGGTGTACAAGCGGTGATCGAAATCATTGGGATTGAATCCCCTCATCAACCCCGAAATCTGTACTGCTGGCCCGCCAACATTCATTCGGGCGATTATTCGCATAACACGAATAGGTGAATGGTCAGATCTGCTCACCCTTAACACCTCTCATAGATCTTGGCGCTAGAGCCCTTAGTACATTATTTGCAACAAGTACGTTGCTTGCATGAGAGCCCCTTGACTAAAGGTTAGTATTCGAACTGTGAGTGAGCAAACCGCTAGGACTTTAGCCATTATCGGCCAAGGATATGTGGGTCTGCCATTGGCTATGGCTGCGGTTGATGCAGGCTGGTCTGTGATCGGAGTAGATAACCTTGAAGCAAAAGTCACCCAGATAAATGCTGGCTCGAGTCCGGTTGAAGATGTTACTGATGGGCAACTACAAGCAGCGCTGGCAATTAGCGCCTACCGCGCCACATCTGATTTCACATCAGTCTCCGCAGCTTCAGTAATTGCCATTTGTGTGCCAACCCCAGTAAATGAAAAGCGAGAACCAGATTTAACTCTATTGCGCAGGGCAGTAACAGGTATCGCTGCACATCTTTCCAGTAAAACCCTTGTCTTGAGTGAATCAACTTCTTATCCAGGAACATTGCGAGATGTGATTATTCCAATCATAAATGAATTCAAGCCAGAAACGAGCAAGGATATTTACTTCGCAAGTGCTCCAGAACGTGTGAACCCCGGAGATCTAGTTTGGAATCAAAAAAACACTCCTCGACTTATTGGTGCAATCGATGCTGAGTCAGAACGACTGGCGCTAGCATTCTACGAATCAATTTGCGATGCAGTGATCTCGGTTCCATCGCCAGAGGTAGCGGAAGCGGCCAAACTTCTTGAAAATACTTTTCGCCTTGTAAATATTGCTTTGGTTAATGAGTTTACGCAGTTATGTTCATCTAATGGAATTAATGTTCATGAAGTAATTGATGCGGCCTCATCAAAGCCATATGGGTTCATGCCATTTAGACCAGGTGTTGGCGTTGGTGGACATTGCATTCCTGTGGATCCCTTGTACTTAACTTGGTGGGCACGCCAAAATGGCAGTAGGGCTACTTTTGTAGAATCCGCCGATTCAATCAATCATGCAATGCCGCAATATGTGGCTGAACGCTTATTAACCCTGGTCGATTCAAGCATTGCGAAACCGAGAGTTTTGATCCTAGGCGTTGCATACAAACCAGGAGTAGGGGATGTTCGCGAGACTCCGGCAAAAGATCTCCGAGCGCGGTTAATGGCCGAAGGTGCAGAAGTTGCATGGCTCGATCCGCTGGTTCCTTTTTGGGAGGGCACATTTCCAGTTGATATGGATTGGGATTGTGATATCGCGATCCTGGTTACAAGGCAACCAGAAATGCAGTTCGAGCGTCTTATTGCTCGAGGCATCCAAATTCTTGACTGTACAAACTCACTTACTGGCCAATCAGGAGTGATTACGCTGTAGGTACCCTTTTCATTTCTTTAGAGATGTCAGAAATGATCGTTGATAGATCACGCACAGGCTTCCAACCAACTAGCTGCTGAATCAATTGGATGTTTGGAACTCGCCGTTCCATATCTTCGAAGCCTTCGCCGTAAGCTTCGGCGTAGGGAACATAAACAATCTGACTTTTTGAGTTAGTTTCCTCTATGATCTTTTTCGCGAGGCCATTAATTGAAATCTCAATGTTATTTCCGATGTTGATCACTTTTCCAATGGTGTTATCAGCAAATGCAACTGCCATGACGGCGTCCACAACATCAAAAACATGTGCGAAACATCTAGTTTGATTGCCATCACCATAAATGGTAATTGGCTCATTAGATAGTGCTGCTTTAACGAATCGAGGCACTACCATTCCATATGCACCCAGTTGACGCGGCCCAACGGTGTTAAAAAATCTTACAATTCGAGTTTCTAAGTGTTTCTCAACGAAGTAAGCATAAGCTAATGACTCATCAATGGCTTTTGCTTCACTATACGACCATCTTAAAGTCACTGGACTACCAAGAATTCGATCATCGCTTTCTTTTAGTGAGTCGGAAATATTCTTACCATAAACTTCGCTACTGCTGGTGAGAAAAACAGGAACATTAGAAGCTTGCGCGGCTTCAAGTAGGTTTTCAGTTCCTCTAACATTAGTCAATAAACTCCCTAAGGGGTTATTTACTATGTTGAATACTCCAACTGCTGCAGCAAGATGGAATATGTAATCCACATTCTTGGTGACTCCATCCAAAGCACCTTTGTCAAGAATCGAACCTTCAATTAGATTGAAATACCTAGAATTTTTCACGCTACTTAGGTTAGAGATCCGACCACTTATTAATGTATCAAATACCGTAACTTCATGGCCTTCGGACAAAAGCCGTTCGCATAAATGCGAACCAATAAATCCTGCTCCACCAGTCACCAAAACATGCACCTGGAAAGGATACTGCAATAATGTAAGGGAAATCATTACAAATTCAGCACTTTGGGTAGGGATCAACCCAAAGAAAGTTATCCACAAAGCTAGAAATTTTGCAAAGTCAACAATATTAGGAGTTCGTAGTCGTCGATTGTTGTAAAGAACAACCGAAACTAGGGATTAGCAATGCGGCTCCAAAGGGCTTAGAGGCAACTTACCGCTAGTCTACGACTATGCGCTTGTACATAGCCGGCATCAATGGAATGGTCGGGTCGGCAGTTGCGATTGAAGCGCGATCCCAAGGAATTGAAGTTCAAGGTAAGAATTCTCGTGAGCTCGATTTCACCGAGCGCGCCCAAGTTTTCAAGGAGTTGATTTCCCTAAAGCCTGATGCGCTTGTGATAGCAGCTGCCAAAGTTGGTGGCATCTCAGCAAACGCTTCGAAACCGGTAGATTTCCTATCTATAAATTTGCAAATACAAACCAATCTCCTGGATGCCGCCCATATGTCAGGAATACCAAAGGTATTGTTTCTTGGTTCATCTTGCATTTACCCAAAATTTGCGCCGCAACCAATTTCAGAATCAGCTTTATTAACCGGCCCGCTCGAACCTACAAATGAGCCATATGCCATAGCCAAAATTGCAGGACTCAAACTGGTTGAAGCTTATCGAAGGCAGTACAGCAGGCATTGGATTTCAGCCATGCCTACAAATCTTTATGGGCCAAGGGATAACTTTGATCTTGAGTCTGCTCATGTCCTACCCGCCCTTATACATCGCTTACACATTGCAAAAATTCGATCCGCGGAGAGTGTAGAAATTTGGGGAGACGGCAAACCTCTCAGGGAGTTCTTGTATGTCGGCGATTTGGCCCGTGCGTGCCTAATACTTTTAGAAAAATATGACGAATCTGAAGTGATCAATATTGGCAGCGGTGAAGAGGTGTCTATTTTGGACCTTGCAACACTCGTGGCAAAAATTGTTGGTTTTAATGGTGAGATTAGACTTGATGTTAATCGTCCAAATGGTACGCCGAGGAAACTTTTGAATAGTTACAAAATAATGCAACTTGGTTGGCAGCCTCAAGTGGCTCTGGAAGAGGGTATTGCCAAAGCTTACGGATGGTTTCTAGAAAACAATCAGATTGGAATAATGTCATGAAGCGTGCATTGATTACAGGCATAACAGGTCAAGACGGGTCGTATCTAGCAGAGCTACTATTAAGTAAGGGCTATGAGGTTCATGGCGTGATACGACGGAGTTCATCCTTCAATACTGCTCGGATTGAGCATCTGTACAAAGACCCGCACGAAAAAAACAACAAGCTATTTCTACATTTTGGAGACATAACCGACGGTGTTGGAATCTCTAATATTATTAGAAAGCTTGAACCTGATGAAATTTACAATTTAGCAGCTCAAAGTCACGTTATGGTGTCCTTTGAAATGCCAGACTTTACTGCGCAGGTTGATGCGGTTGGAACTATTCGTATATTGGAAGCGATTCGATCAGCAAAGATAAACACTAGATTTTATCAAGCATCAACTTCGGAACTGTTTGGAAGCACACCACCCCCTCAATCAGAGGTTTCGCCATTTTCCCCTAGGAGCCCTTATGCAGCCGCAAAGCTTTACTCTTACTGGGTAGTAAGAAACTATAGAGATGCATATGGGCTGCATGCCACAAACGGTGTTCTTTTCAATCATGAATCACCACGACGCGGGGAAACTTTTGTCACTCGCAAGATAACAATGGCCGCGGCACGAATAAAACTAGGCCTTCAAGATAAATTGTTTCTGGGCAATCTTGACGCGATTCGAGATTGGGGTTATGCGCCTGAATATGTTGAAAGTATGTGGCTGATGCTGCAGCAAGATAAACCTGACGATTACGTTGTTGCAACAGGTATTGGCGCGACGGTCCGCGACTTCTGTGACTCCGCCTTTTCAGCTTTGGATTTAGATTATCGAAAGCATGTGGAAACCGACTCGAGGTATATCAGACCTACGGAAGTCGATGCCCTGGTAGGCAATGCTTCAAAAGCTGAGAAAATTCTTGGATGGAAGGCAAAAACGCATTGGCATCAGCTCGCTGGAATTATGGCTCAAAGTGATCTTGCTATGCTGCGTCCACGATGAAGTGGTTGGTAAAACAAAACTCAGGGCAACGGCAGTTTTAGAAGAGAGAAAAATCTACGAACAAGATGCTTGGAACATGCAAGTGTTGTCCAAGTCAGACTTAAAAATGTAATTGCTCTGCTAGTAAAATGTTTCCTTCGGATTAAGTGCTTCTGCACAAGTACGGAAAAAATCGATTGGTCCGCAACCCCTCCTGGCTCAATCAAAGCAAAAATTTCAGAAACTCTAGAGGCACCCGATATCCGGATGGCCCTAAGCACCAAATCAAAATCACTGGCCAATGAATATTGAGTGTCAAATCCACCGATGTCTTTTAGTATCTGTGTGCGAAACATTATGGCTTGGTGACAACCACTTCGTCGATTAAACGCAAACTCTATTTCGCCTACTCCCCTTGTGGAGTGAGAATAGATTCGAGAATCATTCTTGCTCACAACCCGATGCCCACCGATGACTAATCCGAAAGTCTGATTGGAGAATTCGAGCGTTGCTCTCTGAAGTACGTTTATATTGTCGAATCGGTCGCCTGCATTCATGAACCAGCAAAGTTCCCCACTTGAATTGTTGAGACCCTCATTCATGGCTGGATAGATTCCATGACCTGACTCAGCAATGACTTTCACTCTAGAATCTCGAAATGCTAACTGTTTGGCTAATTCTAAAGTTGAATCTGTGGAGGGTCCTGTAACAATATAGAGTTCCCAATCCTGAAAAACTTGTTCTAACAAACTTTCAAATGTGTTGCTTAACCCCAATGAATGGTCTTTAACAATCGTGACTACGGAGACTAAGGCCATGAGGAACCGAATCCTTTGAAAGAGATGTTAGACCTGAGTTTAGCAGTGGTAAAGTACTCTCATGAGGCGTGTCATGTTCGTCACCAATTCTTTATCTGGGGGCGGCGCCGAACGATCGATGAATGTAGTTTGTGAAGAATTAGCGACTCGCAGCTGGCCAGTTTCATTAGTACCAATAAATTTGAGCCAACCAGACTTAGTAGTTCCAAATTCTGAGGTCTTATACGTTAATCGAGAATGGCAGAGTGGGTTTTTCGGCACTCTAGTGTCACTATTTAATTTTGTTTTGCTTGTTAAATTATGGAAACCAGAAGTAATGGTCTTGAACTGCGATCTTCCTGAACTATATGGAGCTTTGAATCCTAGGCCTTGTAAAATCATAGTTGTCGAACACGCCAACCCTGCTTGGTCAACTAGAAGTTTCCTTGGGAAAATAATTAGGAGAATTCTTGATTTTCGAGGTGCAAATTGGGTTGCAGTCTCATCACATTTAACAATTTGGCCCTCCGGCAGTCAACCCCATCAGATTATTCAGAATCCAATAACCCCTGTGACGAAGTTGAAGCGGATAATGGATACGGGTAACCGTTTAAAACGCATTGTCTTTATCGGACGATTGAGTGCTGAAAAACAACCAGAAAGGATTTTGAAGATTGCGCACCTAACCCAAGATAAAGTGCTAATTATAGGGGAGGGGGCTATGAGGGATTTCTTAGAGAGGGAAGCCACCTCTAATGAAGCCAAAACTACATTTAGTGGATTTGTAGGTAACCCCTGGAGCTTAATAAAACGGGGTGACGTTTTGATTGTTCCCTCTGCTCGAGAAGGTGATGGTTTGGTTGTGATTGAAGCACTTCAAAATAGAATCCCTTTGCTTTTGTCTGACATTCCAGATTTCCGTAGATTTGGCTTACCTGAACGAAATTATTGCAAAACTGAATCTGATTTTGCAAAACGGATCCATGAATATAGAGAGCGCCTTTCGTCATTAATAATTTCAGAGGAAATCGCAGATTCGATTCTTGCATCTCGTTCACCTAAAATCATTGGTAGCGTTTGGGCAAGCTATCTAGACTCTATCTAATTGTCACTCTCACAAGAAATAAATTCGTCCTAAATCTATAAACCCATCAAATTAGCTTGGCGATCAAAATCAGGTACTTCTTTTCGAATTTCTTCAAATTTTCCTGTTCTAATTATTCTACCTTCGGCGAGGTAGACCACAGTATCTGCACTTCGAATAGTTGATAATCTGTGAGCAATCATCACTACAGTGGTGGAACCACGCAGGGCGTGGATTGCGGCAGCTATTGCAGCCTCTGTCTCCCCGTCTAAAGAACTCGTTGCCTCATCTAGCACGAGGAGACTTGGCTTAGTGAACATCGCACGCGCGATTCCCAGCCTTTGGCGTTGTCCGCCACTAAGTTTTGTGCCACGCTCTCCCACATGAGTATCTAAACCTTGCGGCAACTGTGTAACAAATTCATCAAGATGTGCAATTGTTAAGGCTTTGGTTACCAAATCATCCGTTGCCACTTCCAAGGGGTAACCCAATGCCACATTTTCACGGATAGTGCCGTTCGATATAAGCACGTCTTGTGGAACGTACGAAATAGCGCCAGGCCATTTTGATATGGCTTCAAGTGGAGACACCCCTGAAATAGTCACACTGCCGTAATCAGGTGGAATTATACCTAGGAGGACATCTACAATTGTGGACTTTCCAGCACCAGATGGACCCACAAATGCAATCAAAGAACCTTCAACAACATTCAAGGTGATATCAAGAATAGCGGGATTGCTATTACCTGGATAAGTCAGGGTCGCATTCAAAATTCTAATGTTTGGGCTAAAGCCCTTATGTAGCAAATCAACATGGTCGCCACTCACTTCGACGGGTGAAACATGTCTTATTTCATCGATTAAATCCAGTGTGGGACCAGCCATTCCGATTCCTCCGCGGATTTGAACCGCACTTTGTTGTACACGAAGTACAGCTGGCGCAATTCGCAATCCAGCTGCCAAGAATATTGACAGAATTCCAACACCTTGTGTGGCATCTCGAAGAACAAATGTTATTGAAGATATTAGAAGTGCGCCTAAGATAACAGTTGTTTCGATAACATATTTACTGATGTAGGGCATGAAATTAATTTCAGCCATAGTGTTTGCAAGTTCGAGACGTAAGCGGCCAATCTCTCGAGCATAGAAATTTCTTCGATTGCGAACCACAGATTCGCGGTAGGAGGAAAAAACTTCAACGATTTTTTCATTGCTTTGAATATTCAATTGCGCGTTCTTAAAGCCTAAAGTATGGGCACGAGAATGCATCAACCGATAAAGCGAAAATCCAACAATTGAGAAAACTAAAAAGGTCCAAAATGCAACCGTTGGTTCAACAAGAAAAAGCCCAATACTCATTACAAGAAGAAGTGAGATATCCGCTAATACGTTAACAGATGTGGCTAATATGCCGAGTGTAATTGTTTCAACTCCTCGAGTCAATGAAAAGAGGGTATCTTGTGTGGATCGAGATTGGATCCTTAACAAAGGTTGCGCAAGGAGACGTGAAGTTAAATTCAGAGAGATCAAGGCACCGCGGCGACTCAAAAAAAATAGCATTCGACGTGTGAAAATTATTGAAAGTAGTGTTCTCCCAGTCAGTAGAAGAGCTGCGCAGGTACTCAGAATTACAATTTGTGCCTGAAATGATTCATTCGAGATTCGCAGCATTAATAGGATCGAATACACCGCCTTTCCTGGTGAATTCGATTGCTCACCACCAACAGCATGAGCCCCTAAAGCGCCAATCATCAAAACTGCTAATAAATCTAATCCCCCTAGACAAATCTGGCCCAAAGCCACTAGCAGAACTTTACGCTTGTCACTTTTCGACAATAAGTTTGCTGAACGCCCTAATGTGGACTCTTGCCATGCTCCACGAAAGTCTATTGCCATCGCAATATCGTAGTAGATCTAGTGCCTGTTCACGGTAAGCACAGAAGATTTTGCCCAAATACATTTTATTGAGAACAATTACTGATTGCTTAGAGCCAGAACAAAATGAGCAGACATGCGCCAATCCACAGGAAAATCACTTAATCTGAATCAACTATTTTCTATTCCATGCCAAGAGTCGAGGAACATTTCTGAACCAAAGTTCCCCAAGTGGGTCTGATTACTCTTATTCATCGGGGCATAAACCTCACCCCCATTCTCACTTGCCAGAGCTCCCGCCCACCACGAAAAAGTTGAATGTGAGAGGATTAGTTTTTCGCATTGAGCCATTAAAAGAATAGTTTCCATTCCACTAAATAATTTAGGTCCAACCAAGGTGTGATTCAGATGCTTAATTTCAGGATAGAACTCGTGTACTAAGTCTGGCGAGTCAGAAAAAATGTATAAATGAGCTTCACTCGAGAGGTCTTTAAGCGCTTGAGTTAAAGAGGTTTGAATGAAACCCTTCGAAACTATTGTAAATTTACTGTCTAAGAGATAATCGCCTAAGCGAATGTGTATACCAATAGATTTTCTCTCACGGATTTCTTCCAAGAAATTAGCATATTTCGTCGTGCGCTGACTTAAGGTGAGAATTTCTGACAGGGCAAAGTGTTGAAGTATTTTTTTAGTCTGAAAAAATCCAGAGATAAATCTTGGCCGAAGATTAGTAGAGGTTAAATCTATATGAGAAACTTCAGAGATGAAGCCTAGTCTTTTTTGAAAATTCAACGGACTATAATTGTAGGTAGCCCGGATGCACTCTCGTGGCTTGTAAGAAAGTTTGCAGTCCCTAAAAAGTGGATGGCGCCCCAATTCGTACAATCGAGTTCCATCAACTTCTTGTCTTGATGTTAACTGTCTATCGAACCAGTTGCAGTTAATCACAAGATCTTGCTTGGTCAATTGTGCCAATTTGAGCGCCGTAAGCCCTTGAAACAATTGATTGCCCAAGCCACCTTGCAAAAGAAGTTCGAGACTCATACTTGACATTATGCACGATGCTAAGCAAAGTTCTTACATTCAGCCTCAACCGAAATGAAAACAAGCACGATTCGCTTCTCGAATGGGATTCTGTGCTACATTCTCAGGGTGAATTTTGTAAGTCCTGTGCTCGTTTTCGGATTTAATCGCCCGATTTCTCTTAAGCAAATTTTGGCCAGGATTCCGATGGGATCTGGCCGGATCGTGTGGATTTCACTTGATGGGCCAACCAGCGCAATGAACCCGGACAACACGGATGAAGTTAGAAGAGTCGCGGAAGCATTTAAGGCTCAATGGGATGGCCAGGTTAAGTTAATTGTCCGTGAAAAAAATCTGGGCTTGCAGCGCAATTGTCTCACTTCGATGGCAGAATTTTTTGAGAGCCACGAAGCTGGAATTGTTTTTGATGATGACATAGTCCCTACAAATGCTTTTTTTGAATATATGGATTTTATGCTGGAGAAACATGAAGGCGATAAGCGAGTTTTCGCTATAAATGGCTGGACTCCTTTCTTACCAAAGGAGAGAATTAAACGTGCCCACTTTACTCGTTACTTTGTCTCCTGGGGATGGGCAACTTGGGCCGATAGATTTCTAAAGATAGATTTCGAGCTAAAGTCCTTCGAACCAAATGCTTGGTGGAAGAGTGGGACGACTAAGCACCTAAGAAAAAATCTTGGATTTCGGGTGTTTTGGCGTCGGCGGTTTCAACTAATAACTAGCGGGCCAGAGAATAGATCTTGGGATTGGGAATTCCTGAGTGAGATGTGGAGAATGAATGGTCTTTGCATTTCGCCGCGAGAAAGGCTTGTAACAAATGTTGGCTATGATGAGGTTGCTTCTCATCCAAATTCCGGCAGTTTCCGCCAAAAGGCCGAAGCCCGAGAACCAATAGAGATGGATTTCTTAGATATAGAGAAAGAATACGATATGAAACTTGACTTAAAGTATGAGCGCCTAATGTGGGATTTAGGTAGACAACGTGCCCTAAGTTCCCTTCGTTACAGATTTGGTATTATAAAACACTACATTTTGAGATTATTACATTCATTCTCTTTTTAGTTGCATCAGATACCTCTTTCAGTTCCAAATAAGGAAAGTGTTAGTTAATCCTAATCTTTCCGGGAGGCCACAAAGAAATTCTTGAGAACTCTAATGGAGTTTCTATTCAGAAATTGATTCTTGGCTAAATACTTTCGGAAGATAGTGGACGTAACTCTCAATGAAAGTCTTTGAGAGTGGCGTTGAAACTTAGAAGAATTAATGTCAGCCTGCAGCCTAGAACGCCACCTACTACCAAAATATGACAACTGTTTTGAATGAATGTGTAAGTTGAATAGTGACACTATTCTTCCTTGGTATTCAGCAGTTAATTGACTTTTATTAAATATTTCAATTTTTAGCAAAGATGGATCTACGTCGGATTCAGGTAATGAGATGTATCTCTTAATCCAACCTAAATGGTTTCGAGGGTCCTGTCCGGTCAGCCACATTCCAACAGCAGCACCATCAAACATACCGCCGAAAAATTCAATACCTTTTTCCGATTCGTTGTATTCCGGAACACGATTCTTGAAATTGATCGGGTTATGCTTGGTCATGAGAGTGGGGAGAATCGTAACCCGTTTTGGATTTGCTCGAGAAATCAGACTTAAAGCTGTCATATCGGTTAGCTCGGGGTTCCTTGCAAATTCATCACTAAGCAGATCCGAAAGCCATCGAGTTGCTTCTGGATTTGGTGAATACATGATTGCTGCTACATCTTTTACATCATTGAATCGTAGCCAAGCCAAAGTATTGAGCTTGTCTATCTTTTCCCATGGAAAATCAGGCATTACCGCAACATCTGACTCGAGGTGCACAAAAGACTCATTAGGGTAGCTTTCATGCCAATAAGTCAAGGCCATAAATCGTTCAATTGTAAATCTCCAGAAACCATTTCTAAATTCTTTATCATGGTTCAATTCCCCTAATTGATAACCACGGTATTCAGTTCTAGAATAAACAAAAGTTTCCACATCTAAATCTTTTAATCTTTTTAGATGTCTTTCCTCATCTAAAATTATTACCACTGAAACTTCGGGAAAGATGCTTTTGAGCCGCTTGAGGTTTAACCAAAGATGATCAGCTTTTTCAATACCAAGGTGGACGAATATTGCCTTCAATCAGAGACTCATTTCGTACACGTAGCCATAATTTTTAAGGTGATACTGATTCGCTAATAAATACATTCCGCAGTTGAATGTAGAGATCCCGTAGTTATTATTGTGACTGGCCACTTGCGAATTTCCTGTGCAGTGCAAGCATTATCTCGGAATCTCCACGCGATCTTAATGAGCCAGATTTACATCTGAAATGTACTATGCCATTAAGGTCGCTCTTTGAATAACCGTCTATCTCCTGAATATTGGGTAAATCAATACTCGGCATATCAATAAAAACATATGAAGGATCATCGAGGAGTCTCCCAAGTGCTACATCCTCCGGAATCCAGTGGTTACAGGAGGCCCTCACCAACTTAACATGTCTTAAAACGTCAATCGAGAAAATTCGAAAAGCCCCTGATGGGAAAAACCCACCTTCTGGCATGGAAACAAATCGGCCGGAAATCACCCTACTTCTTGGTAGTTGTGAAATTTTTTCATACATAGCTTCTAAATCTATATATGATCCAGAGGTAGTTGTTACGACATAGTCATAATCATAATTGAGAGCGTGCATCAAAAGGCTAAGAGTTTTATGAGCTTGAAGGACCGCCAAATCAGGCATTTGAACTTCCCACGCCGGAGCATTTGTTTTCGGAATAGTCTTTTCTATAACAATAGGAGACCACCTTCCTAAATTCAGAGGGAATTTCCACAAACGCTCCAAGAGAACAAACCCTGTGGCCAACCACCTTAAGCGATGAAGCCTTACCGAATAAAGGAATTGATCAATTTCATGTCCGGCCTTAAACACGGTTCGGCCATGACCATGCACAACATCTATGTTTTTCTTTGAATTTGCCCAGGTTGGCAACTGGCCGTCTAAAAGAATTTCTCTCCAAGGAGAGTAAAGACCATGTTCAACAATTACGAGGACTTTCGGATTCACTTTAGCGGGCTCATCGCCATGAGAATCCGTCAATGAACCCAAAGGTTCGAGTACCGACAGTAGTCACCTTCATAAGCTTAATTCTATAGCCAATTTTAAGAATGGCAGCGCATATTCACATCTCTGAGGAAACTCTTTCGGGTAGACTCCCAACAATGAATGACCAGCCTTGAGATAAAACTCAGTTTTGTTTGTATAAACCAATGAACGGATTTCCATAATGCTGATTATTGCAACTATCGTCGCCCTCAGAGCCGGTCTCCCATGTTCCAAATAATTAGAAAAGACCTAGAGCGATATACCAATGGACCAGGTTTATTGGATAAATTGAAGATTTCATTCACATCAATTGGTTTCACTACAGTTGTACTGATTCGGCTTCAGTCATTTCTTTACCGGCATAAGTGCGTTTTCTTGGCATACTTAATCCATCACTTAAATTTGGTCATAACCGGTTCGGACGTATTGCCAGGTTCTCAAATTGGCGCTGGTCTCCGAATCGAACACCCGGTTGGAATAGTCATTGGAGCTGGGGTGAAAATCGGAGAAAATTGCATGATCATGCAAGGAGTAACAATAGGGGTGAAGATCATTGAAAGAAGTCAAAATGATCATGCTTACCCCACTATAGGCGACAATGTCTCTATAGGAAGCAAGGCAAGCATCCTGGGTGGAATAAGCATAGGTTCTAATTCGACGATTGGCGCTCACGCTGTTGTGATTAGTGATGCTCCGCCTGGAAGCCGTCTCGCAGGCATTCCTGCAAGGGAAACAGAAAACAAAAAAAAATAATACAAATCTAAATGAGGGAACTAGCTTAATAATCAGAGTATCTTTTGGGGATGGCTAAGCAATCTGTGAAAGACTTTTATGAAAATGAGGGATGGAAGTACTCTGAGTCGCAAAGTCACGACGCGCAAATAAACGAAAATTTAAGTTTAGTTGCTTCTGACTATGTGAGCAAAGTTAGACTTCGCATTCTCGAAAATCTTGGTTCGGGGAACAATCTTCTTGATATCGGCTGTGGACCCATCCAATACCGAGAATATCTGGAATACTCAAAAAATTTTGAATTACGAGTCTGCGTTGATTTGTCAGCAGAAGCTCTAAAGCTTGCAAAGATGAAACTAAAGGAAAAAGGAAATTATATTGCTGGCGACTACCTCGAAATTATAGATCTGAATCAGGCACCTTTTGACGGATCTACCCTGATAAATGTTTTGTATCACATAGAAAGAGACAAACAAGAGAAATTCGTAAGGAAGATTCTTGCTGACTTAAATCCAGGTGCTCGGCTAGTGATTGTCTACTCAAATCCCAGGACATTTTCTGCTGTACTAACTAGATTTTTGGTAAAGGTTAAAAAGGTTTTCAATCGGATATCGAGTGGAGGAAGGAAATTAAGTGGAGTAAATCCAATCTATTTTTACAGATACCCTCTTTCATTTTGGCGAATATTCCAGGACTCGTCAGAGGTAAAAATACTTGCTTGGCGAACTTTTTCCCCTCAGCTAGAACAAATCTTTTTCAGAAGAAATCTCCTTGGAAAGCTTCTTCTTAAGGTTCTTTTCAGGCTAGAAGAGTTAAAGTGGTGGGTGAAGTTTGCAGAATACCCAATGGTAATTATTACAAAACCGATAGACGTGGAATAGAGAGAATAGACTCAAAAAAGTAATTCGGTAAGTCAGTATTGATTCTCACTATTCAAACTTATTTGGTTAATTCTAGTTTGAGAATCAAATTTACAGTGAAATGAGGAGCAATGACTAAAACTCCAGTTACGTTGCGATTTAGGGGTTGGGATGTACCAGTAGGTCCGGAAGGTCTTTTTTTCAAAACATTGTTTGAAAGAGTTACTGGTAGAACTGTTGAGATCGTATTATCTACAAACGGTAAGGTAGATATAGAAATTGAAACTGGGTACTCGCAACATCACCCCATACCTAGTTATTCCTCACGATTGCATCGATTTGTTAAATCTCATCTACCTGGGGGGATCAACTTCACTGGTGGAAGCCACACCCCAAATCAACAGCCTTCAGGTGACGCGCGTTTCAGAATTTTTTGGACCGGAGAGAATGAACGGCCGCCAGAGGGAAAGTGGGATGCTTACCTAACATTCGATCAACACTCTTACGGTGGAAGAAATGCGTATCTACCTCTATGGTGGATGACTAGTTCAGATTTACTCTACCCTGTCAGCTCGCCATACTTAGGTAAAGAAATATTGATTGATGACATGTTATCCGCGAGAGAGACAAATTTTGCGGCTAGAGACAAATTTTGCGTTGCGTTTATCGGCAAAGCTTACCCTTTCAGAATGCATTCTTTGACTGCTCTTTCAAGAATTGGCAAAGTGGATGTATTTGGCGGGATAGCACGGAACACAATCGAAAGTAAATTTGAAGTCTCACAGAGGTATAGGTTTGTTTTTGCATTTGAGAATGACTTGTTCCCTGGTTATGTGACAGAAAAAGCACCGGAAGCATGGGCTACAGGTGCGGTTCCTCTGTATTGGGGATCTGACCCAGCCGGCTACTTGAATCAAGGGGCATTAATAAATTTGGCAAACTATCGAAACCTTGAGGAGTTCACTGACGTCGTTGAAGAAGTCAATAACTCCCGACAGCGCTGGGAGTCAATTGCATCACAACCCATATTGTCTGTGAGGCCGAGTTTAGACCAAGTGATTCAGACGCTAAGGAGGGTTTTAAATCCTCTTGTCGATAGGAACCTAAAAGATTGAGTTATTGGCATCTTGTCAAGGGCACCGATAGTCAGTGAAATTGACAGGGGGATATGATCCAAAAAGAATATGGTAAAAGTAGAATGGATCAACAAGGGGCGTTCAAATACAGAATGGAGCGAGAGCATCTTGAGAGCTAAAGCCAAACATGTTGGAAAACTCGGGATGGCCATGGTATCAAGACAGTTGATTCTGAAGAAAACTTTCGGAGACACAATCAATCCATATCCATTCAGGGTTCGGAAGTTTTTGGATTGCCTATTACCCTCAGCAGTTTACTACCAAAAAGGAATTGAAATTGAAGTGGTGATTCCCTCGACGGCCAAAGATTTAGCAGTTCTAAATCTTGCTGTATCTGGAGTTCGGCAAAATGTTTTGAACCCGATTGGAAAAATTTCAATTATTTGCCCGACCGAGGACGTCGGTGAGATTGAAGGAATGAAACTTGAAGGTGTACATGTAGTAGATGAGGAGGATCTCCTTGGGGAGTTATTACTTCAGGCTTGCAATGATGTAGCCCCTTCAAAACATAATGGCTGGGTCCGACAGCAAGCAGTGAAGTTTACCTCTGCGTTGCGCAGCGAGTATCAAGGTGTGCTGATTTTAGATTCAGATACCATTTTACTAAAGGAGCAAAACTGGCTCTTCAATGAAGGGGAGCAATCACTAGCAATAAGTTACGAGTACCACCCTCCTTATCAAATTCATTTTGAAAAGTTTTTATTATCAAAGAATTCCGCAATCTTTGAAACTAAAACTCCTAGACTGCGTGTTTCTTTTGTGACCCACCACCAATTAATGCAGCCTTCAGTACTTAGAGAGTTTCTCTCTGACGGTTCTACAAGAGTTCCAGAATGTGGACTATTAAACTGGATAAAGTCATTTGATTTTAAGGACTCTTCTCCTGCTTCAGAGTATCATTCATACGGAACATACATAAGCTCTTTTTCCCCACAAAAGGTTGAGTACATTCAGTGGCGCAATCGAGCTGCATCACGACAAGAGATTTCCCAGATAATTGGCAAAGAGATAAACCAAATTTCTTTATCGGAAATACGGGAAGCTTTTCCTGATTTGAGTTCCATATCCTTACATGCCTATCTCTGAGCATTAGAATACGCGGCTAAGGGAATTTTATGACAACACTGTAGGCATGGTGTAAATATTCTATATCGGGCTCATCGCGAAGAATCTTGAGAACAAAGGCACCCTTACCAGGCAGAACACCGTATTCCTTTTCAAATTTTCTTGCTATTTCCCAATATTCAGTTGGAATCCAATCTAAATGTGCTGGAGTATCATCTATGAATAAGATGCAACCTGCTTTGAGTTTCATCCTAATAACTTCAAATTCCCTGAATCCGTGATTTGCAGACTCTAAAGGGTTTTCCCAATCCACATCCCAGCTATCTAAGTAAAACACGTCAACGTGCTCGGTGGGTAAGGTATTTTTCAAGAATTTTACTGAATCCGAAACCACGAGCCGAGTGTGCTTTCCGAGTTGACCCTTTAATCTCCTGGCCGGATCAGAGCGTATGTCAACTGATTGGAAACTACCTCCATAGCGGGAGACATATCTATCCCATAAGCGGGTGGAATCAGTTCCCCAGGCAGATGTTCCGGTTTCAATGATGTGGGCTGGGGAACCACTCAGTTCGCGAAAAACGATCTCGAAAGCCTTCAGATTAGGATGATTTGTTGATGACCAATACTCAAAGTGTTTAGTAACGATGTCCGATGGATTACGATATTTAGATGTGAGATAGAAAAAAACTTTAACTTTCATTTTTGTAATAGTGAAAATTAAGCGAAGTGAATTCATAAAAGCCCCATCCTAATCTCAATTAATTTGCTTAAAAATTTTATGAAAGCGTCTTCTTAAGGCCTGAGTAAGAGATCTTCTATCTGTAAAGATTTTTTCAAATTTTCCTATTGCGATTCTATTTGAGAATTGGTTTAGACAGATTCCTAATGTGATTACAGCAAAAGGAAAGACCACAGGGACAACAAATCTACGATCCGCTTGAAAAAGAACTGCTTGAGAGGCAATTGCTGTCATTGCAAGTATGAGAGCAACTCCCCAAGATCTAAAAATTTGAGACTTCAACAATATTGCACCTGAGATTAGAGCTAAAATATTAAACAAACCCAGAATCAAATCAAATAGTGAATTAGCTTTCAATCCAAATGCAATTAACGTCTTATCAAGGCCATATCCAAGCTGCCTTAGGGGTCTTTCTTTCCAAATTTCTATTGCTTTATTCCTGTATATGCGATCAGTTTCTGAGGGTTCCTGGATTAAAGCAGTCGAAACCAGATCTAAAGGGTTGCTTCTAGGATCAACCTTCCACTTGGTTGCAGCATTTGAAAGTACTCCTTGGTCGTAATCAAGAATCATTCCAGTACCAACATACATATTCACCCCAGAATTTGTAGTTAAGCCCAAGAAACCCGGTTGAACCTTGCTTGCAAAAATCACCCACGGCAAAAGCAAAACAAAAACGATGAGTAAGGTCTTTATGATTGGTTTTATCATAATGCTTCGCGAGTTTGCAATAAGGAATCCTAGAGCTGGTACAAGCAGTAAAAGATTATTTGGCTTTATATAGGTTGCAAGGCTAACGCAAAAAGATATTGCTAACAAATGCTTTAAGGTCAAGATATGTCGATCGGCTCTCCCTAAGAGGTAAGCGAGTAGCGCAGCAAAGAAAGCAGTCATTGATTCGCCAATTAACACCGGAACAAAATGCCATATTGGCAGGAGTATATAAATGAAACTAACAACCATCGAAATTTTCAAGGATACGTATCGCTGTAGAGTGACTTTTATTAGACCCGCAGAGATGGCGACGGCAAACAATTGGAATAACCGCATTGCGATATTTGGAGAACTAGGAAAAATTGTGTGCATTAAGAGCAGAAGCGTGCTGTAACCCGGCATCCGATACGCGTCGCTGAATGCTTTAGCGAATCCCTGATCCTGCCACAGCTCTACCCTGTTAGAATAATCTAATGCGTCGGTAGCAGTAGATGCATAGAGACTGATAACTGAATCATCGATGTACTTCCCAATTAAAATTGCTTGAATAAAGACACTCGAAAGAATTATCAACCCAGTGCTATTTTTCTCCAGAAAACTCCTAAATCTGAGGGAGCCCTTTAGTTCCATAGCATGCCTTCCACGCGTATCTAGTGTGGGAAGGTTACTCTGTTTTGAGACACAGAGGAGGTTTCCTTGGGTTAGAATTAAGTAAAGGTTTTTACCCAGGAGAGGCATCAGTGTAACTTCAATGAGAATTTCATTATTAAGTTAAAACCCCTCGAGGTCAAAGATGCTTCCATTTTTGATAAAAGCTAATTTAGAGGACATGTTCGAGTTGGAGACTTGAAAAGATGACTGCAGGTGACATCAATTTCAACAATCATCCTAGTCTTCATGGAGAAGCGATTAGCCAATTGATCATTTTAGTTGTTCCGTGTTACAACGAAGAAAAGCGATGGCTTGAGGAGTATTGGATTCAAGTCGGCAGCATTCCAGGAGTGCAACTCTATTTCATAAACGATGGATCGAGCGATTTTACGTCAGAAGTAATCAGTCGGTTTATCAAAAATACTGCACACACGCTAATTGAGCTTCCACTTAACAAAGGAAAGGCAGAAGCAATCAGAATCGGTTTTGTGGAGGCACTCAGAGAAAATCCACTCGGCTTAGGATTTCTAGATGCCGATGGTGCCTTTCCTATCGAAGATGTGTATCAGCAAGTCGACGTTTTTCGAGAAAAGATAACTTCCCCTAACTCTTTGGTTGCAGTCTGGAGTTCCAGAGTTCAACTATCAGGACGTGTTATTCAGAGGAAACCGTTAAGGCATTATTTAGCGAGAGTCATCGTCACATTGTTGGCATTCCAGTTTAAGTTTTCAATTTATGATACTCAGTCGGGCTTAAAAATTTTTGTTCCTAGCGAAGCTTTGCAGAAATGTACCGATGAGAGTTTTCAGACGCGCTGGTTCATCGACCTCGAATTATTCTTGAGGTGGAGGCGGGAAACAGGCAGAAACATGGAAATTTGGGAAGAACCATTAATGGGTTGGAACGACATAGGCAATTCGAAACTCTCAGGGTTTCAGTATTGGCAGATATTGCGAGATTTATGGGTCCTTAATCAGTACAAATAACTCTGCATGATCAAATTGGAATACCCAAATGTTCATCGCAAATTTGCAATTCAATTTATCTAGAAACACTGTGGCTTGGGCCGGGATCGAACCGGCGACCTAACGATTTTCAGTCGTTCGCTCGTACCAACTGAGCTACCAAGCCAACAAAGATCTTGCTAGTAGTTGCCTACCAGTACGTATGGCACACAAATAAATTTGCATACAACACCAAAACCTTTGCGACCCGGACGGGACTTGAACCCGCGACCTCCGCCGTGACAGGGCGGCGCGCTAACCAACTGCGCTACCGGG